>ERZ795056.182-NODE-182-length-86415-cov-23.453752_pt1 | contig 86415 bp, 70 predicted proteins | sample MGYA00375140_ERZ795056 | MGnify/ENA primary metagenome ERZ795056 (study PRJEB30185, sample SAMN05720227) | activated sludge metagenome | isolation source: Anaerobic digester | place: USA | collected 2015-03-09 ...
TTTTCCAAGCTTACCCATCCACTTCGAACCTATGCATGCTAACAGACTACGAATTCCGGCTATTGTGCGTGCAAGTCGGCGCGTCGGAGCGTTTGCTCTGCCAACACACCGCCAGCGACGTGCGCATGCCGATGGTCTTGCGGGCTTAATTCGTAGTCTGTCCCCTTTTTGTTGCTGCAACGAGGTGGGCTGTAGTAAGGGGGAGTTCGTTGTATGCCCGCGCCGTTTTCCGTCGTTGTGAACCCGCAGGCCTTAGCACGCACCGGGCCACCGCACTTCTCGCCGACCGGCGAGTGTATTCCGGATTTCACGTGCGTCCGCGAACTCGAGCACTGCCAAGACCGCTATGCGCGGGTCGCTGGGCTCGACGGACGTGCGTACGGCTGGACGGATTCATCGAACCTCGCGACGTTCTGCAAGGACCTCGAGCGCGTTGGGCCGGATGCGCTGCCCGCCAGCGAGCCGATCACGATCGCGCCGGCGTGGCCGGCCCTGCGCCGAGCGCTGGCGGCTACCTATAACCGCATCGGCGGGCTGTTGCGCAGGCTGGCCATCGAGATGCTTCCGGCCGTGGCCGCAGAGGCCGGAATCGCCTCCGCCCTTGCCGTCTGGTACGTCGAGAGCGGCGGTCGAGGGCACACGCCGGGCGGCGCGATCATCCGGTTCGAGAACCACAAGTTCGCCGAGGCGTGGGGGAATGCAAATGCCGACGCGCGAGCCCTTTACGATGCCTACTTCGAGCACGGCGGGCGCAACGGGGTGCCCGGCAGGCCATGGCAACATCACCGGTTCCGCCCCTCGAAGGACGAACCCATGCGTCCGTGCCACACGGACCAGAGTGTCGAATACGAGGCTCTTGAAACGGCGCTTGGACTGGCTCCCGAGGGCATCGCCCTCCGATGTCTCAGCATCGGTGGTCCGCAGATCGTCATAGCCAACCATCGTCTCCTCGGCTACGCGACGCCCGAGAGTATGTACCGTGCTTTCCAGGGAGGCGAAGAAACCCATGTCCTCGGCTTCTTCGACTTCTGCCAGTATCGCAACGGGTTTGGATCGGCGCGACGCGGCGCGCTGCTGCGCGACCTTGAGAACCGCGATTGGAATGCCTTCGCGCGTCGCTACAACGGCCCCGGCCAAGCCGCTGAGTATGGCGAGCGCCTCCGTCGCGCCTTCCTCGACGCATCCGCCCTCTTGAGCGCCTCGGCTTGAACTCGCCAGAGCGATTCCGCATGATGTCGGTGCGTGGGTAAGGCTGCGTGTTTCTTGTAGAATCCAACGGGTGAGTTTGTCTGCATGAGGATCGATTTCGTCATTCCGGTTTTCAACGAGCGCGATTCGCTCGAGCGGCTGGTGGCCGGTATCACGGAGCATGTCGGGCCGCACCTGCATCGCATCGTGTTGGTGGATGACGGCAGCACGGATGGCTCGTTTGAGGTGATATGCCGCCTGCGCGAGGCGTACGACACCGTGGACGCGATTCGGTTTCGGCGGAATTTCGGCAAGTCTGCGGCGCTGGCGGCCGGATTCGGGCACGCCGACGGCGATGTTGTGTTCACGATGGACGCCGACCTCCAAGATGACCCAAAGGAGATCCCGCGGTTCCTCGAGAAGATCGAGGAGGGCTTCGACGTGGTCAGCGGATGGAAGCGCGTTCGCCACGATCCTTGGCACAAGACGATGCCGTCGCAGGTGTTCAACGGCGGTATCGCTCGCATTTTCGGCCTGGACCTCCACGACGTGAATTGCGGCTTCAAAGCGTATCGGCGGGAAGTCGTGAAGGCCATCCGCGTCTACGGCGAACGGCATCGGCTCTTGCCGGTGTTGGCGCAAGAGCGCGGATATCGGATCGGCGAGATTGAGGTCGAGCACCATGCCCGGGCCTTCGGCCGCTCGAAATACGGATTCGAGCGGTTCGCGCGGGGGGCCATGGATGTGTTGTCCGTCTGGTTCTTGCGTCGATACCGGCACTCGCCGGGCCACTTCTTCGCCGGCATCGGGATGGCCTCGGCTTCCCTTGGCGTGCTGGCCCTCCTTATCGCCGCCGTGCTGGCCTTGGCCGGTCACCCGCTGAAGGCGGGGGCGCTGATGGCCGCCGGCATGATCGCGGGCGTCGGCGGCTGGGTATCCGTCGGCCTGGGGCTCCTGGCCGAGCTTGTGGTCGAGCGCGCTCCATTCGACGTGGCGATGTGCATCGCGGAAGAACATGTCGGGGCGTCGGAGCGGGAATGAACCGATCCATGCACCGCCAAAGCGAATCGCGAGGAAGAACTGTTGGGGCCGGTGTGGACCGATGGCTCTTCGTGGCGCTGCTGATGGTAACCCCGGGCGCGATCGCGTATCAGGAAGCGCCGATGCTGGCCGAGGCGGTCGCGCGCGGCGAGTTGCCGCCGGTGGCCAAGCGGTTGCCGGAAGACCCCGCCGTGGTTGAGCCGGTGGACGCCATCGGCACCTACGGCGGTTCCTGGCGTCGGCTCAGCATGGGGGCGGCGGATCTATCGCTGCTTACGCGCCTCGGCTACGAGCCCCTCGTACGCTGGGACCGGCAAGGCAAGGTGCCCGTTCCGGGCCTGGCGGCGAGTTGGGATATCGAGGAGGCGGGCCGCCAATACGTGTTTCACCTCCGCCGGGGCCTCAAGTGGTCCGACGGCGCGCCACTGACCTCGGAGGACTTCGTTTTCCACTATGAAGACGTGCTCTGCAATAAGGAACTCTCGCCGGTGTTCCAGTCGTGGCTGGTGCTGGGCGGCACACCCGTCGAGGTAACGGCGCCGGATCCCTATACGGTAGTGTTCGAGTTCGTTGAGCCGTACGGGATATTCCTCGAAATGCTCTGTTTCCGAGGCAACACCCTGTTGAGCCCGAAGCACTACCTCAGGCAATTCCATGCGCGATACGTCGCTGTCGAGGAGCTGAATCGGCTGGCCGCCGAACGCGGCGTGGCGAAGTGGTTTCAGCTTTTCCAACTCAAGGCCAACGTTCAGGAGAATCCCGACCTCCCGACGTGGAATCCCTTCAGGATCGTTGTGCCCCCGCCCGCGACGCGTATGGTCGCTGAACGCAATCCGTACTATTGGAAAGTAGATCCGGCCGGCAATCAGCTTCCGTACATCGACCGCATTGTCTACACGGACATCCAGAACGGTGAGATGACTACGATCAAGGCCATGGCCGGCGAGGTGGATTTCCAGGCGCGCCGGATCAATCCCGCGGACTACCCGCTGTTCATGGAGAATCGCCAGCGGGGCGGCTACCGCGTGCTACGCGATCTCGAGATGGCGTCGGTGGTCTGTTACATCAATCAGTACAGCAAGGACGAAGAGCTGAGACCCATACTCCAGGACCGCCGATTCCGCATCGCGTTGTCCGTCGCCATCGACCGCGAAGAGCTGATCGACCTTCTCTACACCGGTATGGCCGAGCCGTGCCGAGGTATCGCCGGCGCGGCCGACCCGTTCTACCTGCCGGAGTTCGACGCCCAGTATCTCGAGTACGATCCGGAACGCGCCAACGGCTTGCTCGACGAGGTCGGCCTGACGCGCGGCCCGGACGGACTGCGCGTGTTGCCGAGCGGCCGGCCGTTCCGTCAGGTACTGAACATCTTTCAATCCGAGTCCGGCACGGGCGCCGAGCTCTGGCAACTCGTGGGAGACTACTGGCGTGAAGTCGGGCTGGACTTCATGCTCAAGCTGGACGCGCCTGCGCTGAGCTCGCTGCAAGTCCGCAACGGCAACAGCGATTTCTGGGCCTACGCCACGGCCGGAATGCATTGGATCCTCGATCCGACATGGTATGTGCCGTGGCAGAGCTCGAGTTACTTTGCGCCACTCTACGGCCGGTACTACGAGACCGGCGGTAAGAAGGGCATCAAGCCGCCCCCCGCCATTCAGCAGTTGCTGGACTGGTACCTCGCGTTGCGTGCCTCGATGGATCCCGCCGAGCGCCTCGAATTGGGCCGGAATATCCTGAGGCAATGGGCCGAGGAGTGCTACACCATCGGCATCTGCCACACCGAGCTCCTGACGATCGTCTCGAACCGATTCAAGAACGTTCCGGAACACATTCTTCACAGTTACCGCGTCATGACGCCCGGCTACATCGGCATCGAGCAATTCTACATTGATGAGGAAGGCCAACCGTGATCACCTACATCATGCGACGGCTGCTCATCATGATCCCGACGTTGCTCATTATCTCGGTCATCACCTTCGCGGTCATTCAGCTTCCTCCCGGCGACTACCTGACCACCTACCTTGCCAACCTGGCGGACACCGGCGAGGTCGCCGACCAGGCGGTGATCGAGAGTCTCCGCCGGCAGTACGGACTCGACAAACCGTTACATGTCCAGTACTTCATCTGGATCTCGGGATTCGTTCGAGGCGATTTCGGCCAGTCCTTCTCAACGAACAAACCGGTGAACGAGCTGATCTGGGAGCGGCTCGCGCTGACAATAACCATCTCGTTCGTGACGCTCGTTCTGACGTGGATCATCGCGATCCCTATCGGCATCTTCTCGGCCGTTCGCCAGTACACGGTGTTCGACTATGTTTTCACGTTCCTGGGCTTCGTGGGCATGTCGGTGCCGGGCTTCCTGTTGGCGCTCGTGTTGATGTCCGTATCGTACACCTACCTTGGCACAACGCCCGGCGGGCTCTTCTCGGAGGAGTACATCGAGGCAGCCTGGTCCATAGCCAAGGTCGGAGACCTCTGCAAGCACCTCTGGGTGCCGGTGGTGATCCTTTCGGTGGCCGGCACGGCCGGCCTCATCCGCCAGGTCCGCGCCAACCTCCTCGATCAGCTTGAGATGCCCTACGTCGTCACGGCGCGCTCGAAAGGACTGGCGGAACTGCGCCTCCTGCTCAAGTATCCGGTGCGCGTAGCCGTGAATCCCATCGTGAGCACGCTCGGCTGGATGCTGCCGGGTCTCTTTTCGGGTTCCGTCATTGTAGCCATGGTGCTCAACCTCCCCACCGTCGGCCCGCTGTTGCTGCGCGCGCTCATGGATCAGGACATGTTCCTGGCCGGCAGCATCATCATGATCCTCAGCACGTTGACGGTCATCGGCACGTTGATCTCCGACATCCTTCTGGCCTGGGTGGATCCGCGCATCCGTTTCGAGAGGCGGCAGGCATGACCGAGACGAAACCCATCCAGCGCGAAACCCAGAAGAAGAACGACGAGAAGATCTATCTTGCGTCTCAGTGGCAACTCATGCGCTGGAAGTTCGTCGACCACCGCTTGGCGGTCTTCGCCCTCGGTATCGTCATTGCGCTCTATGCCGTCGCCGCGTTCTGCGAGCTCTTGGCACCGTCTGACCCGACCAAGCGCGATGCCAAACACAGCTTCGCCAAGCCCCAGCGCGTTCACATCGTCCACAACGGCCGGCTGCAACGTCCCTTCGTCTATCCGCTCATTCAGCACATCAACGAAGAAACGCTCGCGCGCACGTATACCGAGGACACCCGGCGCCCGATGCCGATTCGTTTCCTCGCCAAGGGCGACGCGTATCGCCTCTGGCGGCTGATTCCCATGCGGCGTCACCTCATCGGCCTCGGCAACGGCGAACGCCTCTATCTTATGGGAGCCGATCGGCTCGGGCGCGACCTCCTCAGTCGCATCCTCTACGGCAGCCGCGTCTCGCTCTCGATCGGCCTTGTCGGCGTCGCCATGAGCCTCATCCTCGGAATCATCATCGGAGGCGTCTCCGGCTTCTACGGGGGAATCGTCGACACATTGATCCAGCGGTTCATCGAGATCCTGCGCTCGTTCCCAACGATCCCTCTTTGGATGGCCCTCGCCGCCGCCATGCCGGCCACCTGGACCCAGATTCGCGTATACTTCTGCATGACCGTTATCCTGGCCTGCATCGGATGGACGGATCTCGCGCGCGTCGTGCGGGGCAAAATCCTCGCCCTGCGCGAGGAGGACTACGCCATGGCAGCGCGCGTGGCCGGCGTGCGCGAGTTCTCGATCATCATGCGCCACCTCATCCCCGGATTCCTCAGCCACTTGATCGTAACGGTTACCTTGGCGATCCCAGGCATGATCCTCGCCGAGACTTCATTGAGCTTTCTCCGTCTGGGTCTTCGGCCGCCGACGATCAGTTGGGGCGTATTGCTGCAGGACGCCATGAACTTTCGCGCGGTAACGCTTTACCCGTGGTTGCTCTTTCCGGTGTTCTTCGTAATTGTGACCGTGCTCATGTTCAATTTTCTCGGCGACGGACTCCGCGACGCGGCCGATCCCTACAGTCATTAGCAGGATGGCGATGTGAACGCTCTGCTCGACATCAGAGACCTCGAGGTCAAGTTCTTCCTCAAGGAAGGCACGGTTGAAGCGGCCAACGGCGTCCGTCTGTCGATGGCGCCGCATCAGACCTTGGGCGTCGTGGGCGAGAGCGGCTGCGGCAAGAGCATCACCGCGCGTGCGGCGATGGGCATCCTTCCTCCGCGCGGCAAGATCACCGGCGGCGAGATCTGGCTGGCACCGCGCGATGGGCACGGCGACAAACCGGTGGACTTGGCCAAGCTGCGGCCCAACAGCAAGGAGATGCGCGCGATCCGAGGCGCCGATATCTCGATGATCTTCCAGGAGCCCATGACCTCGTTCTCGCCGGTGCACACCGTCGGCAACCAGATCATCGAAAGTATCCGGCTCCACCGCAAGAGTTCGAAGAAGGAGGCCTCCGATCGCGTGGTCGAGCTGCTCCGATTGGTGGGTGTGCCGATGCCCGAGAACCGTGTGAACGCCTTCCCTCACGAGCTTTCCGGCGGTCTTCGCCAACGCTGCATGATCGCCATGGCGCTGGCTTGCCATCCGCGTCTACTCGTGGCCGACGAGCCGACGACGGCCCTCGACGTTACCATCCAAGGCCAGATCCTGCGGCTCATCCGCCAACTCCAGCATGAACTCGGCATGGCCGTCATGATGATCACCCATGACCTCGGCGTTATCGCCGAGACCGCCGACGACGTCGCCGTCATGTACCTCGGCCGCATCGTCGAGCATGCGTCTGTCGAGTCCGTGTTCGGAGAGCCGCTGCATCCCTACACGCAGGGCCTGCTCCGGTCGGTGCCGCGCATCGGCAAGGGCAACGTGGCGCGCCTCGCCTCGATACGCGGTTCCGTGCCGGATCCCTTCACCCGCCTGGCCGGCTGCCCCTTCCATCCAAGGTGCGATGCGTGCATCCCCGGCGTGTGCGATCAAGGGGCACCACCGATTACCGTCGAGCCAATGCCCGGCCACAAGGTGGCCTGCCACCTCTGGGACAATGCCCGATCGGCGCGCGAGGTCACGCCATGACCGCGCCGCTGCTCGATATTCAAGGCCTGACGAAACACTTCCCCATTACCAGAGGCCTGTTTCGCCACACCATCGGCCAGATCAAGGCCGTCGATGACATCTGCTTTTCGATTGCGCCCGGCGAGACGCTTGGACTGGTGGGGGAGAGCGGCTGCGGAAAGACCACCACCGGCCGTTTGGTGCTGCGGCTCGTCGAGCGCACGGCCGGCCGCATGGTGTTCCGGCGAGACGCCCACGAGACCGATCTCGGAACGTTGAACGGCGAGGAACTCCGGACATTCCGGCGGCACATGCAACTCATTTTTCAGGATCCCTTCTCGTCGCTGAATCCGCGGATGACGGTCCTCGATATCATCGGTGAGCCACTGCGCGCCCACGGATTCGGCTCGCGCAAAGATATCGAAGATCGCGTCTGTGAGATCTCGAAGGCTTGCGGACTCCAGACGGATTTCCTGCGGCGCTATCCGCACGCCTTCAGCGGCGGCCAGCGTCAGCGGATCTGCATTGCCCGGGCACTGTGCCTCAATCCCGACCTCGTGATTTGCGACGAGCCCGTCTCGGCGCTCGACGTCTCCGTCCAGGCGCAGATCATCAACCTGCTCAAGGACCTCCAGCAGCAGTTCCAGCTCACGTATCTCTTCATCGCGCACGACCTGTCCGTCGTCGAGAATATCAGCGCCCGCGTCGCGGTTATGTACACCGGCCGCATCGTCGAGCTGGCCGAGACTGGCGAGTTGTTTCACCGTCCGCGGCATCCCTACACCGAAGCGCTGATGAACGCGTTGCCGATTCCCGATCCCAAGGCGAAATCCGAACAGGTACCGCTCAAAGGCGAGGTGGCCGATCCATCGAACTTGCCGCCCGGCTGCGCCTTCCATCCTCGATGCCGCTACGCCACCGACGCCTGCCAAGCGGCCGTGCCGGCATTGCGCGAGATTGCCCCCGGACACACGGTAGCCTGTCACCGCGCCGACGAGATCGACGTGCGTGGTGTGGCTGTCTGAGCTGGCCGATATCGGCCAATATTGATCACTCTGATATCGGTCATTTCTCCTTGTTGCTCTGGCGTACTACCCAGACCTGTCGGTCGGACGCGTGGCTCGGACAGAAGTCCGGCCACAACAATGCGGCGGACCCGATCTCGCTTTGTGGCTTTGCGGCTCCGTGTGAGAAGAAGCCATTCTCACACGGAGCCGCGAAGTCACGAAGTAGGGGAAGCAGCCGGAAGGGACGGCCGCTGTCAAGCGTACTGTTATCACGCGTATCATTCGCTGCCTTCACGCAACTCATGATATACTCGGTTAGGAAAGATTGGGGTTGAAGTACTGTGTCAGTTTTTCGTAGAGCATGTGTGTTCTTCCGGAAGGAGCGGCGGGCGCCGAACTCAGGTGGTTCCGACTTGTTGCGGCCGTGCGGCAACGAAGGCGATCAAGAAAGGGATTGTCGAATGGACACAACGAAGCTATCGATATACTGTCCCCATTGCCGCCGCTACACCGCGATATCGATGGCGATCACCGAGTTCAAAGGCACAAACGGTAGGATCAAGACCGAATGCATTTGGCACGCAGGGACACATGACTGGTGGATTGGCATCTGCAACTACTGCCAAAACGCTGTCCTTGTGCGAGACAGCGGCAGTCACCGGACTGTTGTGCCGCAGCCGATACCTTCTCCGACGAATGAGAAGATCCCTGACCGTATCAGAAAGGATCTTAACGAGGCGAAAATGTGCTTCTCCGTGGAAGCGTACCGAGCGTGTGCGGTGATGGCAAGAAGGGCAGTCCAGTCAACCGCCGTGGACAAGGGCGCCAACGGCGATACTCTGGTGGAACAGATTAACGACCTGGAACATCAAGGCGTCATCACAAAAGATGTCAAGGATTGGGCTACGGTGGTTAGATGGGTTGGCAATGATGCTGCACATTCTGGCGGAGACGATGTGGTGAAAGACGATGCTGGAGATATCCTGGAATTAGCGGAGCAGTTTCTGGAGATTGTCTACGTGACGCCAGCATTGGCCCGTGCGAGGAGGGAGAAGAGAGGGAAGTAGTAGCCATTGGCGGCGGTTGCTCTTGAGGCCAGTTACACGACCTCCAGTTCTTGGGCCGGGAGCTGGGGATCGAACCTGACGTTGAGCCAGTGCAGCATTGCGAGATTGCGGATTGCAGTAGCCACTTCATTCTCGGAGAGTGGTGGCCGGCGTTTCTGCTTCCACTCCATGACGCTGGCCAGTACTTCTCCTTCGAGCGGCGGTTCTGTGCGTTCCCTTGCCAATGCGTCCGCCGCAAAGAGAATGGTAGCCGCGATCTCGGCCCGGCTCGTGTCCATCCGCGTGAAGAGGTCGGTGGTTCTCTCGATGATGGCTGTCCACTGGGACAAGGCGCCTTCGAAGCCCTTCCGCAGGCGTTCGTAGTTCGGGCCGACGGTTACTCGGAACATCCTGCCGAGGCGCTCTTCTTGCAGCAAGCTATCGTTGACGAGTCTGGTCTGAACGGCCTTGAGGCCGCCGCTGAATGGTCCGAAGCTACCTTTTTCGTACTGCAATCCGGTCGGCAAACCTTCTCGGGTAGCCACAAACGCGATCTTTTGGAAGATCGTGCGACCGACCGGCCAGCAATACGGCTGGTTCTCGAGTCGTCGGATGATCTCCACCAAGGCTATCCATGCGGCGTTCAGGCCGCCTCGAGCACTTTCCTTGGCATATCCGTTAGCGCACCGAGGCACCTGTGACAAGAAGTCCCTCGTCAGCTCTCTTGGCGGTGTGCCGTACGGCGCATATAGCTCCACGGGAATATCCATCAAGGTCGCGTACCGATAGATCATCGGTCCGACAACGCGCCATTCCAGTTGGCCGTTGCCACAACCGAGGGGCGGCATGGCCAGCGACGTAATCTCCCATTCCCTGAAGTGGTCGGCGAGATACTTGAGCCCGTTCCGGACATCCTCAATGCGCGAAACGGACTTCCAGTGGTCTTTCGTTGGAAAATTGACGATTTGGGGCGGAAGGACTGAGCGGTACAGGTACGGAATGCCCGGCTTCACTTGGCCCCTTGCGCAGCGACGCGCATAGTCCTCAAACATGTCCGGGAAACGCTTCTTGAACTCCAGCGCAATGCCCTTGCCCATCACGCCGACGCAATTGACCGTATTGATCAGCGTTTGCGCCTTCGACTGGAACAGATCTCCGACAAGGACCTTCATCAGTCAGCTCCTAGAAGAACATGTCGGCGCGGATTATCACGTCAAGCGCTATGGATAGTCGCTGCCACTTGCGCAGGGCCGTCTCGCTCGCCACGTATGCGCCCGTCACCATTTCCGCGTCCACTTGATCCGGCACCAAGACCTCTGCACACTTCTCCGATTTGTGCCTCATCTCCTCAAACGGGTCATCATGGGTCCAGTATCGCGCAAAGACGCGCGAGCTGTCCAGCGCGGCAAGCCCTGCCTCTACGGAATGGAAGTGGGCCCAATCGCTGGATGCATTGCGGTCGGCGACGACTACCTCCGGCAAGTCCAGCACGCGCGGATGGACTCGCAACACGCAAACCGCGTCGTTGTTCTGCCTCAGCCGGCTGAGCATCGGATTGTGCGCGTCGAAGTACAGGTTCACATATTCGTGCAGTCTTCGAGCGCCTGGTATCTGCTTGTCCTTCCGCCGGGCCTGTATCTCCTCCATGGCCACAGAGACGTGTTCCACTTCCTGAGCACGACCATGGGAGAGGATGCCCAATCGCTGGATGCATTGCGGTCGGCGACGACTACCTCCGGCAAGTCCAGCACGCGCGGATGGACTCGCAACACGCAAACCGCGTCGTTGTTCTGCCTCAGCCGGCTGAGCATCGGATTGTGCGCGTCGAAGTACAGGTTCACATATTCGTGCAGTCTTCGAGCGCCTGGTATCTGCTTGTCCTTCCGCCGGGCCTGTATCTCCTCCATGGCCACAGAGACGTGTTCCACTTCCTGAGCACGACCATGGGAGAGGATGCCCAATCGCAACATGCTTGGGACGTTGTCTATTGGCGCGATGTAATGGAGTTCGGCAATCTCCTGCCGGTTCATCCGGCGTCCTCCCCATTCACGTCACCTGCCGTGGCCTGTCCGCTGGGGCCAGACACAACACCAATGCCACTTGATATACCGCCTGCTGTCTGATGATCAAGCCTTGTGGCCTACTTGGCACATGTCCCGTCTCAAGTTCGCATGGCGAATGGAAGTATAGCACGCCTTTGCTGATGCCCTGAGCGCCGGGACTCCGTGTATCCGGCGTGGCTGAGAACGCAGCTCGGCCGTACTGCGGTGTGTCACCGCGCCGACGAGATCGACGTGCGTGGTGTGGCTGTCTGATTTGACGCTCTCTTCGTTGACGCCTATAATGACGCCCTTATTCTCCAAGAAGTAGTGCATGCGTGGGGAAAGCACGAGGTTTTGTATGCTCAAGGATCGCCGAATACGCGCGGCCTGGGTTTCTATCGGATGCAACCTGATTCTGGTCATCCTGAAGCTCACCGGGGCGCGCCTGTCGCTGAGCGCGGCCATGAAGGCGGACGCGCTACATTCGACGTCGGATATTCTCGTGTCGGGCCTTGTGCTTTTGAGTATCTGGATCACGCTTCGCGGCGAGCGATCCGCCGGCCAGGTTGAGTCCGTCGATAAATCGAGTCCGGACGAGACGGCCGCAACCAGTGATGGGGTCACCGGGGAGAACCTCACGGCGCTTCTGGTTGCGCTCTTGCTCATTGGCGCGGCGATCGGATTCCTTGTTGGCGCCGTCACGGGTTACACCTATCCGCTCGAACGCATTCCCGTGGCCATCGCGATCACGTGGGTGTGCATTCTCATCTCGTTTTTCCTGGGCCGTTACAAGGTGCGTATCGGCCGCGAGGAGGGCTCGCTCAGCCTCGAAGCGGATGGCCACCATTCCCGCATGGACATGTACTCGTCTATTGTGGTCTTCGTCGGTCTGCTGGGCGATCTCATCGGCCTTCGGATCGATGGCTTGGCTTCGGCGGTAGTGTCGGTCCTCGTTCTCAAGACGGGGGGCGAGATCCTGTACTCTTCGATACGGGGCCTCGTCGCGAGCGAGGTCTTCACATACCGATCCTGGGCCGCTTTGCGCGATACGGCCCTCGGCCAACGCGCGGCGCCGGCCTATGACCGGTTTCTGGCCACCCGTATCGCCCGGCTCCATGATCGCCGGGTCCGCGTTTTCCGCTTCGCGCAAGACCACCGAAGGGCGCTCACCGGGGCCGTCGTAATGGTCGCCGCATCCGTGTACGGAGGCTCCGGGCTCTACCGGGTTCAGCCCGACGAGGTCGGCGTGGTGTTGGTGTGTGGACGACTCGTCGAGCCTGGGGCGCCGCCCGGTCTGCACTATCGGTTTCCGTGGCCCCTCTCGACGCTACACCGCGTCAAGCCCACGGCCGTCCGCCAGCTCGAGTTCGGCTATCGCACCGTGGCGCGCCGTGGGGAGGTCGCCGAGCCCTCCGCCTACCTCTGGGAAAGCGCCCACCGGAGTGGCGTCTACGAGAAGGTCGAGCCGGAGGCCGTGATGCTGACCGGCGATGTGAACGAACTCGACCTCAACTTCGTCATCGAGTACTGCGTTACCGATAGCGGCACGGCCGGTTTCCTGTTCAACGTGGCCAACGCCGAGGCCCTCATCCGGGCGGCCTCCGAGAACACGATACGCGGCGTTGTGGGACGCATGGCCCTAACCGACATCCTGACCACGGCCCGGCAGGAGATCGAGCGCGAGGTGGTGACCGGACTTCAGCGCCTGCTCGACGACTACGGCGCCTACGTGACCGTGACCCGTGCATGCTTGCAGGATGTCCATCCGCCTATCGACGTTGTGCCGGCGTTCCGACGTGTCGGCACGGCCCGTGAGGATCGCAGCACCAGTATCAACGAGGCCGTGGGGTACAAGAACTGGACCATTCCTCGGTCGCACGGGTTTGCCAGTCAGATCATGGCCGATGCCGAGGCGTACAGCACGGAAAAGAAGGAAGAGGCCGAGGGCAATGCGGCATATTTCGACCAGCTCTACGCGGCGTTCGAGAAGGCTCCGGGTGTCATGGCGTTCACGATGTACGTGGATCGCCTCGAGGAATCTCTTCCGGCGCTTCGAAAGGTGATTCTAGACAAGGACGTCCGCGAGGGGCGGCCCGGCAATGAGCTGCAACGGTTTTTCATGATGGGTGAATTCATCCGGAAAGGTCTCGATCTCACCGAGACGATCCCGGCCGAACCCAATCTGGAAGGCGAGTAGCGCACGGCGCGCTGAGGTACGATACGATGCGAATGACTCTTTACACCTTGCTGGTCCTGGTGGCGCTGGTGTTGGCCGCGTTCATGGTGTTGTTCACCGTGGACGAGACCCAGTATGCCATCGTGACCACCTTTGGGAAGCCGGTGAAGACCATCACCGAACCGGGCCTGTACTGGAAATGGCCCGCGCCCGCGCAATCCGTGTTGCGCTTCGATAGGCGGCTGCAAATCTTCGACCCGCGCCCCACCGAGAACTTCACGCTGGATCGCAAGAACCTTGTGGTGGACAGCTACGCCTGTTGGCGTATTGCGGATCCGAACCGGTTTCTCGAGAAGGTACAGACGATTCCGGGCGCGGAAAGCAGCTTGCTCGTCCTCGTGGCATCGGAACTCAGCGCCGAACTGGGTCGACATGAGCTCTCATCCGTGGTCTCGGTGAACGAAGAAGAGGTCAAGCTAGACGACATCATGGAGTGTGTTACCCAGCGCTGCCGTGAGACCGCCCGCACCAACTACGGCATCGATATCGTCGACGTGCGCATCAAGCGAATCAACCTGCCCGACGAGAACAAGCAGTCCGTCTACCGGCGGATGCGGGCCGAGCGCGAACAGAAGGCCAAGGAGTACCGCGCCGAGGGCGAGCAGCAGGCCATGGTTATCCGGGGCGACACCGATAAGCAGCAGCGAGAGATCCTCTCGGCCGCCTACAAAGAAGCCCAGCGGCTCAAGGGAGAAGGGGAAGCCGAGGCCATTCGCCGGTATGCCTCGGCGTACAACCAAGATCCCGAGTTCTACAAGTTCATGCGGACCCTGGCTGCCTATCAGAAAGTGCTTACGGACAACACGACACTGGTCATGTCCTCGGATTCCGAATTTCTGAAGCTTCTTGCCGACTTCAACGTGGAGGAGTTTCTGGCGGCTCACCGCGGGAAAGAGGGCGGGCCAGCCGCCCCGGATGATCTCATCCCCTTGCCGGTTGTGCCGGAGACCCCGTTGACGGAGTTGCCCGGATTGTCCGAGCCTGGGCCAGACGCGCCGTCGGACCCGATCTCGGAATCCGAGGCGGATCAGGCCGAAATCGAGGCGGAGTCAAGCGAATGAGCGCAGGCGCTGACGACAAGATTGGCCGCCGCCCCGTGCTGGCGAAGGCCGTTCGGGCGGTATCCGGCGTTTCGCTCCTCGCGGCGATCATCGTCTATGGACTCAGCGGCATCTACGTGGTGCAGCCCGAGGAGCAAGCTCTCATCCTGCGGTTTGGGGAATTGCTGCCGGTGCCGGCGCTCCCCGGAACCCACTATCGTTTGCCGTATCCCATCGACAGGGTCTTCTACTTCAAGCCCAATGAAGTGAAGAGCGTGGCCATCGAGGGCGGGGGGATTGGCAGCGAAGCGGAGGTCGAAGGCGAGATCATCGAGGATGAAGCCGAGGGTGAACTCGTCGAGGCGGCCGCCGCGCGGGGCGCGGAATTCTTGACGGGTGACGAGAACATCATCCATGTCGCACTCAACGTCCAGTATCGCATCAGCGATCCTGCGCGCTACCTGTTCCTGTGCGCGGATGCTCCCCGCCTGGTTCGGGACGCCGCCGAGATGGCCCTGGCCTCCACGGTAGCCCATACGTCGGTGGACGACTTGTTGACCTCGGGCAAGCTTGTGGTGCTGGATCGGACCAGGGATTTGGTGCAGCAGAAGCTGGACGCCTTCGAGGCCGGCGTGGCTGTGATCGGCGTCAATTTCACGTCCGTCACGCCCCCGGCCGAGGTGAACGACGCGTTCAAAGATGTGGCGAGCGCGCTTGAGGATCGCGACCGCGTGGTCAGCGAGGCCCTGGGCGACCAGAGCGAGACCGTATACCGGGCACGTGGCTCGGCCCAGCAGAAGATCTCCGAGGCGCAAGCCTATCGCGAATCGAAGATCAACCGCGCCTCCGGCGAAGCCGACCGCTTCCTGGCCGTGCTCGCCGAGTATCGCCAATCCGGCGAGCCGAAGGTTTCCCTTACGCGCCTGCGCCTCGAGGCCCTCGAAGAAGTCCTGTCGCGCGGCGAGAAGTACCTCATCGCGCCGTAGGGCCCGCTACGGCTTGGGAGCCATCCGATTGAGTTGGCGCATCTCGGATAGCACCCACCCCGCCGTCACGCATGCCGACAAGCCATCCGCCAGCGGAAAGGACACCCAGATGCCCGCCAACTGGAGCCAAAGCGGTATGACAAGGATCAGGGGCACCAAGAACAACACCTGCCGCGACATGGAAAGAAACAGCGCAGGGCCCGCCTTTCCGATGGCCTGAAAGAGGCCCGCACCCACCGCCTGGAATCCGATCACGGGCATGGCGATCACAATGACGCGCATGATGCAAGCGCCCTCGCCTATCAGCTCGACATCCCTGCTGAACAGGCCGAAGATGATCTTGGGGAATCCCATAAGCAGCACGAATCCCAACGTAGACATTACCGTGGCCGCGAGAATGCCGTGGCCAATGGCCTCTTTGACACGGCCGGTATTCCGCGCGCCGTAGTTGAACCCGATGATTGGCAGCAGCCCTTGCACCAAGCCGAACTGCGGCATCAGGACGAAGAGTATCACGCGATGCACAATGCCAAGGATCGCGAGGTGGACATCGCCACCGTAGTGCGCGATCGAGTTGTTGAGCACGACGGACATCACGCTGCCCGCCGCCACGCGCCCGAACGAGGAGGAGCCGACGGCGAACACTTCCGGAAGAACCGAGAGGTCCGGCACCAGATCCTGACGCCGAATACGCAAGAGGGTGTTACCTCGCCAGAAGTATCCGACCAGAAAGACAAACGACGTGAACTGGGCGATCACGGTGGCAATGGCCGCGCCGCGAATGCCCATGCCGAATCCGAAGATGAACACGGGATCCAACGCGATGTTGACGCCCGCCCCGAGCATCATGCTGATCATGGCAACCTTGGCATTGCCTTCCGCGCGAACGATGTTGTTGGAGGAGACGGCGAAGGCGAAGAAGAAGCTTCCGAGCAGGATGATTGAGAGGTAGTCGGCCGTGTACGGCAACACCGTGGGCGTGGCGCCGAAGAGGCGGATGATGGGATTCAGAAAGAGGAGGCCGAACGTGGCGAGCAGGGCGCTCAGCACCGCCACGGTAGCGAACGATGTCCCGGCCGTTCGCTCGGCCTTGCGCTGATCGCCCGCCCCGAGACTGCGCGAGATGAGCGACGCCGAACCGATGCCGACTACCTGGGCAATCGCCAAGATGAACATCTGAATCGGAAAGGCAATGGCCAGTCCCGCCAACGCCAACGTGCCCGCGCCGCGGCCCACGAAGATGGTGTCCACGAGGTTGTAGAGCGAATTGGTGAACATCGCCAACACGGCTGGCGTGGAGTACTTGAGCAACAGTCTGGCGATGCGTTCGTCCCGGAGTTCGTGTCGTCGGTCCTGCATAGGCGGCGATCCTACCGTCTTTCGGAGCGAAAAGGAAGTCCGTCGGCTAGATTCGAGGCCCAGGTTTTCGGGTATACTACCGCCCGGATTCCACCGGCCTGGGCATTTCCGAGCGTGAGGGCGAAACGCGCATCCCGTGCGGCCACGATCCTCTCCGCTCGAAGGGCTCGGCCACATCGCAAACGAGGACATTCCATGATGACCCGTTGCCTTCTGCTCATGGTCTCTGCCGTGAACGCCGCTGCGCCCCCCGAGCCGTACGGCCCCGTGCCGACGCCGCAGCAGTTGGCCTGGCAGGACATGGAATACGGCATGTTCTGCCACTTCGGCATCAACACCTTCCACAACGAGGAATGGACGGACGGCACCAAGGATCCGACCACGTTCAATCCCACGGCCTTCGATGCACGCCAGTGGGTCGCCGTCGCCCGCGAGGTCGGTATCCAGTACCTCGTCGTGACGGCCAAGCATCACGATGGCTTCTGCCTGTTCCCGTCGGCCCACACCGACTACGGCGTCGTGTCAAGTCCGTGGCGCGACGGCAAGGGCGATGCCGTCAAGGAGGTCGCGGACGCCTGCCGCGAGGGCGGTATCGTATTTGGCTTCTACCTCTCGCCGTGGGATCGCCACGAGCCCCGTTACGCCGATCCGCCGGCCTACGACGTGCACTTTCGCAATCAGTTGACGGAACTCCTGACCAACTACGGGCCTGTCGGCGAGGTCTGGTTCGATGGCGCAGGTTCGAAAGGCCACACCTACGACTGGGCCAGCTATTACGCGCTGATCCGCGAAAGACAGCCCAACGCCCTCATCGCCATCTGCGGCCCGGACATCCGCTGGGTCGGTAACGAAGACGGGCTCGCGCCCGAGACGCTCTGGAACATCGAGGGCGAGGGGGACGGCGCCGTGTGGAAGCCGGCCGAGTGCGATGTGCCCATTCGAGGGAGCCACTGGTTCTTCCACACCAATGACGAGAAATCGCTGCGCGATATCCGTGGCCTGCTTGACATTTACTACCGCTCGGTGGGCAACGGCGCCACACTCTTGCTCAACGTCTCACCGGATCGGCGCGGCCTCCTGCCGGATAGTGACGTGGCGCGGCTGCGCGAGCTTTGGTCCATCGTTTCGGATACGTACAAGACGAACCTCGCTCTCGGCAAGGCCGTCGAGGCCTCGAACGTACGCGGCGGCGATCCCGTCTTCGCGCCGGCGAAGATGCTCGACGGCGATCCGGACACCTACTGGGCCACGGACGACGGCGTTACCGAAGCCTCCGTCGTAGTCGACCTCGGCGGTCCGGTGACCTTCAACCGCGCCCTGATTCAGGAACACATCGCGCTGGGCCAGCGCGTCGAGGCCTACGGCATCGAGTACTGGGACGGCACCGGCTGGCGGGAAGCCGTGGCCGGCACGACCATCGGCCACAAGCGACTCCATCGCTTCGAGGATATCACCGCGTCGAAGGTGCGCCTGGCGATCAAACAAGCCAAGGCGTGTCCGACGATTCGGGCGTTCGGCCTTTACCGCGCCACACTCGAGCCCTAGGCGGCCGTGGCAACGCGAGGCCAATAGAACCACAATCGGCAGCAACATATCGAGAGGAAGCCCACCATGAGACTTGAGAACAAAGTAGCCATCATCACCGGTGCCGGACTCGGCATGGGCCGCGAGGCCGCTACCCTCTTCGCGTCCGAAGGCGCCAAAGTCATTGTGTTCGACCTGAGTCCCAAGGCCGGACAAGAAACGGTGAGAATCATCAAGAAGGCCGGCGGAACGGCCATGTTCGTCCAAGGCGACGTCAGCAAAGAGGCGGATGTCAAGAATGCCATCGCCAAGGGCGTCAAGCGCTTCGGCGCGCTCCACATCCTCTACGCCAACGCCGGCGTCCTTTGGAAGGATCGCGATAAGTCCGTCATCGAAACCACCGAAGAGAACTGGGACATCGTGCAGGCGATCAACCTGAAGGGCCCCTTCTTGCTGACGAAGCACGGCATTCCGGCGCTACAACGCTCCGGCGGCGGCTCGATCATCCTCGTCGGCTCGATCTCGGCCCTGGCGGGCTTCGACCTTGCCCAGGACTCCTACACCGCCGCAAAGTCCGCCGTCGTCGGCCTGTCGAAATCACTTGCTGTTCAGTTTGGCCGCGATAACATCCGCTCCAATGTGATCCATCCCGGCATGATCGACACGCCGCTCCAGCGCGCCTACTTCGACGATGCGGCCCTCGAACGCATCGGCAACAGCCTGCCGATCCGCCGCATCGGCCAACCGCGCGACATCGCCAACGCCGCCCTCTTCCTCGCCTCGGACGAGTCGAGTTTCATGACCGGTGCCGAGATGATCGTCGACGGCGGCTTCATCGCCATGTAGGCCCATTGAACCCAACGGATTCGAACGAGTGGCCCAGTCGCTCCTTCCCGGTGCTCGATATCCGGCGCAGCGTGTGCAGTGCCGTTCGCTTTTCGGCCAGGAATGCGTCTACGACCGGCGAGGCGGTTGTGGCAACCGGAAAACTCCGGATGGCCCGCCGCGGCCCCTACTCTCGCTCGGGCTTGGCTTCGCGGAGCATGAGGGCGGTGACGGCTTGGTGGGGATCGGCACCGTCGAATAGGACGCGGTACACCTGCTCGGCGATGGGCATCTCGATACCGAGTTGGTGCGCCAAGGCGACGACGGATCGCGTGGTCCTGACGCCTTCGGCGACCATGGGCGTGGACGCCGTGATCTCGTCGAGGGTCATGCCTCGGGCGATCTTCTCGCCGACGGCCCGGTTCCGGGAGTGGCGGCTAGCACAGGTGACGATGAGGTCGCCCATGCCGCTCAGGCCGGCGAAGGTGAGGGGATCGGCGCCCAGGGCTACGCCCAGCCGCGCGATCTCGGCCAGGCCGCGCGTCATGAGGGCCGCCTTGGCGTTATCGCCGAGGCCGAGTCCGTCGCAGGCACCAGCGGCAATGGCGATGACGTTCTTGAGCGCGCCGCCGAGCTCGGTGCCGATAAGGTCGCCGCTGGTGTAGACCCGGAACGATTCGCTGAGGAACGCGTGTTGCACGGCGAGACAGGCATCGGCATCCTCACCGGCGGCAACGATGGAGGCCGGGAGGTCTTGGGCCACTTCCTCGGCGTGGGTCGGCCCGGACAGCGCGACAATGGGGCACGCCCCGGAGACGTGTCGGATCACCTCGCTCATGCGCAGGAGCGTGTCGTTCTCGATGCCCTTGGCCACGCTGACGCGGATCGTGTCGATCGAGAAGGGATAAGCCCTGACAACGGCCCCCATCGCATGGGACGGCACGGCCAGGACGGCCATCTCCGCGTTGGCATCGACATCTTTCGTCACTTCCACGGATTCCGGTAAATGCATATCCGGCAAGAAGTTACGACTCGTTCGCGTGACGCGTAGGTAGTCCGGGTCATCCTCGGCCCGGCACCACAGACGCACCTCGTGTCGGTTCAACGCGAGGCGTCGCGTCAACGCAAGACCCCAGCTTCCGGCTCCGACAACTTGAATCTTCATAGCCACCTCCTATGGGGATCGATATCCGTTGTGATGGCCGAGTTCCCATCTTCTCGACCTGCTCGCATCGTCGGCCCTCTTCTGCTAGAGTAAACGCTCGATGGATGTCACGGGGAACGCGGCATCTGACACGCAGGCGTCGCTAACGTGGGAGGAACCACCATGGTGCGTCTCTGGGCGCGAACACGACCTTTCGCAAGCACCGCCTTCACCATCATTGCACTGCTTTCCGTGGGTGCGCAAGGAGGAGTCCAGGCCATGATCGGAGATTCGGATAGCGCGCTGGCCAACGGCGATTTCGAGTCGGCATCGGGCGGGCGCCCCGAGGCGTGGAAGGTGCACAAGTGGAATGGCCAGGGCGAGTTCGCCTACGTGGCCGAGGGCCGAGGCGGCGGCCACTGCGTGGCTATCGAGTCGAAGAAAGGCGCGGACTTCTCGTGGGAGACCTTCGTCGGGGTCAAGCCCTTCTCGAAGTACCGCCTTTCCGGTTGGATCAAGACCGACGACGTGGTGGCCACCACAGGGCAAGGCGCACTGATTAACCTTCACGCGGCCGACGTCAAGACGCAAGCGCTGACCGGAACGAACGACTGGACGCACGTCGAGGTCGAGTTCGAGACCGCCGAGGACGATACCGTGCACGTGAACTGCCTATTCGGCGGATGGGGCCTGGCCACGGGCCGCGCGTGGTATGACGACGTGGCCATTGAACTCATCGAGACGCGCGGTGTCGAGCCGGGCACCTTGGTCTTCGACGCCACAAAGACGGGCGCGCCGATATCGAAGTACATCTATGGCCAGTTCATTGAACACCTCGGCCGCTGCATCTACGGCGGCATCTGGGCCGAGATGCTCGAGGATCGCAAGTTCTTCTATGCCGTGGGCACCCCGGAATCGCCGTGGAAGATCGCGGGCGCGGCGAATGCGGTGCGCACCGTGGCCAAAGACTGGTACGAGGGAGGCCAGGCGGCCGAGATCCGGGCCGGCGGCCATGCGTCGGGTCTCGTTCAGGAAGGGCTCGGCCTCCGCAAAGGCCGATCGTACGTGGGCCGCATCGTGCTGGCCGGCGATGCCGGAGCCGGCCCTGTCGAGGTGTGCCTGGCCTGGGGTCCGGGCGAGGACGACGCCCAGACCTCTGTCATCCAGAACGTCTCGTCCGAATATCAGACCTCACCGCTCACGTTCTCCGCGGAGGCAGATACGGATAACGCGCGCTTGACCATTGCGGCGAAGGGCTCGGGCGCGGTGCGTATCGGAACGGTATCGCTCATGCCGGCGGACAATGTACATGGCATGCGCGCCGACACCTTGGCCTTGCTCCGCGATCTGGCGTCGCCGGTATATCGGTGGCCGGGCGGGAACTTCGTCAGTGGCTATGACTGGCGCGACGGTATCGGCGATCCGGACCGCCGACCGCCGAGGAAGAACCCGGCGTGGACCGGCATCGAGCATAACGATTTCGGTATCGATGAGTACATGGTCTTCTGCCGCGAGGTGGACACCGAACCCCTCGTCGTGGTGAACAGTGGCCAAGGCGACATGCAGATGGCGATCGAGGAACTCGAATACGCCAACGGCGCCGCCGACTCGCCGATGGGCAAGCTTCGCGCGCAGCACGGTCATGCGGCACCGTACGGCGTTCACTGGTGGGGCATCGGCAACGAGATGTACGGCGGGTGGCAGCTCGGTCACATGCCGCTCGAGGAGTACGTCAAGAAACACAACACGTTCGCCGACGCCTTGCGCGCCGCCGATCCCTCGATCAAATTGATCGCCGTCGGCGCGACGGGGCCGTGGAGCGAGACGATGCTGGGCGAGTGCGCGGACCACATGGACTTGCTGAGCGAGCATTTCTACGTTGGGGACAAGCCAGGATTGGTCTCGCACGTGCGCCAAATGAACGCCAACGTGAAGGCCAAAGCGGTTGCCCATCGGCACTATCACGAGACCATTCCGGCGCTCAGGGGCAAGCACATTCCCATCGCCCTGGACGAGTGGAACTACTGGTACGGCGAGCACCTCTACGGCGAGTTGGGCGTGCGCTACTTCCAGCGCGATGCCCTCGGCGTCGCCGCCGGCCTGAACGAGATGACGCGCCACAGCGACGTCTTCTTCATGGCCAACTACGCGCAAACCGTCAATGTGATTGGGGCCATCAAGACCTCCAAGACGGACGCGGCCTTCGCGACAACGGGCCTCCCGCTGATGCTCTATCGCCGACACTACGGCACGGTGCCCATCGAGGTGACTGGTCAGACGGGGCTATTCGATGTGGCCGCCGCGTGGACGGAAGATCGCAAAGCGATCACCATCGCTGTGGTGAATCCTACCGATGCCGCCGCGGCGCTCGCGTTTACGGTCAAGGGCGCGACGCTCACGGGCGATGGCACGCGTTGGCTCATCGCGGCCGACGACTACATGGCCTACAATGAGCCCGGCAGGCCGCCTCGGGTGCTCATCGTGGAGAACGCCGTATCGGGCATCGAGGACGCGCTCGATTCGCCGCCGTACAGCGTGGCGCTGTACAGACTGGGAGTCCGATAAGCGAACCGTGCAGGAGGAAGGCGTATGTCCAAGCGAGTGAATCTGGTAACAGGCGCGTGCGGATTCGCCGGATCGCATCTCGTCAAGCTCCTCGCGGACAGCGGCGAGAAGGTCATCGCGACCGATCTCGAGTCCGCGTTCGCCCACGAGAGGAACAAGCTGATCTTCAAACACATCGGCCTCGACTTCAACCATGCGAACGTTACGGTGATTCCGTCGGACCTCACGCGGCGCGACACGCTCGATCCGCTCTTCGCGCAGAAGGTCACGCACGTGTTCCACACCGCCTCGCTCTACGACTACTCGGCAGGCATGGACAAGCTCGTGGCCGTGAATATCGACGGTTTCGCGAATCTGCTCGATGCCGTGGCCCCAGTCGAGATCAAGCAGTTCCTCCACTGGAGCACCTGCGGCGTGTTCGGCCATCCCTACAAACTGTCGAAGAAAGGAAAGGGCAACACGCCGTTCACGGAGCGATCGTCGTCGCCCAAGACCGAGCCCTTCGAGTCGGCCCATCCGCGGGGCACGTATATCGTGAACGACTACTCGGTAACCAAGTGGAAACAGGAACAGATGGCGTGGCGTGCCCATCGCGAAAAGGGCCTTCCGCTCACCGTCATACGGCCGGCGCCGATCTACGGTCCCGGCAGCGACTATGGCCACGGCGGAATCATCATGGCCATTCACAAGGGCGCGGTCCCGATCATGCCCAACGACGCCCGCAACTACATCACGACTTCCGTGCACGTCGAGGACCTCGTCCGTTTCGCGTACTTCATCTCACAGCGCGAGGACGCCATTGGCGAGGATTTCAATGTGGTGGACGATAGCATCATCAGCTATCGCGAGTTCCTCCAGTACATCGCGCTGCTGCTGGGCCGCCGCATGTTCGGGGGGCCGCTCATCAATCTCGAGTGGGCCATGCCGCTTGCCCTCGCGGCGGCACGGTTCTGGCAGTGGCTGCACGTCAAGTACGGCGTGCGGCGCGTGCGCGTGTTCGAGATCGGTTCGGCCGTGTACATCGGATCGAGCTACTGGATCAGCAACAAGAAGACCCGGGACTGGGGATTCACCTACAACTACCCCGATGTTCGCGTGGGGTTGCGGTACACAATCGAGTGGTTTCAGCAGATCGGCTGGATCTGAAAACGGGGGACGGGCTTCGACCGGGTCTTCGCGGCCGGCTGTCTGCCCCGTCTTCTCACGCGTACGCCGGTCAGACATTGCCGGTGGGAAAAGGATGGACATGAAACGACGGGTGGTATGCTTTTGCGTTGCAGCGTGGGCAGCCTGCTGCGCCCGTGCCATGGCCGCGGAGGATGTCCTGGTGGCGGATTTCGAGTCCGACACCTACGGCAATTGGCAGGTGGTGGGTGAAGCCTTCGGCCCGGGCCCGGCCGAGGGCACGCTGCCGAATCAGATGGTGGTATCGGGATACCGAGGCGCGCGACTCGTGAACAGCTACTACCAGGGCGACGGTACCGTCGGAACGCTGACATCGCCCGTCTTCACCATCGAGCGGAAATGCCTCAACTTCCTGATCGGTGGCGGTGGGTACGCGTCGACGACGTGTATGAACCTCCTCGTCGACAATGCCATCCGCCGGACAGCCACCGGGCCGAACAGGCAGCCCGGCGGTAGCGAGCGACTCCGGTGGCAGCACTGGGACGTGGCGGATCTGGTGGGCAAGACCGCGCGCATTCAGATCGTCGACCAGCGAACCGAGGGCTGGGGCCATATCAACGTGGATCACATTGTCCAAAGCGACGAACCGCTGGTATCGGAGAGAACGATGGAACTACACGTCGAGAAACGTTACCTGAATCTGCCCGTCAAGAACGGCGCGCCGAAAGTGTGGATGCGCCTGCGCCGTGGAGACGAGATCCTGCGCGAGTTCGAGATCGAGCTAGCACAAGACGAGCCGGATTTCTGGGTGACGCTGGACCTCCGCCCGTTCAGCGACGAGACGCTCACGCTCTGGGCGGATGAGGCGCCGAAAGACACGAGCGGTTTCGATTCCATTGTCCAGGCCGACGCGCTCATCGGCGCCGAGGACCTCTACCGCGAGCGTTTCCGGCCGCAGTTTCACTTCTCCTCGCAACGGGGCTGGAACAACGATCCGAACGGTATGGTCTACTACGAGGGCGAATACCACCTCTTCTACCAACACAATCCCTACGGCTGGAACTGGGGCAACATGACCTGGGGCCATGCCGTGAGCCGCGATCTCGTCCACTGGACGGAACTTGGCGACGCGATTCATCCGGACCGCCTCGGAACCATCTTCTCCGGTTCGGCCGTCGTCGACGAGAAGAACAGCACCGGCTTCAAGTCGGGCGACGAGTCGCCCATCGTGTGCGTGTTCACCTCGGCCGGCGGCACCAACCCATGGTCGCAAGGCGCACCGTTCACCCAGTCGATCGCATACAGCAATGATCGCGGCCGCACGTGGACCGTCTACGATGGCAATCCGGTGCAGGCGCACGTGAACGGCGCCAACCGCGATCCGAAGGCCTTCTGGCACGAGGCCGCCGGACAATGGGTGATCGTGTTGTATCTCGACGATCACCGCATGGCCTTCTACACGTCGAAGGATTTGAAGTCGTGGGAGTTCCAGAGCGAGCTGAAATGCTTCCATGAGTGTCCGGAACTGTTTCAATTGCCCGTCGACGGCGATGAAACAAAGGCGAAATGGGTGCTCTATGGTGCTAGCGGCGAGTATTTCGTCGGCGAGTTCGACGGCAAGGCGTATACCCCGGATACCGAGGCGATCCGCTACAACTACGGCAACTGCTTCTATGCCTCGCAGACCTTCAATAACGTGCCGGCCGAGGATGGCCGGCGTATTCAGATCGCCTGGGGGCGCGTCGGCCGTCCGGACATGCCCTTCAACCAGCAGATGGACTTCCCGGTCGAGTTGACGTTGCGTTCCACGGACGACGGCGTCCGCCTCTTCGCCAAGCCCGTTCGCGAGATCGCGCTGCTGCACGAAAACGAGCGCGCATGGAAAGACGTCGACGTCGCCCCTGACGCCAATCCGCTTGGCGACGTGCACGGCGTCTTGCTCGACATCCATGCCGAGTTCACGCCGGGTGATGCCGCCGAGGTGGGCCTCGATATCGCCGGCGTAGCCATCACGTATCGCACAGGCGATCACACGCTGGCGTGCAAGGACGAATCCGCGCCGCTCGAATTGGTGGACGGCAAAGTGCGCCTCCGCGTTCTCGTGGATCGCATGTCCATCGAGATCTTCGCCAATGACGGACGCGTCTACATGCCGATGGGCCACGTGTTCGAGGAGGACTCGAAATCCATCGCGGTATTCGCCAAGGGTGCGCCGGCTCGACTTGACGCGCTGACCATCCACGAGCTCGGCTCGGCTTGGTGAGTCGCGGATACGCTGCGGCGCCGCGCGTCTCGAATGGGAGGGGAGGAGGGTTGCCGTGCTTATGCTTGCGTTGACGGCGAGTCTGTGTGCGTCTCCAGCGATGGATGATGCCGTGGCGAGGATATCGCTGTTCAATCCGACGGCTTGGCGCGGGCCGGCACTGATCGAGATCGCCACCGGCCGTATCGCCGCGCCCGGCCTCATCGATTGGGCGAATGTGCGCCTGATGGCTGGGGATGAGGAGGTCCCTTTCGCCCTGCGTGAAGGATGTGCCCATGGGCGCGCCAGCCTCGCGCCGTTGGATACGCCACGCGCGGAAGACCTCCTGGTATTTTGGCATGCCGTTGAGCCAAGCCAGTGGTGTCGCTTGCGCCTTGTCGAAGGGACGCCCAAGCAGGAATCGAGCGTAGACGGGCGCGACGGCCTCCTGACTATCTCATACGCCACGGTCCGGGCCGTCTTGGATAAAGGCACCGGCGCGCTGGTCGGCCTCGACATGTGTGGTGAGTCCATTCTGGCCCAGCCGATGGCCGCGGCGTTCCGGCGCGTTAACAACTATGCTTGCTCAGGGCCCATCGGGCCTGGATACACGCCGTACACCGTTACCGTCGACAAAGGTGACGCGGTGCCGACGGCAGCGCGGCTGGCCGCCGTGGCATCGACGCCAGCCATGACCGAGGTGCACTTCGTCCTTGAGGGGCAGGGCGGCCCGGCGGTGGCGCTCACGTACCGTGTCCACGCGGCAGGACTCGTCGAGGTGGTGGCCGACGAACGGCCTTGGGCCGGCGCCAGTCCGTGGCTCGATCACGCTTTCGACGTGTCGCTTGCGTTGAACGGCGAATCGGAGTCGCTGGCCTATCTCGAAGACCGCTGGCCCTTCTACGGCTTCAAGGACTACACAGCGGTTGTCAGGCAGGTAGCGCGCCGCTATGCGCTTGGGTCGGTCGGTGTGCTCGAGCTTGGCGAGGAGTTCGTCAACGGCCGCCGATGGATGCGCCGCTTGTATACCTACGCCGCGGACGGCAAGACGTGCGTCGACGACCTCATCGAGCAGGCCGATGAAGGTTTCGTCGTCGACGTCGAGCCGGTGCGCGCCGCTGTGCCGGCGGACGCCATCGAGATCGCGTTTCCACCGGAGGCACGCGAGGCCGCCAACATGCTCGAGCGCGTCTTGGCGGAGGCCGGCGTGGCCGCGAAGCCTGTCGCCGAGGCCACGTCGGATAACGCCATACGCCTCGAGCTCGTCGACACATCTGGCATCAACATCGAGAGAGACGGGTTCGAGATCCGCTCGGTCAACGACGCCCTGTCGATTCGCGCGCGCACGCCCCTCGGCCTCGATCAGGCCGTTCGCCGCATTGCGGCCGATGTGCGGCTCCACGGACTCGACACCGGCTTTCCGCTCATCGCGCGGAATCCGGTCGTGCCGCTCCGCGTCGGCGGTTTCGGCGGCGGGCCCTTCGAGGTGGACTTCCCCTACGGCACGGACGAGGAGTGGGAACGCACGTTCGACGGCCTTCTCGATTCGGGCATGAACACGTTCTGCTGCCTGGGCATGTGGGGGAACTGGAAGCTACCGATCAGCTACACCCACATGCCGGAGATTCGCTCCGAGGATGCCCAGGCCTACGACGAGTCGTCCGGCGTCTTGTTCTCCGAACTCGATAAGCATCGCGCCCACGGCCTGAAGCTGACCCAGTATCTTCATGATCGCGGCGCCCGCGTCTGGGATTGGGTGCCCATCGGCTGCGTGCCAACGACCTTTGCCAAGCGGTATCCGGAAGCAATGAGCACCATCGGCGAGACCCGAGGCCAACAAGCCGCGCCCTGCTTCACCCATCCGACGTACCGCAACTACCTCGACGCCTTCCTCAAGGAGCTGGTCGAGACGTATGCGCTGGACGGCGTGTTCCTGGTCCGCGACGACAACGGCGGTCTGTGCGCGTGCGAACGGTGCCAAGCGTACGTGGCCGAGTCGCGCACCAAGGACGCCGTCTGGGAGCAGTATCTCTACATCTATGACCGGCTTCGCGAACTTGGATTCACCGGCGCGATCTGTGTCTATCCCTACTTCGACGGCTACGTGCCCGCGAAGCTCGAGCCGCATTTGCCCGAGGACTTGTTCGTCGGCGGCCATGGCGCCTCGGCAGCCCTGCTGACGCGTGACCTGGCGCGCGTGGGCCCCATGGCCGACACGTGGCTGGACAATCTCTACATGAACTTCCGCTTGCCACCGTCGCCGCGCATGCGGAGGCTGCTATCCGACCGCTGCTCGTTCTGGATTGGCGGCGCCTATTGCGGCACGGAACTGCCGTGGGAAGCCATCGGCTACTTCGGCTGGGAGCCGACGGCCACGCCCAATACGTTCCGATACGAATGGGGCGCGCGCACCTTTGGCCGCGAGAATGCCTTGGCGTTCCTGGCCGTGAGCGATGCGTACGAGCGGCTTTGGGAGATCAACGCGCGGTCCATGCTTCCGCGCGCGTGGATGGAACTTGATCCGGCGCAGCGCACGCGCGTGACCGAGGAGGCGTCGGCGCTGGTGTCAGACTACGCAGATCGTCTCGACGCGCTCAGGCAGGCCGTCGACGCCGAGGCGCACGCGACGTGGTTCGCTCACATGGGCCTGTTTCCTGTCTTCTTCGAGTATCACCTGTATCGCCTCGACCGATTCGCGGAAGTCTATACCCTTGTGGAGGCGAACAACGATGCACTGAACCGCGGAGCGGGTCTGCCCGCGGCGGTACGGAGCGACGTTTTGGCGAAATACGCGGACATCTATGCCAGGGCTGCCAAGTACGATGCGGCGTTGCGCGAGGTGCCCGGCCACATGCTCGAGGCATGCCGAAATCACACGATGCCCTATAAGGAATGGATGGCCGGCTACGACGCCTGGCTCGATCCGTGCCTCGATCGACCGCAGTTTGCCGGCACACTCCGGGCGTCGCCGACGCGTGTGATCGCCGGCGAACCCTTCACGCTCCGTGTCGAGCTCCGTAACACCGGCGTCTGTCCGTGGGTCGCCGAGGCTGGCCAACGCCTCGAGTTGTCCGGCGTGGCCCAGCAACTTGGCCTGCCGGCGTCCTGGACGTTCACCGGCGACGCAATGGCCTCCGGCGATGTGCGAATGATCGAGTTCGCCGGTACCGCGCCGATCCATCCCGGTAGCGGCGAGATCGCGCTGGCATTCTTCAACGCCTATCGACAGCCGACGAAATGCGCCGAGGCCACGGTGGGCATGGCATGGATGTCGAAAGGCGAGTGAACGGCGAGACTCGACGTTGATCGCCCGTTGGCCACGCCTACGGAGAGCGCCCGATCCGCGGGCGAAGAAGGAGGGCAAGGCCATGTGTTGTGGTCACGTCAATCGCGGGCAGTTCATGGACATCTCGACGGGACCTATGGCCGTTATGAGCCTGCCGCCGATTTCGGCCGTCCTCGGGGCCTGAGGAAGTGCGGGACGGGACAAGGATTCCGGGAACCAACGGCGGTAGCGCTACGAAGCACGCGATGAGTCATGGGACAGGCTATCCCGATCCATGCGGAATCCCGGGATGGGCCAACGCCCGTCCGCTATGGGCGTTGCCGGGAGAGTCCCAGTTCCTCCACCTTCTCGATGTCTTTCTCATGGGGATGCGGCGTCTTCGATTCGGTGCGAAGGCGCTCTTCGGCACGGGCCAGCCGCCGCTCGTAGGACCTACACAAGGAGAGGCCGCCGGGCCGGGCCCAGGCAGCACTGGACGTCGCCGGGGGAACACCGGGCTGATCCGGGTCGACGCCGGACCTCGTCAAGACAACTCGGCACCACCGAACCGTGTCGGCATAGTGCTGCAGTTGTTCGGACAGGCCAACGAGACTCTCATAGAAACCGTGAAGGCGAGCACATAGACCGCGTCCGTGAATTCGCCGGCGCACTCGACGCTCTCCTCCGGTACGTCACGCAGCGCGCCGAGAAGCTTCACGGCCCCATCGTAGGGCCGCCCCTCGGCGATGTCCTGGTACGCGGCCAACGTAACGGCGTCGATATTGCTCTGGGGCTCATCCGCAACACTGGCCAGTGATACAAGCGCGCCGATGATTCCGGCGGCCACCGGAATTGAGAGAGACGCACGATATGCCATGGAATTCCTCCTTCTCTCGATTGCGCCTTGGCCCGGCGCCCCGCTACCGCTTGTTCCAGCCCAAGAATCTCACTAGGCAACCTGAATCGCCTACAATAACCAGTCGGCATGGAATTATGCCGCTCACATTGACTCATATAAACTGTATGTATGCTTGATCGAGTTTCTATAATACACCGAAAAATCCGGTCAGTCAATACTCTTGTGGAACCGATGTCGGCGCGCGAGGCCGGGGATGTGAGGAGCTGAGGCGCCGCCGGGGAGAGGGCGACGGTTGGCCGCGCCATTTGCATGTGCAACGGTCAGGCAGATACTATGGAATATGTGGTTGTGTACTGCAAGGTTGGCTGCAATTCGGATTCTCTCGTTGCCGTGCGGCGTCGAAAATCTGTGGCGCCAAGACGCGTCCACCATGGAGGAATCCCATGAAGTACTACAGTTTTGAGATCGTGATCGAAAAGGAACCTGAAGACGCGGGTTACTTTGCGTACAGCCCAACGCTGCCTGGTTGTTTCAGCAATGGCTTGACCATCGAAGAAGCAAAACGGAATATCCGTGACGCGGTTCAGCAGCATGTGGCCAGTCTGCAAGCGCATGCACAGACTATCGGGCAGCACGAACGCCTTGTGCATGTGGAGGAACTGACGGTTGGGGTGCCGGAATGAGCCGGATGCCGCAGATAACGGCGCAGGAGTTGGTGCGCTTCCTCCATGGACAGGGATTTGCAGATGATCGTCAATCCGGCAGTCATCTCACGCTTTGGCATGAGGAGAACAAGGTCTCCGTGACGGTTCCCGTTCACACGGGATGCGATCTTGGGCGCGGTTTGGCCGTTCGTATCTTGAAAGACGCTGGTTTCACTGTGGACGACTATCTGCGGCTCCGATGACAGGCAGCCGGGCAGCCATGTAACACACCATGCCTCGGTCTTGGGGGAGGAACCGCGTGCAGAAGCCAGCGCGCGAGGCCGGGGTTTGCGCCCGTTCGTGTGGTAGGATGGCTGGCGTTTTCAGGCCATTGTAACGCCGTGGGGCGTAATGCCGGTCTGGCGTCACGCATTCAGGGAGATCGTGGAATCATGGGTTTCAGAGGGGTGATTGCCGTCGCGTTGGCCGCATTTGGATCGGTGGGTATAGCGTACGCGGGCGGGGAACCGACGGCGTTGTGGAGCGGCCAGGCCGGACCGGGCATCGAGCAGTGGACGCGGCCGAAGGGTCTCGAGGCGCGCGTCGAGGATGGTGTCCTCCGGCTCGATGTACGTGAACCGGATGCCTGGATCTACCGCGAGGGCATCGAGTTGGATCCAGGTCGCATCGAGACGTTCGTCATCCGGTATCGCGCGTCGGGATTCGACGTGGCGAGGACGCACGGCGAGCTCTTCTACATGAACGCCCTGCACGGCATCGCCGACCAAGGCTACATCATGGTGCCCTCGCTCGTCTTGGATGGCCACTGGCACGAACTCGTGCTGTCGGTCGAGGGAGCCACGCGCGGGCCTTTCGAGGACTGGGCCAAGGGCGGTACAGTCACCGGCCTGCGCGTAGACTTGGTCGACGAGAGCCCGGGGACTATCGAGATCGCGTCGTTCCTGGCCTATCCGGCCTTGCGCAAAGTCGACGCCGACGATATCGCCGTGGCTACCGACCGCTACTGGTTCCTGCCCACGGACTCGTTCGAGAAGCAGAAAGGCGGCCCGTATCGGCGTCGCGTCATCGTGCCCGAGGGCCGGTGGACGGTGTGGGCGCACGCCGTCGACTCGGCGGAAGGCCAAGGCTTGGTAGCCGGACTCGGTATCGAGGACCGCGAACTCGATCCCTTGGCCTTCGGCACGACGGGCCTCCAGAAATGGTACAACGTCGCGACCGTGGACGGCGGCGAACTCGAACTCACACTAGCGTACACGTCGTCGGTGCTTTTTGACGCCATCCTAATCGCCGAACGCGGCGTAGCGCCCTACGACCTGCCTCGGGCGAAACTCGAGCCTGTCGAGAGCGCTATCGAACCGGAGACTGCCGCCACCGCGCAGATCCTGCGCCCTTACTGGACGGGCCAGATGATCACATGTCCCGGAGCCTATGGCGCCGACCATGCCACGTCGCTCTTCCGGCACACAATCGATGTACCGGCCAACATGGTGGATGCGTGGCTCCAGGTCTCGGCGGACGACGGTTTCAACCTGTTTGTGAATGGCCGCGAGGTCACGGAAGGCATAGGCCTGAGCTCGTGGATGGAGCCGGCGGTGTTGGACATCTCGCCGCTGCTGACGAAGGGCGCGGCCAATATGCTCGCTTTCCGCTTGACCAACGGCGGCGGCCCCTGCGGACTGCTGGTCGACCTCACCATCAACCGCGCGGATCACAGCCACATGAAGATCGTGTCGGACGAGACGTGGCGGTGCGCGATCGAGGCACCCGAGGATTGGATGCAGCCGGGTTCCGACGACGGCGGCTGGATCGCGCCCGAGACGCGCGGCGCACCGCCGACGGCCCCTTGGGCGCGGGAACTCGCGTACGCGGACAAGACGTGGCAAACGCCGACCGCGTGTGTGGGCCACGAAATCCGCGAGGTGGTCGAAGGAGGCGAATTGCAGACGGTGTCGTTGCGTTTGCGTTCGGATAGTCCGGTGACCCCCGGCGAGGTCGTGTCCATCGAGTTGGTGGACGACGCGACGGGCAAGTCGTATCTCGCTAAGGACATTGCACTTGCGGAAGATACGTGCATGGCCGAGGCGGACAATGTATCGAGCATTTCGGGCATCTCGATTCCCATTTCGAAGTGGTATCCGGCGGCCCGGTACCGCGTGCGTTTGGGCATCTACGGCCGGGCGCTCGAACCGAATTCTCTCGAATTCGCCTTCGAGTACCGCAATGCCACTGCGGCCGAGCCGCTCGAGAGCCACGTCGCGATGGTAGACGGATTTCCGAGGCTGGTCGTGAACGGTGAGGCAATCTATCCGCTCGTAGGCAACGGCGAGGGGCGCGATAAGACGGGCACGCGCGAGTCCTACGCCCAGGCCGGCTTCAATATCGAGGCGATCTGGGTGGACGGCATGAGTTCGGAGCAGTGGTGGCGCGGGCCGGGGGACTACGCCTTCGAGCACATCGACGCGAAGATCATCGACGACCTCGACTACAACCCGGAGGTGCTGATCTTGCCTATCGTGTGGGCGGCGCCGCCCTTGTGGTGGCAGGAGCTGCATCCCGACGAGATGGCATTGTTTAGCGATGGCACGACGTGGCCCTATTACAAGAGCGCGCACTCGTTCAACTCGGAAGTATGGCGTTCGGACGCGGCGGAGGCGCTGACGGCCTTCGTAAACCACGTCGAGGCCATGTCTTACGCGTCGAGGGTGCTCGGTTATTGGATCATCGGCGGTGTGTCGGCGGAATGGCAAGGCTGGGGCTGCCACGCCTCGCACGCGGCCAACCATCTCATGGACTACAGCCGGCCAGCGGCGGAAGCCTTCCGGCAATTTGTCGAGGTGCGGTATCCGGACTTGGCGGCGGCCAGCGCGATTCCGACTCTCGAGGAGCGCCTCGCCAAGGAGATCGGCGTATTCCGCGATCCGGCGGCGCGATTGGCCATCGCCTACGACGAGTTCTACTCGGAGAGCATGGCCGATGCGCTGCTCGGGTGCCTCGGCGCGGTGAAACAGGCTTCGCAGCGGCGGAAAATCGTCGGGGCGTATTTCGGCTACTCCCTCGAGTACACGAACATGGCTTGGGCACACCACATGAGCGGCCACAACCGGCTCCGGAAGGTACTGGATTCGCCGGACATCGACTTCTTTTCGGCGCCGCCGAGTTACGCCGTTCGCCGGATCGGCGAGAACCTCGGATGGATGTGGCCCTTCCACGCGATGCAATTGGCCGGCAAACTGGTGTGGGTGGATGATGACACGCGGACATACCGCTCGGGCGTGTGCGACTACTCGCCCGTGGTGAATCCTCGTCAGACCATCGCGGCGATCCAGCGCAATTTCAGTAAGGCGCTCTGCCGGATGTGCCCGCAGGGCTTCCTCCAGATCGAGTCGGGCCACGAGCTCGACGATCCGGATGTGGCGAAGGATATCCGCGCTATCCGCCGCGCCGGCGAATACCTGATCGAGGAGAATGTCGAGCGGAAAGCTGAGATCGCGGTTGTCGTGGACGAGGATTCCGTGAAGTACCTCGGTTTCGACGCGGAAACGCTGCCCTCGGGCGAAACGGATCGGATCGTCCACTGGAACGGCAACGTGGTCTTGAGTCCGCGCCACGTGAGCACGCTCATGGGCGACTTGGTGAGCTACCAGCGCGACCGCATCGATCGCATTGGCGCGCCGGTAGACTACCTCTTGTTTAGCGACATCGCCAAGCACGACACCAACTACAAGCTGTACATCATGTTGAGCTGCTTCCAGTACGATGACGCGCTTCTCGATGCGGTGCGCACGAAACTGTACGGCCGGCCGACGATGGTGCTCTGGTGCTACGCGCCGGGATTCGTGCACGACGGCACGGCGAACGTCGGGCACATGGAGGCGTTGACCGGCATGCGGTTCGGCATGCGCCTCGATCCGATGGCCCCTCGGACGAACCTCACAAACCTCGCAAGTCCCCTCACGGCCGAATGCCGATCAGGCACCTTCGGCGTCGAGTACGCGTTCGCGCCGCTCTTCTTCCTCAACGATGACGCGGCAAAGCCGCTCGGCGTGTATGCGGCGTCGGGCCAGGTATCGCTTGGACTCAAGCGTGTCGGCGAGGCGACGGCCGTGTTCTGCGGCTCGAATAAGGTGCCGACGGAGCTCCTGCGCGGCATTGCCAAGGCGGCCGGCGTTCACGTGTACTGCAACTCGGGCGATCCTTTCGAGGCCAACGAACGCTTCTTGACACTGCACTCGAGCTCGGACGGTAACAAGACTTTCCGACTCAAGGAACCGGCGGACGTCGTCGACGTCTTCGGCGGCCAGGTGCTCTTCGAGCAGGTGGATCGGTTCAGCATCCATGTACCGGCCGAGGAGACACGGCTCTTCTTCGTCGGCGACGGCCATCGGTTTCTCGATTACGTAAGGGGTGCCCGCCTTGCCCGCGTCCCGGGCGGACCTGTATGATCCCCTGGCGTAGCCGAGCCGCAATCAAGCTTTGCAGGAACCGCACATCTTGTTTCCGCCGTTGAACATACGCGAGAAATCCCTGCGGGAAACAGTAATTGCTGGGAATGGTCGTACGGGAATGGGCCACGATTTCGTTCTACAACTCTCCGGCATACACAAGCGGTTCGGCGGCGTGCCGGCATTGCGGGCGGCGCACCTCGAGGTACGTCCGGGCGAGGTCCATGGTCTTGTCGGCGAGAACGGCGCCGGCAAGAGCACGCTGATCAACATTGCGACGGGCCTGTTACGCGCCGATGAAGGCGAAATCCTGTTTGAGGAACGCAAGGTGCGCTTCGCCACGCCGCGGCAGGCGGCGGCCGCCGGGATCGCAGTCGTTCATCAGGAGGCCGACCTCTTTGCGCAACTCAGCATTGCCGAAAACATGCTCCTGGCGCGCGGGCTCGTGCGTGGCCCCGGCGGACTCATCAACTGGCCCGGCACCTATCGGCGGGCAGCGGAATTGGTGTCGTCCATGGGCGAGCAGTTCAACGTGCGCGACCCTGCCGGCGGCCTGTCAGTCGCGCGTCGGATGATGGCCGAGATCGCCGCGGCGGTATCGGAGAAGGCGCGGGTGTTGTTCCTCGACGAGCCGACATCGTCGTTGGCCTCGAAGGAGATCAAGAACCTGTTTGCGCAGATCCGGTGTCTGCGCGAGGCGGGCGTCGGGATCGTCTACGTGAGCCACCGGCTCGAGGAAGTCCTCGAGATCTGTGATCGGGTGACCGTCATGCGGGACGGCGAGACCGTCGAGACGCGGCCTACCGAGGGTCTGACGATGGAAGCGGTGGTGGGCACGATGGTCGGCCGCGAACTGGGGCACGTGTTCTCGAAGCGCCGCGTATCCATCGGCGATGTCCGGTTGAGCGTGCAGAACCTGACCGCCAGGGACGGATCCTTCTCGAACATCTCGATCGACGTGCGGGCCGCCGAAATCGTGGGGCTCTACGGCTTCGTGGGCGCGGGCCGCAGCGAGTTTGCCCAGGCGCTGTTCGGCGTGTCTCGGCCGGCGTCAGGCGTGGTGGCCATCGACGGGCGTCCCGTAGCCATCCGCCAGCCACGGCAGGCCGTGTCCAATGGGTTGGCGTATCTACCGGAGGACCGGTTGGTACAGGGCGTATTCCGCAATCAGAGCCTGCGAACCAACGCGAGCGTCGCCTCGCTCGGCCGCCTATCGCGATTCGGCCTGGTGCGCCGGCGCGAAGAACGAGCGCTGGCCGAACGCGTGATCCGCGACATGAATGTGCGGGCCGCGTCGCAGGAGCAGCCCCTTGGCACGTTGAGCGGCGGTAACCAGCAAAAGGTCGTGTTCGGACGCTGGCAGGCGACGGCGCCGAAGGTGCTCCTATTGGACGAGCCGACGCGGGGCGTCGACGTCGGCGCGAAACAGGAGATTCACAAGCTCATCGGCGATCTGGCGGAACAGGGCACGGCCATTCTGCTGATCAGTTCGGAATTGCCCGAAATCATGGCGATGAGCGACCGCGTGGTCACCTTCTCGGAGGGCCGCAAGACGGGCGAGTTCTCGCCGGAGAAGGACGGCGAGGAGGCCGTCGCAGCAGCGGCGGTGCCGCGGGCCGTTGAAGAGGGAACCGCGCAGGCGCCGACGCCTGCACGGCGCCTGGCGGCGGGCATGCTGCGTTTTCGCGAGGCCGGCCTGCTGGGCTTCATTCTGCTGCTGTCCGGCGTGATGGCGGGGTTGCGGCCGGAAGGATTCGCCAACGCGCGCAATCTGCTCGATATCCTGGCGAGCGCGGCCCTTCCGGCGATCATGGCGCAAGGCGCCATGCTGATCATCTGCACGGGCGGCATCGATATCTCGGTAGGTTCGATGATGGGCCTGATCTGCGCCTGGGCGGCTATGGCCGCCAAGGCCGGTTGGCCGCCGACGCTCTGCCTGGCGCTCGCCGTCGTGCTGGGCGTGTCATGTAGTCTGCTCAACGGCGGCACGGCACTCTTGGCGCGCATCCATCCGATCATCGTGACGCTGGCCGGCATCAGTATCTATCGGGGCCTCATGCGCATTGTGACGGCCGGCAAGGAAGTCACGCTCTTGCCGGACGGATACCGCGCCCTCGCGGACGGCACGATTCTCGGCATTCCCAAGCTCTGCTACTACGTGCTCGGCGTCACGATAGTAACGCACGTGATGCTGCGGTACACGCTACCGGGACGCCGCATGCTCGCCTTGGGCAACTCGGAAACGGCGGCCCGACTCATCGGCCTTTCGAAGACGCGCTCGACGCTGCTGGTCTTCGCGGTTTCGGGGGCGTTGGTCGGGCTGGCGGCGGTGCTCCAGGCCGGGTACTACGGCAAGGTGCAGGCCAATACGGGATCGGGCCTGGAACTGAAGGCCATTGCGGCGGCCGTGATCGGCGGCACCAACATCCTCGGGGGACGCGGCTCGGCCTTAGGCACGCTCCTCGGGGCATTCCTGGTGGCGCTGCTGTACAACATGCTGATCCTGCTCGAGGCCAGTTCGTACTGGCAGAGCATCTTCGTAGGCGGACTCATCCTGCTCGCGGTGGTTCTCGACGCGCTCCTCGAGCGACTCCGGGGGGCCTCAGCATGATCCAACGCCTCCTACTTGCCCGCGAAGCCGTGCTCTTCTATGTGCTCCTGGCCATGGGAGCGGTCTTCGCCATCGCCGTGGACGGATTCCTCGATGCGTTCAGCCTACTTGAACGCACGCGGTATTGGGCTATTCCCGGCATGATGGCCGTGCCGATGACCTTCATCATTGCCACGGCGGGCATCGACCTCTCCGTGGCGTCCATCGTGGCTATGTCCGGCATCGTGCTCGGCCTGCTCTTCCGCGATGCCCAGCTTCCGATCGCGGTGGCGGCGGGCGCCGCGGTACTGGCGGGCCTGTCGGCGGGGGCCTTCAACGGCTGGGCAAGCAGCTATCTCCGCATCCCGCCGCTCGTCGTGACGCTCGCGACAATGGCCCTGTTTCGCGGAGTGGCCATGGGCCTGAGCAAGGCGCAGCCCATCAGCGATTTCCCGGACGGTTTGCTCTGGCTTGGCCAGGGCAACATCGTACGCCTGGGCAGCGATCTGTACCTTCCAACGCCGTTCGCCGCGCTATTGATCGCCGTCGCCCTCGGCTGGGTACTGATGCGGCGCTCGTGGGTGGGCCGGTTCACGGAATGCATCGGCGAGAACGAGATGGCCGCGGAGTTCGCGGCCATCGGTGTGCGACGGCTCAAGATGGCGTTGTACGCGGGCTGCGGTCTGGTGTGCGGCCTCGCGGCACTGTTCAACACCGGGCTGTACGCCACGGCCAAGGCGGACACGGCCAACGGCATGGAACTCGAGGTGATCGCCTGCGTGGTCATCGGCGGCACGCGCATCAGCGGCGGCCAAGGGTCGGTGATTGGCTCCTTGCTTGGCCTGTGTATCATCGGTATTCTAAGGTATGGTCTGGAAATGGCGGGCGTGCGCTCTCAATACGTGGTCATCGTGGTGGGCGCCCTACTAATCGTCACGGCGGTATTCAACGAATGGATCGCAAGACGAAGAGGAGTGAAGGGATGAAACGGGCTCCGTCGCTGATCGTCATGGGGTTGATTCTGATCATGGCCGCATCGTGCGGCAAAGCACCGAGTGGCCCGCAGGACTCGGGCGCCGGGAGTACCCCGCCGGCTCACGATGATAACCGGTTACGCATCGGCGTCATGCCGAAACTGATTGGCATCGACTTCTTCAATGCCACCGAAAAGGGCGCGCGGGCCGCGGCGGAGGAACTGGGCGTGTGGGTGGACTTCGACGGGCCCGTGACGAATGACGTGCAGCTCCAGGTGCAGATGCTCGAGACCTGGATCGCCAAGAAGTACGACGCTATCGCCGTGGCGCCGAACGATCCCGATGCCATCGCACCGGTGCTCGAGCGCGCCCGCGAACGCGGCATCAAGGTGATCACGTGGGACGCGGATTCGAAACCGGCAGCCCGCAACTTCTTCGTGAGCCAGTGCTCGGCCGAGAGCGTCGCCCGAACGCTGATGGACATCATGGCCGACGGCGTCGGGCCCGAGGCGAAGTACCTATTCCTGACCGGATCGTTGACGGCGGCGAACCAGAACATCTGGATGGACGAGATGGAGAAGTACCGCCAGAAGAAATACCCGAAGATGCAGAATCTCTCGTCAACGCCGAAAGTCTCGGAAGAGGATCAAGCGCTGGCCACCCAGGTCACCACGGATTGCCTGAAGACCTACGCGGATCTCGACGGCATCTTCGCGATCACGTCCGTGGCGCTTCCGGGCGCGGCGGAGGGCCTGCGCAAGGCGGGCGCCGGCGATCGCGTGTTCCTGACGGGCCTGTCGACACCCAACGGGATGAAGGAGTACATCAAGGATGGTACGCTCAAGCGGTTTGCGCTCTGGAATCCCGTGGATCTGGGCTACCTCGCAGTGCATGCGGCCGTCGCGAGCGCGAAGGGCGAACTCATGGCTGGGGCCGAGGCCTTCCAGGCGGGCCACCTCGGCGAATGCCGGATCGAGAAGGACGTGATCGTCCTGGGTGACCCGATCGTGTTCGACAAGGACAACATCGATACCTTCGATTTCTAGAACTCGAGTTTCCGGTCTTTTTCAAGCCGTTGCCCAATCGCGCGTGGGCGCGATCGATGGAACGAGGCGCGAGGCCGCACGGTCTTCTTGAAAGCAGGATAGGGCTGCGGGATGCAATCCGACACGGGTGAGAGGGTTTCGTTCCTGCGGCGTCACGGCGTCGGCCTGGCGCTCGCCGCTATCCTCGTTCTGGCCACGGCGCTGCGGTTGCCCGCGATCAACAGTTGCATGGCGCCCGACGAAGCGGCCTCGGTGATACTCTATGCCCGCCATGGAATCCACACATCCTTCCTGGAACCGTACTGGAGCTGCAACCATCCGCTAAACTCGCTTCTAGGTTGGGTTGTCATCTCAATCCTCGGTGAGAGCAACTGGGTCGTCCGCCTGCCGTCGCTGGTGGCGGGCCTTGGCGCCATCGTCCTCATGTTCTCATTCGCCCGACGCATCCTCGGCGACGCGCGCGCCGCACTGTCGTGTGCCTTGTTCTTGGCGGTGTCGCCCTATCCCATCGCGTATTCAACAAACTTCCGGGGCTACGGCCTGGCGATGTTCTTCGCCGTGGCCTCGGCCTGTCTACTCTACGAGAACATGCGGCAGCCGAGTCTCCGCAAGACGCTCGGCCTCGCCGCGACAACCCTCCTCATGGGCACAAGCCAACTCGCCTCGCTCATGCTGCTGCCGGTATGGGGGGCGGCGTTGGCGGTCTTCTTCCTAGCCACCCTCACGCGACGTGACTGGCGCATCGGCCGGCTAACCCTCGGTTGGTTCGCCTCGGCGGTCGGATTGAGTCTCGGCTTTGTCCTGCTTTGCGTCGCGTATGCGCCGGTATTCCGACTCGACGAGGCCATTCTCGCGCGCCTTACAACAGGCGAGTGGACCAAAGAAGCCTATGGGTTCCTGGCGGGGGCTGAGCAGGTCGAGTGGCATCCCTTCTACCGGTACACGGAGACGCTCACCGGCTATCGCGGCCCCCTCTTCGTCCTTCCTACCGTGGTTGCGATGATTGGCGGGATCGGAGCACTTAGGCATCGACGATACGGGATGGGAATCGTCTTGGCGGTCCTAGTCCTGCCGATTGCCGGCATGGCGGCGATTCGGTTGAAACTGGAGCCGCGCTACACCTTGGCTCTCGCGCCCTTCTTTCTGCTCGCGCTCGGCACGGGCACCGTCTACCTTGCCCGATGGTTTGGAGACCGCACCGCCGATGCAGCGGGCCGGACGGCCAATGCCTATGCCGTTTTAGCTCTCGTCTTGTGCGGAATGGCTCTCGCGCCACTCGCGAAAGACTACCGGCGCGGCATCGAACAAGTCACGTGTGTGATCTGGGACACCGATACTGCCGTCAGGTCTCTGGCAAGCAAGGTGTCCGAGGACGACGTGGTGGTGTATCCGATGGAGGGCGATCTCCCGACGATGCTCTATCTGGACTGGTACCTGTATCCGGAACTCGGCGCCACCCAGGAGCCCTCCCCGGTCTTTCGCTGGTGGTACCTATCCTCGGGAATGGACAAGGTTCCCGCGGAGACGATATCGCCTACGGACTCGATGCCAACCATCGTCGACGGTTTCCCGGGCGGATACGTATGCTGCGAACTGATCGCGTGCGAGCACTGGCGGCGCCTGGCCCTGGAAGGTCTCGAGTCGGTCGAGGACGAGGCGCGGGATCCGGCAGGTCGGCCGTGGCATGCCGAATGCTACGGAGGTACTCACGCGTTGGCCCTCGGACGCGACGTGGAGACCGACAGGGCTTTCGTCCAGATCACCGATGTCGATGGGCAGTTGAACGGGGGCCTGTTCTCCCGCGCGTTTCCCGTCGAGCCGTTCAAGCGCGTCCTCTTCCGCGCATACGTTGAGGAGATTCCCTACAAGGAACACGGCATGGTCGGAATCCGGTTCTTGGACAGGGACCAGCACGTCCTCGAAGAACGGTACTGCACGATACCGCGCGCACACGCACCTCAGGAAGCACCCGCGACGGCTCGAACACGACCGAACGAACCGGGCTACCGGTTCGTGCAGGCGACGGCCTGTGCGCCGCCGGACGCGGCGTCGTTTGTCGTAGGCCTCCGCGTGTCACCGACACGGCGACCGGGAACAACGATACGGTTCCGGGCTCCGGAGTTGTGGGCCGATGCGCCCGTGTCTTTTCACACCGCAGGATGGGATTAGGAAATGGATGCCGGATCGGACGCTAGGGCTTCGGGCGCGCGGCGCTGTGGGGCCGGCCTGACGCTCACGGCCATCCTCGCTCTGGCCACGGCCCTGCGCCTTCCCACTCTGGACAGTGCCATGGCGCCGGATGAAGCGGCGGCACTGGTGCAGTTCGCGCGCCATGGAATCACCTCATCCTTCCTCGAACCTTACTGGAGCGGCAATCACCCGCTGAACTCGCTTGTCGGATGGATCGCCATCACCCTCTTTGGAGAGAGCAACTGGGCGGTTCATCTGCCGTCGCTCATCGCAGGCCTTGCCACGGTTGTTCTGACATTCTCGTTCACCCGGCGCGTGCTCGATGACACGCGTGCGGCCCTTTCCGCCGCCCTGTTCCTCGCGGTTTCGCCCTATCCCATCGCCTACTCGACCAACTTCCGGGGCTACGCGTTGGTCATGTTCTTTGGACTCGCGTCCGCCTTCTACCTCTTCGAGAACCTGCAGCGGCCCAGTTTGGTGAAGACGTTCGGGCTCATCGTGACCCTGTTCCTGATGGGCGTCAGCCAACTGGCATCCCTCGTGCTGCTACCCGTCTGGGGCGCGGTGTTGGCGGTATTCGCCCTAGCGACACTCGCGCGCCACAGGGGGCGCTCCGGCCGCCTGACCTTGGGCTGGCTATCCTCTGCGCTGGGGCTCGGCGTGGCTTTTGCCCTTATCTGTGTCGCATACTCGCCCGCGTTCCGGCTGGACGAAGCCATCATTGCACGCCTCACAACCGGTCAGTGGACCGACGGGGCCAACGGATTCCTGTGCGGCGCCGAACAGACCGAGTGGCATCCCTTCTACCGCTACACGGAAACGATCACGGGCTACCGGAGTATCCCCTTCGTGGCGGCCGTCGCCGTGGCACTGCTCGGAATACTCGCGGGACTCACAGGACGTCGTTACGGCATGGGGATCGTGGTGGCGGCATTAGTCATCCCGACGGCCGGAACAATACCCATCCACTTGCGACTGGAGCCGCGCTACTTGGTAATGCTTGCGCCTTTCTTCCTCATGGCGCTTGGTGCGGGGACGATTCACCTTGCGCGATGGTTGGGGAAGCGCGCCGCCAATCCGCAGACCCGGACGGCCACCGCCTATGTCGTTCTTGCGGTGGTTCTTTGCGGCATTCCGCTCGCCCCGCTGGCCAAGCACTACAAGCGCGGAATCGAGGAACTGGGTTGCGTAGGCTGGGATACCGACGCGGCCACACGATACCTGGCAGACAAGATTGGCGAGGATGACGTGGTGGCCTATCCGCAGTGGGGCAGTTGGCCCACGTGCGTCTATCTGGACTGGTATGTCAATTCGAAACTGGGCGCGACGGAGGAACCGGCTTCGACCTGTCGGTGGTGGTATATTTCGTCGGGAATGGACGAGGCCCAGGCACTTGCGTGCTCGCCGACCGGGTCTATGCCCAGTGTGATCAACCAGTTTGCGAACTGCTATGTGTGCTGCGAATGGCTGATCTCGGAGAACTGGCAGCGCATGCATCTCGGCAACTGGGGCGAGATTCCGGGCAACCTATGGGATCCGGAACTCCTTCCCTGGAATGACGCGTTCTACACGGGTACGCACGGCATCGCAGGGGGCCGCGATGTGGACTCGGGCAGACCGTTCGTCCAAATCACCGACTACTATGGGCGCCGGCCCGAAGACCTCTTCTCGCACGCCTGGGCCATTGAACCCCTCAAGCGAGTCCTCTTCCGAGGCTATATTGACGAAATCCCGTACAGGAACCACGGCGAAATCGGCATCCGGTTCTTGGACGGCGACGAGCGGGTACTCGCGGAGTGGTTTGCCGCCGCGCCGCGCGCGCAGACGCCACGCCCGGCATCCCAGAACGACCCCGAGCAATCCCGCTATCGCTTCGTTCAGGTGGCGGCGTGTGCCCCCCCGGAAACGACCTCATTCCGCGTGGGGATTCGCGTGTCGCCGACGCGACGCGCCGGCACGACGGTCCGTTTCCAGGATCTCGAGTTGTGGGCCGATGCACCGCTAGCCAACGCCGCCAAGGTCGTACCAGAGGAGACATCGCCGTGAAGGTCACCCTCGCCCGGAAGATCGATCTGGTCGGTGGATACGTCCTGTGTTCCTTCCTCCGCGTGGTGCATGCCCTGCGACCGAAGCGCCAACCGGTTCCGCCCCCCGCCAAGGTGCGGCACGTCCTCGTGGCCAAGTGCTTCGGTTTCGGCAGTATTCTCCAGTTGGCGCCGATGATGAGCGCCCTCAAACAGGCCCATCCGGAAGCGCGCATCACGCTGCTGACCTTCGCGCAGAACGCGGGCGTGGCGCGTCTCGTGCCGGCCATTGACGAGGTGGCACTCATCGAGTTCCGCAAGGGATTTGTTCACTTCGCCCTGGACGCGGCGCGCCAGATGCTCGCCTTGCGGCGGAAACAATTCGATGCGGTATTCGACTGCGAGTTCTTCTCGTACTTCGTGACGCTGATGTGCGGACTCATCCGGCGGCCCGAGACGATCACCGTGGGCTTCTACAAGAACCGGCGAGCCAGCGATTGGTTCTTCTCCCACACGATTGCCATCGACCTCTCGTATCACATCTCAGCGCTCTTCTGCCGGATGCTGATACCGCTTGGGCTGCGCGCCGAATGCCCGAGCCTCAGCGAATGCGGCATCGCGGAACGCGCGGAACACGTGCCTCGACGCAACGAGGCCCCGACCCCTTCGCGCAGAACGATTGTTGTGAATATCAATGCAAGCGACCTTTGCCTGAACCGACGCTGGCCACCCGAGCACTACGAGGCGCTGATCCGCATGATGCTGGACGCACAGTCGGAGTTGGGCGCCATCCGGATACTCCTGGTGGGTGGCGCCGAGGACACCGCCTATGTGGGGGCATTCGCCAAACGGATTGAGCGCCCCGAGATAGAGGACCTCTCGGGAACGCTGAGTCTCGATACCCTCGCTGCGACAATCCGAGAGGCCGACCTGTTCATCGGCAGCGACAGCGGGCCATTGCATCTGGCCGTGGCCTGCGGCACGCCGAGCGTATCCTTCTTCGGCCCGGAAACCCCCGCATTGTACGGCCCTCGGGATCGCGAGCGGCACCGCGTTCTCTACGCAGGACTGCACTGTAGTCCCTGCCTGAACGTCTTCTACTCGAAAGACACCCATTGCCGCGATAACGTGTGCATGAAGTCGATCGCGCCGGAAAGCGCTTTCGACGCGGTCCGCGAACTCCTGGCCCCCGGCAACGCCGGCGCGGGTGGCCGGCGCCATGGAGGTGCGTAGCGGCATGGTGGGTAGTCTGGCAAGACGTATGCGGCTCGGCGCCTTCATCTATCGCATGGCGCGCTGGCACGGGCAGTACGTGGTCTCCCGCCAGGCGCGCCCGCTCGCGTGCGGCTACTACCTCACGAATCGCTGCAACTTCCGTTGTGCCTTCTGCAACATCTGGCGGCATCGGCCGCCGTTCACGGTGCCCGAGGAGAAGGCGAAGGATACCATCCGGCAACTCGGCGACTTGGGCCTGGTCTACTTCTCGATCAGCGGCGGCGAGCCACTTCTGGTACCGTATGTCTTCGACCTTCTCGCGCACGCGAGAGCGTGCGGCGTACTCTACACGCACCTCGTGTCCAACGGGTTCTTGATGGATGAGGCGCGCGCGCGTGAACTCGACCGATCCAAGCTCAGCGAGGTCAGCTTCAGCCTCGACGGCCCGCCGGATACGCACGACACGGTCCGTGGCCAACAGCATGCCTATGCCCACGTGCTCCAGGCCGTCGAGAATGTGAAGCGGTATGCGCCGAACACGGCCATTGTCATCAACACAATCCTCGATCCGCATCAGCCGGAACATGCGCTTCACTCCGTCGCCACGGCGAAAGGCCTCGGCGTCGCCATCAAGGTCCAGCCGCTGAATGCCCATCCAAACCTCAATCCGGATGCCCCCGAACCACCGCGGCCGCGCGAACTGAACCGGCAAGAGCGGGACGCGTTTCTCGCCGTCATCAAAACCCTCCGGCAGGCGCGGAATGTCGTCAGCAGCCATGCCTTCCTCGACAATTACGCAGCGTACATGCTCGATCGCAAGCGACTGGCTTTCACACACAGTCCGTGCATCTACGGCTACCATCACGTCGAGTTCTTCAACAACCAGCTCTTTCCGTGTCTCGAAGGGCTGGACTGGCATGACGGCTTCGATCCGTACGAGAGGCCACTCGAGGCCTTGTTTGCGTCTCCGGAATACCGGCAGACGCTCGAGCGACTGCGCGGATGCCAGGGCTGTCTGAGGAACTACTACGTCTGCTACTATGAACCTCGTCTGAGTTTTCCCATCTGGAACCTCGTCGGATCGCGGATTCGTTCGCCGCGCGCCTGGACATGATCGTGAACCCGGGCCCGCGAGCAAAAAGGAGTCTGTCATGCCTTGTCCGAAGTACGATTTTCACATGCACACGGCCCATATCGGATGCGCCAACCAGACCATGATCGTGGCCGACATCGTCGAGACGTGCACACGCGTCGGCTGCTCGGCCATCGGCATCTCGGATCACCTCAACTCCCTTGATCAGTTACCGACCCATGAGCGGATCAAGGCGGACCTCGAAGCCGTCGTGCCCGGGATCGATGTGTATTTCGGTGTCGAACTCAACTTCGTGGGCTGCGATCAGGGATTCGCCTTTAACACCGATATCAAGGAGGAATACGGATTCCAGTTCGCCGTCGGCGGCATCCACGACGTCTACACCACCGAATACGATCTCGCGAAGATCATCGAGATCCAGCATCGCCACCATCTCCGAACGTGCGAAGACCCGCTCGTGGATGTGTTGGTCCATCCCTACTGGTTCAGTCGGCAGCCCTTCAACGAGAACCACTGGCCATGGTTCGACTCGGTATCCGTGGTACCCGACGCCTACGCACGCGAACTGGGCCAGGTTGCCCGCGATACCGGCACCGCCGTCGAGATCAACGCCATGGCCAACGTGGCGTCCGTAAGTTTCAGCGAACCGTACATCGAGGCGTACGTCCGCTATCTGTCCATTATCGCCGCCGAGGGCCCCATGTTCTCCGTCGGCTCAGATGCGCACGATATCGGCCAGTTGCCCAACGTGGCCGATGCGTGGAAGGTCGCCGAGCGGCTGGGCCTGGACGAAACGCGAATCTGGCGGCCTGCCCAGACCGCGTTCAGAAGACCTACGGCATCCGGCGGCAGCCTATAGGGAGGGCGGCCTTATGGCTACCTTGGATCTCGCGAGACTCCCGTGGCGTTTGTACGGCTGGCGGCCGTACGAGTGGCAGTGGATCGACCGCGCAGCCGATCTGAAGCCCGACGTCGGGCCCCTCGAGGTGCGCGTGCCCTCGTCGGTGCAGCAGTGCCTGCTCGACGCCGGTATCATTCCGGACTGGAACGTCGGGCTCAACTCGCGGCAGTGCGAATGGGTCGAACACCGGCATTGGGAGTTCTCGACGGCAATTCCGGCCGGCGCATTCGCCGACGGGGAGCCCATCGTGCTGCACGCGGCCGGACTCGACTACGGCGGCTGGATTGGCGTCGACCATGTGCCCGTGGCGCAGTTCGAGGGCATGGCGGTACCGCACCGCGTCGACCTGACCGATAAGTTCAGCGATGGCCAGGAGCATCGGCTGGCCATCGTGTTCGACATGCCGCCGGCCGAACAGGGCCAGTTCGGATTCACGGCGAAATCCAAGTTCTTCAAGTCGCGATACAACTACGGTTGGGACTGGTGTCCGCGAATTGTGCCCGTCGGCGTGTGGGATGGCCTCGCGTTTCTCACCGGTCTGGATGCCGCCCTCGAGATCCGTTCGATACAGGCCTTCCTCGAGGATGATCTGGCCACCGCCTCGGTCAAGGCCTCGGTGGCCTTCGAGCCGGCCGTCGCCGGATCTGCGGTGGTGCGCGAAATCCGCGCCACGGTCTACGATGGCGCGAAATCCATCGGATCGGCCTACGCCATCCTCCAGCCGGGAGAGACCGCCCTTCATATCGACGGCCTGCAGGTCGAGCCGTGGTGGCCGAATCGCTTCGGCGGCCAGAAGCTGTACACCGTAACCATCGAAGCCACGGATGGCCAAGGCACGACGCAGTGGACGGCTGCGCCAACGCGCGTCGGATTCCGGCGCATTGTGTGGCGCGCGGCTGAGGGCGCATCCGCCGACGCGGAGCCGTGGATCTGCGAGGTTAATGGCAAGGCGGTATTCTTGCAGGGCGCGAACTGGGTGCCGCCGACCGCGGTGTATCACGACACGCCCGCCGAAGACTACCGCGCCCTGATCGACCTGTACCGCGACATGGGCGTGACGATGCTGCGCGTATGGGGCGGCGCTATCCTGGAACGCGAGACCTTCTACGACCTCTGCGACGAGGCCGGGATCCTGGTATGGCAGGAGTTCCCGCTCTCCTCGTCCGGGATCGATAACACCCCGCCCCGCGATCCGGAAGCCATCGCCCGCCTCGTGGACATCGCCTCGTGGTACATCCGGCGTCGAGGTCATCATGCGTCGCTCTTGTTGTGGTCCGGTGGCAACGAACTCATCACAAGCGAATCGAGACCCGTCGGCTACGATCACCCGTGCATCGCCGCCCTCCGGGATCTCGTCGCGCGCCAGGATCCCGGCCGGCGTTTCATTCCTACCTCGCCCAGCGGCCCGCGCCCGTGGGGCAACGCGGAGGAAAACGGCCTACTGGTGCACCACGACGTCCACGGCCCGTGGGGATTCGGAGGCCTGGCCGATCTCGACGCCTGGCGCGCCTACTGGGAATCCGACGACGCGCTGTTTCGCTCGGAAGTCGGCATGCCGGGCACGGCCGACCTCGCGCTCCTCGAACGCTACGCCGGCGGCGAGGCGCTCTGGCCGCCGACAACCCCCTATTGGCTCCACACGGCACCGTGGTGGACGCAATGGGATCGTTACCGCAAGACCTTAGGCGATGTGACACCGAACGAGGCATTGCTCGAGTACATCCGACGCACGCAAGAGGTCCAGGCCGAGGCCTACGCCATGGCGGCTCGGTGCTGCAAGCAGCGATTCCCTCGGTGCGGCGGCTTCATCATCTGGATGGGCCACGACTGCTATCCCTGTCCCGTGAACAACTCGGTCATTGATTTCGACCGCAGGCCCAAACCGGCCTACTTCGCCCTTAAGAAGGTCTTCAGCGAATACGCCGAGTAGGCAACCCACGAGTTCTCGTTCCTGGTGCGCCGTTCTCCGTTCTTCGTGCTCGTCCGCATTTCAGCGTGACGGTTGGGCCTCGAAGTCCATCTTGAACTTGTTGCCGAGGTAGATCTGGCGGGCCACCGGGTTGTCGGCAATCTCGCGAGGCGTTCCGGAAACGACAATGCCGCCTTCGCTGATGATGTAGGCCCGATCGGTGATCTCGAGGGTCTCGCGCACATTATGGTCAGTGATGAGAACACCAATACCCTTGTTCTGGAGCGTGGCCACGATCTCCTGAAGATCGGACACGGCGATCGGGTCGATTCCGGCAAAGGGCTCGTCGAGCAGGAAGACTTTGGGCTCGATGGCCAGGGCGCGGCAGATCTCGGCGCGACGCCGCTCGCCGCCGGAGAGGGTGTAGGCGAGGCTGTCGGCGACATGGCGGATGCCGAGCTCGTCGATAAGGGCCTGGGTGCGATCGTGGCGCTCTTTGCGCGAGATGGGCTGATATTCGAGGACCGCCAAAAGGTTCTGGCGGACGGTAAGCTGACGGAATATCGAGGGTTCTTGGGGAAGATAGGCCATGCCATGCCGCGCCCGGAGGTACATGGGCAGACGGGTCACGTCGGTGCCGTCAAACCAGATGCGGCCCTTGGTCGGCTTCAGGAGGCCGACGATCATCCGGAAGGTCGTGGTCTTGCCCGCGCCGTTGGGCCCGAGCAGGCCGACGATCTCGCCCGAGTTCAGTTGAATGGACACGTCGCGCACAACGACGCGTTTCTTGAACTGCTTGACGAGACTCTCCGTGTGCAATAGCGGCTTGGAGTCGCCGGCCACCGATTTCTCTCCTTCTCGGCGCATCTTTTCCTACGCACAAACAATTCAGGGAGTTGGCGAACCCCCCGCAGACCGGATCATACCGGCATACGCAGCCTCGAACAAGAGCCGGTTCAGCCGCCGAAGATCCGCCGGCGCTATTTCGCCGCCATCGCGGGCCTTGAGCAATTCGGTGGCCGGTGCCGACAACTCGACGCCTTTCCAGGCCGTGGCGTCATAGAAGTCCGGTCGGGCCATGGCCTCGTTCAGCTTGTCGAGGAACTTGTCCTTGAGCGCCAGCATCTCGTCGACGGTGACGCGGCTCATGAGCGTCTTCGCTTCCGGATCGAACAGGCCGAGAATGTGATTACCCGGCGTGGGCGATTCGGCGCCACACTGTTCTTTGAAACGGGTGAGGAATGCGGACCAGTCCGACACGTCGGCGTCCTTAAGCATCCATGCCGAACCTTTCGACGGTTCTCCGGAACCGGAGAGGTCGATCAAGTCGACACTTCCGCCGCCAATCACATCGAAGGTGTTCTCGCTGAGGGAGATGATGATCTTTCCGCCACGGAATCCCGAGATCTCCGGCGTGTCTATGACAGGATTGCCGGTGAACTCGAGGGTGTCCTTCTCAAAATCCCACTCGCCTCGCTCCGCGCGGAAGGTGCCACTCGGATGCTCGATGACGACGTGGCCGTCGAGAAGGATCCGCGACGGGCGTTTCGCCCCGTCGTCGGGATACGTGAAGGTCACAAGATCGGCCTGAATGGGCAGCGGCTCGAGATCCGGATCGTCGGACAGGAGCGTGATGCGGGCATTGCCTTCGAGACGCTGAATGGTGCCGTCGAGGCCGCCCGTGAGTCGGTCGGCCTTGACCTTGAGTTTGGTATAGCCACCGAGATCATCCGAGCCGGCATCCTGGGCCCACCCGCCGAGGGCACACGTGCACACGAGCATTGCGATGGCCGCGATAGGTCTCATGATTCATTCCTCTCTAGCCGGATCACACCATCCACGCCGGTCAGTACGAACTCGCGCTTCTCAGGATACAGATGCAGGGACGCCGCGTCGAGTTTCGTGTCCCTATCGACGATTTGAACGGGCTTGTCGGTGTGGGCTTCCTGGTCGGCGTTGACCCATTCCACATCATCGAGGCTAATCTCCATGGTGCCGAGGCGGGCGCGCACGTCGCCTTCGAGAAGGGCGCGATCCTCGTCGCGAAAACGGCCCCGCGCGGCCTCGAAGGTCATGTCCTCATCGTCGGGATGGGAGGCATAGATCACCGCGCGGGCGCGCACGAAGGCCCATTCGCCTGCGGTCTCGGCGCCGGACTCCTCCTGGGTCAGACTGACCTCATCGGCATGCACCCAAAACGTGGGTTTGCGAGGCTGACCCAGGGTCTGGTTAATCTCGTGCATATAGAGATCTACATTGGACATTACAATTGCATTATCGGTGGCGGGGTCTTGTGCTTCGACACGGGCGGTATCGGGATGCGGGACACGGTGCGAAGGATGCGGGCCGCACGAGGTGAGGCCCAGGAAAATGAGCAGCAGGCCCGTGCCGGCGCGCGTCACGAGGCCGCCCCCTCGTTCTTCTCATACACCGCCTTGAGGCCCTTCATCGTTAGGTAGGGGTCCACGTGGTCGATGCCGGTTGCCACCTCGGCGATCAGGGACGCAAGCCCCCCCGTCGCCACCACCGTAGGCTTATCGTCCATCTCCTCCGCCATGCGCCGGAGCAGGCCGTCGACCATGTCGGCGTAGCCGTAGGTCAGGCCCGAACGAATATTGGCGACGGTGTCCCGCCCGATCACCGTGGGCGGTTTGACAATCTCGACGCTGGGTAGCTTGGCGCATCGCTCAGCCAAGGCTTGCGCCGACAGTTGGAGGCCCGGAACAATCACACCGCCGCGCCATTCCGAACGGGCCGTCACGGCGTCGAAGGTCGTTGCCGTGCCGAAATCGACGATGATCAGGGCGCCGGGATACTCTTCGATGGCGGCCACGGCATTAACGATGCGGTCCGCGCCGACCTCCTTCGGATTCTCGCATTGAAGCACGAGACCGGTCTTGACGCCCGGCCCGACCATGACGGTTGACGTGCCGAACAGCTCGCGGCCCAGTTCCTGAAGCGCGAGGTTGAGTTGCGGCACGACACTCGAGATGCAGCAACCCCGGATGGCGCTCGCGTCGATGCCGGCCTGCTGGAACAGCACCGTGGTGAGAATGCGGAGCTCGTCGGCGGTGCGGTAATGGGCCGTCGCAACGCGCCAATGGGAACGCAGGACATCACCCGCGTAGAGGCCGAGCACGGTCTGGGTGTTTCCAACATCTACAACAAGCAGCATGGCTCCGCCTCCCTGGTGCGCAGCACCCCCACGGCTTCCGAGGTTGTGCCGCTCGACCTACACGTTCTTGATGAGCAGCGTCATGTCGATGGCCGGCGCGGAATGGGTCAAGGAACCGACCGAGATAACGTCGACGCCGCACTCCGCGAATTTCCGGACGGTGTCGAGGCGCACGTTTCCGCTCGCCTCGATGACGACGCGGCGGCCCCGGGCTCGGCGCACGGCCTCGCGCATGTCGTCGAATCCCATGTTGTCGAGCATGATCGCGTCGGCGCCCGCTTCCATGGCTTCGTCGAATTGCTCCAGCGAGGTGACCTCGACCTCGATCTTCATGAGATGATGGGTACCTTCCCAGGCCTTAGTCACGGCATTCGTGATCCCACCGGCCGCCGCAATATGGTTCTCTTTGATCACAACGCCATGGAACAACGTATGCCGATGGTTCGTGCCGCCCCCGTGGATGACCGCCTCCTTCTCAAGCTGCCGGAGCATCGGCGTGGTCTTCCGCGTATCGCACACCTTGACATTGTATCCCTCGATAGCAGCCTTGAACAGAGACGCCTGCGTAGCAACGCCGCTCAGGTGCTGGATGAAGTTCATGGCCGTCCGCTCGGCGGTCAACACGGCCCGCGTCTTGCCCTCGAACGTAGCGATCTCGTCGCCCTTCTCGAAGCGGTCGCCAGCGGCCAGCGACCCCCAGTCGGAGACGTCGGCATCGAGGCAGTCAAACACGGAACGGAACACCTCGATACCGCTGAGAACGCCGCCCTGCTTGGCCAGAAGCCGTGCCCGACAGCGCGCCTCCGCAGGGACGGTGCGGTTCGTCGTGATGTCTTCCTGGCCAATATCCTCGGCCAAGGCCTCGCGCACAACCCGTTTGTATGCTTTCGACATAAAGCGTGGATCCTTTGCCGCCGCATGTGAAGTGCCGCCCGCGATGGGCTGGTTGGATCAAGATGATACCACAGCCCGGTTGCCCGATGCGACTCGCATTCGGGCACCTATCATGGAATCGAGCCAGACGACAACCGTCCAGTGCCGCGTTTGACGCAGAGCGGCGCATGGGCGGAAGGGGCGTTCCCGTGCGGCGAGATCGCGCTCACGAGCGGCAAGCCCATTGCGCGCGCGCCGCACGCATGCTATGCTCGCCGCCACCATGCACGTATTCTTCAATCTAGCCGGAATCGCCCTAGGCGTGGGAATTCTGGTCAAATCGGCCGACGGGTTCACGAATGCCGCCGTGGAGATGGCCCGTCGACTCCGCGTACCGGATATCGTGGTGGGCGCGACGCTGGTGAGCCTTGCGACGACCTTGCCGGAATTCGGCGTGTCGCTCGCAGCCACACTCCAGGGACAGGTCGATATGGCCATGGGCAACGCCGTGGGCTCGGTGATCTGCAACTCGGGCCTGGTTCTCGGCCTCTGCGCCGTCTTGGCCCCCATGGGGATCGACCGCGCCGGGTTCCTGGCCAACACCGTGGCGCTCCTCGTGTTCGGCGTGTTGTTTGCCTTCTGTGGCCGCCTATTCCCTGATGGCAGTCGCGTCACCGGCATCGTCATGCTCGCGTGCCTAACCGCCTACTTGGCTCACACGTTGCGCGCTTCACTCAAAGCCCGTGATTTGGCCAACCTCGATGCCGTTGCGAGCCAAGCCATGACGTCGGCGCGGATGTACCTGCTATTTGCCGTCGGCGCCATGGGGATCGCCCTGGGAAGCCGGCTGTTGGTGTACTGCGGCGAGAATCTCGCCAGGCTGCTCGGCGTGGCGGAATTGGTGATTTCCCTGACGGTCCTCGCGGTGGGCACATCGACGCCCGAGTTGGCGGTCAGTGTTGCCGGCGTGATCCGGAAACGACGCGCCTTGGCCATTGGGAACATCATCGGCGCCAACATCCTGAATCTCGCCTGGGTCATCGGCACCTGCTCCCTGGTGCGTCCGCTCCCCCTGCGCTCCGTGGTCCTCTTCGGCCGGCACGTTCACCAGAGCCTGGTGTTCGACATTCCCGTCATGCTGCTCATGACGGCGTTAGTCCTCGTCTTCGGCTTGACCGACAAGCAATTGACACGCAGCGAGGGGGCCATCCTGTTCGCCGTGTATCTCCTGTATGTTGGGGCACTGTACACGGTATTCCGCGCGCCGCAGTCATAGACCGGCTGCGCACGTCCCCAATCGGGACACCATGCCGGACGGGGGCAAGGATGCAGCCTCCCGGCACAGCACGAGCACGCCGTTGACACAATCCCACCGATTTGCCGGTGTCTTCACAAGGATTATTCCACCTTCCATTCGACGATGCCGCCGGACCATTCGGGTTGCAGGTCGACTTCGATTCGGAGCGCTTGGGTTTCGACCGGATCAAAGGTCACGCGGTTGAAGCGATCCATTTCCGTGTCGTACGTGGAAGCTCCGGCAACGGCGTGCCAGGTGTCGCCGGAGAGATGAAGCAGCCGCCACGATTCGGGCACACGACAGTGGGCTTGGATGCGGCGCTCGTCCCACCAGTAGACCTCGACAGCCGAGACTTTCGTAGGTTGCGCAAAGGCGTACTGCGCCCATTCCTGCGTGCCGCGATGGTCCCACCACGTGAAACGGGCGATCTTCGTGTCATCAGAAGCCGCGGGCTCGACCTGATCGTTGAGTGCCAACACCGTGTCGCTTCGCCAGCAATGCGACGCCGAGGGCCTCGCCCGACTGGCTATCGTGGGTGCCGGCAGCGGCACCGCGTCCGCGGCCGTCTCCGCCATCCACACCATCATCTCGCAGGGTTCGCGGTTGGCATTCGCGAAGTAGGGAATGGCCAAGAACTCGGCGTGGCCGACGCCGGGCGCCTCGTCAGCGGGCAGGTAGAGGTGATCAGGCCAATCCGCGCGATGGAGAACCAAGGCCTGCCCTTGGATGACCGTCACCCCGCCAAGCAGATCCGCACGGTACTCTGCCGTCAGGGGCCACTCGGGCGGGATGACCAGGTTGTGGACGGAACCGCCGTTGTCCACCGACTCAAGGCAGTAGACCAGCGGCCCCCGCTGCAACGCTACACGGCCAACGTTGGCTTCGACCTTCGGATGGGCCTTGATGCGCCGCACAGGCATGGGCAAGCACAACGCGACCTCATCGCCGGGCTGCCACGACCGGTCGAGACGCGCATAGCCGCGGAGCCGCTCAATGGCCGACGCGGGGTTGCCATTCACCTTGAGCTCGGGCTCGGGGCACCAGGCCGGCAATCGCACGCAGAGGGAGAACGCCACGGCCTGTTCCGGGGCCATGGACAACGCGATCTCGCCCTCCCACGGATAGCGGGTGGTCTGGCGGATCCTCACGTTCGTGCCATTCACGACCATGTTGGCCTCGCTGCCGACAAACAGATTCACGTATACGGCGCCCGCTTCCTGCGCGTAGATGCAGCCCGGCAACGCGCCCACGATCTTCAGAAACATGGGCGGGCAACAGGGGCAGCCGTGCCAGACCCAGCGAGTTCGCTGCGCATTCGCTTCAAGAGGGTTCTCGTAGAAGTACGTATTCCCCTCCAAGGAGACGCCCGGCAGGACCCCGTTGTAGAGGGCCCGCTCCAATTCGTCGACATAGCGCGCGTCACCCAGGGCCAGGTTCATGTTTCGATGAAAGAAGCCGGCCCCCACGGCCGCACACGTCTCGAGGTAGCCATCGTTGGGCAGGACATAATCGGGGCCGAATCCTTCGTGTCCGGGTACGGCGCCCAAGCCGCCGGTGATATACATGCGGCGGTACACCATATTCTCCCAGAGCCGCTGCGCGGCCCGGAGGTAATCCTCGCGGCCGTTCACCGTTCCGGCGGCCACCAAGCCGGTGCACAGGAGCGTCGCCCGCACCGCGTGGCCTTCAATGGTCTCCTGCGACAGCACGGACTCATGATCCTGCGCATACGCTCCGCTCCAATCGCCGAAGTGTCTCCCGCCTTCGTGATTGCCTCGGTTCTCGATCCAGAACTCGGCCAGGTTCAGATAGCGCTCTTCGCTCACGTCCACGGGCATCTGTGTCTTCAGTTCAGGCTGCTCGTGAAAGAGACTGTACAGCTTCACCAGCGCTTCCTCGGGCAAGGAGTGGCCGGGCACAATATTCATCTTGGGGGGTGGCCCCATGAGATCGGCCATGTGGTTGGCGAAGCGCGTGGCCACCTGAAGCAGGCGCACCTTCCCCGTGGCGCGGTAGTAGTGGACACCGGCCTCGACCATCGCACCGGCGTTGTAGACGTCGTGCTGCTGGACATCGTTTCCACCGTTCAAGCCCCATCGCTGATCGGGCGCCATGAGCTGGGTCCACGTATTGACATAGCCTTCGGGATCCTTCGCCGCCGCAGCGGCAATACGCTCGATGTAACCGTCCAGAAGCTCTTCCAACACCGGATCCCGAGCGGCCGCGAGGAAGTCCGCACTCGCCCGGATCATCTCGTAGATGAGCCCGTCATACCATGCAGGTCCCGCGTGTTCTCCCGTCAGGCCATCCCGAACCCGATCGAAGTTCTTGATGGCGCCGCCGCCATCGCTTTCGAACTTGGTGAAACAGTCGCGAAGCGTGACCTCCCGCCACACCTTGATCTTGGGCGACCAGAACTCGTCCTGGATAGTCACCTTCTGAATGGGAACGGGCGTCAGTGGATGGATCGCGATCTCCTGGGCCGAAAGAAACGCCGGCGTGCACACCATAACCACCATGGCGGGTAGCGTCTTCATGAACGTCTGTCCTTCGGGTTCGCCTCACGAAAGGCGTCGTGGCAACACCGCAACTCGCCGCGCAGTCAACGATTCATGGCCCTTGGCGTGAGCAGACTGGCCAGGCCTAAGCTCGATGGGGTCAGCGAACACATGGCCGGCCGCCATGGCGCGCTTCAGGAAGCCCCATCTCGGTGTTCGGCCGCTTGTCTCGATCCTCATGCGCTCGCTCCCCGGTCCCGTGACCGGAGGAAGCGGTAGTTTATGCCGAAGCCTCCCCTTTCTGCACGCAGTCCCCTCGCCGCCGTGGCCCACACCCGACTGAATCGCTCGACACGGACGCATTGACCGGTCGAATTCCAGCCCCTACAATGCCAACAAGCCCTTTGAGGACCGAGGAAACGCGCACCATGAAACGCCTGGAATCCTACAGCCACCTACGCGGGTTCAACTACCAACCGAGCTACGGGAGCCACGGCCTCGATACTTGGGGCCACGGTTTCGACCTCAACGCCATCGATCGCGAGCTCGGCCGAGGCAAGCAGCACTTCCCGAAGATCAACACCATCCGCCTGTGGCTGTCCCATGACGCGTTCATCCGGTACGGCGACGAGGTGGCAACGAATTTCACGAAGGTCGTTCGGCTGGGCGACAAGTACGACCTATCGTTCATCGCCGTGCTTTTCAACGGCTGGCACAGCTACCCGGATTTCGGCGGCATGTCGATGGAGCAACTCGGTTGGTGGGCCGGCGAGCACTTCAGCATCTACCGCGAGTTCCTCGAGCACATCGTCCTGCCCCACGCCGAAGACGAGCGCATTCTCCTGTGGGATTTGTGCAACGAGCCGTTCAACAACGCCCGGTCGGACGCGTGCGTGACTACGGTGCAAGGCTGGCTGGAGAAGCTCTACGGCGCGTGCAAGGAACTCGGCGCCGAGGCGCCCATCTGCGTCGGCGTCGGGCCGTCGATGGATCGCATCCGGCGCGTTGAGCCCATCTCCGACGTGATTACCTTCCATCCCTACTACGCCTGGAACGCGTGGATACCGACGCCCGAGCGGTTCACGCCGCTGCTCGACGAGGTGGTCGCCTTTGCGCGCGAGGTCGGGAAATCTGTCGTGGCGACCGAGACCGGCTGGGGCGCGCTGGATGACGCGAAACGCTGCGAGATCCTCCGCGTCGAGCTGTCGGAACTGGCCAAGCGCGGCATCGGTTTCACGGCCCACCTACTCCACCACACCCTCGTCGCCGACGGCCACCGGCCCGGATTCGGCCCTATCACCAGCGCCGGCTACATGGCCTTCGTCGAGGCCGACGGCTCGCTCCGCCCCGGCCACGAGATCTTCAACGAATTCTAACACGCGAGCGCCCGAGCCGCTCGCGGCGCGCAGGATTATGTGCTTGACGCCATATGTTTTTCATGACATAATTCAGTCATGAGTTGGATCGTTGAGATTGGCGATGAATTCGAGTCCGAATTCGACCGGCTAGACGAGGATGTACAGATCGAGATTCTTGCGCGGGCCCGCCTTCTTCAGCAGTTCGGCCCGCAGTTGAAGCGCCCACACGCGGATACATTGGAGGGCTCTCGCCACGCGAACATGAAGGAACTCCGTTTCAGCGCCGCAGGCGGTGAGTGGAGAGTCGCCTACGCCTTTGACACGAAGCGCAAGGCCATCCTGCTTGTGGCGGGCGACAAGGCCGGCGTCAGCGAAAAACGGTTCTACCGTGACTTGATCCGTAAGGCGGATGAACGCTTCGACGCTCATCTCGCCCGACTCAAGGAGCAGAGAAGGTAACAGCCATGCCAACAAACATAGATAACAAAATCCAGAGCCTTCGGCCCGCGCAGCGCAAGAAGGTAGAGGATCGCGCCCGACAACTCATCGTCGAGGAAATGACCTTGCGCGAACTCCGGCGCGCCCGGAAGCTCACGCAGACACGCGTGGCCAAGACGCTGGGCATCAGCCAAGATGGTGTTTCGCGCATCGAAAAGCGCAGCGATCTTCTGCTTTCCACGCTCCGGAAGACCATCGAGGCCATGGGGGGAAGTCTCTCGCTCGTGGCGCAATTCCCCGACCGCGATCCCGTGGTTCTGTCCGGCATTACGGAAGAGGACGAGTAGCGGCCGCTCTCAAGGCTTGGCCAAGCCCATATCCTGCGCCTACTCGTAGTCCCACTTTAGGATCCAGGGATCCTTGGTGCGTTCTTGGAAGGCTCTGAGCTTGCGCTTGAGCTCATCGAGGACGTCGGCGTGGGCCGGATCGTCGGCGAGGTTGACCACTTCGTCGGGATCGGCATCGAGATCGTACAGCTCGAAGCGCGGCCGGTGGAGATAGGCGTTGACGCTCCGCTTGGCGTAGTGGGTGTCGCCGCGGGCGATAAGGCCTTGCCAGGTCTTGGACGCCCAGAGGTCGGACGCGAAGGGATACTCGAGGCCGAAAGCGATATTCCAGATAAGTTTGTAGCGTCGCGTGCGCACGACGCGCATCGGATAATACATCGTGATCTCGTGGAAGGTGTGCGACGCGTAGATCTCGTCCCATCCCTCCGGATCCTCTTGGTCAAGCACCGATAGGAACGAGCGGCCGTGGAACGCGGCATCCTTCGGCCGAGCTTGGGCGTAATCGAGGATGGTCGGCGTAATATCCGCCCAGGTGATCATGGCGTTGCACGCGAGGCCCTGCGCGCTCTGGAGAGGATTGCGGATGACGCAGGGCAAGCGCATGCCGGGATCGTAGAGCGTGGTCTTGGCGCCAGGGAACGCGATGCCGTTGTCGGAGATGTAGAGGATAAGGGTGTCGTCCCAGTGGCCGGTTTCGCGCAGCATCTCGATAAGGCGTACAAGGCCGATATCGGCGCGCTCGACGGAGCCATAGTACGCGGCCAGCTCCTCGCGGCACTCGGGCGTGTCGGGCAAGTAGCGCGGGACGATCACATCCTCCGGCGAAACCTCGGCGGAGCCTTCGCGATGGAACGGCCGGTGCGGCTCGGTGGTGCAGAAGTACAGGAAGAACGGAGCGCCGGAGTCGTCGGCGATGAAGTCGCGACACTGCTCGGCCATGTTGGCCGGGGCGCCGCCCTTCAGGTAGCGTTCGAAGTGATAGACCTCCTCGGGCGCGACGTGGTACTTGCCGGCGCACAGCGTGCGGTACCCCGCCTCGCCGAGCATCACCGGTAGGCTGCGCACTTCCGGAAACGAGGAGAAATGGTGGTAGGCGTGTTGGTGACCGTACTGGCCGTTCGCATGATTGTAGAGGCCGGAGAGGATGACGGATCGGCTCGCGCTGCACGAGGCCGTCGTGCAGAAGCCGTAGTCAAATCGCGTGCCCGAGGCGGCCAAGGCGTCGAGCCCGGGCGTCTTGACCACCGGATTGCCGTAGCATCCGGCATCACCCATGCCTTGGTCGTCGACGACGTACAAGAGTACGTTGCGCTTGCGTTTCGGTCCCACGCTGTCGCCGGCGGCGCCGGCCAGAGCCAAGCCTGCCGCCCCTAGCCCAGCCGTCTTCATCGCTTCGCGACGGGTAACTCGCCCACCGTTCATGGCCCCTCTCCTACGTTGAGTACCTGTTTCTAGCCGAGGCCCTCGACGCTCCAGCCTTCGCGGTACGTACGCCGCACGAGCGCGTCCGCCTCGGGCGCGTTCTTGAATGCGAGACTCGCCGAATCCCACTCCAGTGTCTTGCCGGCCAGGCGCGTCGCGACGTTGCCCAGAAGGATCGTTTCGGCGAGCGGCCCGGAGTACGCGAAGTCGCACGTAGCCGGCTTGCCCTCGAGGCAGCCGTCGACCCACACGCGGAAATGGTTCTCCGGCTCAACGCTCGGCAGGACGAAGTGGGCGTACTTCTCGACGGGATACAGGCGGGCGTCTTCGTAATGCGGCAGCACCATGACGCCGTCCTCGCCGAGGAGGAGCGATCCGCTGTCGGGCAGGTCGATACCTTCCGGCAACGGCGCAAGCTCGCGCGGCGGCTTCTTGCCGCTGTCATACCACGTGGCGCGTATGGTCTTTTCAGCCGTCCACTTCGTGCCGGGGAATTCGTAGTGCACGATGCCCCAATACGGCCAGACCTCGTCGTTCTGCTCCGGAGCCTCGCCCAAAATGGTGAGTGGCGCGCCGATCTCGAGGGCCGTGAATACCGGATCGAAGATATGGCATCCGAAATCGCCCATGGCGCCGCAGCCGAAATCCCGCCATGATCGCCACGAGCCCGGGTGATACGTCTTCTCTTTGTAGGGACGCATGGGCGCCACGCCGATCCACTGGTTCCAGTCAAGCCAGGCCGGCACCGGGTCCTCTCCCTCGGGCCGTGTCATGCCGGGACTCGAGTACGTCGCATTCGACCACGAATGCCACTCTTTCACCTTGCCGATGGCGCCGTCCCGCAACGCCTTCACAGCCTTCCGGTACGTGTTGTGCGCGTGGATCTGGATGCCCATCTGTGTGACTACCATGGCCTCGCGCGCGGCTATCGTCAGTTGCCGGGCCTCGTAGACCTCATGTGTGAGCGGCTTCTCGCAGTACACGTGCTTGCCGAGGCGGATCGCCCCCATGGCCTGTGCCGCATGCATATGGTCCGGCGTGCCCACGCTGACCGCGTCCATGCGATCGCCTTCCTGCGCAAGCATCTCACGCCAGTCGCGGTACGTTCGCGCATTTGGAAAGGCCTGAGCCGCGCCGTTCAGGGTGTTCTCATCCACATCACACAGCGCGACGACGTCCACCTTGTTCGTACCCATGATGCCGAGCAGATCGGCACGGCCGCGGCCGCCGACCCCGATGGCGCCAAGGTTGAGCCGCCCATTTGCCGACTCGCCGAGACTCAGTCGTGGCAGGATGAGCGGAAACAATGCTGCGCTGGCGGACTGGCGCATGAACAAGCGGCGCGTAATCGGTTTCGACATGATGGTAACCTCCCGCGTTTCAGTTCAACGGCGAGTATAGGCACACCGCGCCGGCGTTTCAAAGCCACGAGAACACACGGAACGAAAGCATGATGAGTTCAGGCCATCTGTCTTTACCTCTAAGGTAAAGCTCTTTGTTGACAGGACAGGCGGTCTGTGGCATACTCTTTACCGGAGAGGTAAAGACTCCTTGGCATTTTCAGAGGCGCTATCGAATGGAAGTCGTATTCCGGTCGCGGAAGATGCAGAAGCAATACGAGGACCATCGGAAGGCGGAGAAGGCCTATGGGGCGGAGGTGGCGCGGCGTTACGTTGAGCGTGTGAACATCATCCGGCACGCGCGTGATATCGAGGAATTACGGCGCCTGCCGGGCCTGCGATGCCATCCACTCAAGGGCAATCGCGAGGGCGAATGGGCGATGAATCTCACGGGATTCTATCGGCTTCTCTTCTCGCTCGAGGGCGAACGCCTGGAAATAGTCTGTATTGAAGAGGTAAGCAAGCACTATGGCGACTAACGAAACGATCCACGCGGACCTTGCCATCCCCCCGGGCGAGTACCTGGAGGAAGTGCTTGGTGAACTGGGCATGAGCAAGGACGATCTGGCGCGGCGCATGGGCCGCCCGGCCGCCAAGCTGAGTCCTATTTTCAAGGGAGACAAGGCGATCACGCCTGAGACAGCCCTGCAGTTGGAGAAGGTGGTCGGGGTACCGGCGCACATCTGGGCCGGCCTGGAATCGGAATATCGCCTTGCGCTCGCACGCCAGGCGGAAGCCGAGTGCGACACGCTGTTGCATGCCGAGGCAAAACTGGCCGCGAGGTTCTGTTACAGCGCCCTGGTGAAAGCCGGCGAAGTGGAAAGGCGCACCAAACCGGTGGAGAAGGCACAGGCGTTGCGGGACTACTTCGGCGTTATGTCGCTGAACAGCGTGCCCGAGTTGCAGCGTTATCGGGCGGCTTTCCGTTGCGGAAGGTCGGGCGAACGCTCGCGGGAAGCGGTGGCAGCGTGGCTGCGTCTGGGCGAGCGCAGGGCGCAGGGCGCGTACTGCGCGCCTTTCGACGAAACGCGCTTGCGCGAGGCACTGGATTTTTTGCGGGCGTTGACGCTGGAGGCGTCCGATCATTTTCAGGCGAGCCTGCGGACGAGGCTGGCCGCATGCGGCGTGGCGCTCGTGATTTGTCCGCACTTTCCCAAGACGCGCGCCCATGGCGCGACCTTCTGGCTGGGACGCGACAAAGCGGTGCTGATGCTGACGATCCGTGGGAAGTGGGCCGATATCTTCTGGTTCAGCTTGTTCCATGAGATCGGACACATCTTGCTGCATGGTCGGCAAGCGGTCATCTTAGAGGGCGGTACCGAAGATAGGCGGGAGACCGAGGCCGACCGTTTCGCCGCAGACACGCTAATTCCCGAGGACGCCTACAGAAGCTTCCTAGAGCACGGCCGTTTCTATAGCCAGGATGTAGTCGCATTCGCGAACAGCGTGGGTGTCCATCCAGGTGTCGTCGTCGGGAGACTCCAGCATGAGAAGAGGCTGAAACCCGAATGGGGAAATGACCTGCGCGTACGGTATCGCTGGGCAGAAACGGAAGACTGAGGGGACACGGTCATGCCGGCAGCTCCGGCGCGCCGACTCGGAGGAAGGTCTCGTAGGCCCACTGGTCCCATTCGGGATCGACGCCGATGCCGTGGAGGTCGCCGTAGTTCTTGGCGATGAATCCGCCTCGGAAGGCGTCGACGAGCCGCTCGGTTTCGCGCTCGATGAGGGCACGGTCGCCGGTGGGCAGCACCTGCTGGATATCGCACGGCGCAAACAGGCCGACGCCGTGGCCGGCGAGCTTGTCGGCGAGGGCAGGTATGTCGTACACGGCGGGCTGGTCAAACTGGAGGCAATCGACGCCCGCGCCGCACAGGTCGTCGATGAGCGCCCAGTTGTAGCCGCACGAGTGCTGGATGACCTTCATGCCGTGGGCGTGGGCGCGCGAGGTAAGGCGCTCGTACAACGGCCGAAACACGTCGCGCCACATCGGCGGCCCGATGAGGACGCGGTCCTGCGTGCCGAGGTCTTCGCAGTACATGATGGCGTCCATGCCGGCCTCTCCGAAGCGGTCGATGACACCCTCGAGCAGCATCGTCACGCGATCATGGAGCACATCAATACGGTCGCGCTCTTCGAGGAGGTCGGCGAAGTACACCTCCATCTTGCGCATGTACCGGCACGTGGCGAAGGGCCAGCCCGGCATCCAGCCGACGCGAAACAGGTTGCTCTCGGAGGCGCCGAGGCGGCGGGCGGCCTCGAAGTACGCCGGATTGTCCAGCGGCGGTAATTCGAGCGCGTCGAGGTCGCGCCAATCTTCGATGATGGGCCTACGGACCTCGCCGCCGGCGGACATGTGGGCGAGACGGTGCCAGGTGTTGCCCCAGATGTCCGTCGAGAACTCGACATCGCCCTCGATCCACGTCTTGGTCTCGATATCGTGTTCGCAACCGGCACCGGTGAAATCGTTGGCGCGGCCGCCGTCGAAGTTGAGGCCGATCCGGCCGTCGCATTGGAACTCGATGTTACTGAGGATGACCTCTCGCGGTGTCATGCACGTGATCTCCCGTCTGCGTCAGATTCGAGCGGCAGAAGGTTCGCCCCCCGTCCTGCTATCCGGAAGAGCGGTCGCGCACCACTCTCCACCGGCGAGACACAGATAGCCCGTGCTCCCGACGAAGGCAGTGGACGAGAAGATCGCTCACGGCCCTGCGATGGTAAACGCGGGGCTCATGGCCCGCACGTTCTTGTCGGTGTACGACTGGAGCCGCAAGCGGTAACTCGGGGCCGGGGCCAGCGCACCCAGCCGTGAACCCACCGTCCAACTGAATTCCCCGTCGTTGGGTGTAGTTTTGCGGATCCAATCGATGAACGCACCGCCTTTGTGCAGACCGATACGTACGTTTGGCCCCACGGCGCCCAGGTTGTTACAGACCCACGTCACGTCGTAAGTCTCGCCCCAGGTGAGAACGGCCTGGTAATCCGGCGACGTCCACAGCAATGGTGGCGCCACCAGCGTAAAGGGTGTATCGCTGAGGTCGCGGATCGTGTTGTCCGTATAGGCCTGCACGCGGACGCGGTAGCCGACACCCGGTTCGAGGCCCGCGGGCACTTTCCACGGGTACGTGCCGTCGTTGTCCGTGCGGCGGTTGATCCACGCAAGGAGATCGAGGCCGTAATGGAGCCCGATCCGGACCTCGGGCCCTACGGCGGTGTCGTGCGCACCCCAGGTGATGACCTGAACGTTGCCCATGGTCCACACCTCGCCACCGTTGGGCACCTTCACGCCGAGCGCCTGGATCGAGAACGGCGCGTCGCTCACGTCGCGGTAATCGCTGTCCGTGTACGACTGCACGCGGATCGTGTAGTCATCGGCCGGATCGATGCCCGTCCAGACGATCCAGTTGTACGTGCCGTCGTTCTCCGTCTGCCGTACGATCCAGTCGACAAAATCGCCCGCCTTGTGCAAGGCCAGCCGCACTTCGGGCCCTGCGTCGCCGGAAGTGTTCTGCCACGTGATGGTATGCGTCGTTCCGCAGCCCCACGCTTCGCCGCCGTTGGGCGCCGTCAGCGCCAGTTCCCCTTCCTCCGTCGAGTCGTAGGTCACGCTCAGCAGGTTCGACTCGAGGTTGCCGTTCCCGGCCGCATCTTGCGCCGAGGCGGCCTGCACCTGGCACGTCACTGCGCCTTCACTCAATGGCGTAACCGGGAGCGTGTACGTGTTGTCACTGCCGCTCAGTATGTCCTTCGTGCCGTTCGTCACGTTGATAGCCGTCGCCGTCAGGCCGGTCACCGGCTCGCTAAACGATAGCGTGAATACGATGGGCGTGTTATCCGTCGGCGACGCTGGGCCCGTCACCACGCACGTCGGTGGGACGGAATCGAAGCTTACGGCGGCCAGATTCGACTCGAGGTTCCCGTTCCCAGCCGCGTCCTGGGCCGCATTGCCCAACACGCGACACGTCACCGGGCCTTGGTCCACTGGCGTCACCGTGATCAAGTAGCCTATGTCGCCGCCGTTCAACACGCCTTTCGCACCGTTCGTCACGTCGATGCCCGCCGCCGTGAGGCCGGTCACCGGCTCGCTGAACGTGAGCGTGAACACGATAGGAGCGTTGTTCGTCGGCGACGCCGGACCTGTCGCCACGCACGTCGGCGGAACCGAGTCAAAGCTCACGCTCAGCAGGTTCGACTCGAGGCTGCCGTTTCCTGCCGCGTCTTGCGCCGAGGCCGCCTGCACCTGGCACGTCACCGCGCCCTCGCCGGATGGTGCAACCGGGAGCATGTACGTGTTCCCGCTGCCGCTCAACGCGCCTTTCGTACTGTTCGTCACGTCAATGCCCGTCGCCGTGAGGCCGGTCACCGGCTCGCTGAACGTGAGCGTGAACACGATGGGGGCATTGCTCGTCGGCGATGCCGGGCCCGTCACTACGCACGTCGGTCCCACCGAGTCGTAGGTCACGCTTGCCAGGTTCGATGCGACGTTTCCGTTCCCGGCGCCATCCTGCGCTGCTCCCGCAGACACCTGGCAGGTTACCGCGCCCTCACCTAACGGCGTGATCGGGAGCGTGTACGTGTTGCCGCTCCCGCTCAACGCGCCCTTTGTCCCGTTCGCCACGCTAATGCCTGCCGCCGTCAGGCCGGTCACCGGCTCGCTGAACGTCAGCGCAAACGCGATGGGGGTGTTGCCTGTCGGCGACGCCGGACCGGTCACCGAGCACGTCGGCGGGGCCGAGTCGTAGATCACGCTGACCGGATTCGACTCGAGGTTACCGTTTCCAACCCCATCCCAAGCCGCGTTGCGCGATACCCGGCACGTCACCGTACCTTGGGCCGAGGGCGTCACCGGAAGCGTGTACGTGTTGCCGCTCCCGCTCAAGGCGCCCTTGGTGCCGTTCGTTACGTTAATGCCCGCCGCCGTCAAGCCGGTCACGGGTCTATTGAAGGTCAGCGCGAACGCGATAGGGGTGCTGTTCGTCGGCGATGCCGGACCGGTCACCGAGCAAGTCAGCGCGTAGTTGATGTAGATGGGATTCGAGAAAGACTGAAAGATACCGAAGGCACCCCTGAGCTCGGAGCGAAAGTAGTCCTTCGTTTCGGACGTAACATCGGCCTCGTAATCCACGCGCCAACAAGGGGAGCCGTTAACGGAGGATATCTTGACGCCGCCGCTTCCCGAGTAGACCATCACATTCCCCAACAACGCCCCATCGTAGACCTCCACCCTGAAACGCAAGCGTTTCGGTTGAGTCACAACAATGTTCGTGCCCATGGGGGTCTCATACACGCCATCCCCGTCTTGGTCACACCAGACAAATGTGCGCGCAGCGTCTTTCGAGCCGGCGACCGCTATTCTGCCGGCTTCCACAGCGGCCTGGACATCGGCAGGTTGCTTGCTGGCCGCTAAGACGTAGTTACAGGGAACCAAGGAATTGCTGATCGCCGTGCAAAGGATTCTTTCCAGGTGATTGTCGCTTTCCCCTATCCCCACCAACATGCGTCCTGCAGCGATGTGAGAGGACCACCATCCCCGGGCATCCGCATTCGGGAAGGGGGTGGTCCACACGCCGACACCCCGGATTCCGGCCTGGGCAAAACCGGTCGGCCAAGGGTTTCCATCTTCAAATGGATGGTTGATGAGTATGGTGGCGCCGCGCGCGAGCATCAGAGGAATCATCTCCTCGGTGGTGTACAGGGCGCCTCCGGGCTTCACGTCGAGCGGGTCGTTGCCCGTCATGTCTAGGACACAAGCGTGCCCCCTTCCACTCCCGCCCCACTCGTCGCCGCGCATCGGTATGCAGCCATCTTGTTCAATGAACCACGGATCGTTGCACTGCTCAATAGTGTTATGGTCCGTAATCGAGACAATGTCTGCACCGAAGCTCGCCGCCTCCAAGATGCGGTTCTGAACCGTGTCCCTGCCATCGCTGTAGTCCGTGTGGGTGTGGTGCGCAAAATAGATCCAATTCAGTCCGGCAGGCGGCGTTACACCGGTCGCACTGCCGTCCGCCGTCTGCTGAAGCGTCATGTTGACAGCACCGGCAGGGATCGCTACGGAGAAGATGATCAGAAGGCCCAACGATAGGCGGGACGACCTCGAAGACATGGCAAACGCTCCTCAATTCCCCGTTCCATTTTGGAACCACCAAGACCTCACCTCTCTGCCGATGATTGTCTCACGGGGCGCACCAGGAAGTCCACAGGCCGGCGGGGAGGCATGGGGTCGTGTTCCCACGGGATTGTTCCGACGACCTGGAATGGCGCCGGCGGGCTCGCGTATTCTTGAAGCGTGCGGGCCATGAACATTGTGGACGGTATGGACAGCATGGACATTATGGACGGCGAAGGCCTCGATTTCGCCGAAACGCCGCGCGCGCTCGACGCACTCCTCGCCGAGGTACGCGCGTGCCGCCAGTGTGCGGACGTGTTGCCGCTTGGGCCCCGTCCGGTGGTTCGCGGCCGAGCGTCGGCGCGGATCCTGATCGTCGGCCAGGCCCCGGGCACGAAGGTGCACGAAACGGGGATTCCGTGGAACGATCCCAGTGGCGATCGGCTCCGCAAATGGCTACATCTCGACCGCGAGCGCTTCTACGATGAGTCGCGCATCGCCATCATCCCAATGGGCTACTGCTATCCGGGGCGTAACGCGCGGGGCGGCGACTTGCCGCCGAGGCCTGAATGCGCCCGGCTCTGGCTCGATCGCCTGCGGGCGCTCTTGCCCAGGATCGAGTTGACGTTACTCGTCGGCGGTTACGCGCAGCGGCACTACCTCGGCGCGCGTGCCGGGGCGTCGTTGACGGAGACGGTACGTGCCTGGCGCGAGTATGCGCCGGCGTATTTCCCGCTGCCTCATCCCTCATTTCGCAATCTCGACTGGATGAAGCGAAATCCATGGTTTGAACGCGAGGTCGTGCCGGCGCTCCGAGAGGCGGCGGAAAGAATCCTTGGTCCAGGAAGCGCCAAAAACTGACCCGTATCGGGAAAGCGGGCACAGTCCCGTCTCGCTCGAAGTCTCGCACGTTTGACTGAGCCCACGCCTTCCGAGAATCGCTCAGGGGGTCTTGAGGGTTCAGGTGCTGTGACGTTCCACCAGTAGCTGCGAGATGTAGACGCGAATGGCATCGCGGACCTCCTCGGAAAGGTCCACGAACCGGACGCCGAGGAGACGCGTTCCTTCGCGGGCACCGTGCCCATGGTGTCCAAGGTGAACGACCCTTGCCCGAAGCGTGTACAGCGGATCGCCGGGCAGGGAGAACGCCAACTCGATAGTGGTGGGGATAGCGAAAGGTGCGGCGGTCTGGATGAGGGCGCCCCCGGAACTCAGATTGACGAGGTCGGCATCGTACCGTCTCGGATGCCCCGCATCGCGGACATGGGCCATCAGATCGGTGGCGACCCGATGGGAATCCCGGTGCATGTTCCAGTGGCTGTGGGCCGGGCGCTCAAGAAGGACCCCGTCCCCCTTCTTCTCAGGACTCCGCGTGACCTCCGTGCGGCACTGAAGAAACCCATCCTCCCGGTGAAACTCGAGGTCGACATACATGCCGGCCGCCAGGTAATCGGTCACCGGGAACGTGGTGTGAATCGTCTTGGTGGTTACCTCAAGAATCCGAACCAGAAAATGGCGGCCACTGGCACACATCAGGCAGGCGTTACCTGCTTTGAGCGCGGTCTTCTCGTCCAGAAACTCGATGTCTTTGCCCATAGGCCCTACGCCTTCCTGACCGGTTGGCATCTTATCACAGGGCATCCGGGCCGTCAAGGAAACCGGACATCGTCGGGCTCGAGATCACGACAAGTTCTTGAGGTCGGCGGCGATGACAGACGCAATGCGTTCGACGGCATCGGAAAGTGCGCCGACCACAGTCTCGGCGGTGGGTTCAGCCACGGCGACGCGCGCGGCGTATGTCTTCTCGAGTACGGCCGGTGTCTCCCGGCGCCGGTCCGCGTAGAACGAGAGCCGCAACGTAGCGCAAGCCTCGGCTCCACCCTCAACATCGACCTGGCCGAAATCCAGGATGGCGCCGGACACGTACAACACGCGATCGGCATCCGGCGAGGGGACTAACTCGACCTCGAGCTTGCGCGCGACAAGCTCCTCGATGCCGGCCGCCCATCGGTCGGCGGCGTAGTACTCGATCTCCGTTGGCGTAGCCTGGATGAGTATCTGCCCGCGGGACAAGGGCTGAATCGAGTCGAGAGGCAGAATCTCGAGGCGCACCGGAACGACGCCACGTCCACCGCCCTGCATGTCAAGGGTGTAGTAGCGCGTCTCGGGCGCCGAGGCGCAGCCGGCCGCGGCTATCACGGCCAGCATGATCAGGCAACAAAGGCGTTTCATTGCTCGAGCACTCCACGGCCCCGCCGGCCCATTTCCGGGGCGGTTGTTCTTCCTCGCCGCACAACCGCGGACCCGCATCACTCTCGGCCTCGCACGGCCTTTCCGCGGATGATGGCCTGCGGCTGCTCCGCCAGGGTTTGCGACAACTCACGCAGACTCCGCAGGGTCTCGCGCAGATCCAGCAGGAGATCCTCCATCGTCGGGCGATTCTCCTCAATGAGCCCCTGGGCATCGGCGCTGAGGAGTTGCGCGTTGTCGAGGATCGCCTGGATCGTGTCCGTGAGCCCTTCAAGTCGCGCCGACACCTTCTTGACGTCGTCGACAATGACACCGGCGCCCTCGATCGTCGTGCGCACACCGCCGACCGTGGCGCGGATATTCTCCCGGTTCTCGGCGAGCACGCCTTGGATATCGTTGACCAAGCCCTTCGCGGAATCCTCGATCTCCTGCACCTTGTCCAGGATTCGAGAGATGTCTTCGCTGCTGTCGCCTATCACGCCGCGCGTTTCCTGGACAAGGCCGGTGCCCTCGTCAACAGCCCTGTCGACATTGGCAAACAGGTCGGCAATCGTAACGGCCTCGCCCTCGCCCCGCGCTTCCTTCTCGACCGCCTCGTCGACGCCCATCAGGGCGGCGACATCGGCCAGGACCTCCTGAACGGAACCTGCCAGACTGGCCGCATACTCGAAAAGCCCGCCCTGCTGCGCCGGGATCTCGGCGCCGTCCGCCAGGGACGCGCCGCCCTTCTCCCCGGTGGAGATCTCGAGATGCTTCTCGGCCGTGAGGGTGGTCTGTCCGATCGAAGCCATGCTCCCTTCGTTGACGGGCGTTCCGCGTTGCACCGAGAACTGGACGAGGATGCGCGATTGATCGATGTCGTCTAGGGTGATATCGAGAACGCGGCCGACCTTCGCGCCGCCGAACCGCACGTCGGCGCCGCGGTTCAAGCCGCCGGTGTTCGTGAACGACGCATAGAAGGTAAGGGAATCATCGGGCGGCCGCAAACCGCTGATCACCGCGAAAAACAGGATCAACACGGCGACACTCGCGATCACCATCGCGCCGGCTTTGATCTCGACCACCGTGAAGTTGTGTTTCTTCGCGGGCATCCGCTGTCCTTCTCCACGCGCTCAGCCGCTTCCGGTCAACGAGCGCAGATACGCCTCGGGATCCGTGCCCCCCTCCTCCTCGGGACGACGTTCAAAGAACTGCCTGACGAAGGGGTGAGCGATGTTCGCCAACTCCTTGGGCGCGCCCATCGCGACTATCCGCCCTTGGTGTAGCATACATACGGTGTCGGCGATCAAATTGACGCTCGCCATCTCGTGCGTGACGACGACACTCGTCAGATTGAACGTACTCTGCATCTTCCGGATGAGCGCGTCGAGACCGGCGGCAACAATGGGATCAAGGCCGGCGGAAGGCTCATCGTAGAAGATGATCTCGGGGTCCATGGCCATGGCGCGCGCCAGACCGGCGCGCTTCTTCATCCCGCCGCTGAGCTCGGCGGGCATGAAGTCCTCGAAACCGCCCAAGCCAACCAGCTCGAGCTTGATCTTGGTCATGATCTCAATCGTGCTTTCCTCGAGTTTGGTGTGTTCTCGCAACGGGAGTGCCACATTGTCGCCCACACTCATCGAGTTGAAGAGCGCCGAGCCCTGGAAACACATGCCCATCCGGCGGCGGATATCGATGCGTTCCTCGTCGCTCATGGCGGTGAAGTCTTCGCCGTTGATGGCGATCGTGCCCGAGAACGGACGCATGAGGCCTACCAGGTTCCGAAGCAGCGTGCTCTTGCCACAACCGCTTCCGCCGAGAATCACAAACGTCTCGCCGCGCTTCACCGCGAACGAGAGGTTGTCGAGCACGGTTCGCTCGCCATACTTTGCGACGAGGTCACGCACTTCGATGATGGGACCATCAGATTCCGGCACGCCGTTAACCTCACGCGAAATAGAAGAACACTGTGAACACAAGATCCACGATGATAATCATGAAAATCGACGTGACCACGGACGAAGTGGTCTGCTTGCCGACGCCTTCGGCGCCGCCCTCGACCTGAAAGCCTCGGTACACGCCCACCCAACAAATCGTAATGGCGAAGAACACACTCTTGACGAGACCCGTCACGAGATCCTTCATGACCAGGGCGCCGGCCGTCTGCTCGATGTAGAGCATCGGATCGAGGCGCAGCACGACGGTCGACAGAAAGAAGCCGCCGAAGATCATGATGAAAATGGCAAGGATGGTGACGCAAGGCACGGCCAACAGCATGGCAAGAAACTTGGGCACCACGAGGAATTTCGTGGGATTGAGCCCCATGACCTCGAGCGCATCGATCTCCTCGGCAACTTTCATGGTGCCGATCTCGGCGGCAATGGCCGATCCGCTTCGTCCCGTGATCAGAATGGCCGTCATGAGCGGCGCCAACTCGCGCATCGCACCGACACCGACGAGATTCGCAATGAAAATCGTGGCGCCGTACCGCGCAAGCTGGTACGAGGCCTGCATCGCCGTGATGGCGCCGATGAGGAAACAGATCAAGGCGACAATGGGCAGCGAATGGACGCCAAACTCGACGAACTGCTCGACGGTAGTGCGGAGTCGCAGCCCCTTGCCGCGCAAGGGCGCCACGAGCATCCAGGTGACGGTGTCCACCATGAGCACGCACACGCGTAGGCTCGCGTAGAGCGCGTTCAGAGAGACTCGCCCAATACCGCCTAATACGACTTCCATACGTTTTCGACCCGATTCCCAAGCATCCGGCACCGGCCGCGCGGAACGCCCCCGGCCCTAGATCCGATCGACGATTTTGAACACGGAATCCAATCGCGCCAGTTGCAGGACCTTCATCACGGGCTTCGAAGGCGCCACCAACTGGAACGCCACGTTCTTCTGATGGGAGAGCTTCAGTCCCTCGACCAGGGTGGCCACGCCGGAGCTGTCCATGTAGCCCACTTGGCTGAGGTCCAACGCCACCACGTTACACACCCTCTTGGGAACGGCCTTGATCACGGCGTTTCGTAGTTCCGGCGACGTATACAGGTCCACCTCGCCCGCCACGGCGATCACGTACTGGCCGTCTCGCTCCGATTCCTCAATCTGCAACGCCATTGGCCTTCTCTCTTCCTTTATCTCACCCGAGCACTTCGCCGTGACACGGCCTCTCGTTCCTTACGTCGCGCTATCGCTCTGCGGACAGCGCAGCCGCATGGTAACCCGGTTGCCCTGCGCGTCGCCCGGCACATAGTCCACTTCATCAAACACCCGGTAGATTAGCAGCACGCCCAGGCCGCCCGGAGCAACGGTATCGGGATCCGGCGCAGCCAGTTCCTTGCGCGCCAGACACGCCGCCGGAATGGGCTCGCCCTGATCCGACAGAACAATAACCACGTGGTCGTCCTGCTGGCCCAGCGTGAGCCGCAAGGTCCCGTCATCACGCCCGCCGTACGAGTGGCGCATCGAGTTCGCACACGCCTCGTCTACGGCCAGCACGACCTCGTCGCACCGGTCGCCCGACAGCTTCAGATCCTCGAGATAGCTACGCACCAGGCTGCGGACGCTCCTTAGCAGCCGAGGATCGGAGCGAATCTCGATGCTAACTTCCTCTGTCTCCACCGAGATACCTCAATGCGATCATTGTGCAATCATCGTGCGGCGCCGAGGGTTCGCAGTACCGCCGCACATCGGCAATCACCGTGTCGAACAGGTCGTGAGGCGGTTTGCCATAATGCGTCTCGGCCACCTCACGCAGAGACTCTATACCGTACTCATCCGGTTCATCAAGCCGCTCCGCCCCGTGGCGCGTGCTCATGCTCCGCGCCTCCGTGATCCCGTCGGTGTACAGCAGCAGGCCATCGTCCGGCGCCAACAGGCACTCGGTGTTGGTCCACGCGGCGTCCGGGAGAATGCCGATGGGCGGGCCCGAGGCCTGAACAAGAAGCTGGGCGCCGCGCGGCGTGAGGTGCAACGCCGGCATGTGGCCCGCGTTGGCACAAAGGGCCTTGCCGGTAGCAAGGTCCACGGCGATGTAACAGAGCGTGCAGAAGGTGCCGCGCTGGCTCCGAACCACGAGGTCCTGGTTGAGCGTCGCAATAACCTGGGCGGGCGACGCGACGTCGCGCACGGTGATTCGGAACGCAGCGAGCAGTTGGGCCATGGTCAGCGCAGCCGCCACGCCCTTCCCGCTCACATCGCCAATGAGCATGCCCGCAACATGGGGTCGCGGCCGGACGAAATCATAGAAATCGCCGCCAATGGTCTTGGCGGGTCTCGTTTCGCCGTAGACCTGGAATCGAGGGTCGTCCTCGGGCCACTCCTTGACGAGGAATCCCTGCTGGATGATCCAGGCGTACTCGATTTCCTGCTCGATGCGCTGCTTGTCGAGAATCTGCCGATGCATATGGGCGTTTTCGATGGCCAACCCGGCGCTGTTCCCAACGGCCGAACTCAGCAGCATGTCTTCCTGCGTGTACTGGCGGTCTGCGCGATCCGAGTCGATGTAGAGAATGCCGAAGATGCCGGATTTGCCGCGGATCGGCACGCAGATGATCGAACGAAGCTGCAACGAGACAATGCTCTCGGCCACACGAAGCTCGCCGTCGCTACCGGTGTCCTGAAACAGGACGCTCTCACCGTTCTTCAAGACGCGCTGCGCCACGGTGTGGCTGATCCGGATCTCCGCCGACGTCGCGTGCCGCAGAACGCCATCCTCGATCAGGTGAACGTGGCGGCACATGGGACACGGCTGTAGTTGCTCCTTCGAAGCATCTGTGAAGAAAATGGCCCCGCGCTGGCCCTTGATGGCGCGCATCGTCGTCTCGAGAATCTGGTCGACGAGCTTGCAGGGGTCATAGTTCGAGGCGATGGCATTGCTAACGGCATAGGCGGCTCGGAGGAGTTCGCCGGCCTTGCCGGGCGGCGGCAAGGTGGTGGCCTCACCCGCCTGGTCGAACACCGTCTCGACAAACATGGGCGTGCCCTCGGGCTCGCCGGCTGGCTCGGGTCCCTCCTCGACATCAAAGCGGAGCACGGTGCCTCCGATCTGAATGCGGTCGCCGGACTTGAGTTGCCCCTCGAGCATGGCCAAACCGTTGATCCGCGTGCCGTTGGTGCTTCCGAGGTCCTTCCAGAAGAACCCGCCGCGACGCGGCTCGATCCGGACGTGCCGCCGCGACGCGGCCGAGTCCTCGATCACAAATCCACAATCCGAAGTACGGCCAATGACCACCGGCCCGTCAATAAGCACCTTCTGCTCGACCTGGTCATCCGACTCGAGAAGCAAGTAGGCTCGATGCACGTCCCGTCTCCCCTGCTCGGCCGCGCCACGGGAGCCGACCGCTCCAACGGCGGCACACCGGCCGCCCTATCGTGGCCACAAGACGATCCTACACCGAGGCCGGAGATCTATGCGAGTGCTTTGATCCGCGCCTTGATATCATCCGGATCGAGACCCTGATACGTGATCTGTTCCGCGAGGCCGCCCACGCCCGCCCGGACCACGCCCATCATGTCGAACTTGGGCGCGTGACCGGCCTTGAGCAACGCGCTGCCGATGCGCGATCCCAGACCGGTGAGTTCGTTCTGGCCTTCCACGACGAGGATGAATGGCGCCGAACCGAGCATCTCGAGGTGCGTGCCGTCGCAGTAGTTCAACGTGGCCTTGTTGACCAAGCCTACGTCGAGACCCTCGGCGCGGCACCGATCCACGGCGTCCAGCGCACGGTATAGCAGCTCGCCGTAGGATACAACGTAGCCTGCCTTGCCGGCCCGAATGACATCCAGCCGGCCCGGCTCGAACGAATAGTCGCCGTCGAAGTAGGGAGAGCCGTCCTCCTTGAGGATGAACGGACAGCCGGAACGCGTCGAGAACACGAACCGGACGCCGGGATCATCCCAGATCCGGAGCATACAGGCGCGAAGCTGGCCCGCGTCCGCCGGGAAATACAAGCGCGTGGTGTCGTCATCGACAAGACCCGTCGCGGCGAAGAAATTGTTGATGCCGAAATGGCACGTATTGTCGGCGATATTATCGACGCCGGCGTGCGAGAAATGGGCAATGACGTTGGCCTTGTTCAGGCGCGCCATCGTCACCTCGGAAAGCACCATCTCGACAAAGGCCGAGAACGTGGCGAAGATGCCTTGCCGGCCTGGCTCGAAACCGAAACCGGCCGCCGCCGAGAAGTTGCCGCGTTCGGCGATACCGCCCGAAACGAAGACCTCGGGGAAGTTCTTGTGGATGTGGTGGAGTCCGCACGAGCCCTCGAGGTCGCTGTCGATGACGACCACCTTGGCCTTGCGCTCCTCAGGCGACATCTTGCCGATGATCTCGCAAACGATCTTGCCGAATTCGTCGCGGTTGTTCTTGGTCTCCTTCGTACTGCCGACGTATACGCGGCCGGACGACGGCTTCTTGACGGCTTTCAGGTACTCGACCGCCTCGGTGTAGCCCTTGGACTCGAGATACGCAACGGCGAGATCCACCGAGATCACGTCGTGGCCCTTGTTACTGCCTTCGAGTCCGGCAATGCCGGGCGCCATCAGGCGGCGGTTGACTACCGCCACAGGCCCGGCCTGACTGAAGGCCTGCTGCATCCGGCTGTAGAGGCAATCGAGATCTTCGCCTTCTCCCGCGAGCACGGCGAGTCCGTGGCCCTTCAACGTCTGTTCAAGATCATAGCCCGGCAAATACTCCTTGGGATGCCCGGCAATGGTCACGTTGTTGTCATCGAGGAACAGCTTCACGTTGAGTTTCCGCGCCACGGCCAAACGAGCGGCCTCGGCATCGCCGCCTTCCTGCTGCGAACCGTCGCTACCGAACATGACGACGGCCTGCTCCGGATGGGCCAAGGCAACGCCATTCACGAAGGCCCAGAGGTGACCGAGGCGACCCGAACTGAAGGTCACGCCCACTTCCGGATCAAGTTCCGGATGGCCGTATAGCTTCTCGCCATACTCGCGGTAGTGATAGAGCTTCTCGAAGGGAATCACGCCGTTGAAGGCCGACATGGCGTATTGGATCGCGACGCGGTGACCGGCTTCATCGAACAGCGCCGGATAGATGGCGTTCGAGGCACGCATGAAGGCGTCCGCGATGAGTACTTCCGGCACGATACTGTACGCGCCACCGGTGTGGCCGCCGAGGCCCTTGCCGGCTGCGATGGCCGTGTAGAAGACGATCGTGTCGCGCACGACCTGGATATTCGTCTTCAGTTGGGCTCTGAGATCTTCGGAAAGAGACTTGGTAGAGGGGTCAATCGTAAGTCGCTGATAACCGGAGACATCGATAGGAAAGCTCATGGTGGTTTCTAACCTCACTTCGTCACTGTTGCCTACGCAGGGAAACGCCCCTCTTGCGCCCAGGCGTCATCCCAGGAAATCTAAACTCGAGAACGTCACGAGCCACGAGTATACCAAATGACCACGACCCAGATTCAAAACGATAAACCGAACGCATGAGCGATCCCTGGCTTGGCCAGCCTCAAATCGCTAGCCCGCAGCCCGGCGCTTCGAGCGCCAACGGCGCGCAATATTCCAGCCTAGGGCAACGCCCTAGGAACCGAGTCGCCCACAACAAAAAGGGCTGAAAGTCCGGCACATCCTGGGTAACCGGACCGCCTCCACCACCACAGAACACACCGAACGACACGGAACTGGCCCCCGCGAATTTCGTAAACGTCCGGTGAAAGGCGTCTTTCGGATTTCGGGGGAATCGGGGATACTGTTGCCATTACGGCACGGATGGCACCAATTTCACTGATGTTTGGCCTGATTGGTTTCTTTGAACCACGAATGAACACCAATGAACTCGAATTCCGTCCCTCGTTCTCACGGTCCCCGTGGGAACGCATACCGTCCATCCTCATTGATCTTCATTCGAGTGCATTGGTGGTTCACATTTCTTTGACGGCGCGTGCTTCTTTTTGCTTGGCTCGGCGCGTTGCTTTTGCTTCAACCGTGTGCCAGAATCACGTGACCGGCGGAATCGAACGAAGGAAAGGTAGCATCATGGGCACGAAGCCATTGTTGAGCATGGTATCCGTGGTGGCAGTGGCGGCGCTTCTGGGCGTGGGCGGCGCGGCATCGGCCGACGATCTCCGCGTCGGCATGATCGGCCTCGACACGTCGCATGTCATCGCGTTCACGGAGGTGTTGAACAATCCCGATCACAAGGATCACATCCCAGGCGCCAAGGTGGTCGCGGCGTATAAGGGCGGTAGCGACGATGTTGAGTCGAGCTACACGCGCGTCGACGACTACACGAAACAGCTTCAGGATCGGTTCGGCGTCAAGATTGTGGATACCATCGAGGAGCTTTGCACGATGGTCGACGCCGTCCTACTCGAGAGCGTGGACGGCCGGCCGCATCTCGAGCAGGTCAAGCCGGTGTTCGCGGCGAAGAAGCCTGTCTTCATCGACAAACCGGTGGCCGGTTCGCTGCGCGATGCCATCGAGATCTTCCGGTTGGCGAAGGAGGCCGGTGTGCCGTGTTTCAGCACATCGTCGTACCGGTACTATCCGGGACTCGTCGAGCTCAAGAAGGCGGATGTCGGCGATATTCGCGGCGTGATTTCGTACGGACCGTGCCATCTCGAGGCGCACCACCCCGACCTCTACTGGTACGGCGTCCATCCGACGGAGGCCCTCTACACCATCATGGGCACCGGCTGCGAAACCGTGGTGCGCACATCGACGGCTAACACGGATGTCGTCACCGGCGTGTGGAGCGACGGGCGCGTGGGCACGCTGCGCGGATTGCGCGATGCCAGCACGCCAAACAAGGTCATCGTGTTCGGCACGAAGGCCGTCGTCGAGCAGGGCGAGGGCGGCGGATACGCGCCGATGCTGGTCGAGATCGTCAAGTTCTTCCAGACGGGCATCGCGCCGGTGTCGGCTGAGGAAACCATCGAGCTGTTCGCGTTCATGGAGGCCGCCGACGAGAGCAAGCGCCAAGGCGGCTGCCCGGTCAAGATCGCCGATGTGATCAAGGAGAACAGCCTCTAGCGCGCGTCAGCCGACGGTCAGCATGAGCATGCCGGCCAGGGCCGCGAAGAATCCGGCCATGCCCCACGCGCCGATGCGCTCGCGCCACAGGAGTCGGCCTGCCAGCATCACGAGCGTTGCCACGGATACCGCCGTCACCGGAAACACGATGACGCCGTCGAGATCGCGCAACGCCCATACGCGTAGTCCCGACGCAAACGTCGCCACGACGCCGGCCAGCACGCCATACGCTAAGTCTTTGCGGCGCAATGGTGTACGCATCACGACGACCATTGGAATCGTGAGCACGAACGCGCCGGTGAAGACGATCATCACGAACATCAGGCGCGCGTTGTGATGGGGCAATGTGCGTGTCGCGCGCAGGCAGATCTCCCATCCCCCTTGGCCGAAGAAGGCGGCGGCCAGCCAGAAGAACCAAGCGCCGAGATGCTTGGCCTGGTCAGGATGGGACGCCGCCGAGACCTGGCTCCGGCGGCGGTCGATGCCGAGCAGGATAACAGCGATAGTCGTAACGGCAATGCCTCCAAGGCGCTGAACCAGCAGCGAAGACACCGGAGACAGCGGTACCTCATGCCAGATCAGAAGCGACGCCGTTGTGGGAAGCACCATCGCGCATCGCGTAACCGTCCACGTTGCGCCGAGATGGCCGAGCTGTACGGCCTTGATGGCCGCATAGCCGGCGAGCCAGTAGAACACGGCTGCGAGCAATGCTTGGTTACCGGCGATTTGCCACGAGGCCGCCAACTCGGAGAGTGGCACGGATCGCAGCACGGCGGCGATGGTGAGAGAGCCGGCGGTTCCACGGAAAACGAGATTCAGGGCGAGGGGATCCGCGCCGCGTGCTGTGCCCAACCGCAGACACACGGCCAGCAGGCTCATAAAGAGGATGGATAGCGCAAGGAATATCATGGGCTGATACGCATCAGCCCAGCAGCAATCCGAGCAGTAGGGCGGCCTTCTGGGTGACGGGAGCCTTGCCGGGGATATCTCGCGAACTCGACGTGACCATCCATGTACAGTATGTTACACCCACCCGGCGCGTGATTGAAGTAGTCGATGCTGTGGCCGTCTTCCCCGTTCCGCACAAAAGACGAGAGAGAGGGATGCATCCGTGCATTCCCTCCCTCTCAGGTAAAGGAGTGTCTGTGCGTGCTAAGCTAAGACGTCGAGGTCGCGTGCGGGTGCTCCCGCATTCGCCAAAGCCGTTTGGATGAGCTTCAGCGCTGCACCTCCCAGGTCCTCAGCCACATTCTGCTGTTCCTTCAACACCTGTACCTGATATTGAACCTGGAATTGAGCCTCGCTCAGACCGGCCCCGACGCTGCCCACTGATGCTATCCCTGTCATTTGGGCCTCCTTTCGTACGTCGGGTGCTCCTTTGTACTACTCCCGCATTCTTTTTCGGCCGATCAGGGCCAAACTTTAGCCCTGTCGGCAAGGCGGCAGGCTGGAGGAGGCGAGGCTGTAGGGCGGAGGGGAATGGGGCGCCTTCAAGTCCCATTTCGTGGAGGGAGACACTTCGGTTGTCTGCTCGGTTAATCGATATCAACGCAGACGCCGCAGATGGCGCAAACCTGGCAGACGTTGGGTGTGGCAAACGTGGCAGCGCCGCGCAAGGGGCGAAAGAATGAAGCCCAGGGCAATGCCCTGGGAATAAAGGAGATACGCGATTTTTGCCTTACCCTAAAAGGGCGAAACCAAGGGCCACCGTGACACCAATCCGCCCGTATTCCCAACAGGCTGTCCAGTCGCCCTACTCCAACACGGACAGGACGCGGGCGTGGTAGCGTTCGGCGTTGAGCTGGCTCTTGTCAAGGAGCTCTTGAGGGTGGCGTTGCGTGAGTGCCTGGAGCAAGGCCAACCGCTCGGCCGTGGGAGGATGCGATGCAAACAAGGGCATCCAGTTGCCGCCGCTCCCTTCCTGCTCGAAATCCTGCAGTTTCTCCATGAAGGTGAGCATCGCGCGCGAGTCGTAGCCGGCGCGAAACAGCATCTCAGCGCCGAGTTCGTCGGCCTCGCGCTCGTTGGCGCGGCTGAATCGCGTCACGTGCGCTTGGCCGATGAGGTCGGCAACGAGGACGTAGGAAGACTTTGGATCCGCACCGAGGACGATACGCTTGAGGAATTCGAGGCCGTACTGGCGGGTCATCTGTTCTCCGTGGTGTCGTGCCGAAACGTGACCGATTTCGTGCGCCATGACGCTGGCTAGTTCTGCCTCGTTCTCGCACAGCCGCATGAGGCCGGTGTAGATGTACATGTGGCCGCCGGGCAAGGCGAAGGCGTTCACGGTGTCGGGTGCATCGATGACCTTGAACGCATACTCGATGTCCTGGCGGGGCGCGACGCGGCTCAAGCGGAACCCAATATCGTTGACATACGCCTGGATGTCTGCGTTATCCAAGATGGTTTCTTCTTGCTCGATCTGGACGGCTATCTCCTCGCCCAAGGCGATTTCGTCCTGCGTCGACAGCATGTTGAGCGCATGATCCGGTGAGGTCATGCAACCGGCCATCACGAGGCAGATTCCCAACAGTTCAACGAGAGGTGCCCTGTTCATGCTCGGTTTCTCCTGATTCCTCAGCTTCTGGATCAAGTGCTACCCGAGTATATCACGCAATGCGGCCAGGAGTCTGTCGACCTCGTGATCGGTGCCCACCGAGATGCGGAGCGCGTTCGAGAGGCGCGGGGCGTCGAAGTAGCGCACGATGATGGCGCGCTGCCGCAACGCGGCGAAGACCGCTTTGGCGTCGGGCGTCCCGTCCCACCGGGCGAGGACGAAATTCGCTTGCGAGTCCGGCACGTCGAATCCCAGGGTCCGGAGCGCTTCGGTCAGCCGGGCACGCGTCGCCCGCACCTTGGCCACGTTCGTCTTCGCGTAGTCGACGTCCTCGAGGGCCGCCAACGCCACGGCCTGTGCGATGGCGTTGAGGTTGTACGAGTCCTTTGTCTTCAGGAATTCCGCGATGATCTCCGGCCGGGCGAAGGCCACGCCAAGCCGTAAACCTGCCAGGCTAAAGGACTTGGAAAAGGTGCGCATGACGATAGCGTTTTCGAATCGCTGCGGGAAATCGAGACAGTTATCGTCTGCGAAGTCTGCGTAGGCCTCGTCGATGACCACCAGGCCGTCGAAGGCTTGGCACAACCGCTCGATGTCGGCGCGCGGCGCGGCGACGCCGCTCGGGGCGTTGGGGCGAGCCACGATACACAGGCGGGCCGGGGTCGAGAAGAAGGCGTCCGGCATGCCGAATCTGCCGTCCAGATGCACCATGCGGATCTCCGCGCCGTGAAGGAGGGCGAGCGTTTCGTAAAGCGTGTACGTCGGATACGTTGTCAGAACGGTATCCCCGGGATCGACGAAGGATCGCATCGCGAGCGCGAGCAGTTCGTCGGCCCCGTTTCCGCAGATGACCCAGTCAAGACCGGGCATGCCGTAACACGTCGCGAAGGCGCTCCGTAGTGCGGTGGACAGGGGATCCGGATATCGGCGCAAGGCTTCGGGCGAGATCGATCGCAATGCCCCGATGACCTTGGGCGATGGCGGATACGGGTTCTCGTTGGTATTGAGCTTGACGATGTCCGGGATCTGCGGTTGTTCGCCGGGCACGTATCCCTCGACATCCCGGAGTATCTTGCGTCCGTACTTCATAAGCGAATCTCCACGGCCCGCGCGTGCGCGGTTAGTCCTTCGGCCTCCGCCAGTCGCCGGATGTCGGGTGCGTCGCGCTCGAGTCGTTCTCTCGAGTAGGCCAACAGGCTTGAGGTCTTCCGGAAATCCTCGGCCGACAGAGGCGACGCGTAGCGGGCGCGGCCCGAGGTCGGCAAGATGTGATTGGGGCCCGCGTAGTAGTCGCCCACGGCGACGGGCGTCATCGCGCCCAGCATGATGGCGCCGGCATTCCGGATCTGTTCGCAGACCGCCCAGGGATCCGATGTCTGGATGCTGAGGTGCTCAGGCGCGATTCGGTTGGTTAGTGCCACCGCATCGCTGACCGAGTTAACGACGACCACGAGGCCCTGTGCGTCCAGGGCGCGGCGTATCATGTCGGCACGAGACAGCAAGGCCAGTTCCTCCACGATGCACGCGTCTACCTTGTCCGCCAGCGCCGGCGAGGTCGTGATCAGCATGGCCCTGGCTTCCTCGTCGTGTTCAGCCTGGGCCAGCAGTTCGGCCGCTACGAATCGGGCATCGGCGCTCTCATCGGCGATGACGACGACTTCCGAAGGCCCGGCCTCGGTATCGATCTCGCAGACGCCGCGTACGAGACGCTTCGCCACGGTGACAAAGGTGTTGCCGGGGCCGGTGATCTTGACCACGGCGGGAATCGTTCCCGTGCCGAAGGCGAGGGCCGCCACGGCTTGGGCGCCGCCGATACGGAAGACCCGCGTCGCGCCGGCAATGCGCGCCGCAGTGAGTACGACGGGGTGAATCGTGCCGTGGTACGACGGCGGCGAGACCATTACGATCTCCTCCACGCCGGCGACACAGGCGGGCACGATGTTCATCAACACGGAGGACGGATAGAAGGCCTTTCCGCCCGGCACGTATACGCCGGCGCGCTCGATCGGTGTGATGCGTTGACCGAGAACCGTTCCGTCCGCCGACCTTTCCCTCCAGGACCCGCGGAGTCGCGTCTCGTGAAACCGCCGGATATTGGCCTGCGCCCGCTCCAGCCCTTGCCGAAGCTCCGGGTCGACGCTGGCGTAGGCGGCGTCGATCTCGGCCGGTAGGACCTCGAAGTGATCCGGTGTCAGCGCGACGCCGTCGAACCGTTCCGTGTATTCGGCAACGGCGTCGTCGCCTCGGGCGCGCACCGCTTCGACGATGGCCTTGGTGGCCTTGGTCTTCGTTCGAACGGCCTCTTCGGCGGCGAAGATGGCATTGAGGCCGCAGATCCGATCCGCGGTCTCCTCGAAGGAGACCTTATCGGTGATCTCGAACCGTTTCATTCCCATTTCCCTTCACCTCGAGCGTCTCCCCGTGGAGACTACTCTTCTATGCGCTCGACGGTGCCGCCCAGAGCGGCCAGTCGTTCTTCGATGCACTCGTACCCTCGATCCAAATGGTACACGCGTGAGATCACCGTTTCGCCACGTTCGGCGGCAAGGGCGGCGATGACGAGGGCAGCGCTCGCCCGCAGGTCCGAGGCCATGAGCGGCGCACCGCTCAGGTACGGCACGCCACGAACGACGGCCGAGTTTCCGTCGATCTCGATGTTTGCACCCATCCGGCGCAACTCGGCTACCTGCATGAACCGGTTCTCGAACACGGTCTCCTTGATGACGCTTGCGCCCTCGGCCAAGCACAGTACGGCCATCGTCTGGGCCTGGAGATCCGTGGGGAATCCCGGGAACGGCCCCGTGATGAGGTCCACGGCCTTCAGGCCGTTGAGCGCCGACGCCTGAACCCAGTCTTCGCCCACGGCGATCTCGGCACCGATGGCCTCCAGCTTTTCCAGGAAGCTGGGCAAATGGGCGGCGCAGGCGCCCTCGACCCGGACCTCGCCGTGCGTGGCCACGCCGGCCAGGAGCAGCGTGCCGGCCTCGATCCGATCCGGGATCACCGTGTGGTCGGTTCCGGTCAGAGCCGGTACGCCTTCGATGGCGATCAGGTCTGAACCGGCGCCTTCCACGCGCGCGCCAAGCTGGTTGAGGAATGCGGCCAGGTCTACGATCTCCGGTTCATGGGCTACATTGGTCAGTCGCGTGGGGCCCTCGGCGCGTGCCGCGGCCATCATGAGGTTCTCGGTGGCCCCCACGCTCGGGAAGTCGAGGGCGATGTTCGCGCCGCGCAGACGCCCTTCTGCTATCACATAGCCTTCGTCGATTCGGATCTTGGCGCCCAAGGCTTCGAGACCCTTCAGGTGAATGTCTACGGGGCGCGTACCGATGGCGCACCCGCCCGGCAGCGAGACCTTGGCGCGTCCGAACCGTGCTAGCAGAGGTCCTAGGACGAAGAACGACGCGCGCATCTTGCGAACAAGGTCGTAGTGCGCCTCGTGCGAGGTCATGGCGGTGGCATCCATCTCCAGACAGCGCCCGTCTCGCCGGCACACGACTCCCATCGACTCGAGCAGCCGCGCCATCGAGTCGATGTCGGCCAGCGCCGGAACGTTGCGGAGCGTTGTCCTTTCCTCGACGAGCACGGCTGCCGCCATGAGTGGCAGCGTCGAGTTCTTGGCGCCGCGCACCGGCACGTTGCCGCGGAGCGGCGTGCCGCCTTGGATGCGTATTTTGTCTAGTGCCATGGTAAATGTCCCGGTTGCCCTTCCAACGGCAGGTCCATTCTCATTATGCGATCTTCGGCCGGTAGAGTTCCTTGTGTGCATCTGATGGAAAGAAAAGGCCCGAAGCGCTCCGCTTCGGGCCTTCGATGGTTTCTTGTGCGACGTCTCAACTGCCGCTCGACCCCTCCGCGGAACCGCCGGTCTCGGTATGGGCTTGATCCTGGCTTGTGGGTGCCTCGACGCTCGGCGCTTCGGTGGGCGTCTCAACGGTGGGCGTCTCAACGGTGGGCGTCTCAACGGCGGGCGTCTCAACGGTGGGCGTCTCAACGGCGGGCGTCTCAACGGCGGGCGTCTCAACGGCGGGCGTCTCAGCGGGCGGCGTCTCAACGGCGGGCGTCTCAGCGGGCGGCGTCTCAGCGGGCGGCGTCTCAGCGGGCGGCGTCTCAG
>ERZ795056.184-NODE-184-length-86164-cov-17.746217_pt1 | contig 86164 bp, 57 predicted proteins | sample MGYA00375140_ERZ795056 | MGnify/ENA primary metagenome ERZ795056 (study PRJEB30185, sample SAMN05720227) | activated sludge metagenome | isolation source: Anaerobic digester | place: USA | collected 2015-03-09 ...
GAAACGGGCGGTGAGGGCAGCGATAAAGTTTTAGCAAAGAGACAAAAAGAAAAAAGGGGCTAGAAGGGGAAAGAAGATAAAAAGGCAAAGAAGGCAAAAAGCAAAGAGAAAAAGAGAAAAGGAGTAGGAAACGAAATGGAATAAAGTTTAAAGTGTTGTTTTTAAAAAAGATAATTTGATTAAACACGCAACCACTTTTGCTAAAACAGGTAAGCTTAAAAACATAAAAGAGCCAAAGCCCCTCTCCTGAAGCTTGCCTGCTGGCAGGCAGTGAGATGGGTTGGGGTGAAGTAAATGAACAGAGATACTGCGATACAGGAAATTAATAAGACCACCGAATGGGACATCCTCATCATTGGTGGTGGTGCTACCGGGCTGGGCTGTGCGGTGGATGCGGCAAGCCGTGGTTATAAGACTTTGCTGCTGGAGAAACATGATTTTGCCAAAGGCACTTCCAGCCGTGCCACCAAACTGGTGCATGGTGGTGTGCGTTATTTGGCGCAGGGAAATATCCGTTTGGTAAGAGAAGCATTGATGGAAAGAGGGAGGCTGCTGCAAAATGCGCCGCATGTATGTCATACACTTGCCTTTGTGGTGCCATTTTATTCCCAATGGCAAAAATGGTATTACCGTTTAGGCCTGTCCTTTTATGATTTTTTATCGGGCAAATGGAGTCTCGGCAAAACAAAATTTCTTTCTAAAAAAGGAACCATCCGAAACCTGCCGGGTATTGCACCCGAAAAATTAACCGGTGGCATCCTGTATTTCGACGGGCAGTTCGATGACAGCCGGCTGGCTATCAATCTGGCACAAACGGCAACAGAACAGGGCGCCACCGTGATCAATTATTTTTCAGTCAATGTGTTTAAGAAAGAAAATGGAAAAATTAAATCGGTGGTGGCAAAAGACGAACTAACGGGAGTTGCTTTTACCATAAAAGCCCGGTCAATCATCAATGCAACTGGTGTATTTGCCGATGGTATATTGCAATTGGCGGAGGGCACCAAAGAAAAAACGATCACGCCATCACAAGGGATACATTTGGTGATTGATAAAAAGTATTTTGAAGGAAGCGCCGGTTTGATGGTTCCTAAAACGGATGATGGGAGGGTTTTATTTGCGATACCCTGGCACAATAAACTATTGCTGGGCACCACTGACACGGCAGTTGAAAATATTACCGAAGAACCGGTTGCACTAAAAGAAGAAATAGATTTTGTTATCAGCCACTTTAACCGCTATGCCGTTTCAACAATCGGATACCAGCAGGTAGAATCGGTTTTTGTTGGGCTAAGGCCACTGGCAAAAACCGGGGATAAAAACAAAACCGCCGTGATGCCCCGTGACCACCAGGTTGAAATATTGCCATCTGGACTAGTGCACATAACCGGTGGCAAATGGACCACCTACAGGAGTATGGCTGAACATGCGGTGGACAAAGCAGTTGACTTTGCAGGATTGACAAAAGAAGTTTGCAAAACAAAGGACCTCCGCATACATGGGCATACACAACAAGAAGAAACATCTCATTTATCAATTTATGGAACAGATGCAGGCGCCATAAAAAATATCATGAAGGAAGATGTATCACTAAATGAAAAAATACATCCGGAATATCCTTACACTAAGGCAGAAGTAAAATGGTTTGTACAAAACGAAATGGCCATTACCATAGAAGATATTTTGGCCAGGAGAACAAGATTGCTTTTTTTAGATGCTGGAGCTGCAGTAACGGCAGCTCCCGGGGTTGCGATTTTTATGGCTGCACTCTTAAAAAAAGATGAACAATGGACGAAGAGGCAGCTTGCAGACTTTAATACACTTGCAAAAACATATTCTATCAACTTTAAACCTTAACCCTTCAACTTTAAACTATTTACCATGTCTCCATTTATTTCTGAGTTTGTTGGTTCTTCCATTTTATTGTTGTTGGGAAACGGCGTTGTTGCCAATGTGGTATTGAACAAAACAAAGGGCCAGGGTGGCGGGTGGATCGTGATTACATTTGGCTGGGCCATGGCAGTTTTTGTTGGCGTGTATGCCAGTGCTGCCGCCAGTGGCGCCCACCTGAATGCTGCCATAACCATTGGGCTGGCTGTAAAAAACAACGACTGGAGCAATGTGCCCTTGTACCTGGCTGCTCAAATGCTGGGTTCCATGTTTGGTTCCTTTTTAGTATGGGTATGCTATCGCCAGCATTTTGAAGAAACTGAAAGTAAAGATCTGAAGCTGGCAGTATTTTGTACGGCACCTGCTATCCGCAACAACTTTAACAATTTTATGAGTGAATTAATTGGAACTTTTATGCTGATGATGGGTGTGCTTTTTTTAGTTTCATCAGAAAGCAAATTAGGTTCATTGGATGCATTGCCAGTGGCACTGCTTGTTTTTGCTATTGGGTTGTCCCTTGGTGGCAGTACAGGATATGCCATCAATCCTTCCCGGGACCTTGGACCACGATTAATGCACTTTATTTTACCTATAAAAGATAAGCGGGACAGCGACTGGGGTTATAGCTGGATACCAGTACTGGCGCCCTTCACTGGTGCGGTGCTGGCGGTTTTTGTGTTTCAGTTTTTACAGTAGCACCGCGATTGCGATTATACACAGGTTGCTGAGTTTGTGCCAATACCTTAATTTTACTTATTGATCAATGCGGAGTACAAATGAAGAAATGCCTGTCGCTTTTTATAGTTTTCCTTGCCCTTGGAACATTGCAAAGCCATGCCCAGTTTTCCCGGTACATTATCCGGTTGAAAAATAAAACAGGCACTCCTTATACAATCAATAATCCATCTCAGTTTCTTACACAACGATCTATAAACCGCAGAACGAGGTATAATATTCCAATTGATACAACTGATCTTCCCATCCCACCCCGTTATATCGACAGTATTCGGCAGGCAGGTGCTGTAACGATTCTGAACACGAGCAAATGGCTGAACCAGGTATGCATCAGTACAACAGACAATGCAGCGCTTAACCGAATCAATAATTTTAGTTTTGTACAATCCACTTCGGGGATAGCCGCCAGGGTTAGCAATAGTGGAGAGGCTCAAAGACCAGCTAATAAATTTAATCCCGAAAATACAGAATCACCAGCCTCACCGGCTGCCGCACAAAACACAAACGACTTTTATGGTTATGGCTCGTCCTACGACCAGGTGCGTATGCACAATGCAGATTTCCTGCACAATTATGGTTTCAGGGGACAGGGTTTACAAATATGTATCACAGATGATGGTTTTTTTAATTATCATATACTGCCCACATTTGACAGTGTAAGAAACAATGGACAAATACTAGGCACCTGGGATTTTGTTGACAACAACAGTGTTGTAAGTGAAGATGACAGTCATGGTATGAAATGCTTTAGCACCATCGCTGCCAACATACCCGGCACCTTTACCGGTACAGCGCCTGCAGCTTCTTACTATTTATACCGCACGGAAGATATTTTTTCTGAATACCCGGTAGAAGAACAAAACTGGGCAGCTGCAGCCGAGCGGGGTGACAGTCTTGGCATAGATGTTTTTTCCATTTCGCTTGGCTACACTACCTACGACTATAACAGCCTTAGCTACACTTACAATGATATGACGGGTAATAAAACGATGATCACCCGTGCTGTAAATTTAGCAGCGAAAAAAGGGATGCTGGTGGTAGCCGCCGCAGGTAATGATGGTAATAATGCCTGGCGTTATATTGCTACTCCAGGTGATGCAGACAGTGCTCTCACCGTAGGAGCGGTAAATACCATTCGTCAATCTGCCAGCTTCAGCAGTTATGGCCCCAACAGTGATGGCCAAATAAAACCGGATGTGGCAGCGGTTGGTGCCGGTGTAGTTGTTGCCAGTACAGGATCCGGACAACCCTCATTGAGTAATGGCACTTCCTATGCCTGTCCCATAATGGCCGGTATAAGTACTTGTTTGTGGCAGGCCTTCCCGGAAGTAAACAATATGGAGATCATACAGGGGTTACGGAAGTCATCAGACAGGTTTACCACGCCTGATGACAGAACTGGCTATGGCATACCAGACGTAAAAAGGGCCTTTGTAAATTTCATTGGTCAACTCCGCACTTTCACTTCGTATATGGATGAGTGTACGGCTGTTTTTAATTACAAGGTGAAAGCCTCTTCCAACATGAATCTTGTGTTTGAAAGAAAACTGCCTTCAGATGCTGATTATAGTATTCTCTATACGCAAACATTTACGGGCGCATTTGGCACCCGGACCTTTTCTTATACGGATGGGCTGGGTGAATACACCAGTGGTGTACCAATCAGGTATCGTATCAAAATGATTATAGGAACTGACACGAGCTTTTATCTTGATTCTGTTTCGCTTGCATATGTGATACCATGCAACCAGGTTACTGAGAGAAAAATATGTCCCAATACAAATACGTATTTTTCCGCAGATTCAATAGCTGGCTATACAGTTAAATGGCAGGTAGATACCGGGAACGGATATGCGGATATTTTAAACAACAGTGTGTACAGCGGTGCCAGCAGCAGGTTATTATTACTCAATAGTATTCCTGCCAATTTTTACGGCTATAAGTACCGTTTTGTACAAACCAACGGCAGCAATACGGTTAACAGTACACCCATTGAGTTGAAATTCACCAGCACCTGGACGGGTGCCGTCAGCAATGCATGGGAAGATGCCGGCAACTGGAGTTGCGGCATTGTGCCGGATCAATATATCGATGCCAATATTAATGCAGGTGTCACTAATTTTCCTGTTATTAACTCTAATGCGGCTTGCCATTCTTTACAAACTGCACCAGGAGCTTCGGTGACGGTGAAAAGTGGGTTTAAGCTAACGGTGGTTGGTCAGTAATAGTAATAACTAACGCTGAAACTGCCATTTCTTATTCGTTTGCTGTTGTTACTATAATCCTTCACATCAAAAGAAAAACTACCAGTAACTACCTTAGTCTGCCGGTTATGATTACTTATTGTTATCGTACCATCATATCCTTTATACTTTCCCGCCACATCTTTATAAAATGCATTGAAAGAACAGGAGGAATACAAACGGACTTGAGAATAAACAAATGAGCCATCCACATTTATAAATTTAAGCCGGTAGTAAGTTTTGTCACGAAACCAATTAGCATTATCGTTGTATAGATAGCTTGTACTGGTTGTAGTATTTCCCAATGCATCAACAATACCCACCTGGCTAAAAGTTACGGCGTCCAGTGAACTTTCCACTATTACATAATCAAGATTGGTTTCTTCTGCAGTAACCCAGTTTATTTCAGGACGAAAATTATTACATTCAATATCGAAAATCAGCAAACGGACACCTTGTGGCGATGCAGGCCTGAAATTGTAAGTGCCCTCTGCATAAGATGGCAAGGTTGGATTTACTGAAAGCCCGATCGAAACACTATCTGCAGAGTTGGAGTAAAAAAAGGAAAGTTCCCCGGTGGAAGGCTCAGTTACAACAACAATATCAGTACTATTATAATTAACGCCATTAACGGTGGCACTTATAAAATCGCCAATAGGCCTGTTTTCAGTATTTTCTTTAGTGCAGCTAACAAATAATGTTACAACTGTGAGACAAAAAGCAGCAGTAATTCTTTTCATTTTTTGGTTGTTTTAATTAAATGGGGATATAGAAATAGCATTCAAATTAAAGCAAAAAAACTTATGAATTTATTTTCTCTTTTGCCCAATGTAATTGAATATTTTCAACTGGGCGTCCACTCCTGGCCTGAATCTCCGGACTTAGGACTTCAACCTATTCCGTATAAAGCCAATTAACCCTCTTTCGCAACAATCAGGCATTTTAAAAACCCCGTCAAATTTCAAACCCTGCCCTTGCTATACTGTGTATCCCGACTCAGGATTAAAGAAAATCAACGCCCTTCCACGGAAAAAGCCGAATCAGTCAAAAAATCCCCAAATCCCATTTCCGTTTTCAACTCCCAACCCCTACCTTTGCCGCCGAAAATCAAACATCATACATCAGACAACATAATTAGTGTTTATGGCCAGTACAGGTAAGATTAAATCAGTGATCGGCGCCGTAGTAGACGTTCAGTTCGAAAGCGGCAGCAAACTCCCCGAAATTTTAAACGCATTAGAGGTACAACGTGAACACGGTACGCTCGTATTGGAAGTACAGCAGCACCTGGGTGAAGATAGTGTACGTACCATTGCAATGGACGGAACCGAAGGTTTGGTAAGGGGAACAGCTGTAAAAGACACTGGAAAAGCCATCGCCATGCCGGTTGGTGATGCGATCAAAGGCCGTTTGTTTAACGTAACCGGTGATGCTATTGATGGTTTACCACAGGTAGACAAAACTGGTGGCCGGCCAATACATGCTAAACCTCCTATTTTTGAAGACCTTAGTACTGCTAACGAGGTACTTTTTACAGGTATTAAAGTAATCGACCTCATCGAACCCTATGCAAAAGGTGGTAAGATCGGTTTGTTTGGTGGTGCTGGTGTGGGTAAAACCGTATTGATCCAGGAATTGATCAACAATATCGCCAAAGCATATAATGGTGTATCCGTATTTGCTGGTGTGGGTGAAAGAACGAGGGAAGGAAATGACCTGATGAGGGAAATGATCGAAGCCGGAATCATGAACTACGGCGACAAATTCAAGCACAGTATGGAAGAAGGCGGATGGGACCTGAGCGCTGTGGATATGGAAGGCCTGAAAGATTCCAAAGCAACGTTTGTTTTCGGACAGATGAATGAGCCACCCGGAGCTAGGGCCCGTGTGGCATTAAGCGGATTGACCGTAGCGGAATACTTCCGTGATGGTGATGGCGCAGGACAAGGTAAAGACATTCTTTTCTTCGTAGATAATATCTTCCGTTTTACACAAGCTGGTTCCGAAGTATCGGCTTTGCTGGGACGTATGCCATCGGCGGTGGGTTACCAGCCAACATTGGCAACAGAAATGGGATTGATGCAGGAAAGGATCACTTCAACTAAAAATGGTTCAATCACATCTGTGCAGGCAGTTTATGTACCCGCGGATGACTTGACCGATCCGGCTCCTGCTACCACATTTGCTCACCTGGATGCCACAACGGTATTAAGCCGTAAGATTGCGGATCTGGGTATCTATCCTGCGGTGGATCCGTTGGATTCTACCTCAAGGATATTGACTCCGGCCATCGTAGGTGCTGAGCATTATAACACCGCCAACAAAGTAAAATTAATTTTACAGCGCTATAAAGAATTACAGGATATCATCGCCATCCTTGGTTTGGATGAATTGAGCGATGAAGATAAACTGGTAGTATCAAGGGCCCGTAAAGTACAGCGTTTCTTATCACAACCATTCCATGTGGCAGAAGCGTTCACTGGTTTGAAAGGTGTACTGGTTCCAATTGAAGAAACGATCCGTGGCTTTAACATGATCATGGATGGCGAAGTGGATGAATATCCGGAAGCAGCCTTTAACCTGGTGGGTTCAATAGATGATGCCATTGAGAAAGGTAAAAAACTGATGGCGCAGGCGCAGGCTTAATTTGATGATTTGAAAATTTGATGATGTGCTGATGAAGCTTAATTATCAAATCTCCAAATTACCAAATCACCAAATTGATAAAAATGACACTTGAAATTCTAACACCAGAAAAAAAGATCTTCAGCGGAGAAGTGCATGGCGTGCAGCTACCGGGCATCAGCGGTTTGTTTGAAGTATTAGACAAACATGCGCCATTGGTAAGTGCGTTGAAAGCCGGCAAAATGAAAATTTTGACAGATAAAACTTCCACTGTTACTTATAACATACAAAGTGGTTTTGCAGAAGTGCTGAATAACAAAACGATTGTATTGGTGGAAGGTGCTGAAGAGATCTAAACATACTACCGAAACCAACTGACTTTTAAAAATCCCTCTGTAACGGAGGGATTTTTTGTTACAGTTTGAATGTAACTACGGCTAATTATTAACTGGAACAGTGTTTAAATACTTTCTGATTTCTTATTCCTCATTTTTCATTCCTTATTTGATTTTCCGCATTCTCATTTCCTCATCTACTGCCCTGGCTTAAAAATATCTTTAAAAATATTAGCCTCCGACAATTCTTCAATATCGCTTAGCTCCACTTCCAGTGCACGGGTGCTTTTTTGAATTTCAATCAAGGACAAGATGATCGATACAAGTAAACAGATGAGGCTGGCGGCAAAGATCCAGTGAGCAATCACCATCCATCCACGGAAAATACTATACATACACAATACGCAACATAAAAAACTAAGCACACCAAAACTTTGCATGTAACGGATAAGGTTGAGCCTTGTACGGATATTGGTTATCTGCAGTAAAATATGCTTTTCCTTTTCACCCCGGTTGTATTCATCGTGCAGTTTGCGGATCAATGCTGCCAGTGATAAAAAACGGTTGGTATAAGCCAGCATCAACAAGGTGATAGCGGGAAACAATAAAGCAGGGGTATTGATATTGATCTCTAACATTCTATAAATGTACGCTGCAGTGATGATTTAAGATAGCGTGTGTAATATTTACTGATACTGGCCAGTTTATCAGGAGAAAACTTTATAAAGAAGGCTGCTCCTTTTTTTCAGTTGGCTTTTTGTCAATGCGCTTCCTCACTTTGTAAGCCACCCAGGCACTGCCCGCCCCAACAACAGCCCCTATAAAAACATCACTTGGATAATGCACCCCCTGGTACATTCTTGCCCAGCCTACGGAAGTCGCCCATAAATAAGATGGTACGATCACATACCACTTAGGATACAAAATACTCAATGCTGTGGCAGATTGAAAAGCGGAAGATGTATGACCCGACGGAAAAGAATAACTGCCGCCAGCATCCCTTTTTTCAATAAACGAATAAGTAACAAATGGCCTGTCTCTTTGAACGATCCGTTTTGTTCCATGCGTGATGATAGCTGATAAAATATAACCCCCGGCAAAGTAAGCCGCATCCAGTTGCAGTTTTTTATTGCTGGTTGCCCAGCCAGCTACAAACAAACTCACCGGCGCCGCAATGGTAACCGGCGTTACACTCTTGGATACGACATTGCTGTAATCCGTTTTAAAGGCAGTCTCGTTCTGGTTAATAGATTTAAGCAGGTCAATATCGAAATTTTGCCCCACGCAGCCGGTTGACAAAAAGAAAAAGAGTACGTACAGCAAGTATTTTTTCATCACAATGAATTTATTGCTGCTGCAATATAGGGGTAGTTGTGATGAAAGAACCCGGTAAAACAGGAATTGTTTTGGCAAGTATTGTTACAATAATTTTATAACAGGGTAATAAGGCTGGTGCATATCACCGTTATTTTTCAATAATGGCTGGAGATTGCTTTCTGATCTTTAACCGCGGCACAAAACCTATATTTTACCAACCTTATTACCTGAATAAGCTGCTGCATTATTATCCTTTCAATTTTATTGAGAGTGGAATATTCAGCCTGAAACTGAAATTTCTTCCCATATTAAACACACCGGATCTCCCGGTAACAATATTTTCAGCGGCATACTTCAGCCTGCTCAAATGATTTTGGTAAGCCACATCTGTAATGTTATTGCCGGAAAAGTGTATAGAAAAAATAGTGTTCCCTTTTTTTGTCACGATATCTGCACCCACCGCAGCGTTTAATAAACTATAACCCGGGGTTGCTGTTTCTGTATTGTAGGCAGTAAAAATATTACTTTGTTTAAATGTATTATCCAGTTCAACTTTAGCATAAAAATTTACAATACCAGGGGAGAGCTTATTAAAATTGCAGCGCAGTTCGCTCAATAACCTGGCTGCCGGAATGAATGGCAAATTTTTGCTTCCTTCAATGGCTTCCGAAAACCGGCCTCTTGTAAAGGAGAAAGTATTTTCAATATGCAGCCAGTCCAGCGGATGCGGGTGTATATCGAGGCTGGCTTCCAAACCTGTCAGCCTTGCCTTGCTTTGCCCAAATTTGAAAGCAGTGAGGTCTTCCCCATCCACATTTACCAATGAATCGGTACCGCCAGCATTTTGGAGCTTGCTGTAAAAAATGAAATTATTAAAACTGTTATGGAATGCAGATATATTCAAAGAAACATGTTCTGTAGTAAACTCAGCCCCAGCATCAAACTGCAGACTGGTTTCGCTTTTTAAATCAGTGTCGCCATATTCATAACGAATGGTGCCTTCATGTGCACCATTGCTGGCCAACTCTGGAATACTCGGCGCCCTGAAACCCCTCGCCATATTCAATTTGAGGTTCACTAGTTTTGATATTGCTGCAGCAAGCCCGATGCTTCCGGAAAAGTTAGAGAAAGTTTTATTAAAAGCAGAACCCTTAATTTCAGATCCCTCCAGTAAATTTTTTGCATCAATATTCCTGGTATCATACCGTGCTCCGCCGCTTATAGTAATTTTTTCATACGATTTTTGAGCATACGCATAGCCGCCAATATCAAATAAGTTGAAATCAGGTATCAGTTGTTCTGCTCCCCTGTTACTATTTTGTTGTTTCATCCCATTCACGCCAATCGAAGTTTTCCATCCTTGCACTTCTTTAAAATGAAACTGTGCTGTATAAGTAACCGTTTTCAAATCAAAATACAGTTCCCGCTCATTCATGTCATCGGGATTACCAAATTCTTCTCTTTGGTTTCGCTGGTAGCCGATATTGAGTGACAACCTGTTTTTGCCAAGCTTAAATGAATTGTCTGTAGCTAGTTTAAAATGCCTGATATGCTGGTAGGGGATCAAAGGAGTGGTGCTTTTAAAGTCGTCTGCTGTTGCCCTTACTTCATCTCCCCCAGCAACCGGCTTTACAAAATAGCCTTCATTATCCCGGTCTCCTTCAGTGAGGCCGGCTTTTAGATTGAAATTGCTAAATAGAAAGTGGCTGTAACCCCAGTTTCCATTATAGCCGGCATAACCGCCAAAATTGTTTTGCCTGAACTTTGAATTCAGTACATGACCATCATATTTATTTTTATAATCAGCGGCTGCACTGGTATTGCCGTACAGGTTCCAGTTAAAACCATTTGAATTGCCGGCGATATTTGCATGCAGTAACCGCTGCTTATTATTGGTTTGATATCCCGATAAGATGCTTCCTTTGACGGTATTATTTTCCACAGGCACATTGGTAATAATATTGATCACACCTGCCATGGCATCACTTCCATAAATAAGTGAAGCAGGACCTTTTAATATCTCCACCTTATTTACACTTGCCTGGTCTATTTCAATTCCATGTTCATCTCCCCATTGCTGTCCCTCCTGCCTCACTCCATCATTAATAGTAAGAACCCGGTTGTACCCAAGTCCACGGATTACTGGTTTAGATATCGCAGGACCGGTTGACAAAGCAGATACACCAGGTTGTTTTGCCAATGCTTCTATAATATTGGAGGCATTACTCTGAAGCAGTTCTTCCTTACGCACCAATGAAACCTGGAAGGGAGATTTTTTTAATTGCGTGGCAGCGCCAGCACCTGTAATTACAACGGCATCGTTTTCTACAACTGCCTTTACCAATATATAGTCACGTTTTGAATCCCCATTCACCTCTACTGGTTCTGCAATGGTTGTATAGCCAATGTGAGAAATTTCAACCAGGTGTCGCCCTTCAGGTATGTTCTGAAGCGAAAAAAATCCTTCGGCATTGGTGGAGGTACCCGTTTTGATATCAGCAAAATAAACTGATACGCCTGCTAATGGCCTGTTGCTTTCCTTATCGGTGATTGTTCCGCTGAAAGAACCTTTTAATGCAGGGTCGCTTTTTGCAGAAAGGGCATTTATGGAAAAAATGAAAAAAAGTAGAGATAGAACTATTTTATATTGTTTCATATATTAAAATTGAGCATGCGGCAGAACTCCGCTGTGGACAATGACAGTGCAGCCATCGGCAGATCACTGTTGATTGATAGAAATGGTGAAATGGAAAGAATGGAGGATCAAACCAATGGAGGTCCCTTATTGCTGGCTTGATCAATCAAAGTGCCGGGAAACTTAACAAAAAGAAAAGGTTGAATTAAAAGGAGCATCCCCCCTTCGCCAATTTCAAACAGGCTGTTATCATTTATATAGGCCGTATAGGTGTGCTGACAGATGGAACAATCCTCACTATCGGAATCCACCACGGCTTTTGCAAATTTGACCGAAGACGATATCTTATTTACAGCATCATGTTGGTGCCATAATTGCACCGGCATGTATATAAACATATACAACAACAAAAAACTTGCTGCCAGTATTTTTCTATATGTAACCTTGGTGTGCATAGTATTTACATGGCAAAAATACGAATTGCAACACTATTGCAAAAAATATTTTTTAGAAAAGCAAAAAAGGCAACCTTACGGTCGCCTTTTCATATGATAGTTTTGATAAGCCTAACTTACTTTTCCCATCTTCGCCTCGATGCTCAAAGTAGCATGTGGCACAGCACGTAAACGGGCTTTGTCGATGAGTTTACCTGTAACACGGCAGATACCGTAGGTTTTATTTTCAATACGCATGATCGCTTTTTCCAGGTGATCGATAAACGTGATCTGGCGGCTGGCCATTTGGCTTAATTGCTCTCTTTCCATGCTCAGGCTTCCGTCTTCCATCGTCATGTAGCGGTTATCGCCTTCATCTCCACCCATATCATCTTTACGGGTAATGAGGCCTTGCAGGTAAGTCAATTCCTTTTTAGCTGCTTCCAGTTTTCGTTGGATCAATTCTCTGAATTCATTGAGTTCGGTGTCACTGTATCTCATAGTGGGGGTGTTCGCCTCAATAGGGGCTTTGTCTAAAACTGATTTTGTAAAATCCGGCTCGTATTTACGGGCAGCGGTTGTTGTTAATTTCGGGATTGTTACCGGCTTTGCAACGGGTATTTTGATGTCTTTCGCTTTGATATTCGTTGAGGCTTTAATTGATTCTGATTTTTTCGGTTCTTCTTTTTTGATAATTGGCTTTTGCGCAGGTTTTTCAGCAGGTTTTACCACTGGTTTTACCGCCACAGGTGCCGGGGCTTGTTTTACGGGCACAGCAGGTTTCTTAGCAACCACAACTGGTTTTGCCGGAGCCGCCTTTTTTAATGGTGCTTTGGCAACCACATTTTTAACTGGCTTTGGAGCTGGCTTGGCTGTCTTTTTTGCCGGTGCTGCTGCTTTTTTGGCCGGAACTGGCTTTGCAGCAGGCTTTTTTGCCACTGGTTTTGCCACTTTTTTTACAGCTGGCTTTACGGGCGCTTTGCCTTTTTGGGCCACTGGTTGTTTTTTGGTTGCCATACTATTATCCTTTTTTTAGTACGTTCACTTTTAAAATGGCATTATTCACCTCAATTTCTGAACCATCGTGTAAAACGGTCATAAAAGCAAGCGAATCAGCCAGTATTTCGGCGCAAATATAGGTTTTATATCTAATCAAAGACGGTTGCAATTCACCATTTTCTAACACTTCCACATTTATGCGGTCTGTGAGGGCAAAGCCGCTGTCTTTACGAATGGTTTGTATTTTATTGACAAACTCACGGGCATCTCCTTCCATCTTCAACTCTTCAGAAATAGTGATATCGAGCGCCACTGTGAGGCTTCCTTTCGCTGCTACTTCATAACCGGGTATTTCGTCGGTTGACACTTCGATATCTTCGGCCGTGATCAGGATCTTCTCTTCATTTTGACCCGGATCAAGTTCCAATTCACCAGCCAATACTTTATCAATGGTTGCTGCGTCAAATTTTGAAATCGCATCTGCGGCCCACTTCATTTTACCACCCAGCCTTTTACCCAGGGTTTTGAAATTAGCCTTTGCTTTTTTCTTAATAAAGTCATTTTCAGCGCCCAATACATCCACTTCCTTGATATTTGTCTCAGCCTTGATGATCTCTTCCACATTTTTAATCCGGGCGGCCATACTGGCATCCAGGGCTGGTATAAACACTTTTTGCAGCGGCTGCCTCACTTTTATATTTACTTTTTTCCGAACCGATAATATTAAGGAAGAAGCGTCCTGTGCCAGTTGCATCCTTTTTTCCAGGTCGGTATCTATCAAAGTATCGTTCGCCTTAGGAAAATCAGTATGATGAACTGATGCTGTTGTATACTTACCGGTTACGTCATTCAGATTGCTGAACAACCAGTCTGCAAAGAAAGGAGCTACGGGTGCCATCAGTTTGCACAGGGTTTCCATGCATTCATACAATGTTTGGTAAGCACATATTTTATCGTGTTCATATTCTCCTTTCCAGAACCGACGGCGGCAGAGACGCACATACCAATTGCTCAAGTGAGCGTCTGTAAATTCTTCAATGGCCCGGCCAGCTTGAGTGGGCTCGTAGTCATCTAAACTTTTCGTGACTTCTTTTATCAAAGTATTGAGCGAAGACAGTATCCATTGATCGATCTCTGGTCTGTCTTTAACAGGTATATAGGCTTCTTTAAAAACAAAGCCATCCACATTGGCATACAAAGCAAAGAACTGGTAGGTATTGTACAAGGTCCCAAAAAACTTACGTTGAACTTCCTTAATGCCTTCTGTGTCGAATTTCAAACTATCCCATGGTGAAGCGTTGGTAATAAGGTACCAGCGGGTGGCATCGGCGCCAAAGCTGTTGATGGTTTCAAATGGATCCACCACATTGCCGAGGCGCTTACTCATTTTATTGCCGTTCTTATCAAGCACCAGGCCATTACTTACCACCGTTTTATAGGCCACTGAGTCAAACAACAACACACCCAGGGCATGTAAAGTATAGAACCAACCCCTGGTTTGGTCAACACCTTCGGCGATAAAATCTGCGGGGAAGTTTTGTTTAAATGTTTCCTTATTCTCAAAAGGAAAATGCCATTGGGCATAGGGCATGGCACCGCTGTCGAACCAAACATCTATCAGATCCGGCACCCTTTTCATCGGTTTATCACTATCACTTACAAGCGTTATATCATCCACATAAGGTTTATGCAGATCAAGAATACCTTCATGCAAATAATGTTTGTTGGTTTCTCCACCCAATACCTCAGCAGCTTTTCTGATTTCTGCATTGAGTTCATCAATACTGCCGATGCATTTTTCTTCACTTTCGTCTTCCGTTTTCCATATTGGTAACGGCGTTCCCCAAAAACGGCTGCGGCTCAGGTTCCAATCCACCATATTCTCCAGCCAGTTGCCAAAACGGCCTGTGCCGGTGGCGGCAGGTTTCCAGTTGATGGTTTTGTTCAGTTCCACCATCCTGTCTTTAACTGCAGTGGTTTTGATGAACCAGGCATCTAATGGATAATACAAGATGGGTTTATCTGTACGCCAGCAATGCGGATAGGTATGTTCGTATTTTTCTTTTTTGAATAGTTTCCCCTCTTCCTGCAGTTTCAGGACGATGCGGTCGTCAACACTTAAGTATTTCTTCAGGTCTTTAATCTTGCCATTGGCTTCCAGTATTTCTTTTTGCTTTTCAAACTCGGCTTTCTTTTCATCATCTTTTAAATAATCCTCCTTCACATATTCATCACCGAATAAGAATACGCCATCTTTTATCCCTGGCAGAAATTTACCCCGCTTATCAACTAAAACAGTTTTATCAAGTTTTCCATATTCATTAATTCCAGTAAAAAAGCCAACATTATATTTTTTTGCAACCCTAAAGTCATCCGCACCAAAATCTGGTGCTGTATGTACTATTCCTGTTCCATCATCTGTAGTTACGAAGTTGTCAACCATCACTAAAAAAGGGTGAGCATCTGGAGTTAAGGCTTTAATTGATTCCAGCGTATTTGATTCAAATGGAAGGAGTTGCTCATACTCTAATCCTTCCAACTCAGTTCCTTTACAACTGGCAAGTACTTTCCATGGAATGATCTTGTCGCCGGCCTTGAAGTCTTCAAAACTGCCATTCTCCCCTTCTGCTTTAAAATACTTTGCAACAAGATTTTTTGCCAATATCACGTTGTTTGGCAAGAATGTATATGGATTGAAAGTTTGAATCAGCACGTATTCAATATTGGGCCCAACGGTGAGACCCAAATTGGATGGCAGGGTCCAGGGAGTGGTTGTCCAGGCCATGATACCCACAGGATTACCTCCCGAGGCATCCATTAACTTTTTCATCTGCGGATGTGCTGTATTTGTTTCCTTTAGGCTTAGGGCAAAAATTACTGTCGCACTGCTGTCTTTTACATCCTTATAAGTTCCCGGCTGGTTCAGTTCATGCGAACTCAACCCTGTACCCGCCGCGGGTGAATAAGGCTGAATGCTTACGCTTTCGTAGAGGTAACCTTTTTTATATAACTCACTCAGGCACCACCACAGTGTTTCTATATAGTCGTTTTCAAATGTTACATATGGATTATTGAGATCGACCCAATATCCCATCTTTTTGGTGATATCATCCCATTTGTCTTTGAACCTCATCACCACTTCACGGCATTTTAGGTTATACGCTTCAACAGATATTTTTTTCCCAATATCTTCTTTGGTGATGCCCAGTTCTTTTTCCACCCCCAGTTCAATTGGCAGGCCATGTGTATCCCATCCCCCTTTTCGTTTTACCTGGAAACCCTGCATGGTTTTATACCGGCACACGAGGTCTTTTAATGTTCTGGATATCACATGGTGAATACCGGGCATGCCATTAGCACTTGGCGGACCTTCATAAAATACAAAGGGTGTATTTCCCTCCCTGAGTGTTACACTTTTTTCAAAAGCGTTGTGTTCCTGCCACTTAGCCAATATTTCCTCGCCTATTGTAGATAAATTCAGTTGTTGAAACTCCCTGTACTTCGCCTGCATAACATTGATTGCTGTAAAAAATTAAAATGGTGGCAAAGGTAATGAAACCGGCATTGCGTTATCCACAAAAAAAAGCGCTTTTGCAGAGCCCGGGCAACCATCGAACCTTATTTAACGTCATTTGTAATAGTGAGTGGATAATGCGATGTGGAAATTCTAAATAAAGAAGCATTCATATTAGGCAAAATAATAGATGTTCTGAGTTTTCCACATTTCTTTTCTTTGGCATAGTATTGGAAAATAAAAAGTTGTGATCGATACAAATTGATCATCCATGATTTTAAAAAGTTTACCCATCGTATTTGAAAAAGTATTGCATTTTTAAAATCGGGCTAAGTGTCTAAGATCTTATTGATATATCAGGTAAACGTACAACCGCTTTACAATCCAAATGAGGTGTGAGAGTTGTGGCGATCATTAATTAAAACCTGTAACCAGTTCCGGTTGTATGAAAATTTTTGCTGGTTTAAGGTTTTATTAGGGTAAAAAAAAACGGGAGTATTCCTGCTCCCGTTTATTCTTTTTTAAATTTTAATGCACTGGTCCCGTTTTTAATACCCCTGTTCAGTTACCGTTTATTGGTAACCCTTTATGAAACTATGTTGGTAGAAATGATATGCAGGATCAAATCTCTGCGTCAGGTATTACTAGGATTTGAAAAAAGGCATCTTTTTGAGATGCCTTTTTAATTTGCAGTAGTTATAGTACTTTATCTATTTGTTGTTCCATTTTTTCTAAAGCCCCCATCCATTCTTTTTCCGCCTGTGGATTACCAGCCGTTGCCATTTCAGTTGCATACCAAATCATCACCATCGCTATATAATCCTGCATGTCTTTACCGGCAAACTGCGTTTTATATTCAACAATTTTATCGTTGATTGTCTTTACACTGTTCCTGATAATTCCTTCCTCAGCAGGCGAAGACCGAAGACGGTAGGTTCGGTCGCCGATCACAATATTAATGGGGATTAACTCTTCTGCCATAAATTATTCGCTTAACAGGGTGATGCATTTATCAATTTCTTTCAAGTACTGGTTTATCTTTTTTTCAAAAGCTTTTTTATCAATATCATTCATCTGCCCGGCAGAAGCCTTTAAAATGCCTGCCTGCAATTGCAACAACTCCACCTGCTGTGTAGCAGCCGCCTGCCCGCTTTCCAATTTTTGAACGGCACTTTTTAATCTTTCATTATCCTTTTGCAGTTGCTGATACTGCTTCAGTAGTAACTGAAGTTTATCGCTTATCCTTTTGATATGATTTTCTAAGTCGGCCATTGTAGCATTTGTTCCCCAAAAAGGGAAAGCATGTGTATTATTTTCTTATTTCTGCGTTTAACTCTTTTTCGTAGGAAGAAATGATCTTGCTCATCATAGCATCAATGTCTTTATCCGTCATAGTTTTTTCTTCATCTAAAAAGGTAAAACTGATCGCCATTGATTTTTTGCCGGCACCCAGTTTCTCGTTTTCAAACACATCAAACAAATTCACCGACTGCAATTTGCTGATTTTGGCACCCTTTGTTGCTTTATCAACTTGTTCGTAGGCTACTGATTTGTCCACTACTATAGCCAGGTCACGCTGCACTGCCGGGAATTTTGGTATCTCGGTAAAATTTATGCGTTGCTTCTTATGAAGTGCCACTACTGTATCCCAGTTGAAATCTGCAAAAAATACCGGTTGCCTGATATCAAACTTAGCCAATGTTTTTTTGTTTACCGTACCAATGGTTGCAACGATTTCATTTTTCACCTGAGCTGCAATACAATTATCCAGGGTGTCGTTGATGGCCATGTTGAAAGCGGTCAGTTTTATGCCCAGCAGGGAACACATTTGCTCCACCACTCCCTTTGCATAATAAATATCTGCTTTTTCACCTTTGCTTTTCCATCCGTCAGCGGTTATTTTCCCCGTGATATAAATTGTCAAATGCTGTTGCTCCTGGTATTTGCCCACCTCGGTAGTGCTGTATGTTTTACCAAACTCAAAAAACTGCAGGTCGCTGTTTTTACGGTTAAGGTTGTATGCCACACTCTCCAAACCTGTTTCCAGCATAGCCGGCCGCATAATGTTCAGGTCAGCACTCAGGCTGTTAATCATTTTTACCGCGGTAGTCAAAACTTCTTCTGAGTAGTATGCGGCATTGGTAATACTGTTGGTGAATATTTCGCTAAAACCTGCGCCAGCAAGTGATGCAGCTACTTTTTCTTTTGCAGCCGCTTCCACCGCAAGGGTTTCTACCGCCGGTGAAATACTAATAGCTGCAGGTATTTCCACATTATCGAGGCCATCAATACGCATGATCTCTTCTACCAGGTCGGCTGGTAAAGTTATATCCGGCTTACTGTAAGGCACAGCAATATGAATATCATCCTGGCCTTCTTTGATCACTTCAAAACCCAAGGCTGTCAAAATATCCTTGATGGTATCACCATGATAATTCTTACCGCTTAATTTCTTTAAATAATGATATTTTAGAACAATCTCCTTTTTGGGTTTAGGTGCAGGATATACATCCACCACATCAGAAGCAATTTCTCCACCAGCCAGTTCTTTGATCAGCAATGCAGCCCGTTTTAAAACATTTACTGTATTGCTGATATCCACCCCTTTTTCAAAGCGTGTGGCAGCATCTGTACGCAGGCCATGTTTCAAGGATGTTTTCCGGATGGTTTGCGGATTGAACCAGGCACTCTCCAAAAAAATGTTTTTAGTATCGGGTTTTACACCACTGGATAAACCACCATACACACCGCCAATGCACATACCTTCTTCTGCATTACAGATCATCAGATCCTGTGCGGTCAATTTCCGTTCTTTATCATCCAGCGTTACAAAGGGCGTTCCTTCTTCCACATTTTTTACAACGATCTTATTGCCTTTTATTTTATTGGCGTCAAAAGCATGCAGTGGCTGGCCGGTTTCATGCAGGATAAAATTGGTGATGTCTACAATATTGTTGATAGGACGAAGGCCAATAGCTTTTAATTTTTGCTGCAACCATTTTGGGCTATCCTTTACTGTTACATTCTGGATACTGATACCGGCATACCGCTGACAGGCATCGGGGTTTTCAATAACCACTTCTATTTTCAAAGTTTGATTATCGGCCTTCAGGTTTCCTTTAAATGGAGACAGAACGGATGTGTGCTTTTTGTGGTGATGACTTAGATAAGCACACACATCTTTTGCCACCCCCAGGTGGCTCATGGCATCCATTCGGTTGGGTGTAAGACCAATTTCATAGATCCAGTCGGTATAGGTGCCAAAATATTCCGCGGCTGGCATCCCCACTTTTGTATCGGCTGGCAATACCATAATGCCTGCATGATTATCAGTCAATCCAATTTCATCTTCAGCGCAGATCATCCCAAAGCTTTCTACTCCACGGATCTTTGCTTTCTTCATTGTCATGGGTTCACCGCCTGTTGGATAAATCGTAGCTCCAACGGTGGCCACTACCACCTTTTGGCCTGCTGCCACATTGGGGGCCCCACAAACGATCTGGAGCGGTTCTCCACTGCCAATACTTACTTTGGTAAGACTTAATTTATCTGCATCAGGGTGTTTGCTGCATTCCAGTACTTCACCAATTACCAAACCCTGTAAACCACCCTTTAATTCTTCGTATTTCTCCAGGCTTTCCACTTCCAGTCCAATGGAGGTTAATATTTTACTCAGTCTTTCCGGTTCAAGGGTTTCGGTTTTACCCGCAGGTCCGGCAGGTAAATATTCGCTAAGCCAGTTATAACTAATCGTCATTGATTGATTGCTTGTGTTTTTTTGAATTGCTGCAAATATAACCATTGGTAGTTAAGCAGGCAATTACGCTGTAAAGCAGACTGGCAAAGCAACCGCCTTTAACTACATTATTTACCCCGAAAAATCAAACAGGAAAAATCTGTAAATGGTGCAGAAAAAGCAATTATAGGATTTTGTCAATGTTAATAAATCATTACGCATTTCGCATTTTGTTGAAAAAACGACTGTGAATAACCTGTGAACGAGCTGTGAATAAACTACATTTGCCTGTGAACAGGCTGTGGGTAATCAGTAGTAAAAACTTTATAACAGGCCCTGTGAATAACGCTTCTGATTTTTGACTTTACCTTAGCCGCCCAATCAGGGAATTGTTTACTTCACAGCGGTATTTATAAGTAAATCACTCATAGCTTACCATGTTGGCTAATCGCTTTTGAAACAGCAGTTTTTTGATTTGACATTAACGACCGGTATAAACAGTTCAATCTTACTTAGAAAAATGGATCTTACTAACCTCAATAAAGACAGAAAAACCAGGAGAAAACCCAGTTTAGACCTTGGAAACATGGTATTTGGTAAAGTACCACCACAATCGAAAGACCTGGAAGAAGCAGTGCTGGGTGCTATTATGCTGGAAAAAAGTGCATTTGACACCGTTATTGAAATACTGAAACCTGAGTGTTTTTATGTGGAAGCCCACCAGCGCATTTATAGAGCTATGACATCCCTGGCGCAGAAAAGCATGCCGATTGACCTGCTGACCGTGGTGGAAGAGCTGAAATTTAAAGAAGAGCTGGATATTGTTGGCGGTCCTTATTATGTGAGCCGGCTAACCAATGCCGTTGTTTCTTCTGCCAATATAGAATCCCATTCGAGAATTGTTCTGCAGAAATTTATACAAAGGGAATTGATCCGCATCAGCGGGGAAATTATTGGCGATGCATATGAAGACAGTACCGATGTGTTTGATCTTTTAGACGAAGCGGAAGGCAAGCTGTTTGAAATAACCAATAATCACCTGCGTAAGAATTTTGATGACATCAATACAGTATTGGTAAAAACCATCCAGCGCATTGAAGATATGCGTAACCGTGATGAAGACATTACCGGTGTGCCAAGTGGATTTCCGTCACTTGACAAAGTAACTTATGGATGGCAAAGCACTGATTTGATCATCCTGGCGGCAAGGCCTTCAGTAGGTAAGACTGCCTTTGCTTTGAACCTGCTGAGAAGTGCGGCCTTGAGCGAAAAAAAACCCACAGCCGTTGCTTTTTTTAGCCTTGAAATGAGTGCAGCTCAGTTGGTACAGCGTATTTTAAGTGCTGAAAGTGAAATATGGCTGGAAAAGATCAGCAGGGGCAAACTGGAAGAACATGAGATGAAGCAGTTGTACAAAAAAGGAATTGAAAGGCTTAGTAATGCACCCATTTTTATTGATGATTCTGCTGCATTAAATATATTTGAATTGAGGGCAAAATGCCGCCGTTTAAAAAACAAACACAACCTGGGAATGATCATCATTGACTACCTGCAGTTGATGAGTGGCACATCTGAAAATAAGAACAGCAACAGGGAGCAGGAGATCAGCCGTATATCAAGGGACTTAAAAGGTTTGGCAAAAGAACTACAGGTACCGATCATCGCACTGTCACAGTTAAGCCGTGAAGTGGAAAAAAGAAAAGAAGGCGCTAAAATTCCGCAATTGAGTGATCTGAGGGAATCGGGTGCGATAGAACAGGATGCCGATATGGTAATGTTCTTGTACCGCCCCGAGTACTATGATATTACCGCCAACGAAATGGGTGAAAGTAATAAAGGTGAAACCTATGTGAAGATAGCCAAGCACAGGAACGGTAGTTTGGAAACCATTAAATTAAAAGCACTGCTGCACATACAGAAATTTATTGAAGATGAGGATGGCGGGGATTTTGGCGGACAAATACCTGGAGGTAATTTCAGGCCTGTAAGAGACGATGACGGCGGTGGGGCAGGCGCTAAACTCTACATTCAAAAAGGAAGCAAGATGAATGATGGTGCATTTGATGATGAAGCGCCTTTTTAATAGATAACTGATAATTTCTAAATGGAGAATGAATGTAGATTTGTTCTCCATTACTATTTTATGGCATTACCATTTTTTTATATAGAAGCTATTGCTGGCGCAACCGTTGTTTTAAATGAAGACACATCAAAACATGTAGTGCAGGTGCTTCGTATGCAAAATGGCGAGTTGCTGCAGCTTACTGATGGGAAAGGACATTTGTTCACTTGTGAAATAACAGACAATAACCGAAAGCGATGTGCTGTAAGGGTGAAACAAACGGTAAACAGTGAACCGAAAACAGTAGCCATCTCCATCGCTATCTCACTTTTAAAAAACAGCAGCCGTTTTGAGTGGTTTTTAGAGAAAGCAACAGAAATTGGTGTTACTGAAATTATTCCACTGATCTGTACCAGGACTGAAAAAAATTCTTTTAAGCATGAAAGAATGAACAGCATTTTGGTAAGTGCCATGCTGCAAAGCCAGCAAACTTATTTACCGATTCTGCATCAGCCGGTTAAATTTACAGAGGCAGTTAACAAACTAACCCAACAACAAAAATTTATTGCGCATTGCGAAGACGAATCCAATAAAGTTCAATTGCATCATCAAATCATCAAATCATCAAATCAGCTAATCCTTATAGGTCCTGAAGGCGATTTTACAACCGAAGAAATTGCACTGGCCTTACAAAACAATTTTGAGCCTGTAGCATTGGGCAATACCAGGCTGAGAACCGAAACAGCCGGCATCGTAGCTGCTGCCCTTTTACTCAATCATTAAAAAACAGCTTGCATTCCCCAAAACTGTTTTCTACCTTTAAGTCATCCTTAAAAAGTTTTTGATTCTGCCACTCATCTGACCCGCATTACTCCTGCCCGGGATCTGGTAATTTATTTATTAATCATCTAAAATTCTTTTTATGAAAAAGTCAATTTTTATGGTTGTGCTTTCACTTGCATTTGTACCGGTATACGCTCAAAACGGCGGCGCTGCAAAAACTCCCGCAAGCCTTTGGAAATTCTATGCTATGGCCGGAGCTACTGGTTCCACCATTGGCGGCAATGGCGATAGCTGGAGTGGTTTGTTGCCTGGCTACCAGGCGGGCGCTGGATTTCTCCATGACATTGGTATTCCTGGCCATTATGTACTAAATGGCGAAACCAATATCACTTCCTGTGGTTCTAAATATAAAAGTGATTATACTGGCGGTGAAGGAGCAAGTTATTCGGGTAAAGTGATACTCACTTATCTTAACCTTGCCATGCTGCTGCAATACAGAATGCAAAGCGGATTTTTTGGAGAGTTGGGTTTACAGCCAGGCCTGTTGCTAAGCGCAAAGGATAAAGGCGAAAATTACAATGAAAATTATAAGCCATATACCAAAAGCGTGGATGTAGGCATACCCATTGGCGTAGGTTACCTACTGTTAAGAAGTTTAGCCTTGAACTTCAGGTATTGTCACGGCATTACCAATATTGCAAAAAATACTGGCGGAGGAGATGCGGTGGCCCGTAACCGTGTATTTGCGTTCCGTTTGTTGTGGATGCTGGGTCAGTAACCACTGCCTGTAAGTCATTTAGCCTCGTCTGAATAGCCTTGTTCCGGCTCTTCCAGGCGGGGCTCATTTAATTGCACCACTCTTTTTCGTTCACTTCTTTTCCGCATGGTCATGTTCAGCATTTCCACACCAAAAGAAAATGCCATTCCGAAATAGATATAATTCTTAAGATGCAATTGTTCCGCGGCTGCATGGTTCCAGCCTTCCATTATCAGGCTTAATCCTATCATCACTAAAAAAGAGAGTGCCAGCATTTTGATGGTGGGGTGTTTATTTACAAAAGAGGCAATAGCGGGACTAAATAAAAACATCACGATCATCGCCACCACTACTGCGGCAATCATGATCTCCACATGCTTGGCAGTACCCCCAGCGGTGATGATACTGTCAAATGAAAACACTGCATCAATCAGCATGATCTGAACGATAGCCTGTCCTAATTTTAAAGCTGGTTTTTTAGTCCCGGCATAAAGATGATCATCGCCTTCCAGCTTTTCATGAATTTCTTTAATGGATTTATAAATAAGGAACAAACCACCTGCAAGCATAACAATGCTGGCCAGGTCGAAACCTTTTCCAAACCATGATTCCGGGATGATGTATTTGCCTCTTTGTGAAAGCAGCCAGCCGAGGCCCATTAGTAACAGGCTTCGCATGATGATGCCCGTGATCATCCAGGCTTTTCTTGCATTGGGTACTTGTTTGGACGGCAGCCTGTTCATTACCAGGCTTACAAAAATTACATTGTCAATGCCAAGAACGATCTCTAAAATAACGAGTACAACAAAACTGATGATACTTTCACTGGTGAACAAATGCTCCATGCGGCTGAAAAATTTGGCGCAAATATATCACAGTAAAAAATAGTACGGTGAACAAAAGAATTCTGTTGAGGAATTTAAATAGCCTGTCAGGCTGCAATTGACCTTTTTCTTTTCTTTACAAAAAACACAACTGCACCCAATGCAGCCAGTAAGCCTGCAAGCCAAAACCATTTTGCATTACTATTATTTGGTGCCAGCATCACTGTCCCGGCATCTCCCATCAAAACGATACCAGCCCAGTATACCGGCGATTTCATCCTGCCATCCGCCTGCTGCAGGTATGCTAGTTTTGCCTGTTGTAATGCTTCGCCTGCAGGAATTTTTGCAGCAAGGTTTTCAATAAATTTTTCGGTTATAAAACTTGCAGACTGCTCATCTGCCTGCCAAAGGCTGGTAAGGATACTTTTGCTGCCGGCATAATTAAATGCATGTGCCAGTGACACCATACCTTCCCCATCTTCGTAGCCAGGTTTACCGGATTCACAAGCGGTGAGAATGGCCAGATCTGTATTGATATTACAGTTATAAATATCATATAAAAACAAAGAGTTATTGCTGGCGCTGCTGTCTGTATTTTTAGAAAATATCAGGCGGGACAACTCCGGCTTTTCGTTGTTAAATTCTGCATGGGTGCCAATATGAACAATGGTATTGTTACCTGCATACTGCTTAAAAGAATGTTGAGTTGACCCATTATCCACGAAAATATCGCCGCCTAATTTGTCCTGCATTTTCTTTACCAGGCTCTGGGTGTAGGGTTGTGGCAGCAGGGTCATATACTGCCTGTCGAGCCTGCCGCTGTCTTTTACAGATTGCTGGTAGGCCGTTTTATTTTCATCAGAAAAACCAGGTGCAAACGCTACATAATTATTTTTTGTTTTACTGGCTGCCGTGCTGCCTGTCATAAATAAACTGTAGTGATAAGTGATATTGTGTGCACCTAAAAGACTGCCTTTTGCCAGCTCACTGTATTTTTTTACGGGCGAAGGTGTAAGCAACTCAAAACTAAGGTTGTACAAAACAGCATCCGGAATGATGATAATATTTTTTGTCCGGATGTCTTTCGCCAATGGCTTCCACAATGACTCATGTAACTGGTACAAAATATTGGTGTGGTTTTCTTCCGTTACGCTTCCTGAAAGCAGTGCACTGATCTTTTCATTGAGGCCCACCGCATCCAGGTCGATTATTTTTTTACTGCTTTTATCAAGCACCAGCGCATGGAGACTGCTGTCAATAAAAAAATATCTTATAACCGTTGCTGCAACAGGCAGAGAAGTCTGCAATTGTGGTAAAGATCTAAAGATAGATTCATACCGCATTGTGTAATACAAAGGGTATTGCGCTTTTATCTTTTCAAGATGCTGTTGCCATTTCGTTGTGGCATCCACGTAAGCATCCATCAAAATGCTGTTATCCCTTTCGCCAGCCAGTGATGCCGGGATGGCTGCTTTTAATTTCTTTTCTTCTTCATATATGGCAGCTGGCAAATTAGAAAACTCCAATGCTTTCTGTTTATCAAGCCTCGACCGTATGCGGTTGTACAATCCCGATTCATGGAGGTTAATGGCCTGGTCCAGATATTTATCATTATTGGTTAACTGGTATAGTTCTAATGCAATTTTTTTTGCAAAGCTGATGAGTTCTTTATTGTCGGATATTAAAATATTGATGCTTTCTTCATCATCTATTAAAAATTTCCGCTTCTCCAGCAACTGCAATGCAACATTCAGTTGTGACAAAACAGCTGCCAGGTAAACAGTGTCTTTTTTTTGTTGCTGTTGGTAACCTGCTTTTTCAATCATTAAAATGGCAGCAGGCTTATACAATTCCATCTTTACTGAATCCAGGGCAGATGTGCCGCCCTTGATCTTTTCATTTACAATGGCCAGTCCTTTTTTTCCATAGTCAGCTGCCTGTGCATACTGGCCGGCAATAAAATACACTTCAGATAGATTCAGCAACTGGTAAAATACGGGTAGTGTATTCTGTTCCTGCACTTTGGAAACATAGTCGTATCCTTTTTTAGATTTGTCAATGGCTTTTTTGAAGTCACCAATCTTTGCATAGAACAAAGCAGCATTTCTTAAAAATTCAAGGTACAGGTTGCTGTATTCCCCCTGGTAAGAGGTTTCGTACAGCGAATCGCTTTTTTCATAGCTGGCGGCAGCAACTGCAATATTATTCTTGCTTTCGTTTGCAATGGCGAGGGCATAACGGGCATCAGCCTCCCAAAATATATAGTCGCCTTCAGCAGCTTTTAGTTTGGTGAGCCCTTTTTCTAAATATGCAAAAGCCTCATCATAACTGTGCATCGAATTAGCCAGTTGCCCCAGTAATATTTCCGAAATAAAAACACCGGGATGGCCAGGTTTTAACTGTAGCTTTTTTTGCTGGTAAGAATATGATAAAATGTCTTTTGCTTTTTTATAGTCCCCTATCTCTTTATAAAAGCCTGCCAGGTTATCGGTAGCTTCAAATAAAAATGACTTGGCATCTTCCCGTTTTTGAGCAGGATCGTTGCCGGCGATGTACAGCTGGATATTACTGATGGCATCCTGCTGCGCTTTGATGGCCTCTGTTATTTTCCCATCTGTATCATACAGGATGCTCATATTATTGAGCACCAGGGCGGGGCGATAATACTTGTTGCGGTCAGTTGGTTTTGTTTTAGCCAGGGCGGCCAGTGCTTTATCAAAAAAAAAGTTTGCGCTGTCGGTTTTAGAAGCATACCACATCAGGCCGGCCATAGAGTTATAAGACATATACAACTCTTCGCTGTCTGTATCCTTTTCCCTTTCCCTTATAGCAAGGGCTTTGCGGTGATGCTGTTTGGAAAGTGCGGCATTACCTAAACGTTGTGCATACACGCCTAAATTATTTTCCACTCTTGCAATTTCCAGTGGGGCTGTTGCATATTGCAGGGCTTCGGTGCAGGCATCGTAGGCTTTTTTATTTTCGCCCAACACACCCAAAAACTCGCCTATCTCAAGGTGTACTTTGCGCAAGGTAGTATTGGCTGGCTTTTTTGCAGCAACCTGGTTTGCCAACGCACCCATAGCTGCGGCAGCTTTTTCAATACCACCATTTTCCATTCCTATTTTTCCCGCCACAGGAATGTATTGAATGAGGGTGTCGGTATTGTTTTCGTGGATAAAGTACTTCACCTGTTGCTGGAACAAAGCTTCTGCCTGTTTGAAGTTTTTGGCCTCTATCGCTGCCTCAATGGCTGCAATGCCTTTTACATTGTCTTGTGCAAAAAGCGGGATCAGCAACAGCAGAACACACAACCCGGCAAGGCAGTACTTGGTAAAACGCATAGCAGTTATTTATTTTAATTGACTGATCAGTTCACTGCTTTCAGGACGGCCGGATTTTTCAAGATAGGGAATGGCTTCATTGGCCTTGCCCTGTTTAAGTAAAGCAAGCCCGGTATACCAACAGGCATCTTTATAAAAAGGCTTTGTGGCATCTGATGCCATTGACTGCAACAAAACGATTGCTGCCGCATTATTACCATCTGCCTGCTGAGCAGCGCCCAAAAAATAATTCAGCGTGTCGTTTTGATCTGTACTTGTTTTTAGTTTGCTCCACTCATCAATCGCTTTTTTGTAGTTACCGGTTTTGTAATCGAGCATGGCTTTATTAAAAAGGTAATTATCGCCAATGCCCATCGCACTCATCAACCCCGGATCGGGTTTAAAATAAGTGGCATATAATTTTTCGTATTTATTTCCTTGCGAAGAATACAACCACACAGATACTGCCACCAACAGGGCAACGGAGGCAGCCACCAGCCATTTTTTTCTGAGGGGAATTGTTTTCCCTTGGTTATTTTGAATCGGCTTTTTTTCAATACCTGCATGATAACTGTCTAACCGCTCTTTTAGAGAAGCTTTTTCGATACCAGCAAGCAGCAGTTTTACTTCCTGTACTTTTGAAGTCAATAAAATATCCCGGGACATTCTATTTTCAAAGGCCAGTTTTTGTTCTGCACTGGTTTCATCCAGCAGGTATTGTTCAATGCTGGAAAACTCATCAGCCGATATAATATAGTTTGTATCCAAGGTGTTTATTTTTTTTCCACCACCAAACTGCGGAGGCGCTGGAGGCATCGGTATTTATTATTTTTAGCTGTTGCTTCTGTCCAGGAAAAAGCTGCTGCAATGTTTGCCATACTCTTTTTCATATAGTAAAAAAGTGTCAGCACCTGTTTGCAGGGCTCACCCAGGTTTTTAAAATGATGCTGTACGCTTTCCATATATTTTTCTTCTTCTTCATTGGAGGCTGCTTCTACAAAAGGTCCGTCATCCAGCTGCACCACATTTATTTTTTTGGCAGCTTTCAGATGGTCATACCATTTATACTTTGCGATCTGAAAAAGGTATGCTTCCAGCGAGGACCCATTTTGCGGCACAAAACGACCGGCTTTTACATTCTGCCATACAGCAATAAATGCTTCCTGGAAAATATCCTTTGCTTCTTCTGCTGTACCGCTGTTGGCCACTATAAAGGCTTCGGTTTTATAAAAATTAGCTGTATACAAACTTTCAAGTGCTTTGTCATCATTTGCCAACACTGCCGCTGTGCTTAATGTTGTGTCAGTAAATTGATTCCCTGTGTGTTGCAGCATGACCTTTATTGTGTACACTAAAATACAGGTAAAGATGCATACTTAAAAAATGCAGCGGATAATTTATTTGATCCAGTACACGATGATGCGACGGGCAGCTTAAAGTTTCATTTTCATAACAGTTTATTTATAAGTGTATTGAACGGCGTACATTCCAATTTTACAATTGCCTTCCTGGCATTTTTGCTTTACTATCAGAAAATTCGATAAAGGTCATCAGTTATACCCTGATTCAGCGAAAAAATAACAAATAATATTAAGTTTACTGATGACCTTTCACTAAGTATGTCTATATATATCTGTGCATCCTTTTATAAGGTTTCTGCATGTTTACCAAAAGACTATATCCTTTACTGTTTTAAGAAATTCCACTCATCTTTTTTTGGGATCAAAAAATTATACACATGCTCAGGGCTTATCTATCATTTGTTGCTGTATTTGTTACAACTGTATTAATTGCTCAGTCGCCGGAACTGGTGAAAGACATTTATAACTTTCAAACAAATGGCTCCATTACCGGCGCTGCTAACTACACAGCCATTGGCAACACCGTTTATTTTACCGCTATTGATGGCATCAATGGTTTTGAATTATGGAAAACCGACGGTACTGCCGCAGGCACCGTAATGGTAAAAGATATTAACCCAGGAGCGGCCTCGTCTTCACCCAGCCAGCTTACTAATGTAAATGGCACGTTGTATTTTAATGCGGCAGGTTCTTACAGCAACAACACGGGCAGCGATTTTGAACTTTGGAAAAGTGATGGCACTGAAGCAGGCACTGTGCTGGTAAAAGATATATATGTTGGCGGCCTCCCCAGCAGCCCGGCTTTTCTTACCAATGTAAACGGCACTTTGTATTTTACCGCCGCCACTGCTGCCAACGGTACTGAATTATGGAAAAGCGATGGTACCGATGCAGGAACGGTATTAGTGAAAGACATTTGGGCCGGGGCCGGCAATTCCTCCATAAGGTATATTACTAATGTAAACGGAACAGTTTTTTTTAGTGCTACAGGCGGCGGCAGCACCACAAATTATGAATTGTGGAAAAGCGATGGCACCAGTGCCGGTACAGTGCTGGTTAAGGAAATTGTTACAGGTAATACAAGCAGCAGCCCTATTAACCTTACAAATGTAAATGGCACCCTCTTTTTTTCTGCCAGCAATGGCGCTGCTGTAAACGGGCAGGAGCTTTGGAAAAGCGATGGTACTGATGCAGGCACAGTGATGGTTAAAGATATTAATGCAGGAACCGTGGGTTCCATCCCCAGCAATCTTACAGTAGTTGGCACCACACTTTTTTTTGGCGCCACCAATACCATCAACGGTTTTGAATTGTGGAAAAGTGATGGAACCGATGCAGGCACGGTGTTAGTAAAAGATATAAATCCTGGGACAGGCTTAGGTGTTACCTCATCTTATAACATGGTAAATGTTGGCGGCACGCTGTTCTTTGCCGCTACAAATGGCACAACCGGGTTTGAACTTTGGAAAAGCAATGGTACCGATGCCGGCACAGTGCTTGTAAAAGATATTGTAGCAGGTACTACGGGCAGTGCGCCTTCTTTACTCACCAATGTAAATGGAACCTTGTATTTCGTTTCATCCAGCAGCAACTTTGGGCTTTGGAAAAGTAATGGAACTGATGCTGGTACAGTAGAAATAAATGCTGCAACGATTGGTAGTGCGATTATTGAAAATCTCTGCGCTGGTGGAAGTACTTTGTATTTTACTTACCGTGGCTATAAACCTGGCGTACCATCTACTGCAACTGGCAACGAACCCTGGAAAACAAATGGCACAGATGCTGGTACTGTTTTACTTAAAGACATTAATACTACTAACATAGGCTCGGGTGCCGGAAATACCTGTACCGTGGGCAGCACTGTTTTCTTTAGTGCAAACGATGGTATTAATGGGATGGAATTATGGAAAACAGATGGTACTCCTGCCGGCACAGTGCTGGTAAAAGACATAGCGGTTGGCAGTATCAATTCCAACCCGGAATGGATGACTAACGTTAACGGCACCCTGTATTTTGTAGCTTTTTCCACCGGCTTTGGAAGAGAGCTATGGAAGAGTGATGGAACAACTGCTGGAACCGTGATGGTAAAAGATATTGTAGCGGGCACCGGTGAACCAACCATTACCAATGTGGCCAACATGAATGGCATATTATATTTCTCCGCCACCAGCACCGGTTTTGGCAGGGAGCTATGGAAAAGCAATGGTACCGATGCAGGTACGGTAATGATAAAAGATATTATGCCCGGCACTACCAACTCGAACCCTGCAAAATTCACCTTTGTCAACGGCACCGTATTTTTTACTGCACAAAACGGTACCACCGGCAATTTCAATGATGAAGAATTATGGAAAACGGATGGAACGGATGCCGGTACTGTATTGGTAAAAGATATCAGGCCGGGAACGGTGCCTTCCGTTCCGGCAGAACTAATCAACTTCAACGGCACCCTCTTTTTTTCTGCCAATGACGGGGTGAACGGCCAGGAACTATGGAAGAGTGATGGTACGGAAGCAGGCACTACCATCTTTATAGAGCCGGTAACAGGAGCAGGTGGCTCATTTCCTATTGGTATGACGGTAGTTGGAAACACCATGTACCTAACCTTAACAGATGCTTCTCTCGACGCAGAATTATGGAAAAGTGATGGCACAGTAGCCGGTACTGTTATGATAAAGAATATCAATGCCACACAGAGTTCTTCACCGAGAAGCTTTACCGCTGTGGGCAGCACAGTTTTTTTTACTGCCTATGATGGACCCAACGGAATTGAGATCTGGAAAACGGATGGCACTACTGCCGGAACGGTACTGGTAAAAGACACTTATCCGGGATCGGCCATCAGTACCCGGCAGGATATGCTGACCGCTGTAAATGGCATACTGTTTTTCCGGGCAACGGATCCTCTTAATGGATTGGAACTCTGGAAAAGTGATGGTACCGCTGCAGGCACTATAGGATTTGATATGCAACCCGGGCCTAATGGTTCCTTTCCCGCTGCATTTGCTCCATTAAACAACACACTTATTTTTTCCGGTACCGATCCCTTGTATGGCACAGAACTGTGGAGCGTGGGTACCACACCGTTAGTAACTAATTTCAACTGGACCGGAAACGTAAACACAGCCTGGGAAAATGCAGGCAACTGGGGAGGTAATACGGTACCCACTTCCACTTCAGCGGTTACGATACCAGCGGGCAGGCCACGCTATCCTGTGGTAGCTTTATCAACCACCGTTAAAAGCATCACTTGTGCACCGGGTACTTCCGTTACCATAAATTCGGGTGTAGTGCTGAACGTACTGAGGTAATACAAACTAAGTAGCCCTTTATACACAGTTATTTTATATTTTGAGGATTAAAAAGAAGTCATTTTCCGAAAACTGCTGTTATGATAAAAAAAATACTCTTTACTTTTTCTGTACTCGGATCCGTTTTCCTAAACAATGTTTTTGCCCAGGCAGAATTCATCTTTACTAATTTCAGCACCAGCAATACACCAGTTTTCAACGGCAATAATTTTAAAAGTGTTGCTGTAAGCAGAACAGGTAAAATATGGGCCGGCACCCAGTACCAGGGTTTAATGAAATATGACCCGGCCACTGCTTCCTGGTCTGCGTCAACTGATCTTACCAATGTATTTATAGCAGATATAAAACCAGACAGGCTGGAAGGTGTATGGATAGCCCAGGCAGGAACTTCCGGACTTGTTGGCGGAGGTTCAAATATTGCAGGAGGCACGAATAATTATCCCAGTACCACCTTTAGCAATATGAGCTTTTACAGTATCACGGGAGGGGGCGGGCTTACTTCAAGAAATGCACGCAGCATCTGGCTCGATAAATACCATAATGGCCCCGATGGAAAACAACGGGTATGGATAGCCCAGGGAACTTATATCACCTCAAGTACCACAACAGCTGGTGGCATATCCGTTGGTTTAAACCTATCTCAAAATTATTTTACCAAAGTATTCCAGGGCCTGCAGGTAACACCGTGGGTTACGGCTCCAAACGCAGGCACACCCAACTGTCTTTCTATTGCTGGTAACCGGGACGAAGTATGGGTATTTGCAGCTACTAATTTTGGTCGTAGCCAGATACTACGTTATCGTTCGGAAGGCAATCCAGGTACTTTTTTAGGTGTGTATGACAATACCAACACTCCGCAACTGAGCGCAGGCTTCCGGGCAAACGCCATGTATTTTGATGATCTTGGACGGGGATGGGTAGGATTAAGCAGCGGCGGAATCCTTATCCGTGTAAATGAAGAATGGAAGACTATGAATGACCCTGCTGTTTTTCCTGGCGGGGTGATCGTTAATCCCAATGCCATCACCAGTGACCAGTTGGGAAATGTATATATCGGCACCAGCAGTGGTCTTGTGATTTACAGAACCGGGCCGCTGGATTCTGCCAGTTCTTATAAGCGTGTAACCGTTACCGATGGCTTGCCCAGCAATAATATAAATGGAGTGGCTTCTGATACTGTTGGCAAAAGAATGATCCTCGCTACCGATGCCGGGGTGAGCTTTATGCAATACAACAAAAAAGTGGATGCGACACTGGAATGGGATCATAGTTTTCCCAAACCAGATATAAAACCCAAAGGAGTTGTGGCAGATGGTGCCTCCCGGCTTTTTATAAAAGTAAAAAGAGGTGCCGGCGTTCTGGCCAACATCAAAAAAATGACCGTTTCTATAAAAAACATTGCCACAACAGCCACATCTTTATTGGGCAAATTAAAAGTTGCCAATGTTTTAGATACATACAGCAACGAAGCCAACACTGGAACTTCTGCAGAAGTAAGCCGTACAGATTCAACACCAGCCGGCGAATTCGTTTTCTGGTATGTGGCACCAGATGATTTCTCCGCCGACCCAGCCAGTGCAGAAGCCAATATGTCTGAGAGGGAAGATTCGGTAAAAGTGAAAGTGACCTATATGGACGACACAGAAGATTCTTCGTACCTGGCGGTAAAAGTGCAAAGACCACCAGTACTATTCAGCAGCATGCTGGGCAGTATTGGTTCAATAGCAAAAAAGGCGTTTTTATCTAACGGAAAGCCTTTATTCAGTTCTGATAAGATTGGCAAAATGCTGTTGTTACAGATGAACCAGCAAAGCAGTCTGTTTGAAAATGTGAGCAGGCTGATTGATGGTGACCTACTGCAAAACGAAGACAAAAAGAACTCCATCCAGGGTTTGCTGGAGGGAGCAAGAAATCTGGGTTTTGCAGCCACCAAAGCAGATGTGGTTGCCCATGGTGCATCCGGTGTTGCAGTAAGGGCAGCTATGGCAGTTAAATCACTGAAGTTTTTGGCAGATGGAAATTATATTCATAATAATTATGGAAAAGGTTTTATCAATAAATTGGTTAGCATCAATGTACCGCATAATGGATCTCCTTTGTTTGACATGATAAAAACGATGACCCCAAAGCTCAATCTTATCGCAACAAAAGCACTTTCCGGTATACTTAAAAAAGATCCCTCCGGATCAGGCCTTCCATATATGTTTTTGAAATTGCAGGATTCAATATTGGGGCCCTTAAAAGAAATGCTGGAAAAAGCTACCATTGATTCCGCTGCCATTAAACTGCCGGTTACCAATGTAAAAAACCACCTGGTAGTAACGGATGCAGATGCGACACCTGAAAAAGTGGAAGCTGCAAAAGTATACCGTGGCGGCATGTTTGGCCCCTTGCTGAACAGTATTCATATGATATTCCGTGACAATGCTCCCATTTTTCTAAAAGACAGCATGACGAATATTTTTGCAAGTGTTAACAGTGAGGCAATGAAGATCTTAAAAGGGCTGGACCTGTTTGCACAAACAAAAGGTGTCAGCAATTTTAGCGGGGATGGAGACCTGGTAGTACCTGTATCAAGCCAGGCAGCCGGGCAAACAAGCGGATTATTCAGCCATATCTCAAAGATCGGCGGTACAATAATTACCAAATTACTGCATGACAGTATTCTTACCAATCCACTGGTGACTGATAAAATAGTGGATCTGCTCAATTCAAGCGTTTTGAATAATATATTCAGCAATTCTATCCCGGCAAATAATACAGCCAGCCCTATACAGAACCTGGTGAACAAAGCAACCAGGCTGCTGTACGATACCACTAAAATTGTAACGGATGAAAGGGAAGTACTGGACAACGGCAGTTTCAGGCCGGTGGCTGGCGGTACAAACTCACCACGAATACTCAGCATACTAACAGATACCACTATCCGCTTAAAATTCAGGGTAAAGGATACTGCCAGGCTTCAATATGTATTTATCCAGTTCCAGGATACGATGTACACCAGCACCTCCAAACTACGTAACCAGGAGATCATGCTGAAGATCAAAAAAAACTTTCTGTACTCAGGCATACAGGAACTAACGGCAGTGGGTGTGTATGAAACAGCTGACAGTGTTATTTATCATGCCGATACGGTAAGCACTTTTGTTACTTCGCCCGACAGCATCCAGGATTTCCGTGTAACCACCGATCAATTTAATTTATTTGATGGCATACCTTTTTATCCTTCGTACGAGGTGAAAGTGAGAGACGAATGGGTAGGCTTACCAGCATCGGATACTAATTTGATCATTTCGCTTGAAAACCAAACCAAAGCTGCCTATGACACCAGCAGGCTGGCTTTTGATGCCGTGGGTGATGGTTTTTCAAGAGCTTACTTCAGGTTCCTGACTTTCAGGGATACCGTATCGCTTGAATGTTTACTGCCGCAATATCTAACTGCGGTCAACAGAACGGTCATCAATGGAAGCTTCAAAAGTGCTGCCACCTGGAGCAAAGGGAGGCCACCCTTGCCGGGAGATTCTATTATTATTTCGGCAGGACATTCTATTGTGCTTGACAGCAGTGTGCAAGTGCGTTCTTTAAGAATCGACAGTCTTGGCTCATTGATAATCAATAATGCTGCCCGCAGATTAACCTTGGGTGATGCGGAAGATGGCGCTTTTGTAGTGGACAATTACGGCAGTTTAAACATCAGCAATGGCACCCTAACGGTAAGGGGCAGGGTAAAACACAACAGGGCATCCACTTTTAACATGAGTGGCGGCAGCCTGGTAATTGATGGCAACACCGGAAGTACCATTACCAGTTTACAAAATGGATTGTATTTGTTCCAGGCGGCTCCGCAGATGCAGTTGTTTGCTTTCACCGGCGGCACTTTGCAAATTATAGATCCGCCCATAGGTGTAGCCAGCCAGGCGATCAGTTGTCCTTATAATTTTGGCATCAACAGCACCTTAATATTGGGTAATGGCATTTCACTTACAGCAAGTGAAAACCCCAATGGTTTTGGGGGAGCAGGCTTTCCGCCACAAATTGGCAGGCTGATACTGGATGCAGGTACAAATAACGGTAACAGGCAGCTAACTATTACACAGCCATTGAATGTAAAAGGTTCGTTCGAAATAAGAACCGGCAGTAATCTGACTATCAAGGCACAAACAAGTGTAACACAATAGGAAATACTGGCATTGACACCCGTTGGCACTTCATTATATTGTCCGTATTCAGCATAATCTTAAAAAATCGCAAAGGTACTGATGACCTTTTGCAGTTTTTTATATATACTTTTATGGGTAGCCTTCAAAGCTTTAAAAGCCAGGACGACCTGTTACTAAACACTGCTAAATCCAACTTCTCTGTTAAACTGCCCCTCGGATATTTTGAGGTTGAACTCTATCCTGTACTAACGGTAAAAGTTATCAAATTATGAAGCAACTTTTCATTCTTGCAGTGTTATTTCAGCTGCTTACTGCCAAACTTTTTGCCCAGCCCACTTTTGTTAATTATCAAATGGGTGGCCTTAATTCAGCCGCCTTTACCACTAATAATTTTAAATGCATCGCAGTGGGGAAAGACAACCGTATCTGGGCAGGCACCCAATATGGAGGATTATATACGTATGACGATAATGGTGCTAATATCTGGCTCAAATCAGACAAACTTACCAATGTATTTATCAATGATATTAAGGCAGATGCTGATAGTGGTATATGGATAGCACAATCCGGCCAGGCGACTGTTGGCGGCAATTCTAATATTGCAGGTGGTATAAATTATTTTGCCGTAGCCAGCGATGTGAGTATGCGTTTCTTCAGCGTAGTGGGTACTACTACCAGCGCAGATCTTATCAGCCGGAATGTACGTTCCCTGTATGTTGATCAAAGTTTTCGTGCTGCTAATGGCAGGCTGCCAAGAGTATGGGCTGCCCAGGGCACCTACATTACTTCTTTCAATACCCGGCGTGGAGGATTGCATATTGGCTTAAATGAGTCTACACCCTACTTCACTATTAACAACAGTGGCTATCAACTTGGGCCCACTGCTACTCCGATAAGCGAAGCTGTTGGAGGTAACAGCACCGAAGTGTGGGTAGCAGTCAGGCAAAATAATGGAGGGTCTCAAATACTCAGGTACAGGCCCAGTGGTGGCGACACCATTGGCAAGTATACAAATTCGAATGTACCAATGCTAACAGCCGGGTTTGCAGCCCAAGCCATACATTTTGACAAAGATGGTAACAGGTGGATAGGATTAAAGGCGGGCGGATTAATAATAAAAACCCCAACCGATTGGCTAAAAATGGATGCCGGCAGTTTACTTCCAGCCGGTACCCAGGTAAATTTTAACGCCATTACTTCTGATGAATATGGAAACGTATATATAGGTACCAGCAATGGTTTGTTGGAATATGAATCCAGGGATTATAACCCGTTATCAAGCCCCGACTATGTGCCTTCCTATACCTTGTACACTACTAATGACGGGTTGCCAGGCAATAACATCACGGGCGTTGCGTATGATGCAAAAAATGGCCGTGTACTCATCACATCAGATGCCGGTGTAACTTTTATGAATAAGCGCCCAAGATTTATTGAGGGTGTGGTGTTTGACGTTTATTGCGATCTTGACAATACAACAACTCAGCGGCCCGGTCTTCAAAAATCATATCTAAGCTCAGGCGTTACTGTTACCTTACTAAGAGACAATGTGGAGGAAGAAACAACCACCCCAAATGCCTTTGGAATATTTCAATTGAGGGAAGCGAATGATGTGGATACATATTCCGTGGAGATAAGGTTTGTAAAAGATGGTCAGACAATGGTGCAGCGTTTTGACAATATACGCAACCGTACCCGGATGAAACCCGTGCTGATGCCCGACAGCCTGATACGGGAATTGAAAGCTTTTAAGCCTAAAATGGAGAAACGTTGTTTTCCAACCAAACTTGGATTTCAGATTCCCTATAATGTATGCAAGGATGGATTTAATGTAAGTGGCTACGACAATGCTTACCAGCAATTTTATGGCACTCCTATAACAACAGACCATCAAAAGAGAGTATATAACCTGGCCAACTATTATACAACCCTTGCAGCGGTATACAATCTTGGTGGCAATGTAACAGACCTCTCTGCAGACATGGTATCTAACCTGCTTGATATCGTTGACTTTTTTGTTTCGGAGGCACTGTTTGCAGAAAAAGCTGGAGACCCGGCTACAGCCCCAACAGGGCATCACGATGCATTTGAACAGGCAGGCGCCAATGCGGGGGCTGAAGCACTGAAACTGGGGGTGAATATTCTAAAAACTACAAAAACCTGCTTTGCTGAAGGCTCAAAAAAGGTCTCTTCAATACTAAAGCCATATCCCGATGTACAAAAAATATTCGATATGAGTACTGCATGTATCAATGATGCCGCCGACCTGTTGATACAATACCTTGAGCAGGGTGGAAAAGGTTTTGCCTATAAAGCAATAGTTGATAACCTGAAAAAAGTATTAGCAAGTGAAATATCAGGTGCTATATACAGCAAATATTTTGCACAGGAACTTCACAAAAACCTTGTGCCGGAAACAAGCCAAAGCGCTGCTAATAATGAATCTCCACTTAGCTATGATGAGGTTTTTGATCTTGTTTACAATAGCAAATCAAACTCGCTTGTAAAATACGGGCAGGATACTTTAACAAGCCGCAAAGCCAGTATTGAGTCGCTGCGGGTTATTGGAGTTGTGGCAGAAACAAGCAGCCAGGTATTTGATGCGGCAGCTTTGCTCGGCTTACTTCCCGGGGGACAGGCAATTGGTGCCATTTCAAAAGCCCTTTCCTATGCTTCCAAGGGAGTGAAAGTTCTTACACATGTTGGAAGCGTTTACCAGGGTGCAGTGGGGGCAGTAGAAGAAGTTGACCTTTCTGCATTGGTTGTTGAAAAAGCCGGGCTGGAAAGACCATTGCCTGGCGGAGGCATTTCACCGCAGGTGCTGGCAATTCCTGCCCCGGACTCATTGATCGCAAAAAAGACAAGATACAACCAACGCCTTACTGAACTGCAGTCGCAATACGCCGGCACTTATAACGCTGCCGCCTATGGCAATGCACTTATCAGGCTTTCTTTTGAAGATTCAGTTTATACAAAAGAAATGACGGCCGCACTCAATACATTGTGGTCAACAACAGACAGTGCACTCATTGCAATACCTGGTTTTACTGCAAGGTTAAACAGGGTGGTTGATTCATTCATCGTACAACAATATTCGCTGAGAAACTCATTATACTTTATGGATGTGGGCTTTGTAAACGACAGCGACAAATCATCTTACAGACCTGGGCTGGACAGCCTGGTTACTGAGATCAAACGGCTAAATGATTCGGCTGTTAATGGTATTGCTTCGTTGATAACACAGATCAATACAAACAATATCCCTTCTGTTGCCTACCTGGCGCAGGAATCGCACAGTGTAAACCACACAAGGGTTCCTGGCACAAGTGGCAGTGTTACTTATATTTTTAAAAACCATGGCTCGGTGGCACAAAACAACGTGAGCTTTAAAATCAGCAAGCCCACGTCTGGCTATATTATAACAAGTGCAGATTCAATAAATGTTGGCAACATCAATCCGGGCGAAACAAAACAGATCACTTATACATTCACTGCTCCCCTGCATGATTCAGTAAGTCATTATGAAATAACCATAAAGGCAAACAATGGAATTTACAAAAATGTATACGGGGCATTATTTGCGATTGACCAGGCAAAATTTTATACCATAAGAAATGGTGACTGGAACAGCCCTTCTACCTGGCACAACAACCAGGTGCCTGGTGCAACAAATAAAGTGCAGATCAGCCATAATGTAACGGTTACAACGGATGTTACTTGTAAGTCCGTTACCGTATCTAAACCTGGCAATGTGATAGTAAATACCGGAAGACGGATAATTATTAATAATTAAAACGGATCAAGGCAGAAAATAGGAAAGCGGCACTCGAAACATAATTTTTTTGTCCGGCCATTTTACAAAATTGTGCCGGACATTCCCGTTTAATATTAAACGAACTGCAACCATGCAACTAAAAAATACTGTATTCCTCTTACTGATAATTGGTATGGGAATGCTCAATACTTTATCTGCACAAGCACCTGCCAATGATGACTGTGCCAATGCCGAAACAATTGTAATAGCGAACAATGGTTTTGGGCTGGGCAACTTTACTTCAACACAGGTTAATATTACCAATGGCACTGTACAAACAGGTGAAAGTTTTGCACCTGCCATTTTTGTAGCCGGTCTTGATGACAAATCAGTGTGGTTTAAATTCACTTTACCTACCATCAGGGCAGTAAGGGTTACCTTATCCCAACCGGGCACTGCCATCGCCGCTGGAGATGTCGGCTTTGCCGTATACAGGGACAATAACTGCATACCAACAAACGACAGCATCAGTACCAAGCTTACACCGATTGTTACCTGGGGCAATACCTATCACCCATGTGTACCCGCCGGTGAATACCTGGTGCAGGTATCATCCAACTTGAATGCCAATGGCCCAGTAACTATTACCGTAGAAATAAGTGACCAGACCGGGGCAGCATACGATCATCCTGTGGATGCCTATGCATTTGGTGTAGCTAATGTACACGCAAGAAGAATTGATTTTGAAACGGAATGCCAGTCTATAGAGGATGAAACGGAAGTATGCAGTGTTTTACACAATTACCAGCAATACCACAAAAGCGCCTGGTTCACTTTTACCACACCGGCTTATTTAGATTACCTGGTGGTGTCAGTCTCCGGCACCGGTTCTCCAAGATATTTCCCCAGTGGTGCTAACAACATTCAAAAAAAGTTTGGCTACAATTTATACAGTGGCAATGCAGTTACCACTCCAATAGGCAGTTTGACATTGGTGGATGGTTGCGACAGTATGCTTACCAACGGTGACCGGGCGGCAACTCAGCGCTATGGGTGTGGCGAATTGCAGCCGAACACCACTTACAGCATACAGTTGTTCATCCATAAGGATTTCAATGACATGGTACGGCTGGGTATCATTACTGGCGGGGCTGCCCCTGCTGCCGGTCCCCTACCTGTAAATACATTACCTGCAACCAATGCTGTTGGAGTTTTGCCATCATCAGGCGCAGGCACTACTACAACGGTGTATGATAATTTTGGCTGCAACAGCCGCCACAGTGTAAATCCGTGCAGCCCGTCAAAACCAGCTGCAGGAACGGTGGTGGGTAATGCTACCTATAATCTCAGCACTTTTTTTAGTTTTAGTCTAAGCCGCACCGTGGCCATTACCTTCCGGCCCAGTATGATCAATTGCGGCCCAAGACCCGTGATAAGGTTATTTAAACAAACGCTTACGGCTAACTGTGCAGACCTTGATACGTTGAACATAGTTGGTACGGCTGCTTACAACCAGGAAATTGAATGCCTTGCGCCAGGTGATTATGTATTACAGGTGCTGGGTATTGATACACCTGCCAACGCACTTAATACCCTAAATGCCCCTGATATAACTAATAGCGAGAAGTGCCTTTTTACTAACCTTGGCAGCCGTTTCCAGGTACAGCTGGTAGTATATAACCGTCAGGCCGCCAGCAATTATTCTTTGTACGCACCGGGCAGGTTCGATAGTATTAACAGGGTGGGTGCTGTGCAACTCCCTTTAGTGGAAGGTATTACGTACCGGGCATCCCTGGATACTATTGGCTGCCAGCCTACTTTAAGACCCTGGGATACCACCTGCTCTCCATTAAATGATAAAATTATTTACAGGCAGTTTATTGTTGCCGACAGCGGAACAGTCACTTTTGATGATATGATCTATTCCAACAATCCCTTATTCAGGTATAAACTGTATGCAGGTGATGCCAATGCACTGGCATCTGCACAGAATGTTTTCAGTTTTCCAGACAGGATCAGCGGTATAGTGCCTAAATCGCTTTGTATAGATGGAGCAGAATATTGCCAGAATAAATCGGCCTGTGTGGTTCCTGGCACATACACATTTGCCTCCATGGGAAATACAGGTACCGTAGGCTTTGTTGACAGGCCGTCGTTTACACTTAGAAAAACAAGAACAGTTTTCAACAGTCTTCAAAATGCATTGGATATGGGTAGTATCATGGATACCCTTGGACCCAATGGTGGCACCATCCGTGGCCGAAGGGACTATTGGAGTTGTGACGACAATGCCATCCCGATCAATGGCTATTCCCCCTGTGCCATTGCAGGGAGGCCGGCAACCAAGGCTATTTACCGCCAGTTTTATTTAAAAGAAGATGCCATCATCCGCTTTTCAAATCCTGGCTATGGTGGGTGGTGTGTAGGTCAGCAGTATGGCACCAGAACCTTGTTTTCTGGAAAAGCTACTGATGGCATGGCAGGATTAAGCCCAATGGGCAATCAATGGAACTGTTTTAGCACAGCCAGCACCACTAATAATTGTGCGCCACTGCAGGCAGGTTGGTATACCCTTGTGAGCTGGGGAACCGGCCCGAGCTATGATAGTACGATGAGGCTGACAAATATTGGTAATAACTATAACGGTTATGTTAGTTATTTTGATGAAGTGGATATAACGATCACACCTGCCTGCCCCGGACCAAAATTCAATCGCCCGCACAAAGCATCAGTTGCAGCAGGTGCTACCCCGCATTTAATTCAGTGGGGCACAAGAGCTATCAGTACTCCTGTATATCCAAGAACAGATACCAGCTTTACTTTACCTACAGAAAATTTTAATTGCACACTGGATACACCCTTTTCCAGTCACCCGGTAGTGGCCTGCGAAGCCGCATCAAACAGGGTGGCCTACTACGTTTTCAGAACGACGCAGGTTAGTTTTTTAATGATCAATACAAACGGCTATTTTGCAGCAGTGTATGATAAAGATGTAAGAACAGATTCACTCTTATTTGAAACTGCAACACCAATTCACCCCTGTAACAGCTCTATCGGCAACATCCAGTTCTGTCATTTTCAGCCCGGTACTTATACCCTGGTGATCTTTGCAAAAGATGCTAACATATGCAGGAACGTTACCCCTTCTATTTTTATTGACCAGGTAGGATATTCCCGTTTTGATTTTGCAGGAAACGCTTATGACTTTGGCACTATACCGCCAGACTCCTTGTATTATTTTGGAAAACCGGGAGACATAAATCCATTACACCCGACACGGCCACCCAGCAGTGATTTTATTTATTGTACTACCGGTGCCTCTTCAACAGATCCAGCAAATACGGCGTGCAACGTAACGGTAAATGGGAATATCTATCGCACTGCGAATAACCAGCCATTGTTTGCCGGTGCCTTTCCACAGGTTTCTGGAAATGTTGCCAGGAGAAATATCTGGTACACGTTTGTAGTTGACCATCCCGGCACTGTAAGGATAAAAGTGGAGAACAAAACACTGCAGCGGGGAAGGCAGCCTAGATTTGCCGTATACAGCAGTGATGTAGATCCTGCATTGCCTTTTACCGCAGTACAATCAGGCGGCCTTGTTGATTCCACCGTTGCAGCCGGACTGCGGTTTATTACAATGAATTATATCACAGGGTATTATTGCTATAGCGCCCCCAACAATCTTTCATTTTACCGGGATCCCTGTACTGCCACACCGACCAGGTACTACATCCTGGTAGATAATGTAAACGCCATTGCCGCTGAAGCGGGTGGACAGTTACCCAATACGCAAATCGATGTGTCCATCCAGTTAGACTCCTTTAACCTGGTATTGCCAAAATTTGACCATTATTTTGAAGCAGCTGATATGGGCACTATTGGCGCCGGAACTTTTACGGGGGAACAGGATAATTACTCCTGTGCCACACGCCGCAACGACCCGTTGGGCACCGGGCAAAACAGCTGTTCAAAAACACTCTGGTATAAATTCACTTCCACTATTACCGGCAATATACGCTACCGCATACGGGTTGGCAACAATGTATACCGGTCCGACGATAATATTCAATTATTTAAAGAGACCGTTCCGGGTGATTCTTCCATCAATGGTTTAAAATTGCAGCCATACGCTAACGTTAGTACGGGCACCGGCACATGGGCACAAAGCTGTGTTACAACAGGTGTATATTATTTGTTATTGCCAGGATGCAATGCGGTGAATGAATATGTAATGCCGGAAATAGAAATGATAGAGCAGGAAGGGGACTTTTGCAGCCGTGCCGTACCAGCCGCCATTACCGGTGCAGGAAGTGCCACGGCTTCTGTACTGGTAAATTGTCATACTATCGGTACCGACTATGGTGAATTTGGCCCCTCACTTACCTGTCCGCAAGGTGGTGTAACGGCATTATATAAAACAAGCTGGTTCCGGATGGATATTGGTGGAACGGATACCTTGGATGTAACAACATTTTTAACAGAGAATACCAACGCCTCCAGCAGTGATATCAAATACAGGATGATGACAGGAGATTGCGGCGCTATGCAGGAACAAAGCTGTGTACTGGATGCATTGACGCAAAATACGTATGAATGCCTTGTTCCGGGTCAAAGCTATTATATACAGGTTTTTACACCACTCACAAAAAACAACGCGGTAGTAACAGGAACGATTGACCTGCAATTATCCGCTGTCACCCACGCAGATACCTGCCTGCCGTTGACCAACTGCCTGGCTACAGCTAACTTCCTTCCGTCTTTTGATTGTACTACCGATGAATCAGTAAAACTGGTGAACTACTCCACTTTTGGAGATAACATTACTTACCAATGGGATCTTGGACACAATGGCGCAACATCCACTGCGGTATCACCTTCCTATTTTTATCCTGCACTGCCGGTTGACAGCACTTACACCATTAAATTAATAGTGACAAATACCAGTTGCAATAAAGTGGATTCATCTATAAGAACCTTTACCGTTCCGGCAAGACCCTTTATTGATTTTGGACCAGATATTATTCAATGTAACAGCACGGCACCTGTTGTATTAAGAGCCACCTCGCATCCCGGCGCAACTTATGTTTGGCAAAACAACAGTACCGCTGATACATTCAGGGTAAGCGCCACCGGTAATAATAATTACAGGGTAAGGGTTACTTACAATGGCTGCATCAATTCAGACACAGTAAGGGTATTGATAAGCCCGGTCAGTGCAAGGCCACTGCAGCAAATTAATTTATGTACAGATTCTGTATCGGTGGATGTACGCCGGGGTTCGGGTGAAACTTACCGCTGGAATACAGGCGCCACCACAAGATCTATCTATATGAGTATACCCGGTTACTACTGGGTTGATATCACCTACTTTGATTGTGTGTACAGGGATTCCTTTGAAGTGAACAATGTAACCGGAGAGCGTCCTTTTGGAAATGATACCACCGTTTGCTTAAGCAACGGGGGATTTATTTTAGATGCCACCATGAACGGCGCCTTAACCTACCGCTGGCAAAACAACAGCACAGCTGATACCTTCTTAGTAACTGCAGCCGGCCAATACAGGGTTGAAATAAATTATGGCAATTGTTCCATCAGGGATACCATTAATATTACAGGCTACCCGGCACCGTTATCAGAAACAACTGATACCAGTATTTGCATTGGCAACACTTATATTTTACCATCGGGCGTAGAAGTTAGCAATGCCGGCACTTACAGGGATACATTAACATACAGCGGTGGCTGCGACAGCCTGATCAGGATAGTTAACCTAACGCTCAGGGCGGTACCCAACATTGGTAATGATACAGCCGTATGTGTTATACCTGATAATTACGTACTGAACGCAGTAACTACAGGAGCTGTTGGATACAATTGGCAGGATGGTTCCAATGATCCAACCTTTACCGTTACAGCTCCGGGTTTGTATTGGGTGCAGGTAAGTCATGGTGACTGTAACGTTACAGATTCAGTCAATGTCGTTTTACTGTCATCTCCCATTTTAGTCTCTGTGGATACAACCATTTGTGCAGGTGGTTCAATAACACTTCCTTCGGGACTGGTAGTACAAAACAGTGGCAGTTATATTGATACGCTTATTTCGGCGGGCGGCTGTGACAGTTTAGTAAGAACATATAATGTAACTGTTGCAAACAGCCCGCAGTTAGGCAGCGATAATGTCGCCAGTATTTGTTCAGGTCAAAGTATTGATCTTACAACTTACTATAACACTACGGCACTTACTGCTAACTGGACGCTCAGTAACAACCCGGTTGCTGATCCTGCAAACATAAATGCTGCTGGTAACTACAGGCTTATTGTGTTCAATGCAGGCGGCTGCAGTGATACAGCTTTTGTTTCGCTTACTGTTAACAGCAGGCCATCACTTGGCAATGATTCCAATGTGGATATTTGTGAGGGCAGTACAACAAATCTTAACAACGCATATAATACAACAGGATTGATAACTGCATGGACAATGGGCGGAAATCCCGCAGCAAATCCTGCTGCTGTATCAAGTGCCGGATCGTATCAACTGATCGCTACAAACAGTTCTGGTTGCAACGACACGGCTATACTAACGTTATCGGTAAGCCCAAAACCTGCTGTGGGAAACGATGCCGGCGTAAATATTTGCCAGGGTGATACGGTTGACCTGGCTGGTTTCTATAATACAACCGGGTTAACTGCTAACTGGACCATCGGCGGCAATACAGTAAACAATCCTGGTGAAATTACTGTAGCTGGCACCTACAGGCTCATTGTCAGTAACACCGGTGGCTGTAGTGATACTGCGTCGGTAAACATATCATTCAATGCTAAGCCAGCATTGGGAACTGATGCAAATCAGCGTATCTGCGAAGGCAACAGTTTTAACCTGGATAACGTGTTCAACACAACCGGGCTCACCCTACAGTGGACATTCAATAGTAATCCTGTAACCAATACTTCAGCTGTCAATACAGCAGGCAATTATCAATTGATAGCTGAAAATAATGTTGGTTGTACAGATACCGCCACTATAACGCTGGCTATTGATCCCAAGCCAATTTTGGGTATTGATATCGACAGCAGCAATTGTGGAAACATTAATCTTACCACTGTGTATAATACGGCGGGTTTATCAACTATCTGGACATCAAATAATTTACCTGTATCAAATCCTGCAAACACTAGTACAGCAGGTATATACCAGTTGATCGCTTCGAGTGCGGCAGGCTGCAGGGATACTGCGTTGGTAACTTACGGCATTCATCCAAAGCCTTCACTTGGCAGCAACATCCCTGTTACTATTTGCCAGGGTCTTTCAACTGATCTTACACAACTATATAGCACAACTGGATTAACAGCACAGTGGACACTTAATAACAGCCCGGTTACAAACCCATCGGCAGTAAATACAGCAGGTACCTACTGGCTCGTTGCAAGTAATAATTTTAATTGTGCTGATACTGCGTTGGTAACGCTAACGATTAACCCTAAACCAGCGCTTGGCAATGATATTGTGACAAGCATTTGCAGTGATGGGAATATCAATTTGCTTACCCAGTTCAGCACGGGCAGCAATTCAAATACATGGACCTCGGGTAACCTGCCGGTCAGCAATCCAGCATCGGTAAATACTCCAGGCACTTACCAGTTAATAAGTGTTAACGCCAACGGATGTTCAGACACTGCCATGGTTAACCTTTCGGTTAGTACAGCACCCACCCTGGTGATCACTGATCCTGCAGTTTTGTGTGTGCCACAAACTGCTGATCTAACCAATGCGGCAATCACTGCAGGCTCTTCGGCCGGGCTCGCCTATACTTACTGGCAGGATGCAGCTGCAACAGTTGCTTTTACTAATCCAGCTACCGCAGCAGATGGAACCTACTATATCAAAGCTGCTAACAGCACAGGCTGTTTTACCATACTGCCTGTAACAATCAGCAGCTACCCGGTACAGTTAGTGGATGCCGGAAATGATAAAGGCATTTGCGACAGCGATTCAACTGTTGTACTTTCTGCGCAGGTAAGCAACACTACTGCACCTGTCAGGTATGCATGGACACCGGCTGATATTGGCGGCATTCAAAACCCGGCTGCTGCATCTACCATCGTAAAACCCAACGCCACGCCACAGCAATTTATCGTTACTGTTACGGATGGATATGGTTGTAACTATTTAATAAGCGACACCGTGGTGGTAACCAAACAGCCACCAGTAGCCGCTTTTGCAGGCAACGATACACTGGCGGTAACAGGATTGCCCCACCAGCTGCAGGCAACAGGCGGTGTGGGATACTTATGGGAACCAGCCGGCCTGTTAAACGATGCAGCCATCGCCAACCCATTGGCAACTATTTATGCGGACAGTATCTTTTTTACAGTGATCGTAACAGATGATAAAGGTTGTAAAGGTTATGATACGGTAAAAATTAAAACTTACGATGGCATTACCTATTATGTGCCCAATGCCTTCTCACCTAATGGCGATGGAATGAATGAGATTTTTAAACCGATACCTGTTGGCATTGTTTCTACAGAATTGTTCAGGGTATTTAACCGGTATGGTATCATCATGTTTGAAACCAACAGGTACATGAACGGATGGGATGGCAACTACAAGGGCATTCCCCAACCGGTGGGTAACTATGTATGGGTATTAAAAGGGAAAGGCAGGAATGGAAAAATGATTGAAATGAGAGGAAATGTAGTGTTAGTCCGATGACCTTTTGGGTATTTGGAGATAGTATTTATATCAAACAAATCATCATGGAAACACAAGTTTACATTCCAACCGACCGGGGCATACGAACCATACAAGTATGCAATATTGTGAGAATTGAGGCCAGCAGCAACTACAGTAAGCTGTATTTTAATAACGATAAGCCGCTCACTGTTGCCAAAGTGTTACACTGGTTTGAAGACAAACTGGAGGAACAGTTTTTTTACAGGATACACCGTACGCATATTGTAAACCGGCAGTTTATATCCACCATTTCTATAGATAACAATATACTCACGTTGGCCAATGGCGAACAGTTTACCATCAGCAGGCGCCGTAAAGAAAATATAAGGAGACTATTGGCCTAATAGCTACCAGTTTTTCGATTAAGTATGAGCAAAAAGAAAAGGGCTGCATTTTTATGCGGCCCTTATTTTTTATTTGATAGGTTCTTCCTGTGGTTTTGGCTTTTCTTCATCGCCGGTCCATTCCTCAATTTTATCCTCTGCCTTCTCTTTAAACTCCCTTGCTTTTTCCTTGGTGGCATCCCAGGCAGCTTCGGCTTTATCCTCTACCTTATCCCACACTTCTTCCGCTTTGTCCTCAATTTTTTCCCAGGCATCCTCTGCCTTATCTTTTAAGTCTTCCAGCTTATCCTTCATTTTATCGATAAAGCTTTGGTCTTCTTTTTTTTCTTCAGACATAGTTGTACATTTTATTTTTAAAAAATAGTGTTTGAATGATTTTCAGGGAGTAGTAAGATAAAATAAATTTACAAATGCCGGCAAATATTTTTTACTATTCCAGGGCCTTCATAAATAAACCCTGTCCAAACCTGTATTAAACTGGCACCAGCATCAATTTTCTCTTTTGCATCCTGACCTGTAAAAATTCCGCCACTGGCGATGAGGGGTAATTGGCCATTGGTTTTTTGGGAGATGTATTGTACAATTTCTGTGCTTCTTGCTTTTACTGGTAAACCGCTTACCCCACCAGCTCCGATTTTTTCAACCATATTTTTATCTGTCACCAGCTTTGTTCTGTCGATAGTTGTATTGGAAACTACAAGCCCATCGAGTTTTATTTCTACTGCCAGGTCTATCACATCATCAATTTGTTCGGATGTGAGGTCGGGGGCTATTTTTAATAAGATGGGTTTTTGGAGAATCGTTTCTTGTTTCTCGTTGGTTGTTTCTAGTTTCTCGTTTGTGAGGGTAAACTGATTGTTAAGTCTTTGAAGATTGGTAAGTATCTTTCTTAACGCTTCCTTTTCTTGAAGTTCCCGCAGACCAGGAGTGTTAGGACTACTTACATTAACCACAAAATAATCTACATATGGATGGAGTGCTTTAAAACAAATTTCATAATCCTGCCACGCATCTTCATTCGGGGTAATTTTATTTTTGCCGATATTGCCGCCGATGATGAGACGTGAATGGTGAGAGGTCAATGGTGAATGGGTGCCTGAATCTCCAGGCTCTTTTATTGACAATTGACTATTCACAATTGACCATTGACGCAATCTCTCTGCAACTACCTCCACGCCATCATTATTAAAACCCATTCTATTGATCAGCGCCTTGTCTTTTGGCAAACGGAACAATCTTGGTTTGTCATTGCCGGCTTGTGGTTTAGGCGTTACGGTTCCTATTTCTACAAAGCCAAAACCCAGTGCTTCCAGTTCATTTAGGTATCGGGCATTTTTATCAAAGCCTGCACCGAGGCCAATTCTATTGGGGAAAGTAATATTGAAAAGGGAATATTTTTTAGCACCCTTGGGATGAAACATATTTTTAATAGTCGCTTTACCAAAAGGCAGTTTGCAAAGCAGCTTCAAACTGTTCATTGAAAAATAATGCACCCATTCAGGATCGAAAAAAAATAAAAAGGAACGAAGGATGTTGTACATGCCGGCAAAGATAATTGAGCTTTGGCGTAAACCTGTAAGGTCTTGCACAGCTGCAATGCTGTATGGCAGACTTTATAGTTTTTGGCTGACCGTTTGCATTTTTGAAAGGAAATATTAACTTTGATACAGAAAGTTGCATAGACAACTAATTGCAATTTTCCTTAAATTGCAGCATCTAATTACCAATGTACAAGAGTGCGACCCCCAACCTTGTTGGAGGCCCGGTACAAAAAAATAATATCATGCAGGAAGCATACATCGTTGCCGGTTACAGAACGGCCGTAGGAAAAAGTAAGAAAGGTGGTTTCAGGTTCACCAGGCCTGATGACCTGGCCATTGATGTAATAAAAGGTTTGCTCGCAAGTGTGCCGCAACTGGATGTAAAGAGAGTAGATGATGTAATTGTAGGCAATGCGGTACCGGAAGCAGAGCAAGGTTTACAGGTTGGAAGGATCATTGCAGCCAGGGCAGTTGGCTACCATGCACCGGGTATTACCATTAACCGCTATTGCGCCAGTGGCCTGGAAAGTATTGCGATGGCTACGGCTAAAATTCGTACCGGGATGGCAGAATGCATCATTGCCGGCGGTGCCGAAAGTATGAGCCTGGTGCCAACAGCAGGATGGAAAACCTCTCCTGCTTTTTCTATTGCGAAAGATGAACCGGATTATTATTTAAGTATGGGTCTAACGGCGGAGGCTGTGGCAAAAGACTATAATGTAAGCCGGGAAGACCAGGACCTGTTTAGTTATAATAGCCATGTAAAGGCTGGCACAGCGATTAAAGAAGGCTATTTTAAAAGCGGTATTCTGCCCATCAAAGTAGAACAGGTTTACTTAGATGAAAAGGGTAAGAAGCAACAAAAAAATTATATTGTTGATACGGATGAAGGTGTTCGTGCTGATACATCAGTGGAAGGTTTGGCAAAATTAAAACCCGCCTTTGCAGCAGGTGGCTGTGTTACAGCAGGCAACAGTTCTCAAACAAGTGATGGAGCTGCTTTTGTAATTGTGATGAGTGAAAGGATGATCAACGAACTGGGATTAAAACCCATTGCAAGACTGGTAAATTGTGCCAGTGCAGGTGTGCATCCCCGTGTGATGGGTATTGGCCCGGTGGAGGCTGTACCAAAAGTATTGAGACAGGCCGGAATGAGTTTAACAGATATTGATTTAATTGAACTGAATGAGGCTTTTGCTTCGCAGGCTTTGGCGGTTATCCGCCAGTTAGACCTGAACCCGGATATTGTAAATATTAATGGAGGTGCCATTGCATTGGGGCATCCGTTGGGTTGCACCGGTGCCAAACTGACCATTCAGATTACCAATGATATGAAACGGTTGAAAAAGAAATATGGTATTGTGACGGCTTGTGTTGGTGGCGGGCAGGGTATTGCGGGGATCATTGAGAATATTTAGCCTCACCCTCAGTCCCACTCCTGTAGAGAGGAAGTCCTGGCGGTAAATGCTCTATCCTCTTTTGTACTAACAATCTACTTCTATACATTATTCAACTTTGTAGCCCCTTTATTTAAAAGGGGCTATTTTTACGCCATTAAATGATATGTTATGCAGAAGGAAACGAAAAGACAAAAGCAGGTTGCGGGCTTGATAAATGAAGAACTGACTGACATCTTCCGTAAAATGGGATTGAGTATGCTGGATGGTGGCATGATCTCTATTTCCACCGTGAAGATAACCCCCGACCTTTTTGAGGCAAGGGTATACTTAAGCATGTTCCAGGTGAAAGATACACAGGCTGTACTGCACCATTTTGAAGAAAAATATAAAGAGATTAGAAATGAATTGGGGAAAAGGGTACGGCACCAGTTAAGAAGTATCCCCGAACTCAAATTTTTTATTGATGATACCCTGGACTATGTTTTTAAAATGGAAGAATTGCTGGAGAAGATTAAAAAGGAAGATTCCGATACTAAAAATAAAGACTAAAACGGTTTCTCGTTTCTTGTTTCTCGTTGTGAGAGCATTTTGATTTTAAGGGTTGCAATTTTTCGGCTGAGACCTGAGCCTGAAAAAACGAGAAACAAAACAACGAGCAACAAGAAACATATATGTACTTAACCTTCGCCTGGCGATACTTTAAAGCAAAAAAATCTGCGAATGCCATCAACATCATTGCATGGGTTACGGTGAGCGTGATCGCCTTTGCCACTTGTTGCCAGATACTGGTGCTAAGTGTATTCAATGGTTTTGAAGACCTGGTAAAATCCTTGTATGGCGCATTCTATACTGACTTAAAGATCACCCCAGCCAAAGGCAAAACGTTCCTGTTAACAGCGCAGCAAATTGAAGCCATCAAAAAATCGAATGGTGTAAGTGGTATCTCACTGATAGCAGAAGAAAAAGCGTTGTTGCAAAACAATGACAACGACGACAATAAACAGGCCACCATTACATTAAAAGGGGTGGACGATAATTACAAGCATATTACCGGTGTGGCTGATAAAACGGTGATGGGAAAATATGAGACGGGTGATGCAGACAACCCCAAACTGGTGGTGGGCTATGGCATCCAGAATAATATTGCGATCAGCGTGGATGACAGGTTCCAGCCATCTGAACTCACGATCGTATTACCCAAGAGAGGAAAAGTTTCTGCAGCCCACCCGGAGGAATCTTTAAGTGAAGGCAATGCCATTGCTGCCGGTGTTTTTGCCATTCAACAGGAGTTTGACACCCGGTATGTGATCACCAATATTGATTTTGTAAAACAACAAATGAATTTTGCTGCCAACGAATACAGCGCTGTTGAAATAAAACTGTCTAGTGATGCTGATGTGGCGTTGGGAAAATTACAGTTGCAAAAGTTGTTGGGGTCCAGCTACGATATCAAAACAAAATACCAGCAAAACCAAAGCCTGTACAGCACCATGCAATTGGAAAAATGGTTTATCTATGCCGTGCTCACCTTGATACTATTGGTAGCGGCATTTAATATGATCAGCGCATTGACCATGCTGGTGCTGGAAAAACAAAAAGACATCACCATACTGCAAAGCATGGGCGCCACTAAAAAGATGGTGCAGAAAATCTTCCTGAGTGAAGGATTATTGCTGGCGGGCATTGGTGCCGTATCCGGCATCGTACTGGCACTCATCATTTGTTTTTTGCAGTTAAAATTCCACCTGATAAAAATACAGGGCGGATCTTTTTTGATTGATTACTTCCCGGTAAAACTGGAAATGGCAGATTTTGTTTTAGTGGCGGTTACTGTTTCGGTCATTGCATTTATGGCAGCCTGGCTCCCCGCACGTAAGGCTTCTAAGCAAGCCATCGAACTGCGTTAAAAAAATAAAGGGAAGACCGCTCTTCCCTTATTAATTATTTGCCTGTTGTATTATTTATAGTCTCCCAAAGTTTCCGGCAGTTGTGCCAGCGCCTTAGCTAATTGTTCATCATTGGGTGCAATGCCATGCCATTCGTGACTGCCTTCCATAAAATCAATGCCACTGCCCATGCCGGTTCTCATCAGTATCACCACGGGCTTTTTATTGCCTGTAAGTGTTTTGGCATATTGCAGTGTTTTTACCATGGCATCCATATCGTTGCCATTTTCCAGGTGCACTACTTCCCAGCCAAATGCTGCAAATTTAGCCGCCAGGTCGCCCAGCGACATCACTTTTTCAGTTGGACCATCGATCTGCTGACCATTCCAGTCAACAGTAGAGATGAGATTATCCACTTTATGATGGGCAGCAAACATAATTGCTTCCCAGTTTTGTCCTTCATCCAGCTCACCATCGCCATGCAATGAGTAAACGGTATGCGTATCATTATTCAGCTTTTTTGCCAACGCAGCTCCAATGGCTACACTCATTCCTTGCCCCAAAGAACCACTTGCCACCCTTACACCCGGTAAGTGTTCATGTGTAGTAGGATGGCCCTGCAGCCGGCTGTTAATTTTCCTGAATGTTTTTAATTCTTCTATAGGAAAATAACCGCTTCGGGCAAGCACACTGTAAAAAACAGGTGAAATATGCCCATTACTTACAAAAAATACATCTTCCCCTGCGCCATCCATTTTAAATTCCGGGTTGTGTTCCATTACTTCAAAATACAGGGCGGTAAGGTACTCAGTACAACCTAATGATCCGCCGGGATGGCCGCTTTGACAACCATGCACCATTCTTACGATGTCTCTTCTAACCTGGCTGGCTATAGCCTTCAAATCTTTCATTAAAAATATTTTATAGTTTGAAGCAGTTTTTTTTCGTCTTTACAAGTCTTAATGACAGCAAAATTATAAACCGGGCTTTTTTGTATTGATTTCAGGCGCAAACCTACTTAATAAAAGATAACTGCAAAGGAGAAATTTTGAACCATTGCCCGTTGTGATAATAAGATGTGTGTTTTGTCGTTTTGTAATTAAATAAGTGGCCAATGTTGAAAACTTTTCTGCATTTGTTTTTTTGCACTAAATTTTTAAAACCGGCCTATTTTAACTATGTTGCATTGCTAAAAACAATGCCCGAAACACCCCACAGAAAGCTATTGAATTTGTAAACTTTAATTATTCCCCTGGCATGGACAATATATTATTAAGTGGTATTTTGGCTTTTATGATCACGTTCTTCTCAATACCTGTGATCATACAGGTTGCCAGGCAAAAAAAGATGTTCGACGAGCCTGATGAACGTAAAGTTCATAAAATGGTTATCCCTACCCTTGGTGGATTAGGCATTTTCGCCGGTTTTATTTTAGCTACTTTACTGGGTGCTCCCCTTCATAGTGCAGAACTTCAATACTTTGTAGCAGCTGCGGTGGTAATATTCTTCTTAGGCATAAAAGATGACATTCTGGTGCTTTCCCCGGCAAAAAAGTTTATTGGACAGCTGGTAGCTGCGGGTATCGTTATAAAATTTGGCGGCGTTCAGATAAGTCACATGCATGGTTTCCTTGGAATTGGCCCCATACCGCATGTGGCCAGTATCATTTTTACACTCTTTACAATAGTGGTTATTACCAACTCATTTAACCTGATTGATGGTGTGGATGGACTTGCAGGCACGCTTGGCCTCGTTACATCCATTTGCTTTGGTAGTTATTTTTTATATGTCGACCAGCTGATGTATGCAGTTATGGCGTTTTCATTAGCTGGCGGATTGATAGGGTTCCTGATCTACAATTTTTCTCCTGCTAAAATATTTATGGGTGATACCGGCTCCCTATTAATTGGTCTTGTAAACTCCATATTCGTTATTAAGTTTATTAATATTGCCGGTGCGCCCGATGCTGTCTTGCCTGTAGCAGCTGCTCCAGCTGTAGGGTTCGCCATTATGATCGTTCCCTTGTTTGATACTTTAAGGGTTTTTAGCCACAGGATATTAGACAGGCGTTCTCCTTTCAGTGCCGACAGAACACATGTTCACCATTATTTACTCGAACTTGGTTGTAATCATAAAAAGATCACCCTGCTTTGTGCCGGTGCCAATATCGCCTTTATAGCCCTGGCCGTTTCTCTCAGCAGCCTGGGCACCACGCTTGTTATTGGCATTTTATTAGCGGTGGCTATCTCACTTATAGCGGTTGTTTACTATAGCCGTCCTTCAAAAAAAGAGAAAGCTGCTACCAAATTGGTACATGAAAGTAAACTCATGAAAGCCAGGAATATTCTGTCGCTTTCCCCTGAAGTAGAGATTGCTGAAGCAGAGTAATATCATTTACTATATAGCTGAATAATCAATAATTATTAATTATTAATTAATAATTATTGATTATTGTTTTTTTGGGGTATCCCTATATTTCTTTTCTTTAGTTTTGCAGCCACTCAATTATAACTATATGTCAGAAGAATTATCGTTGATAAAAATGGATATGGAAGATGGAATGAATAAAGCCATCACACACTTAGAAACAGAATTAGTAAAGATCCGTGCCGGTAAAGCCAATCCCAATATGCTGGAAGGCATCATGGCAGAATATTATGGAAGTCCAACCCCCATTTCCCAAATAGCCAATATATCAGCACTTGATGCCCGTACCATTTCAGTACAGCCCTGGGAAAAAAATATGCTCCAGCCTATTGAAAGGGCGATCATCGCTGCTAATATCGGCATCAATCCACAAAATGACGGCACCAATATAAGGCTCTTTCTTCCCCCGTTGACAGAAGAAAGAAGAAAGGAACTGGTTAAAAGGTGCAATGGTGAAGGAGAACATGCAAAAGTTTCTATACGCAGTATCCGCCGGGATGCTATTGAGCACATCAAAAAATTGCAAAAAGACGGCCTGAGTGAAGATATAGCCAAAGACGCCGAAGCAGAGGTACAGGACCAAACCAATAAATTCATATCACTGATTGAAAAACACCTGGTTGCTAAGGAGAAAGAGATAATGGCGGTATAAATTATAGGGATTGAGTATGAAAGGTATGATTGTTATGATTTTTTCGTTTCAATCAGTCAACTAGATATGAACGGCTTAGGGCTGCATTAATCCTATCATCAGACCAATCAACAGTAATCATTATAAGAATTGAATATGAAAGATATGATTGTTATGATTTTTCTCTTTTCAATAAGCGATAGAGCTAAGACTGACCAAAAAGTGCCTTTTAATCATAACAATCATATTATTCTGAAGTAATCATCATTAAAATCCCTTTCCTAATTAGTCGCCGCATCTGCATTTACATTCCCCCATCCAAAACTTCCATTCCGGGTGGGATAATTAGATGAATTATTGATGAGCTTAGTCAGCACCTGTGCACGGGTATAAGTGGGAAACCTGCTCCAAACCAATGCTGCCATTCCACTCATACTGGCAGTAGCCACAGATGATCCTCCAACAGTAGATGGGTCATTGCCTGTCATTGCAAGTGTAAGCGGATGACGTTCATTGCTTGCTTTTTCCATCACCACGGTAAAATCTGTTTCACTTCCTTTATGGCAATCCGTACAGTTGGTATTAAAATTATTATCTCTTACTCCAGTCACCGCATTTACTTCCGTCATCGTGGCGGGAAAAATCACACCAAACCATCCTGAGGTCCAGCCAAAAGAAGTACCCGCTGCACAGAACATTAGTTTCCCTTTTCCATAGGCATACCGGATAGCATCCCTTATCTGCGAACTGCTGGTGATCCTTCCCATGCTCATGCTGATAATTTTAACATCAGCCCTGTTGGCAGCATTGGTATATGCATCTGACACACCTTTTGCTTCACGGCTGGCATCAATCAGCACATCTTCTGCACCGCGGCAAGTAACAAGATTGCAGTTGTACGCCACACCACAGGCCGCACCATCAGTACCTCTTGGAGCAGCGCAGGCTCCTGCCATGGCGGTTCCATGTCCACAACCGTCATCCGGCGTTTCTACTGAACCGGTTGGTATTCCCAAAAAGGTTGAGCGTGGCAAAGTCACTATTTTTTCAACTGTTCTTCCTGATGAATTGCCCTGGTTAAATGTACTGCCGAGGTTTTCCTGGTCAAACTCACATCCACTGTCAATAATAAAAACCTTCACCCCTGCACCGGTTGATTTTGTCCAAGCCTGTGGAATATTATGATAAGGATAATTCCAGGATTGCTTTGCATTAGGTGTTATAGTTGTGTAATCAACCCCGGAAGTGAGAACAGCATCTGCCACATTACTACCACAACCACTACTGCTTTGTGTTCCGCTGTTTTCATTGATGCGGTGAGGCTCATATCCCATGGGCTCGGCATACCGCACCAGCTTACTTGCACGCAATAACTTTACCGTTTCAAAATTTTCCACCCTTACATCTATTACCGGCAAAATGGTTTCTTCCCATTCTTCGATATTCCCGGCATTGATATTAGTTCTTGTTTTTCCCTCAGCAGACAAAATAATATTGATCACTTCATTTTTGGCTGTCTTCCAGCGGGGCGCATTGATATTAATTTCAGCAAGCCGGTCATCAACACTGCTTTCATTGGAAGGTTTATATCCAACTGATAAAATGTTATCGCTTTGCTGTAATGCACTCCATATCATTTCATCGCTGGCCGTGCTCCATTCAAATTTGCCGCTGGCTTCAATTTGATCTTTTATAAATGAATTGATCTTTTCTGAAGACAGTACCGCTGGATTTTCGATATTGGCGGGTGCTGATTCTGTATTTACTTTTTTACAAGCGTTGAGCATAACAGTGATGGCAATAATGGCAAGAAGTGTTTTTTTCATAACAGCAGTTTTAGTGCGATCAAAGTAAAACTAATTGCTGATATAACAAAGGGAAGGGTATTTCAAATTTGGGAGGTAAAGTAAAAATTTTCCAGTAGCAAAGGGAAGATCATTCAAATGCCGGAATTTCTTCTTCCAAATTCATCACTCCCCCTGTTGTTGAAAATGCAAAGCAATAACTGCCGTTAGTGATGATAAGATATGACACTTTCAGGTTCATATTATACCTCAATACCTGGTCAAGGGTTTTTTTGTCCAGTACAACACCCATTTCTTTGCATTCCACAATCATATAAGGCTGGTGATCTTTATTGTACACCACTATATCAAAACGGTTTCTGGTATCTGCCACTGCAATCTCTTTCTCCACTGCAATCAGTGAGGCCGGGTATTTCTTAACCTGGATCAAATACTGTAAAAAATTTTGCCGCACCCATTCTTCCGGTGTCAATACCATCCATTTTTTTCTCACTTCATCAAAAATGAACTCTTTGTCATCTTCCTTTTTGATCCTGGGCTGGTATGGAGGATAGTCAATCTTTATCACAGATATAAAAAATTACTTACTTTTAGCGATGTTAGATTTTGGTCAATGGTCAATAGGAAATAAAATTAACTTTTAACGAAGAAACAAATAAACCCCGAAGGATCGGACTTTTTTAAAATGATATTGAATCTATAGTAGGGGTGATAGTAAATAACAAAGTATGAAGACAAAAGAAGAAATAGTTCAAAACTGGCTGCCACGCTACACAGGTGAGAAATTAGAAAATTTTGGCGAGTATATACTGCTGACGAATTTTTCGAACTATGTAGACATGTTTGCTAAATGGAACAAAGTAAAAGTTGTTGGACAGGGTAAACCTATGCAATGCGCTACCTCAAAAAATATTACCATTGTCAATTTTGGAATGGGTAGTCCCACTGCCGCTACAGTGATGGACCTGCTGAGTGCCATTAAACCAAAAGCGGTGTTGTTCCTGGGTAAATGTGGCGGATTAAAAAAACGTAACAAGATCGGTGATCTTATTTTACCCATTGCGGCATTGAGAGGAGAAGGTACCAGCAACGATTACTTTCCACCAGAAGTACCGGCATTACCCTCTTTTATGCTGCAGAAAGCTATTTCCACCACCATTCGTGATTATGAATGTGACTACTGGACGGGCACAGTATATACCACCAACCGCCGTGTGTGGGAACATGATGATGCCTTTAAAGAATACCTGCAAAAAGTAAGGGCATATGCCATTGATATGGAAACAGCCACCATTTTTACGGTTGGCTTTTATAATAAAATTTCTACTGGGGCATTGCTGCTCGTTAGTGACAGCCCGATGATACCAGAGGGTGTTAAAACAGCCGAAAGTGATAAAAAAGTTACTTCTGAATATGTGGAGCGTCATTTGAAAATCGGCATCGACTCATTAAAGCAGTTAATGAATAATGGACTTACGGTGAGGCATTTGCAGTTTTAATACCGCTCTAACCGTTAGATAACAGGGTACTTAGACACAATCACCTCAATGCAAAAATGGAGGCTGTCATCATTACTATAAATAACTTATTTATTAATATATCTCTCTTTGCTATCAACTGAAATACCTGAAATCAAAGAGAGCTAAAATTTCCGTTAACTAACGGATTGGGCATGACTTCATTCACCTACTCAGAACTCCTTTCGTTCACCAAAAACATCTTCCGTGCCATAGGCTGCAGTGAAGACCATGCGGCACTGGCTGCAAAAGCCCTGCTCTCTGCTGACTTACGTGGTGTGGATAGCCATGGAATTGCCCGATTAAGCGGCTACGTCAGGTTGTGGCAGGCGCAACGGGTGAATGCCAATCCTCAAATTAAAATTGTGCATGAAACGCCTTCCACTGCAGTAGTGGATGGTGATAAAGGATTAGGTCTTGTTGTGGGTCCTGCTGCTATGCAAATTGCCATAGACAAAGCAACACAAGTGGGCACGGGCTGGGTAAGTGTAAAGAACAGTAATCATTTTGGCATTGCCGGTTTTCACGGCATGATGGCATTGCAACATGATATGATTGGGATTGCCATGACAAACGCTTCAGCTACTGTGGCGCCCACATTTGCAAAAGAAAGACTGTTGGGCACCAATCCGATATGTGTAGTGATACCTGCGGGGAAAGAACAGCCCTTTGTTGCTGACTTTGCCACTACCACCGCTGCCAATGGAAAACTGGAAGTATTACAAAGAAAAAACAACAACGCCCCACACGGCTGGGTACAGGATAAGGATGGGCAGCCATCTACCGATGTAAACGAATTAAAAAAAGGCGGCGCTATGTTGCCGCTCGGTGGTGATTATGAACATGGCAGTCACAAGGGATACATGCTGGGATCCATTGTAGACATTTTTTCGGCAGTATTAAGCGGTGCTAACTATGGACCATGGGTACCCCCATTTCCTGCATATTTACCCATGCCCGGGCATTTACCCGGCGAAGGTATCGGTCATTTTTTTGGCGCCATGCGAATTGATGCTTTCCGTCCGGCAGAAGAATTTAAACGGCACATGGATACCTGGATACAGCGTTTTAAATCAGCTGCTGTGGCAGAAGGTTTTGAAAGAGTCATTATTCCCGGAGAACCGGAAAGAGCAATGGAAAAACTACGAATGGAACATGGGCTGGACTTGTTACCTGCTGTGACCGAAGACCTCCAAAAGCTTGCAACGCAGTTTAGCATTGACTTTCCTTAACCGGTTTATTTCTTATCTTGTAAAAAAACTGACGTGAAACAAACTCTTACAACAACCCTTTTTGCTGTCGCTGTGTTGCTGTTCAGCAGCTGCCAAAAAGAAATCAGTCCAACAGATGTTCCAGTTGTAATTCCCCCGCCTGTTACCAACGACAGCAACCGGCTTACTAAGTATGTAGAAATAGATAGTGTTGCAGGTAATCCATCCGATACTGTAACAGTTGTTTCAATAGAATATGATGCACAAAAAAGAGTGACGGCTGTTATATCTTATAACTCAACGGACCCTGCCGATAACCTGGCCAATTATGAAAAATATTTTTATCATTACAATGGTTCAGATACTTTGCCCGACAGGGCGATCATGCAACTTAGAATTGAATCAGGAGCGGATATCAATGTTCGTGCAGACACATCTTTTTACACCTACAATTCAGCTGGCAAATTGCTCAAGGATTCTTCTAACAGGAATCTTACCAGCAGTTTTGGACAAACGCATTCTGTAACTACCCGGACGTTTGACTACCAAAGCAGTTTTTTTACTATTTTAAAAACAGATACAGATACTGATACGGTATTTGGAGGCCCAACGATCGATTCGGTATTTTTAACACTTGCGAATGGTAATATCAGCGCTATTCAATTTGCTAATTATATACTTCCCGGTTATACGCCCGGCTACGGGCACAACAGTACATTTACGTACGACAACAATCCCAATCCATTTCATAAAATAAAAGCCCTGGCTTCCACCATACAATTGTTTGAGTTTGACAACGGACCATTGGCCTTATTGCAAAAAAATAATGTGACCTCGATCGCTCAAACCAGCCTGGCAGGTGAAACGGTTTCTGAAAACATACAATACAGCTATAACTCCAGTGGATATCCTGCTGTTTCGTACAGCACTTACAATTCCGATTGGGGAGGGTTCCAGGAAATACGCTACTACAAAAGCCTGTATAGTTACAACTAAATATTGCCTGGGGTTTATTAATGCGATGGCATTTATATTTGCACCTCAAAAACAAATTGTTCTACGATGAAAGTAATGAAGTTTGGCGGCACCAGCGTGGGCAAGCCCGAAAGAATGCATGATGTGGCAAAACTGGTAACCGCCGATGAGGAAAGTAAGATCGTTGTATTGAGTGCATTGAGCGGCACAACCAACGCATTGGTTGAGATCAGTACTTCTCTCTCTGTGGGCGACCGCAATACGGCCAAACAACAAACTGAAAAATTAGAAGCCCATTACAAAGACTTTTGCAGCAAACTGGTAAAAAGTGCACCGGCATTGGAAAAAGCACTGGCCATTGTGCAGGAGCACTTTGAGTTTTTAAATATTATCTTAAAAATATCTTTCAGCGAAGCATTGAACAAGGACATCCTGGCGCAGGGAGAATTGTTAAGCACCAAATTATTTTGTGTTTACCTGGAAGAAAAAGGCATTGATCATTTGCTGATACCGGCACTTGATTTTATGACGATCGATTATTATGATGAGCCACAGATCGGCAGCATCAAAGTAAAACTGGCGCAGTTACTGCAAAAGCATCCTGATAAAAAAATATTTATTACACAGGGATATATCAGCCGCAATGCAAGGGGTGAGGTAGATAATTTAAAACGCGGCGGAAGTGATTACTCTGCCTCCTTAATTGCCGCCGCCATCAATGCCACTGTTTGTGAAATATGGACAGATATTGACGGTATGCACAACAACGACCCCAGGGTGGTGAAGAAAACGGTGGCCATTGAGCAATTGAGTTTTGATGAAGCGGCTGAACTCGCCTATTTCGGCGCTAAAATTTTACACCCCGCAAGTATCTGGCCGGCGCAGATGTATAAAGTGCCGGTGAAACTACTGAACACCATGCAGCCGGATGCCAAAGGCACTACGATAAAAGAAGAAGCTGGCAGCACGGGCGTAAAAGCAGTGGCAGCAAAAGATGGTGTAACGGCCATTAAAATCAAAAGCAGCCGCATGTTGCTGGCCTATGGTTTTTTAAGAAAGATATTTGAAGTGTTTGAAAAATACCGCACGTCGATTGATATGATCACCACTTCTGAAGTGGCTGTTTCGCTCACCATTGACAGTGATGCTAATCTTGCAGATATTGTAAAAGAACTGGAGCCCTTCGGTACAGTGGAGGTTGACAGCAATCAAACCATTGTAAGTATCGTAGGCAACGAAATAAGCGAAACAGAAAATGTGATGCAAAAACTATTTGCTGCATTGTCTTCCATACCGGTAAGGATGGTAAGTTATGGAGGCAGCCGGCATAATATTTCGATCCTGGTTTCCAGGCAGTATAAAGAGCAAACCCTGCAATTGCTCAACAAGGGCTTATTTGGCCTGGATTAGTATTTTTCCCATTCTTTAACAGCCGCTTCAGCAAAAAAAATTATGCGCTGAAGCGGTTTTTTTATTTTTTAGGTCATTGAATATCAATGCCTTTTTAACACATGGAGAAAAAATTGCAAAAAAGTACAATTACTAAGCAATAATACTTTGGCGTGATCGTTTTATAGATGGTTTTTCATAGGATATTGGATTTAAAACGGGCAGAGATTTCCATCTCCGCCCCTTTTTGTTTTATATCCAAACCGGTCTCACCTTCGGTACTGAACGGAATAAAAAAACTCTCCGTAAAGGAGAGCTTTTCAATATTAGTTCTGAAATATACAATATTACCTCTTACACTACCATCATCGCATCACCATAACTAAAGAAACGATATTTGTCTTTGATCGCTTTTTTATAGGCTTCCATTATCAGGTCGTACCCGCCAAAAGCACAGGTCATGATCAACAGGCTTGTTTTTGGCAAATGAAAATTGGTAACCAATGAGTCTGCAATAGAGAATTCATACGGTGGATGAATGAACATATTCGTCCAGCCTTCTGATGGTTTCAATAATTTTTGTGCAGTAAAAGATGATTCCAGTGAACGCATAGTAGTGGTACCTACAGAACAGATCCTGCGGCTATCCGTTTTTGCTTTATTTACAATAGCGCAGGCGGTTTCATCAATAGCATAATATTCGGCATCCATTTTATGTTTGCTCAGGTCTTCCACTTCAATAGGACGGAAGGTGCCCAGGCCAGTATGCAGGGTTGTTTCTGCAAAGCGGATGCCTTTTATTTCAAGACGTTTGATCAGTTCTTTACTAAAATGCAAACCAGCAGTGGGAGCAGCAACAGCGCCCTCATGTTTGGCATAAACTGTCTGGTAACGCTCTTTATCATCTTCATCCGGCTTACGCTTGATGTATTTTGGCAAAGGTGTTTCACCCATAAAGTCAAGCATTTTACGGAATGACTCTTCTGTATCTTCCCACAAAAAACGGATGGTACGGCCACGGCTGGTAGTGTTATCAATTACTTCTGCCACCAATTCATCATTCTCTCCAAAATATAATTTGTTACCCACACGTATCTTACGGGCCGGATCTACGATCACATCCCAAAGACGGTTAGGTTTATTCAATTCTCTTAAAAGAAATACTTCGATCTTGGCACCTGTTTTTTCCTTACGGCCATACATCCTGGCTGGAAATACTTTGGTATTATTTACTACCATCACATCCTTGTCATCAAAATAATCCATGATGTCGCGGAAGTTGCGGTCTTCAATTTTGCCTGACTGACGGTGAACCACCATCATCCGGCTGTCTTCTCTTTTTTTTGTGGGGTTTTGGGCGATCAGATTAAGTGGAAGGTCAAATCTAAACTGGCTTAATTTCATGTGTATCAAAAAATTTTAAAAATGATGAACACATGCCTGTACTGTGTTGTTGCAGAGATATGTAGCCCGTTACAGGCACTTATCATGTTACGGCATGATTTTAAAAGAGTGCAAATGTAGGGTAAAAAGCCCTTCGCTGTGTCAATCCTTTTCTGTCCTTTCAAAATAATACGCAAAGGGCCGTTAAAAATAAGCTGAACAGCCATTGATTATTTTGTGATATAACCCGTTCGTTGCATCTTTATAGCATTCGCAATAAACAAGACCCTTTATGATAAGAAAATATCTTTTGCTGTTGTTTGGACTACTGGTGCTGCAGAATTGTTTTGCGCAAAAAAATACGCCCAAAAAATACCCCAGCCTGCTTTGGGAGATTACCGGTAACGGTCTCAAAAAACCATCCTACCTTTTTGGCACCATGCATGTAAGCCGCAAAATGGCTTTCCACCTGAGTGATTCCTTTTATTATGCTATCAAAAATGCGGATGCCGTGGCGTTGGAACTGAACCCCGATATATGGCAGGGTCAAATGGCAAGGATGGACAAACTAAAAACTGAGTATAGTAATTATGTACGCAGCGCCAATGGGGATTTTCTGTCTGAAAATTCTTTCCGGCTTAAAAAATATGATGATGAACTAAAACTGGCACTAAGCACAGAACCCTCAGTAGTAAACAGCCTGCTGTACCGGAGCTATAAACCACAGGAAGATTTTGAAGAAGATACTTTCCTAGACCTCTATATTTTTCAAACAGGGAAAAAGCTGGGAAAGCGGGGCACTGGTGTGGAAAATTATTATGAAACAGAAAAGATAGTACTGGAAGCCTATGGCGATATGGCCAGCGAAAAGAAAAAGAAAACAATTGATACCGATGGAGAAAGCATGGGTGATATTGCCGAAAAAATTGAAGATGCTTACAAGCGGGGCGACCTTGACCTGATGGATTCTCTGGACAATATCGTGGAGCGTTCCGCCGCTTTCAGGGAAAAGTTCTTGTACCTCCGCAATGAGATACAGGCCAATTCAATGGACAGCATCATGAAAAAAAGTTCGCTGTTTGCGGGTGTTGGCTCAGCACATTTACCTGGGCCCCGTGGCGTAATTGAATTACTGAGAAATAAAGGCTATAAACTTCGTCCCATTAAAATGGCCAACAGGAATGCCACTCAAAAAGAGGCGGTTGACAAACTGAAAGTACCGGTAATATTCAGTACCATAAATGCCGAAGATGGCTTTTACAAAGTGGATGTGCCCGGCCAGTTGTATGATGTGAACGAAGATTATTTCACCCTCAACCGCAGGCAGTATTCAGATATGAGCAATGGTAGTTTTTACCAGGTAACCAGGGTAAAGACACATGCGGCATTTATCAACCAAACGGAAGAACAGGTTAAGAAAAAAATTGACAGCCTTTTATACGAAAACATACCAGGTAAAATTTCAAAGAAGATTTCCATCACTAAAAACGGGTACAGCGGCTATGATATTACCAGCAGAACCCGTCGCGGCGACCTGCAGCGCTACCATATTCTTATCACACCGGTTGAGATACTCATTTTTAAAATGAGTGGTAAAGAAAATTATATTGATGGAAAGGAAGGCAACCAGTTCTTTTCATCCATCACACTCAAAGAACGGGACAATAACAATGTTGTGTATTCGCCGGCAGCAGGCGGTTTTTCAGTAAAGCTGCCGCAGCAACCGGCGGTTACCTATGAAAAAGCCGGAAAGGACGGCAACAGCACCTGGACATACGAAGCTGTAAATAAAACTACCGGCAGCGCCTATCTTATAATAAAGAAAAGTATTTACAATTTCGATTTTCTTGACCAGGATAGTTTTGAACTAAAACTGGTGGAGGAGTCATTCCGCTCACCGGATTATTTTGAAAGACAAGTGCATCGGAAACTTTCTTCTTTCAATGGCTATCCACGTCTTGAAGTAGAAGAAAAAATGAAAGACAGCGCTGTGGTAATGGCACATTACCTGATAAAGGGTCCGCATTATTATGCCCTTGCCATAAGAACGGATAAAAAAGAAGAAGCAGCAGCGTTTTTCAGTTCTTTCCAGCTTACACCATACCGCTACCCGGCCAGCAGTCAGTTCACCGACACCTTTATGCACTTTACTGCCAACACGCCCGTGGCTCCGGCTATTGATACTGGCTACAGGGCAGTAATTGAAAAAGTAGCCAAGGCAGCCCGTGGCAGTTACTACAATGAATACAGCAATGACACTGAAAACAAATCCGCTTACTTTTTTAGTGACTCTACCGGTGAAGCCATCATGGTAAGCATAGAAAAATTGTCTGATTATTATTATGGAAAGGATACGGCTGCATTCTGGAAAAGCCAGACCGAAGGTTTTGAAGGCAGCAACGAAATGGTAGTAAGCAATAAGAAGTATTTTGAAAAACCAGGAGGCGTTAAAGGCTACACACTAAATGTAACGGATACAGGTTCGTCTAAAAAGATCATAGCGGCAGTGTTGCTAAAGAATAATTATCTCTTTAATATCATAACAATGGGTGATACACTAGATCACCAGAGCAGCTTTACCAGCAATTTTTTCACCAGTTTTACAGCTGATGAAACAGCCAAAGGCAGGGATATCTTTACAAACCCTCTTGATACTTTTTTTGCACATCTCTTTAGTACCGATAGCGGCACGCTTGCCAAAGCACAAAAATCAATTGGTGAAGTGTATTATGGCGAAGCGGGTGTTCCCAAAATAATGGATGCGCTGAAAAAGTTATCCCCTGGTTATAAAAATTATTTTGAGGTTAAGACAAAACTGATTGCTGAGCTGGGATTTATTAAGGATACTACCAATCCTGTGGTGGTAGATCATTTGAAATCGATCTATACCCAAACGGCAGACACCAGTATGTTTCAGAATGAGGCAATAACAGCATTGGCAAGACATAAAACGAAGTATGCCACCTCCTCCTTTAAAGAAATGGTATTGCAGGATCCTCCTGTGTATGATGAAGACAGCTATTCTTACAGCAGCCCTTTTAACAGCCTGGAAGATACGCTGGAACTTGCGGCACAGTTATACCCCGACATTTTACAACTTACCAGCTTAGATGATTATAAAGAGCCCGTGATGGACCTGCTGGTAACATTGGTTGATAGTGGCCATATAAAACCGGCACAATATGAAAACTGGTTCAGCAAAATTTTCTTTGATGCCAAACTGGCATTAAAAAAACAAAAGGTGAATGATGAAAAGAAAATGGAAGAGGAAAGCAAAAAAGAAGACGACATTGAAGAATCAGATTATGCTTACCCTGCCCGCTATAGCAGCAGCGAACACAGCGATGAGCTGAAAGATTATGCAGTACTGCTGGCACCTTTCTATGACCAGAATGTAAATGTGTCAAAGTTCTTTGACAAATTGCTGCAAAGCAAGGATGATGATGTGAAAATGAATGTTGCAGTTGTATTGCTGAGAAATAAAAGAGATGTGCCCGACAGCATCTTCACCAATATTGCCGCAAAAGACAACCTGCGGGGCAGGTTATATACTGAGCTGGAAGAAATAAAACGATTGGACAAATTTCCGGCGAAGTACAAAAACCAGGTTGATATAGCCAGGACATACCTGCTGATGGAAAAATCATTCGACAAAGTGGATTCTGTAGAGCTGGTCGGCAAGCAAGGGGCGTCTTATGACACAAAAAAAGGTGTGGTATATTTTTTCAAATACAGGGTAAAAAAAGAGGACGACTGGAAGATGGGTATTAGTGGCCTGCAACCCGAAAATGAAAATGAAGTAAGCAGTGATAATAAACTGTGCAGCATGACGGACAAAAAGCTGAAAGAAGAAAAACCTGCAATAGAACAGTTCCAGGAACAATTGAAAAAACTATTGTTCAATTTTCATCCCAGCGCAAGAAATTTTTATGAGAACAGCCGGTATGGGAATTATAATTTGAGGTACTAATAAATAGTAAAACCGGCCAGTTGAAAAAAACGCTGATCGTCACGTTGAGTGCTTTGAGTTTCTTTTTGACGGGCGTCATATTGGCGTTCTTGTTTGAAACAGGGTACAGACGTTTAATACGGTTTTTATTTACCTTTTTTAACGGGGATAGAATTCAATTCTTTGGTAAAGATTTTCACCTGTTCCCAAGTAGTGTTTTTATTTTGTCATTTGGGTGCCTGATTTCTCTAATGTACATCTCTCTAAAGCACCTTTCCTTTGCCCATTGGTTAAAACAGTTGATTATTACTGTTGGTATTTTTTTTAACCAACGCATTGGTAACTTATACCGCCAGTAAGATATTAATAATTGAATGCACAGCTTGTGATGACGGGATGAGAAAGTTGAATAGGAAGGAAATAGGTTATGACCAGTATTTCGTTGCCGGCAACATCGTTTGTATCATTTACCTTCTAATTTTATACCTGTTACACAGGAGAAGATTGCTGAAAAAATCATCGGGACGATTCTAGTTTCTTCCCCGGTACCGCATCAATCAGCCGCCTGGTATACTCATGTTGCGGATTAAAATATACCTCCTCCGTTATTCCTTCCTCCACTATTTGTCCCTGCCGCATCACCATGATCCTGTCGCTGATATAACGCACCACCGAAAGATCATGAGAGATAAAAATGGAAGTGAACTGGAATTCTTTTTTCAGATCGTTTAGCAAATTGAGCACCTGCGCCTGCACACTTACATCCAAAGCACTTACACTTTCGTCAAAAATTAAAAAGGATGGATTAAGACCCAATGCCCTTGCAATACAGATCCGCTGTCGCTGACCACCGCTGAACTGGTGTGGGTAGCGGTTAAAATGTTCAGCTTTCAAATTCACTTTTTCCAGTAACTCAATTGCTTTCTCTTTTCGCTGCCCTTTGTTGGCGGCCATACCGTGCACCTGCATTGGCTCCGCAATGGCCTCACCAATAGTGATCCTCGGATTGAGTGAACCATACGGGTCCTGGAAAACGATCTGCAGGTCTTTCCTGAGGTCAGTCATTTTTTTCCGGGGCAACTGTACCAGGTCGGTACCATTCAACATTATTTTTCCTGCTGTTACGGGCACCAACTGCAGAATGGCCCTGCCAAGCGTTGTTTTGCCACAGCCACTTTCGCCTACCAGTCCGAGCGTTTCACCCTTACTAACGCCAAAGCTCACCCCATCTACGGCTTTGAAAGGGGTGGGAGTTTTTTTAAAAACAGATCCAGGAGCGTTGTAATAGACTTTTAGATCTTCAATTTCTAATACGGGTTGCGGGTTAAGGGTTACGGGGTTGTTTTGTTTGTTTGTTATATGTGCTTCATGCCCCATTTCTTCTTCGCAAACATCATTAACCTGCAACCCGGAACCCGTAACTGAATTATCCGTAACCAAATCTCCAATCACAGGCAACCGCTCTCCTTTTTTATGCAGCGATGGCCTGCAATGCAGCAGCGCCTTTGTATACTCATGTTGTGGGTTTTTTAATATGGCTGCCGCACTGCCTTGCTCCACGATTGTACCCTTGTACATTACCACCACTTTATCGGCCATATCCGCCACCAGGCCAAGGTCGTGTGTTACCAAAATCACACTCATGCCATTTTGCCCACCGGGCTTTGCTGGCCGCCGCAGTTCTTTGATGAGTTCCAGTATTGTTTTTTGTACGGTTACATCGAGGGCTGTTGTTGGTTCATCTGCTATCAATAAACTGGGGTTGCAACTCATTGCCATGGCGATCATCACCCGTTGTTTTTGACCGCCACTTAGCTGGTGAGGAAAACGATGAATCATTTGAGAGGGATCCGGCAACTTTACTTTTTCGAAGAGTTCAATCGTTTTTTGCCTCGCAATAGCAGCTTTTACTTTTTGATGCAACTGGAGCGCTTCCATCACCTGGTCACCACAAGTAAGTACAGGATTTAATGAGGTCATCGGCTCCTGGAAAATCATGGCAATATCCTTTCCCCTGATGGCTCTCATCGCTTTTTCACCTAACTGAAGCAGGTTTACCGGCACTCCATTTTCCTTTGAAAAAAGTATTTCACCCGTTATAGCGGCTTGTTTTGGCAATAACTGCAACATGGACAAAGCCGTAACGGATTTGCCACTGCCGCTTTCCCCTACTATAGCGACCAATTCGCCGGGCATTACTTCAAATGAAATATTGCTGACAGCTTTCGCATTGTCAAAAACCACCGATAAATTGTTAACCTGTAAAAGAGGTGTACCCATGTTGGTTAAAATTAGTGAATAAGGCATTCTGCCAAAAAAATCCTTTTCCTTACTTTTGCGTCCCGAAACGTTGCAGCGTTTCAAACGTTTAAATCGTTTAAACGTTTGAACGGCTTAAACGTGTTAAACGATAACATTTTATGGGAAGGATATTTGAAGTACGTAAAAGCGCCATGTTTGCCCGTTGGGATAAAATGGCCAAAAACTTTACCCGTATCGGTAAAGAGATCGTGATTGCAGTAAAAGCGGGTGGCAGCGACCCTAACTCCAATGCTGCACTGCGCCGTTGTTTTCAAAATGCCCGTAGTGTAGGTATGCCTAAAGACAGGGTGGAAGCAGCTATTAAAAGAGCCACTGGTAAAGACCTGGTAAATTATGATGAGATCCTGTACGAAGGATATGCACCGCATGGCATTGCTGTACTGGTGGAAACCGCTACAGACAACTCCACCCGTACTGTAGCTAATGTACGCATGCACTTTACAAAAGGCGGTGGCGCATTGGGCACCAGCGGAAGTGTGGCTTTTACGTTTAACCGCATGGGTGAATTCAAAGTAAAAAATAACGGGCAGAACCTGGAAGAACTTGAACTGGAATTGATTGATTATGGACTGGAAGAAATCGGTGAAGACAGCGAAGGCAATATTATTATACGTACAGCATACAATGAATTTGGACATATGGCCAAGGCGCTGGAAGAAAAAAAGATCGAGGTAATAACGGCAGAGCTTACCCGTATTCCCACTAATACGGTGGAACTGGGAGAAGAACAAGCCAACGAGGTTTTAAAACTGGTGGATAAACTGGAGCAGGATGACGATGTGCAGAAAGTGTACCACAACCTGAAATAATAAAAGGCCGTCAGTCAAACTGACGGCCTTTTCATTTTCGTAAAGTTATTACCTATGCCTCCTCCCCTTCTAATGCCAGCAAGAGTAAAAACACCTGGTCCATAAACTGAAAGAACCTTTCTGCCATTATCGATATTTTAATTCATTAAAAAATTGTTGATCTGCATTGCAGGAAAGTAACAAAGGGCCACGCAGATGCATGGCCCGGTTGTTTACCAAAACCTGATCCTTATCCGAAGAAAACTCTTTCAGTAGCTGTCTTGATCTCCAGGTCAGTGTCCCCGATTTTTATTACCCTGATATCACCTGTTGATTTAATTGATATAGAAGCATCACCATCCAGGTATATCTTTAAAGAAGAGGAAGACAGGCGTCCTCTTGAATGAACTTCTGAACCATCTTTTACATACAGTTCACCAAGGCTGTTCACATTTACGATCAACTGTACTTTTCCTTTTAAAGAACCTTTTTTGCTGCTGATCTTCATCACGCCGTTTTTGATGGTCCATTCCACTTTGTCAACATCTGCATCAGCACCTTTGAATTCAATGGCCTTGCTGTCGCTTTCTACCAGCATGATGTCGATGCCGTCCTGCACCTGCAGTTTTGTAAATGCTAATTCATACATAGCCTGTTTGTTTACGGGCTTTTCGTTGCCTGCTGCAAAAGCAGACAGGGATGCTGTAAGGATGATGGCTGTTACCATCGTTAATACTTTTTTCATGACTTTGTTTTTTTGTTGCTTAAACGGCAACTGTTATCAATGTTTGTTTTTCAACACAAATGTGGGATGTTATTAAGTCAGTTTCTATAGCATGAGTGTGTGAATATTCAGCCTGGATTCGCGGCATTTAGTGACCCTTTGCAATTCATACAGTCATTCTTTCCATTCATCAGCACATTTGAACAATTCATGAATCAAAATCATCACATAAAGATGTGGTTTGATCCGGGGTGCCTATTATTGCATGTCCATTGTATAGATTTGTACAACCAAATGAATAAACCACTATTCATATTATTATGTGTTTTTTGCTGCATTCAAAGCCATGCACAAAGAGGTTTTGCATTTAACCGCCTGAGTACTGAAGACGGAATTGGCCTGGCCAGTAATGATGTAAGAAGCATTTACCAGGATAAGAAAGGATTTATATGGGTAGGAACTGCCAACGGGCTGCAGCGGTTTGATGGCAGCAAGTTTATACATTTCAGCACCAAGGGCGACCCTATGCCGCATACACTTGTTACGCAAATAATACCCGAAGACAGCAACCGGCTTTTTTTATCAATGGTGACCGTGCATGAATTTGGGATATTTGACCCTGTTAGTTTTGAATACAGGAAAATACCTTTAAAACCCGGTAAAGAGATAAGCTCCCGTGCCGATTACCTGCCCTGGAAAGACAACGAAGGAAATATCTGGCTTACAGTAACACGGCACGGATTGATGCGCTATGATAAAAAACAAAGGGCTTTTGTAGATGACAACCGCTTTGATCTGCCTAAAGGCTGGGAAACAGTTGTACGAACTGTTTTTGTTGACAGTGTAAAAAAGCAAACCTGGTTTTGTACAGATAGCGGGCTTTGTGTTTATAATAAAGCAGCCAACCGCACCTGGTATAAAAATTATAACCCCGGTCGTTTACCCATTTTTTTCAACAGCCAGCTGCAAACGGGCATGTCGAGGCTTTTTATTGATAAAAGAAGAAGGATATGGGGTATTGTCTGGAACCCCGGCAGCGGCCGGTCACAAGCGGTTTGTCTTGATGAAAATGGCGCAAATACAATTACACAGGATACAGCAGGTATTAACCAGGGCCCGGCAGGGTATATGGAACTTCATCAGATGTATGAAACAAAGAGCGGTGGCATGTGGCTATATGGCAACGGTGTGTTATTTAGTTTTGACAACGAACAACGGCGCTTCAATTATATCGGCAGTGATGCAGATGTAACACAGATCGGCATTTCCTATGAAAGCATTTACCAGGTAATCGACGACAAAGATGGAAGCATCTGGATCGCTACCAACCGTGGTCTGTATTATACCTCTGCTGTAAGCGGTTCTTTTTCCGTTATCAATATTTTATTCGACAACAAAAACAACCCAACAGACATTACGGATATACTGGAGCTTGACAATGGTGACTATTGGCTCACCTCCTGGAGCTATGGTGTAAAAACACTGGACAGGTTTTTAAGAAAAAAAGAAAATCACTTGTTTGCTACAGCCCCGCCCACTAACTGGACAGCAGAGCAAAAAGGAAACTTGAAATTCACCTGGGCACTCTGCCAGCAAAAAAAAGACGGGAAAGTCTGGGTGGGCTGCAATGGTGGTGTACTGATGTTGTACGATACTTTAAAAAGAACAACACAATACCTGGCTCCACCAGCATTTGGGAAAACCACCACGAGGTATATTACAGAAGATGCTTTTGGCGCCATTTGGTTTGGTACACAAGCGGGCATTATCTTCCGGTACCAAAACGAACAGTTTACCGAACTGCTGCGGCTGAATGCGGTTATTCATAAAATATTTTTCGATAACCGGGGCATGATGTGGGTGGCAACCTATGAAAGCGGTTTGTATGCCATCAACGCTGCCTCGGGCAAGATCATTCATCATTTTACGGCCACTACGGGGAATAATAAATTGTTTGCCAACAGCGGCTATGATATCGAGCAACTGAATGACAGCATGATTGTACTGGCGGCAGGAGCGCTGAATTTTATTAATAAATACACCGGCACTGTAAAGCTGGTAACATACGAAGATGGATTACCTTCTAATAATGTGATGCGGCTGCGGATGGATGATAATGGTTATTTATGGATCATTACTTCTAATGGACTTTGCCGCTATAACCCTACAAACAACCGTATTACTTCTTATGGCAGAAGGGATGGTATTGTACTGGCAGAAAAAACAAATACTGCAGATTTTATCTGCAAAGAAGGCTACCTCATCTTTGGCGGCAGCAATGCCATGATCATGTTTCATCCTTCGGTTTTTTCCAATACACAACCGCCACCTGATGTTACCATCACCGATTTTAAAATATTCAACCAGTACTACCCGGTGGACTCTTTGCTGCAGGATGACAAAATAAAACTGAAAAGCGACCAGAATTCTGTGAGTATCAATTTTGCCTCTTTAAGTTTTATGCAGCGTGACAAGCTCACGTATTATTACAAGATGGAGGGGCTGGATGAAGACTGGATAAAGGCAGACAAATCCATGTCGGTGAATTACTCTCACATGCCGGCCGGCAATTATGTTTTTAAAGTGTTTTGCGAAAACCTGGAAGGTATCCGGTCACCGAACATTACACAGATGCCCATATTCATCAAACCACCTTTCTGGAGAACGGGGTGGTTTTTTAGTGTATGCCTCTACGTGATAGCCCTTATTATTTACGTGGTGCACCGCCTGAGGGTGAATAAAATACTGGCTGTTGAAAAAATAAGGAACAATGTAGCCCGTGACCTGCATGATGATATGGGCAGCACGCTCAGCACCATCAATATTCTAAGTTCGATGGCAAAAAGCAAAATGACTACAGAGCCATCCAAGGCAGGTGAATACATTGCAAAAATTACCGACAACAGCCAGCGCATGATGGAGGCGATGGATGATATTGTGTGGAGCATCAAACCAAGTAACGACAGTATGCAGCGCATCGTGGCCCGCATGCGGGAATTTGCCACCAATGTGCTGGAAGCAAAAGATATGGAGCTGGAATTTGTTGCAGATGAAACACTGTTTGATGTAAAGCTGAATATGCAGGCCAGGCGGGACTTGTTTTTAATTTTTAAAGAAGCCGTGAACAATGCGGCTAAATATTCTAAGGCTACCAAAGTGGACATCAACATACGGCCCGAAGGAAAAAAATTAGTGCTGCAGGTAAAAGACGACGGAACCGGTTTTGATGTAAACAATGCGGATGGCAACGGGTTGGCCAATATGCAAAAAAGAGCAGGCTTTTTATCAGGGAATATTGACATTCTGTCAAATGAAGGTAGCGGCACGATAATCAAACTGGTAATACCGGTATCATAAAATAGTAAACAAAAAAGGATGAACCGTTTCCTTAGTCAAAAATTCAGGTTTTATTCTTTCGTGTGCATTGCGTTGCTCACGTTTGTGCATGGGTACAATTTAAAAGTTGGCTACCTGGAGGCTGCTTCATTGGTGGAGGAGCCCCTCACCTTTACTACCTTTTTTGAATTTTTTATGGCCAACGGGGTACTGCGATTCCGAATACCGTTGCTGTTCATCATTTCTGGATATATTTTTTCCCTGCAGGATAACAAGCCTTATACCTTTATGATCGGCAAAAGGTTTAAAACCCTGATGATCCCTTTCTTTATCTGGAGTGCTGTTGGGCTGCTGATCACTTATACACTACAACAATTCCCGGTAACAGCACAGGCAGTAAAAGATGCGGGAATGGATCAACTCGGTGACAACAGGCCGTATAATGAGATAGGCTGGCTGGGTATCCTGCACAGATGGCTGGTAGTACCCATCTCCTTCCAGTTGTGGTTTATCAGGTCTTTATTTATTTACAATTTACTCTACCCATTATTCAGGTGGGGGGTTACCAAAATACCCGCCATATGGTTAATCGCTACTTTTATTTTGTGGGCCATGCAGTTTAGCTATCTAACGTTTGAGGGTAATGGCATTTTCTTTTTCTCTTTGGGCATCTGGATAAACAAATCAAATTATCCCCTCGATAAAAAACCAGCATGGTTCAGCGCCTACCTGGCCTGGGTTTGCTTTATTGGCTTTGCTATGATCAAAAGTTTTATGGCTTTTGAACTGGAAAATACTAACCTTACAAAAGTAGTGCTGATTGCCTTGTATGCAGCCACAGTCATATCCGGTTTGCTGGCGGTTTGGTTCAGCCTCGATGAGCTGGTAAAATGGTGCATGCAGCGAAAATGGTTTTTATGGTTATCGGCCTTTGCCTTTGTTATCTATGGTATGCATGTGCCACTCATTGAATACCTCACTATGTTGATGTACCGTTATATGAATACGATACCCAACTATCGCCTGCTGGTATACCTCACTGCACCGGCAATTGTATTAGCTATCTGTGTTATCACTGGTGTGCTCCTGAGAAAACTGGTGCCTAAATTTTACAGGCTGGCAACAGGCGGCAGGGGCTTTTAACCCAGATTTTGCAGTTGGTTTCGTTATGAGGGTTTCAAATGCAATACGGGAGTGTATTTCAGGTTATCTTTTGGCTGAAGTAATAGTGAACTATTTCGAGGTCAAAAAATGTTCTGAAATGCGCTACTGTGCAGCAGTTGGAAGCCGCAATAGAATAACAACTGCAAAATCTGGGTTTAACATATTTATGCGGTTGACATAGCCAACTTACAAAGCTACCTTTGTTGTTTAAAATTCAAAATACTATGATCAAAGTGCTTATTTATGAAGATAACCCACAACTCAGAGAGGGGCTTACGATGCTTATCAATGGGTCTGATGGGTTTGAAGTGTTGTCTTCTTTTAAAAATTGTAATAATGTGGTGGAGGAAGTGGAGGCGTTTAAACCTGATGTGATATTGATGGATATAGATATGCCGGGAGTAAATGGATTGGAGGGTTTAAAACTGGTAAGAGAAATAGATACCACGGTTAAGATACTGATGCTGACGGTGTTTGACGATAATAAAAATGTTTTCCAGGCCATTAGCAGCGGCGCCAATGGATATATTTTAAAGAAAACTCCCCCCGGCAAACTGCTGGACTATATTACCGAAGCCCAAAGTGGCGGGGCACCCATGACTTCCTCTATCGCCACCCAGGTATTGAAGATGTTTTCCAGTATGAACAATGAAAAGGGGGAAGATTACAATTTATCTGACCGGGAGAAGCAGGTGCTGCAATTATTGGTTGATGGGTATAGCTATAAAATGATTGCCGGTGAAATGTACATTGCAATTGATACAGTAAGGAGTCATATTAAAAAAATATATGAAAAGCTGCATGTGAACAGCAAAAGCGAGGCGGTGGCCAAGGCCTTTAAGGACAGGATCGTGTGATAAAGGGCAAAACACATATTTATGTGGTTGCAACCGGGCAGCGATAGCGGTACTTTTGATATCTTCTTTTCAATACATCTGAAAAGAAAGTAGTCATGAAAAAGTCATTGATAATCGCTCTAATGCTGCTGGTACTGGCCGGAACTGCTTTCACTGCAGTAAAAAACAACAGGCAGTCTAAGGTTAAACCAGGCATTTGTTGTAAAAAGACCAGCCTGGGAAAACCGGAAAAAAAAGGAACTGCGCCGGTTCATTATTTGCCGGTGGTCAATTTTTTCTAATATGTAAACATGTGTTTTCTTTTAGTTTTTAATAAATGAGGGTAAGGGCCCCCAACATCGTTGGGGGTCCTTTTATTAACAGCCTGCCCCCATCTGAATAATGAATTTTTGTGAAACCACGGGGAATTTGTAGCTTGTCGCCAGAAGTGAACCGCTTCAACCACTATTTACTAACCATAAATTCAAAAAACGATGTCGAACATGATTACAGCTTATTGCATGAAAACAAAAGAAAAAAATGTTCCAATGCAGGATGCGGTGATAACAAAAACGGCCCGTGGTGGCTATATGGCACAGGGGCATGATGGAAAAGGAAACAAAATGACTACAATGCTTGGCGAAGCGGCTGCTCTTAAAGCAGTAGAAGAGGGCGTTGCAAAAAAAGCATGGTAAGAATTAATTTTTAATTTTACCGGGCTGCCTTTACCAATGGCAGCCCGTTTTATTATAAGCATACGCCGTATTATTAGAAAATGAGATTACTTGTATTTGTACCACTATTATTCCTTTGCGGCAAGTTGGCTGCCCAGTATACTGTAAACGGCAATGCCTCTACCAATAATTGTCATTGCTACACACTTACGCCCAGCAGCAATAACCAGAGCGGCTCGGTTTGGAACAATTTTCAAATAAACCTCAGGGAATCATTCGATTTTAATTTTGACATCAACCTCGGTTGCATTGATGCGAACGGTGCAGATGGAATTGTATTTGTACTGCAACCGATCAGTACCAGTGTAGGCGGTTCTGGTGGTGGAATGGGATTTTCAGGTATCTCTCCTTCTATCGGTATCACCATCGACACCTGGCAAAATACGGATGTTTCCGATCCTGCTTTCGACCATATCGGCATACAGGTAAATGGCAACCTGGACCATAGCAATGCTGCCAGCAACATCGCCGGCCCTGTTACTGCACTGGCTAACAGCGACAATATTGAAGATTGTCAATGGCACACGTTCAGGATAAAATGGGATGCCACCACCAATGAACTGGTGACATTTATTGATGGTGTACAGCGGGTAAATGCTGTAAAAGATTTTGTGGTGGATGTTTTTAACGGCGATCCTCATGTGTTCTGGGGTTTTACCGCAGGAACCGGCGGAGCCATTAACCTGCAGCAGTTTTGTACCGCCTTATCACCCAAATTCAATTTATTGCCTGGTCAAAAGCGTTGTATCAACGAACCGGTTACTTTTTATGACACTACTATTTCCTTTACCAATGTATTAAAAAGGTATTGGGATTTTGGCGATGGCAGCCCGATTGATTCTGTGAATCTTAACCCGGTACATACCTATACTGCGGCAGGTGATTATACCGTATCACAAACCGTATTGGGCGCCGATGGGTGCAGCGAAGTGAATACTCAAACCCTGCGTATCAGCGGCATACCAGTGGCGGATTTTGCCTTTACGGATAGTTGTGTCAGCAATCAAATCATCTTCACAGATGCCTCTGCTGTGGCATTTGGCACCGTCGATACCTGGTACTGGGATGTTGATAATGGGACAACAGCAACCAGCGCTACTTTTACCACGCAGTATGCCACAGGCGGAGATAAAAATATAAGACTCTGGGTAAAAACGGAAGAGGGCTGTGTTTCTGATACGATCACCAAAACGATTCACATTTATTCAAAACCCGTTGTAGACTTTACGGTGAATGATTCGGTTTGTCTTGGTACACAAATGAACTTTAATGGCATTATAGTTGACAGCACTGACCCGGTAAGGACCTTTACCTGGACAACAGCGAGTAACATTATCAGCAGGAGCCAAAACATGAGTTACACCTTTACAACACCGGGAGTGCACTCCGTTTTGTTTTTGGTTAGTACAACAGCCACTCCTACCTGCGTTAGCTTTATTGAGAAAACTGTTTTTGTAAGAAGCAAACCTGTTGCTGCTTTTAAAAATGATTTTGTTTGCCAATATGTTGCAGACGCATTATTAGATTCGTCTTACAGCACGGATGGCACGGCCATTACAAGCTGGTGGTGGGATACAGGCAATGGCATTTCAACGCAACAAAATCCAACGGTTACGTATAATACAGTTGATACTGTTCCTGTCAAATTAGTCGTTCAATCTGGCAGTTGCATTTCTGATACGCTCACCAAATCCTTGATCATTGCTGCCAAACCGGTGGTTGATTTTTCTATCAATGGCAGTACCTGCGATGGTGACTTGTTGCAATTTGCGGATTCATCAATCGTTGCCAACGGCAGCGTTGCACAATGGGCCTGGTTTTACCAAAATGCACAGTGGAGTACCGAACAAAACCCTTTAAAAAGTTTTCCTGCGGGTAATCAAACGGTGAGTTTGGCGGTGGTATCAGAGAGGGGTTGTAAAAGTGATACCATACCAAAGAACTTTATAATTATCAGCAAGCCTGATTTCAACTTTAATTTTACCGAAGCCTGCGCAGGAGCTGTGGCCAATTTTACTGCAACCGATCTGTCAGGTACCATTCAACAATGGCAATGGGATTTTGGCGACGGCAATATTTCATTGGCAAAAGACACACAAAATATTTTTGTCAATCCCGGGGTATATAAAGTCACTTTATCCGTGCAAGCAGGTACGGGCTGTATCAATACCGATTCTGCTTTTGTCAATATTTATAGCAGCAATGCCAATATTGCAAAAGATACCGTCATCGCAGCTTCTGGTGAGCCTGTTCAATTAAATGCCACTGGTGGTAACAGTTATGAATGGCTGCCAGCGGATGGTTTGAACAACAACGTTATATCCAACCCAGTGGCTATCAATACAGAAAACAGGGAATATATCGTAAGGGCCTACACGCCGGTTGGCTGCGACAGTTATGATACCGTATTGATAAGAATATTCAATGGGCCGGAGATCTATGTGCCCTCGGCTTTTAATCCGCTGAGTTCGGTGGGCAATCATATCTTCAGGGCGATACCAGTGGGCATCAGCCGGTTTAAATATTTAACTGTTTATAACCGCTTTGGCCAGGTGGTATTTTCTACCAGCGATCCGGCGCAGGGATGGGATGGTACATTCAAAGGTAAACCATTGGCTATGGCTGCTTATGTATGGGTGGCAGCTGGTACCACGTTCAGGGGAACCGAGATTGTGAGAAAGGGAACGGTGGTGCTGGTGAGATAATTTAATCTTCTATTTATACACTTGTTCATTTCGTACTGCACATTTATTGACTGTCAGTTTGCTCTAAGAAAAAGTACCGGTAGTGCGTTTCATAATGCGGCGGGTGCTGCAAGCCATCGTACTGGCCCAACCAGTCACATCGCTTGATTCCGGAGCAAGACTCTCCATCTTTAGTACTTCCAAGGCGAGGTGTCCATGCCTGGCTAGTGCTTTGCCATAGCACCCGCCTTATAGAGTAGAAACTTAAAATTAAAAACTTAACCCAATAAGCTGCACACCATGAAGAAGCCATTGTTCCGTCTTTGCTGCTGTGAATTTAAAAACCAATGCCATAGCGATCTCCCCGTTAGTACCTTTTGACCAAACTGCAAAGCTTCCTTCACAAAGTATATGTGCTTTTTGCCATTTATAAAATTCATCCAATGCAGATAAATCAGGATGTTATACTTTTGTCGGTATGCGTTACTTATTTACTCTGCTGATAGTTGTTGCGGCTAACAGCTGTATAATTGCCCAGGATAAATGGGGCCTCAGAAGATCGGTGGAATATGCCTGGCAAAACAACCTCAACATCAAACAACAGGAAATACAGGCAGCACTGGCTGGTGTAACTGAAAAGCAGGCAAGGAACAGTGTGTATCCCAATGCCAATTTTTCTACCAATGCAGGTGTACAGTTTGGCCGGTCAGTTGATCCCACTACCAACCAGTTTACCACCACCCAACTACTATTTCAGCAATACAGCCTGAATACCGATATCACTATTTTTAACTGGCACCGGGTAAAGAACAGTACCCGGGCGGCACAGTTAGATACCAAGGCTGCCATTGCCAATGTAGAAAAAACAAAGAATGATATTGCCCTCTCCGTAGCTACCCAATACCTGCAGGCACTGCTTAACACAGAACAGGTGGCCATTGTACAAGTGCAGTTTGAGCAAACCAAGAGCCAGTTGCAGGCAACACGTTTGCGGGTAAACGCCGGTGCTTTACCCGAATTAAATGCCACCGAACTGGAAGCTCAATTGGCAAGGGACAGTACTGCGATCATCAATGCAAAAGCAATTGCCGACATCAGTGTACTTCAACTAAAGGCACTGCTGAACCTGGATGCAGCTGCACCTTTTGAGCTGGACATTCCGCCCGTGGAAAAAATACCATTGGAAAAATTAGCTGACCTGCAACCGGATTATGTGTACCAGATGGCATTGCAAAACCAGCCGGCACAAAAAGTAAATATGCTGAGGTTACAGTCATCTCAAATGAACGTAAAAGTGGCGAAGGCTTCTTTGTATCCTGTGATCTCAGCATTCGCAGGACTGGGAAGCAACTTTGCCAATCCATTTAAAAAAGTAACCAATGTAAGTTTTGCCGGTTATGGTAACCCCGACCCTACCACCGGTGCAGTTACCATCAATAACACACAATATTTTTTACAACAGCCGCAGTTCAATATTACGCAAGGACAAAAGTCATTTGGTGAACTATGGAAGGGCTATGGCACACAGGTAGAACAAAACTTCAGGCAGAATATCGGTTTTTCAATTTTTGTTCCCATTTTCAGTAATGGGGGTGCAGCCCGTGCAGCACATGAACGCAGCAAGCTGAATGTAAAAAGCGCTGAGATCACCATACAGCAGGCAGACCAGCAGTTAAAACAGGATATTTACCAATCTTATACCAATGCATTAAGTGCGCTGGAGCGGTTCAATGCGACAGAGGTTACCGTGGCAGCTTCGCAAAAAACCTACGACTTCTCTTTAAAACGTTTTGATGTGGGTTTGCTTGGAACATTTGAATTACTGATCAACCAAAACAACCTTACCACAGCCAAACTAAACAGGCTGGTGGCGCAATATGAATATGTTTTCAGAATGAAAGTACTGGAGTTTTATAAAGGACAGGGGCTAAAATTATAAGAGCGTTATTAATAGAATAAACAATATGCAATGGGCAATGAGCATTAGGAAATGGCAATAGTCAATAAGTAAAAGGACATTCACCTTTGACTATTCACCATTCAAAATTGACCATTCACAACACATCAATTATGAGCAAAACAGTTAAATGGATATTGATAAGCACCGTACTGCTGCTGGTGGTGCTGATAGGGTTGAAGTTTGCCGGTGTATTTGGCAAAGACGAAGGAAAAAAAGTGACAGCCGAAAAAGTGTTGCGGAGAAGCATCACCGAAACAGTGAACGCCAGTGGAAAAGTATATCCTGAAATTGAGGTAAAGGTTAGTCCGGATATCAGTGGAGAAATAACGGAACTGACCGTAAAAGAAGGCGATAGTGTAAAGAAAGGCCAGGTAGTGGGTCGTATCTATGCAGACATTTACGCCCTGCAGGCCAACCAGGCAGCAAGCGGCGTAGCACAAAGCCAGGCACAAGTGGCTAACTCACAGGCAGCCTTAGACGCTTTAAAAGCTAACCTTGACCAGGCAGAAAAAACATACAACATGCAAAAGCAGTTGTTTGACGACAAAGTGATCAGCCGCAATGAATTTAATACGGCAGAAGCCGCTTTTAAAAGTGCTGCTGCCAACTTCAATGCCGCCAGGCAGGGCATCAGGGGCAACCAGGCAGCGGTGCAGGCAGCACAAAGCAATTTGGCCAAAGCCAATAAAGACCTCGGTCGTACAGCTGTTATTGCCCCGATGGATGGCGTGGTAAGTTTGCTGAGCGTTAAAAAAGGCGAAAGGGTTGTGGGCAGTAACATGATGGCAGGCACCGAAATACTGCGTATTGCAGACATGAGTAAAATTGAGATCAGGGTGGATGTGGGTGAGAATGATATACCAAAAGTAAAATTAGGTGACAGTGCCTCTGTAAAAGTGGATGCCTATGGAGACAGGAAATTTAAAGGTATAGTAACTCAAATTGCCAGCAGCAACAACGGCGCTGCCACGCAAACTTCCCTGGCCAATACCACCACTGATGTTACTAACTACAAAGTATATATCAGGTTGCTGCCGGAAAGTTATACCGACCTGGTAGGCAGAGGAAGTTTCCCCTTCCGGCCGGGCATGAGTGCCAATGCAGACATCCAAACAAAAACACATGCTAATGTATTAAGCACGCCGCTAAATGCTGTAACAACAAGAGAAATTGTCGATAGCACAAAAACCGCTAAGAAAAAGAGCAGTGATGACACTGAAAAAACCACGCCCAATGAAGAAGACCTGGAAACAGTGGTATTTGTAATTGATGAAAAGGACAATACACTTAAAAAAGTAAAAGTAAAAACATCCATACAGGATATTAACTATATAGAAATAACAGAAGGCCTTAAAGAGAATGAGCTCGTGGTAAGTGGTCCATTCAACGTGGTGAGCAAAGAATTGAAAGAAAAAGACAAAGTGAAGGTGGTGAAACAGGAGGAACTGTATGAGAAGAAAAAGGAGTAAGATCCGGCAACGCTTAGCAGGTAACTGACTGTAGCTTACACAGAAATGCCGTTTGCGCTTATTCCTCATTTCGCCTGAGTTAATTCCACGCAGAGTGGCAGAGGCCGCAGAGAAAAACCACTTCATTGTTACTTCTCTTACACAGTGAGTAGCCAAA
>ERZ795056.185-NODE-185-length-85344-cov-48.436598_pt1 | contig 85344 bp, 78 predicted proteins | sample MGYA00375140_ERZ795056 | MGnify/ENA primary metagenome ERZ795056 (study PRJEB30185, sample SAMN05720227) | activated sludge metagenome | isolation source: Anaerobic digester | place: USA | collected 2015-03-09 ...
CGCTGCTTGTGATTTCGAATCCATTTGTTCCGTTGCCTGCGATCGCGCTGCTTGTTGGCTCAATGCTCGCATTGTCTTCACCCGCTTCGCTTGCCCAGCACAGCGGACAAGCGGCAACTGCCAGCGCCGCAAGCACATTCCCGAGTAAACCCATCCGCATCATCGTTGGCTTCACACCCGGCGGCCCGACGGATCGCGTCGCGCGCGAAGTGGCGGTCAAGCTGCAAGAGGCCTGGGGCCAATCCGTCACCGTCGAGAACAAGCCTGGGGCCGGCTCGCGCATCGCGTTCGAACTCCTCTCGCGCAGTGAGCCCGACGGCCACACCTTGTTAGTCAGCGGTATTCAAACCGCGACCAATCAAGTGCTCTACAAAAAGTTAGGCTACGACGTGCTGCGTGACTTTGAACCCGTCACACAACTCACCGCGAGTGTCTTGATCTTGGTGGTCAATCCTTCGTTGCCGCCGCGCAATTTGAGCGCGTTGGTGACGTGGGCGAAGTTGCGCGCACAACCGTTGAGTTACGCCACCTCTGGTGTCGCCTCTGCGCCGCATTTCGCCGGCGCGCTGTTTGAGCAAACCGCACAGATTACGACCACGCACATTCCGTTTTCTGGCGCCGCACCCGCGCAGACCGCGGTCGTCGCGGGGCAAGTGGAGAGCGCGTTCGTCTCACCAATGTCGGCACTGACTTTGATTCAAGACGGCAAACTGCGCGCTCTCGCAGTCACCGGAAATCGACGCTTCGGCATGATGCCCGACGTGCCCACGATGGCCGAGGCAGGCATGCCCGCGTTCGAGGTCAGTTCGTGGCAGGGCATGGTTGCGCCCGGTGGAACACCCGCGCCGGTACTGCAAAAACTGCATCAAGAAATCGCGCGCATTCTCGCGCTTCCGGACGTGCGCGCGCGCCTGCAAGCGGTCGCAGCCGAACCCGTCGGCAGTAGCCCCGCCGAATTTCGCCGCTATATCGAATCCGAGATTCGCAAGTGGCAGCGCGTAGCGGATCGCGCCCAAATTTCAGTAGATTGACATGACAACTTCACGCAAATTTCGCCTCATGATCTTAAGCGTCGGCAGCCTCGTTGGCACCGGCGTACTCGAATCCATCGACCTGATCGGCCGTGACCGTTTCGAGATCATCGGCCTCAATTCCGACCCCAGCGCGATCAATAATTTTCGCTGCGATGTTTGCTATGTTTCCTCGCCAACCGCCGAGCGCGCCGCGCTGATCGCGCAGCTAGATGCACTCGCGGCACAGCATCCGCCTGACTTAGTGATTCCTGGGCGCGACGACGACGTGGTGGTGCTCGCACACTGGCGCGCGCAGCGCCCGGAGCTTGCCATCATGGTCGGTAGCGTCGCGATGGCAGAAATCATTCGCGACAAATGGGCGAGCTACGAATGGGCGCGCGCCAATGACTTGCCCTTCGCGCGCAGCGCCATTGACGCGCCCGCGCTCGCCGCGCTGCAAAGCGATGTCGGCTTGCCGTTGGTCGCAAAACCGCGCCTCGGTTTCGGCTCCAACGGCGTACGCATTTTGATGACCCCGGCGCACGTCAACGCCGCGCTCAACCGCCCCGACACCATCGTGCAAGAAGCGATTGACCCGTCGCCCACACTCGCGCCCGACGCGCTCGCCGAGGGCGTTCCGTTGTGGTTCGCGCCGGTGCAACCGGGCAGCCCGCTCGGCATCAGTTTGCTCGACGACGCGGGCTGTCGTTTCATCTCGACGACGTGCTCGCGCCACGTTCGCGGTTCCGCGATCGACACCATGTTGCTCGACGACGCTGCGCTCAAAGACGTGCTCATGCGGTACTCGGAGGTCGCGTGGCGCGACGGCTGGCGCGGGCTCTTCAGCATTCAAGCCCGGCGCAACGCAGCGGGTGAACACATCGTCATCGAACTCGCCGGTCGCTTCATGGGCGCCACCAGCGCGCTCGCCGTCCTAGGCGTGCCCGTCTTCGAGCGCGTCCTCGAAACCTATATCCCCGACTACCGCGCGACGCTGCCGCAGCGCCCAAATTTTCATCTTCGCGTCGTCAAACAAATAGCCTCGCGTGCGCTCGACACGCGAGACGAAGCTACGCTGCGCAGCACAGGCCAATGGCGTGCGCCGTAGCCGCATGCGACGTGCGAGGCGCTAATAGCTTTATGGCTGCAGAGACTGCTGGGCGGTCGTTTCAGGCACGAAAGCGCATTTATCGACTAACACGATAAATCGACTGAAAGCGCCAGCTGGCTGTCGTTAGGCGCGAAAAGCCATTGAACGCTCGTGCTACATTTCTGCGCGCACACAACACGCACGCTTTGTTTCCCATTCTTCAATTTGTAGTCCACGTGAAAACACACCTCTTTCGAGCGCTCAACGTCGCGCTCTCCGCTGCCGCCGTCTTGCTCGTCCACGCCCCCGCCGTCGCCCAAACTCCCGCGCGGCCCGACAAGATCATGACCATCAGCGAGCTTCGCGTTTGCATGAAAATGAAGCAAAGCAACGACGCCGCTGCGCTGGAGATCCAACGAGACCAAACCAACTACACGCGCGACAAAGACGCGCTCAAAGCCGAGCAGCTTGAGGTCAACAAAGGCAACGATGACATTCGCGCGCGCGGCGCCGCACTACGCGCCGAGAGCGACGCGATCAGCGCGCGCGTCAGCGAAATGTCCAACCTAGGCCAAACCGCCAAGACCGACGAAGAAAAAGCCGCGTACGAAGCCGAGCGTGTGAAGCTCCTCGCAAGAAACAGCGCCTACGAGAAAAACGTCGCCGAATTTAGCGTCGCGCAAAAGGCACAAATTGAACGCGTCAACGCCGTCAACGCCCGCATCGACGCCGTCAACGCGCGCAGCCACGGCATCAACGATCGCGTAGAGCCGCAACAGAAAAAGGCCGCCGCCTGGCGCGAGCAATGCGGCAACCGCCGCTTCCGCGAAGAAGACGAAGTCGTCATCAAGAAAGAGTTGGCCGCAGGCAAATAAGCGCAGCGGCGCGCTTCCCGCCGAAGGCGTTGTAAACCCGTAGGGTGCCGGTTCACCGCACCCAAATTGATACGAGCAAACGGGCTACTCCGGAGCCACCTAGCCGGGTCTCGGCCCGGCGGCCGAGTTACTTTTTGGCATTGCCCAAAAAGTAACCAAAAAGGCTAGCCCCGAACCCCGCTGTTCCCTGCGGTGCTCGCAACGGGCGGGACCCGCACAAATCGCCCGAAAGTTGCGCTGACGCGCAACCAGTGGGCTCATGGTGCGGGTCTACGACCGCCCGTTGCTCCGCTCCTCGGCGCGGGCTGACGGGGCGTTAACGGCGAATAGTGATCGCTTCGCGATTGGGTTACGGAAACCCGGATGCGAGCATCCGGGCTACGCTGCTGCGGGCTTAGCCGTCCGAGATCGCGTCTTGCTTCATTCTCGGCTGGTGGGCGTTAACGGTCATGACTTCATAGCGAACGTTCACAAAAATCCCTGTGTCAGCGTGGCGCTCCTGCACAATTTTTAGCGACACGTCGAGGACATCGCCTGGTGCAATAGTGATGTCATGCGCGAAAAACCTATCGTAGAACGATTCATCCAAAACCGGAGCGGCGATCTTTACTCCTCGCCAATAGAACTCCCACTTACGATTGCCTCTCGCCAAGATCGCGCGCGATATTTCCAGCGTGGCGCTTTCGATGAGCTCGCGAACGCTTTCGTCATCGTCGTCTTCGGTGCGATACATCTCGAATTTTTCGCGAGGAATGGTGGGTGTGCCGCCATCGCTCCTGTTCGGGTCATCGACCAGAGTAAGTCCAGTGATTCGCACATCAGATGTTGCCGCGGCAAAAACTTTGCCAATTGCTGCACCGAATTTTTCGCTATTCTCCAACTGCTTTTTCGCCTCGTAAATCGTTCGCGGAACGACTATTTTCTGTTTGCCAGATTCGACGATCACAAGTTCTTCACTTACGGTGACCTTGACGGGCTCGTCGGCCTTTATGAACTTCTCGTATATGTGCGTTGAGATGATTCCGAAGATGATTGCCTGCGCTGCCTGACTCGTGAAAAGATTCTTGGCGGACGTGAAGATGGTTCTTACGGTCGCCTGAAAGCTTCCTTCCGATAACGCCTCAACCACAACTTCAACGCGATAGCCTGCATTTACCGCAGCGTTTGCCTCTCGAACGGCGTCGGCTAAGCCAACGAGAGCTGAAGCAAGCGAATAGGCGTTAATGTCCTTTGATTCAGACTCGAACCTAAGTGTGATGCGATCACTTCGATCTTTGACCTCGAGAACGTTCATTTGATCCACTTAAGATAGTTGACGCACCGATGTTAGCGAGTAGCCCGGATGCTCGCATCCGGGTTCCCGCAACCCAATCGCGAAGCGATCACTGTTCGCTCTTAACGCCCCGTCACCCCGCGCCGAGGAGCGGAGCAACGGGCGGTCGTAGACCCGCACCATGAGCCCACTGGTTGCGCGTTAGCGCAACTTTCGGGCGATTTGTGCGGGTCCCGCCCGTTGCGAGCACCACAGGAAACAAGCGGGGTTCGGGGCTAGCCTTTTGGGTACTTTTGGGCAATGCCAAAAGTACCTCGCCCAACGGGCGAAACGCAGCCGTGGCAAACGAACCCAATCATTCAATCGAACCCTTCGCTGCGCTCAGGGCGAACGGTGCTTAAGGGGCAAACGTTCGCGCCCATTCCAACTAGGTTGGTATCAATTTGGGTGCGGTGAACCGGCACCCTACCGGTTTACGAGTTCATGGTTCGACAGGCTCACCACGAACGGCGGCAGCGCCCCGCTCGGCAAACGGCTAGTGACTCTCCCGCGGCACAGGAGTCCCGGATTTCCCGATTAGGAAATCCAAGTCCGCGCCAGTGTCGGCGCCCATGACGTGATCGACATACAACCGCACGTAGCCACGGTCAAGCCACGGCTTTGGTGTCGTCCAACCTTCTTTGCGCCGCGCCAAATCCGCGTCCGACACTTCAAGTTTCAATGCGCGTCCAGCCGTGTCGAGCTCAACGTAATCACCCGTCTGCACAAACGCCAACGGGCCGCCTGCTGCGGCTTCTGGCGCAGCGTGCAACACGACAGTGCCGTACGCGGTGCCGCTCATGCGGGCGTCGCTTACGCGCACCATGTCGCTGATGCCTTTGCGCAATACTTTCGGCGGCAGCGGCATGTTGCCGACTTCGGCCATGCCGGGGTAGCCTTTCGGGCCGCAGTTTTTTAGCACCATCACGCTGTTTTCGTCGATGTCTAACGACTCGTCGTTGATGCGTGCGTGCAGCTCTTCAATCGTTTCGAACACGACGGCTTTGCCGCGATGTTGCAGCAGGTGCGCCGTGGCGGCGCTCGGTTTGATCACGGCACCGTTCGGTGCGAGATTGCCGCGCAGGATGGTGATGCCGGCGTTGGGCATGAACGGGTTGTTCAGTTCGCGGATCACGTTGCGGTCGAAGCATTCGGCGTCTTTGACGTTGTCCCAAATCGTCTTGCCGTTGGCGGTCATCGCGTCTTTGTGCAGATGGTCGCCGATCTCTTTGAGCACCGCGGGCAAGCCACCGGCGTAGTAGAAATCTTCCATCAAATACTTGCCGCTCGGCTGAATGTCCACGAGGTCCGGCATCTTCGAGCCCAACTCAAAATCGTCGAGCTTCAACGGCACGCCGATGCGTCCGGCCATCGCAAGGAGATGGACCACGGCATTGGTCGAGCCACCAATCGCCGCGAGCGTTTTGATGGCGTTTTCGAATGCTTTGCGCGTCAGGATGTGGCTCAAGCGAACGTCTTGTTTCACCATCTCAACGATGCGCCGCCCGGTGAGCTGCGCGAGGCGATAGCGCTGCGCGTCGACCGCGGGAATCGCAGCGTTGCCGGGCAGCGAGAGGCCGAGCGACTCGACCATCGAGGCCATCGTACTCGCCGTGCCCATCGTCATGCAATGGCCCTTGCTGCGGTGCATGCCAGCCTCGGCGTCCATGAATTCTTCGATCTTCATGTGGCCGCCGCGCACCTTTTCACTCATCTGCCACACGCCGGTGCCACTGCCGAGAATTTCTTTCTTGTAGCGACCATTGAGCATCGGTCCGCCCGAGAGACCGATGGTGGGCAAATCGCATGAGGCCGCGCCCATGATGAGCGAAGGCGTTGTTTTGTCGCAGCCCATGAGCAGCACAACGCCGTCCATCGGGTTGCCACGAATGCTTTCTTCAACGTCCATGCTGGCGAGGTTGCGCCACAACATCGCCGTGGGGCGCAACAGCACTTCGCCGAGCGACATCACCGGAAACTCCAGCGGCCAACCGCCGGCTTCCCACACGCCTTTTTTCACGAACTCCGCGATCTCGCGGAAGTGCGCGTTGCACGGGTTGAGTTCGCTCCATGTGTTGCAGATGCCGATGACCGGACGACCGTCGAACAAGTCGTTCGGATGTCCCTGATTTTTCATCCACGAGCGATGCGCGAAGCCGTCTTTATCGTGCTTGCCGAACCAAATCTGGCTGCGGCGTTTGAATTTCGGGTCGTTTAGATCGTCGTCGCGGTTGGCCAATTGGAACTCCTAGGTGTGCATGTGTTCTATGAATTAAGGCTAGCACTAAGCTCTGTCAGTTAGCCTTGTGGGTTGCATCCTCTGAAATCCGACATGAACGCCGCCGCGATCACCGACACCCGTGCTGTTGCACACGACATGGCTGCCAATGCGCAGCGCGGGTTGTTGTGGGCGCTCGGTGTCTCGGCGATGCTGCATTTGGTGGTGATGACGGTGCAGGTCGGAGGCGATAGTTTCGGTTGGCGCGCACCGACCAGCGACGCTGCGAAAGACACCAGCGTTCGCATCAAGGCGCGCTTGGAAGCGCGCGAGGAGCCCACGCGTAGTGCAACGCCCGCGCCGACGCCGCTGCCGGAACAGCCGCGTCGTGAGGTAACGCGGCCGAACATCACCAGCGTCACCGTCGCTGCGCCGGAAATTCCGCGCGCAGAAGAACTCGATACGCCAAGGCCTAAAGTTGAACCACCGCTGCCCGCGCCGCCGGTCGAGCGGCCGGTGCTCACGCCGCCGCCAGTCGCCAAAGTCGAGGTCAAGCCCGAGCCGAAGCCTGAGCCCACGCCGACGCCGAAAGAACCAGAATTGGTTAGACCGACGAAGGCCGAGCAGAAAGCGCCGATTCCGGTGCCCACGACGCAGCAACCCGTACCTCCGGTCGCGCCGATTCCGGTGGTCGAAGCGCCAGCACCGAAGCCCGAGGTAAAAGAGGCCGCGCCAGAGCCCAAAGCCATCACGCCGCCGCCCTTGGCGCAGCCCGCGTTGCCCGCTCCAGCCGCACCCGCGCCCGTACCGCAGCCGGTCGCTGCGACAGCAGAGCCCGCGAAGGCGGCTCCGGCGCCGGTCGCGCCGCCTGTGCCGCCGACGGCTGCGCCCGCCGCGCCGCCGGCACCCGTTACGCCCGTCGCAACACCAACGCCACCCGTGGCCGCGCCCCCAGCGCCTACTGCCGCCCCGGTGGCCCCGGCCGCGCCGGTGGCGCAGCAGGCCAAAGCCCCGCCGGCACCCGCAGCGCCTGTCCTGACGCAATCTGCGCCCGCAGCCACCAGCGCAGCACCACCCGCCGCCCCCGCAGCGGCTCCCGCGTCCGCACCAGCCTCGTCAGCGAGTGCGTCGTCCGCGTCGTCAGGCGCATCCGCGCCCACGGGCGCGTCTGCTGCATCGGGGTCTGCGAGTGCCTCCGGTGCCTCCGGCGCAACCGGTGCGCGCGCGGTGGTGACGCTGCCGTCGCCGCGCGCGGGTGACGGTGCGAACGCCGCTTCCACCGCAGGCGCTGGCAATGAAAAACTGCCTGCGTTCAACTTGCCGCCTGCGCGCGTTGATGGTTTTGATCCGTATAAATCACGCGCCGCAGTTGCACGCGACGCGGCGCGCGATTTGAACAGTCGCGGCCCATTGGTGCCACCTTCGGTTGCGCCGTCGCTGAGTGAGCGCGAGCGAATGGCCAAGAACGTTGACGAAAGTTGGCGTGCTGATTGCCAAGAGGTCAACAAAGCCGGCGTCAATCTGTTGATGATTCCGGTGCAGGTGCTCAATCAACTTCGCGACAAAGGCTGTCGATTTAGGTAGGCGGAGTTCGCTTGAATGGTTGGCGACGACTTGGCGTCGCGCGGTGGCTTAGATGGTAGGCGACGACTTGGCGTCGCTTGGGTGCCACGGAGAAGCGCGGCCAAGCCCGCGCCTACAAATCGCTTAAACGAACATTATTGCGCCCACTTAGCATCGGGCATGTGCTTTCGGGCTGACCTCGCCGTTTCGTGGGTTCGTTACGCGATAATTTGGTTAAGAAGATTCTTGGCTAAAGTGACTGCGCAGGGGCGCATGACGACATCGGTCATCGGTTGCCAAAGTATTGTGAACGTTACGCGCATGTTTTTTACCGTTTTGCTACCGACGTTCAATCACGGCGCAACCATCGCATTTGCACTGGCTTCGTTGCGCCAGCAGACACATGCGAACTTCGAAGCAATCATCGTCGGCGATGGCATCCCGGAAGCGCTGCTGCCCATTGTCGAATCCGCAGTGGCGACCGACTCGCGGTTTCGGCTGATCACTTTTCCGAAACACGAACGACGCGGCGAGCCGTATCGTCACCAAATATTGACCGCAACGAAAAGCGACGCGGTCTGTTATCTGACCGATCGCGACCTCTGGTTGCCGGAACACCTCGAACGCATGGCGCATTTGCTGTCGCAGGCGGACTATGGCCACACGCTGGGTGTGCACGTGCTGCCGGACTCGAGCTTGCGCGCGTATGCCTGCGATCTGTCGCAGCCAGGCTATCGCCACATGATGCAAACCACGAACGACAATCGCATGCCGTTTTCCACGTTTGGGCACACGATGGCAGCGTACCGCGCGCTGCCGGAAGGTTGGGCCACGACGCCTGCGGGCGAGTGGACCGACCTGACGATGTTTCGCAAATTTATGCGACACGACATGCTGCGCGGTCAGAGCGGAACGTGGCCGACAGCGGTTACGTTTCCAACACCGCCGCGCGCAACTTGGTCGACGGAGCAGAGGCTCGCTGAGCTTGAATTGTGGCAATCGCGCTTGAGCGATGACGTTTCGCGTGCGCGCATTCAATGCGAAATGCTCGAAGCGACGCTTTGCGTGCAACGTCAAGAAATTGCGCAAATCAGCCTTATCGCGCAGCAACTTATTGCAGATCATCAACGCACGAACGCTGTGCCCGCGCCCACAAGTTTTTCCGCGCTGCGCAGCTACCGATAACCACGACACATCACGAAAAAGTACACATGACAGCAATACCACCACCCGATTGGAGCCTTCAAGGCGCACGTAAAGACCGACAAAGCGTCACCCACGACGGGCAGCCATTCGCCCGCGCGTTGATCGACGGCGTCGTCGCGCGTGAAATGCCGAACATGATGAAGGGCAATGGCGTATTGACCGAAATTTTTCGCGCGGATTGGTTTGAGAATCCACGTCCTATCGCACAGGTGTTTCAGTCCGTCATTTTCCCCGGTGGGATTTCGGCGTGGCACGGGCATGCGTTGACCACCGATCAATTGTTTGCGGCGTGCGGGTCGGTTCATATCGTGCTCTACGACGCGCGAACGCACTCGCCGACGTTCGGGCAGGTGAACGAGTTTCGCGTTGGGTCGTTTCGACAAGCGCTGGTGATCGTGCCGCCCGGCGTGTGGCACGGTGTTCGCAACTTCGGCCCTGACAATGCGATCCTCTTAAATCTCGTTGATCGCGCCTACGAATACACGAGCCCAGACCATTGGCGTCTGCCGATCGACACTGATCAAATCCCGTTTCGATTCGAGGGCGCGCCGCGCATTGACGCGCTGTCCCGATAAGCGCTTAGGCTCGGAGACCGCGAACCGATAAAATAGCGGATTCTCTTCAAAGCACCGCCGGATAAAGCCGCGCGCCCTGCAACATGCAAAACACGCCCCCCGCCTCGACGGACGCTGCCGCGTCTGCGTCCGTAACGCCCGCCAAGAAAAAACTCTACATCCGCACCTTCGGCTGCCAGATGAACGAGTACGACTCCGACAAGATGGCCGATATTCTCGATGCGGGAACGGCCGGCGGATTCGAGAACACAGACGACCCGGCGCTGGCCGACGTGATCTTGTTTAACACCTGCTCGGTGCGCGAAAAGGCGCAGGAAAAAGTGTTTCACGATCTCGGTCGCGTGAAAGATTTGAAGAAGCTCAATCCGAATCTCGTGATCGGCGTCGGCGGTTGCGTCGCGTCGCAAGAAGGCGCGGCCATCGTCGAACGCGCGCCGTTTGTGGACGTGGTGTTCGGCCCGCAAACGTTGCATCGTCTGCCTGCGCTCATCGCGAAAAAACGCGCGACCGGCCGCTCGCAAGTAGATATTTCTTTCCCCGAAATCGAGAAGTTCGACAACATGCCGCCCGCGCGCGTTGACGGTGCGAGCGCGTTCGTGTCGATCATGGAAGGGTGCAGCAAATATTGCAGCTTCTGCGTGGTGCCTTACACGCGTGGCGAAGAGGTGTCGCGTCCGTTTGAAGACGTGCTTACCGAAATCGCGGAACTTGCGATTAAGGGCGTGAAGGAAGTGACGCTGCTGGGTCAAAACGTGAACGCGTACCGAGGCAAGATGGGCGAGGGAAGCGACATCGCAGACTTCGCGATGCTCATCGAATACATCGACGAAATCCCCGGTATCGAGCGCATCCGCTACACCACGAGCCATCCGCGTGAAATGAGCGCGTCGCTGATTGCGGTGTACGACAAAGTGCCGAAGCTCGTCTCGCAGTTGCACCTTCCGGTGCAACACGGATCGGACCGCATTCTGGCGGCGATGAAACGCGGCTACACGGCGCTCGAATTCAAGAGCACGATTCGTAAGCTCCGCGCCGTGCGTCCGAATTTGTCGCTCACGTCAGACTTCATCGTCGGCTTCCCTGGCGAGACGCAAAAAGATCACGACCTGACGATGAAGCTCATCGACGACGTGGCATTCGACGGCGCGTTCAGTTTCGTCTACTCAGCGCGTCCGGGCACGCCCGCAGCGGACTTGGTCGACGACACGCCAGCCACCGAAAAATCGCAGCGCTTGTACCAACTGCAAAAACGTATCGACGAGCTTTTCTTGGGCTATAGCCAAGCGATGATCGGCAAAACCGAGCGCGTATTGATTGAAGGCGTATCGCGCAAGAGCGAGACTGAGCTCGCGGGCCGCACGGAGAACATGCGCGTGGTGAACTTTCCCGGTGGGCCAAACGCGGCGCGCCTCATTGGTCAATACGTCGACGTAAAAATCACCGACGCTGCGCCGCATAGTTTGCGTGGTGAAATGCTGATTGCTGAGTAACAGCTTTTAGTGTGTAACGACCGCCAGACGGTCGTTACGGGCTGTTTTTTCAGGTTATCAACATACGCTTAAAAGTGCCTCGAACGACCGCTGGGCTATCGTTAGCGCAAGAAAGCTGATGTAGGCAGCAAATGACTCGTTCCGTTTTGGCGCAGCGCGTGTAGCGCCTTGGTTTCACACTGTTCGCTTGGCGTGCAGGCGACGACTTGGCGTCGCTTCGTGTTACCGGGGAAGCGCGGCCGAGTCCGCGCCTACGTGTCGCGCGGCGGACACGTCCACTTTAATTCGCGCAAGGTGCGGCGCTCGGCACCGGGTCAAGCCAGTCGGCGGTTTTACGTAGGCCGCGCACCAACGGCAATGCGAGCGACACGTACGCCGCGTGCGCAAAGGTTTGGCCGTTTTCACGCGGTGCTTCGGCGTGTTGCCCGACGCGTACGACGCTTTCGCGCTCTAGTGCTTCGACGACCACTCGCCCGTGTGAGCACGGAATCTTGATGTGTTCGCCCGCGTTGATGAAGAAATCCTGCGCGCTGCCCGAGACGGTGATCCAGAGCGGGCCGTTCAACGCTTCAATCGAATTCACCTGCGCTGCTTGCAACGAGAGTGCGCGCGCCTTGGCGAGCGTCCAGTCTTGGGTGGCGAATGGGAATTGATGGCTGTTCATGGCTGTACTCCTTGCGGTCTTACGGAAGTGGAAAAGTTCTCCTTGGGTCTTATTTAAGAGTGATAATTCACTTCTGTCGAACGAATTGATTGCAGCCGAGCCTGCAAAAAACGCATGCACGCATTTCAACCTACTCACCGCAATCGTCCGCTGACCTTAGCCGGAATGCGCGGATTTGAGGCCGCCGCCCGCTGCCTGAGCCTGACCGCGGCGGCTAATGAATTGAGCCTCACGCAGTCTGCTGTGAGCCGTCAAGTGCAAGGCCTTGAAGACGAATTGGGCGTGGCGCTTTTCGTGCGCAAGGCGCGTGAGATTGCGCTCACGCCCACCGGGCGCGAGTTCTTACCGCTGGTGCAGCGCGTGTTGGCGGAGCTGGATTCGGGCGTAGAGCGTTTGCGCCGCGATGTGAATTCGCCGCGTGTGACAGTGACGACGTTTGCGTCGTTCGCCTCACTTTGGTTGATCCCGCGCCTGTCCGGATTTCGCGCGTTGCGACCGAACGCTGACATCGAAATAGGTGCAACGGATCGGCAGGTTGATCTTTCGGTGGAGGACGTGGATATCGCCATTCGCTATCTGCGCGCAGAGGCCGCGCCGCCCGAGGCGACGCTGTTGATTGACGAAGTGTTGTTTCCGCTGGTGAGCCCGAACTATCTGCGCACGGCGCCGCGGTTGAAGCAACTCGAAGATTTATCGCAACACACGTTGATCGAATCGACGGGTACGGGTCCTGCGGAATTGCGCTCCACGTGGCCGGGTTTTTTCGACGCGATTGGGCAGCCAGAAGTGCGTGGACGGTCGCAACTGAAGTTCGATTTCATCGCGCAAACGTTTCAAGGCGCGCAGAGCGGGCAGGGAGTCGTGTTGGGTCGAACCTACGGCGCGGACGTGTTCATGTCTGGCGATTTGATTCGTCCGATTGATATGGCTGTGGCGACGGGTGCTGGGTGCTACATGGTCGTTTCCGAACGCGCGCGCGCACGTGGCGAAGTGCGCGCGTTCATCGAATGGGTGCTCGCCGAAGCGAAAAAATTTAATGCGGAACTTGAGGCATGGCTAAAGCGCAGCGACGCTGTGCCGTCAAATCGCGCGACAAAAAAACGCTGAGACACATCTCCAATCCAACGAAGCTATGTGGTTCACACGTGTTTTTTTTGACACAGATTTCTCAGATGAGGCAGTTGATTTACACAGATTTTTACGGCATAGCGTCCGTCGACCCGTTTTCGACTAATCCGTGTTTATCTGTGTAAATCTGTGGCGAGAAATTGTTCGCGTCGATTAGGTCGACGGACTGGCGGCGCTTAACCGGCCCAGTCCAATGGTAGCGGCGAAAGCGGTTTAATTTCTTCCATGCAGATCATCGAATGCGTGCTCGCCACACCGGGAATCTGCAGTAGGCGATCGGTGAGAAATTTCGAGAGCTTGACCAAATCGGGCGCGACCACGCGCAACAAGTAATCGGATTCGCCGGACACGGTGTGGCACTCGACGATTTCCGGAAACTTTGCGAGTTCGGGTTCGAGCTGGCGCACGCGCTTTGATTGCGAACGATCAATCGTGAGACTCACAAACGCCATGACACCAAGCCCCACTTTTGCGGGTTCGACAACCGCCGCGTAACCACGAATCACGCCGCGCTCTTCTAGTGCGCGCACGCGGCGCAAGCACTGCGGCGCGGAGAGATGCACGGCGTCAGAAAGCTCAACGTTGGTTGCGCGACCGCTCTTCTGCAAAACGGCCATCAATTTCTTATCAATCTTGTCTAGTTCGACCGCTGAACTGTCGCTGGGCTGCATATTTCTCGATTGTGTGCAGGAAAACTGCATGATATGCCGAATCGGTGCATCATGTTGCAACCAAAGTGCGTTGATTTGCGGGCACTATCTGCCTTCACAATTTCAAGTCAACGGCAGTTCATCATGCAGCAGTTCAACGTCCCCTTTGCAACAACCCTCACTCCTCGCTCGCTCGAAGATCGCTACGGCGCGAAAAATTATTCGCCGCTGGGTGTCGTCTTAACGCGCGGTGAAGGAGAGTACTTGTGGGATACGGAAGGCCGTCGCTACATCGACATGATGAGCGCGTATTCGGCCGTGAGCTTTGGTCACGCGCAGCCGGAACTTCTCGCTGTGTTGTGCGCGCAAGCCGCTAAACTCGCCGTGACTTCGCGGGCGTTCTACACCGACACGTTGGGACCGTTCGCCGAAGCCGTGTGCAAGCTCACCGGGCTTTATCGCATGCTGCCTATGAACACGGGTGCCGAGGCCGTCGAAACCGCGATTAAGGCGGCGCGCAAATGGGGCCATAAAGTCAAAGGCATTCCCGCCAACAGCGCCGAAATTATTGTTGCTGCGGGCAACTTCGCCGGACGGACAACCACTGTCATCAGTTTCTCCTCCGAGGCACAATACCAAGACGGGTTCGGTCCGTTTACGCCGGGGTTCGTTGCGGTGCCGTTTGGCGACGCAGCCGCGCTCGAAGCCGCCATCACGCCGCGCACTGCCGCGTTTCTCGTCGAGCCCGTGCAAGGCGAAGCGGGCATCATCGTGCCACCGCTCGGATACCTAAAGAAAGCGCGTGAAATTTGCACGAAACACAACGTGCTGCTCATCTGCGACGAAGTGCAAACCGGCATGGGGCGCACCGGACGTAATTTCGGGTTTCAGCATGACGGCATCCTGCCCGACGGCGTCATTCTCGGCAAAGCGTTGGGCGGCGGATTGCTGCCGGTTTCTGCGTTCGTCGCTTGCGAGGAAGTGATGGCCGTGTTCAATCCCGGAGATCACGGCAGCACCTTCGGCGGCAACCCGCTGGCGTGCGCCGTTGGGCTCGCCGCTGTGAACATGTTGCAACGCGACGCGCTGGCGGAACGATCAGCGTTGATGGGCGACTATTTGTTCGGAAGACTCGCCGCGCTGCGTCATCCGGGCATCCGTGCCGTTCGCGGGCGCGGCCTTTTCATCGGGATGGAACTGGAGCCTGAGTTTGCCAGCGCCCGCGTGTTCTGTGAGGCGCTGCTCAAACGCTGCGTGCTCTCGAAAGACACGCATCACACCGTCGTTCGGTTCGCGCCGCCGCTTACGGTAACGCGCGAAACCTTGGATCAAGCGCTCGCGGCCATTGAGCTGACTTTCGCAGACTTGGACGAAGTCACTGCGAGCGCTGAAGCCGTCACCGCGTAACCACAGCGAAGGCGAACCCTCGTCACTCATCCCGCGTTTCCGTCGCTTGGTCGCAGGAATGCGCCACATCGATTGAAGTTCGCGGCGTTCCATTTATAGTCATGCGTCAAACATATTTTGAGGCGTACGCCTTTTTGCGCGCAGCGACAGCTGTACGGGGGTTAAAGCGTGATTTGTTCGTTAGTCGACTAATTAGTAAATCGCGCTGAAAACCCCGCTAGACTGTCGCTGAAGGCATAAAGCCATTACCTCACCGTAAAGGGATTTTCATGGAATTTCGTCTCAGTTCACTTGCGCTCGCGATGCTCGCCATCGGTGCAACCGCTGGGTTGTCTGCGTGCGCGACCGTCGCGGCGCCGGCAGACGCCAGCACGGCTACAGCCCCAACCGCGGCCGCGGCTCAAACGGCTGCAACGGCTGTCGCTGCCACCGGTAAGTCCGCGGCAAGTGCCGCTGCTGCGCCTAGCGCGCCCACTGCGCCAGGCGCGACGCCTCCGGCCAAACCCTTCGCCGACGTGATCAAAGGCGCGACTGAAGAGGCGGGCTTCTTCACGACGTGGCGCAAGGACGACAAAGTCTGGATCGAAATTCCCGAAGCGATGTGGGATCGGCCATTTTTCTTCTCGGTCAACGTGACGCACAACATCGGTGACGCTGGCTTGTATGGCAACCATATGGGCGGATTCCTCGCAGCGGGTCGCGGTCAATTTTTCGCGAGCTTCAAGAAGTTTGGCGCGAACGGTGTGCAACTCATCGCGCGAAACGTCTCCTACACTGCGGCCAACGACGCGCCGATTCGCCATGCTGTGGCTCGCTCGTTTTCCGACAGCTTGATTTCGAGCGCGCAGATCGTTAGCGCGCCGCATCCTGAGAAGAAAAGCGTATTGGTTGAAGCCAACGCACTGTTCGTCAATGACTTCCCGATGGCAGCGCAGCAGCTGGAGCAAACGTTTCGCCAGCCGTATGCGTTTGACGCGAAAAATTCCAGCATCTCGCAAGTAAAAAATAGCGAAACGGAAACAGGTTTCGCAGTACGCGGCCACTACCAATTGAATCGCATCGCATTGCCGCCACCGATTCCCAACCCGTCTGCGCCACCAGCACGTTTTCCGTCGACCTTGCCTGACATGCGTTCGTTGTTCATGGGTTACTACTACGGCTTCTCCAAGTTGCCCGCACAACCGATGCGTCCGCGCGAAGCCGACCCGCGTGTGGGCTATTTCACGACCAGCGTCAACGACTTTACCGACCCCGACAAACGCGAACAGCGATCACGCTACATCAATCGCTGGCGCTTAGAGAAAAAAGACCCATCAGCCGCGATGAGCGAACCGAAAGAGCCGATTGTTTATTGGCTCGATAAAAATATTCCCACTGCGTATCGCAACGCGGTGAGCGCGGGCATTTTGGAATGGAACAAAGCCTACGAAAAAATCGGCTTCAAGAACGCAATCGTTGTGAAGCAGCAAGCTGACGGCGATGATTTCGATACGTCCGCTACACGCTTTGCATCCGTGCGTTGGGTCGCGGGTAATAATGTTCCGTTTGGCGCGCGCGGCCCGAGCAAAACTGATCCGCGTACGGGCGAAATTTTCGATGCTGACATCGAAATGAACGAAGACATCACCCGTCTCTACAGCGCGCGGATGAAAGAGGATCCACCGCGTCCGGTCAGCGGCACGGGGTTATTCCGCAATTCGGGCGAGCTCTGCACGTATGCCGACAATAAGTTGACCGAAGCCGCGTTCGCACTTGATTTGCTCGTGGCGCGCGGAGAGTTCGAGTACGGCTCGCCCGCTGCTGAGGCGTGGTTGATGGACGCGATCAAAGACATCACGGCGCACGAAGTGGGTCACACACTCGGGCTGCGTCACAACTTCAAAGGCTCGCTGGCCGTCACGTCCGAGCAGCTGCGTGACTCAAAGTACGGCGCAGAGGTTGGCGTGTCGGCGTCGGTCATGGACTACAACGCGCTCAACATCGCCACCAAAGACGAGCGCCAAGGCCAGTACTCGATGGTCACGGTCGGTGCGTACGACATTTGGGCCATTGAATACGGCTACAAAGAAACGACGCCAGAGACGGAGCGCGCAGAACTTGCGAAAACGCTCTCGCGCTCGAGCGAACCACAGCTCGCGTACGCGACAGATGAAGACGCAGGCTTCGGTTCGATCGTTGAGGGCATTGACCCTGATGTCAACCGCAGCGATCTGTCGAGCGACCCGCTGGGCTTTTATGAAAAGCGCTTTATGGTGATTCGTGAAGTGTGGGATCGCGCACAAGCGCGTCAACTCGAACCGGGCACTAAATACGAAACGCTGCGTCGCCACTTTGATCGCGGCTTCATTTTGATGGGACAGATTACTGAGCTTGCCGCGAAATACGTCGGTGGTGTTTCGGTCCTTCGCGACGTGGCGGGCAGCGGTCGTCAACCGCTCACGCCCACAGACGCCGCGCAACAGCGCCGTGCGTTGAATCTGCTCGCACGCAATGTGTTCGCAGTAGACGCGTTTAAGTTTAAGCCGGAGTTCCTCGCGAAGCTGGTGCCCGACTTTGATGCGCGCTGGGATAGCGTCGCCGACGAGGACATTGGTGTGCCACGCGTTGCGCCGATTGACAGCTCGGTGGCGGCGCGCGTGTTCGCTGTGCAGCGCGCCACACTGGGGCAGCTCATGCGTGACAGCGTGGCGGTGCGCGTGTTGGTTGCGCCAGAAAAAATGGCGGATGGCAGCAAAGCGCTCTCGCTCGCGGAGCTTTACAGCACGCTACAAAAAGCCATTTGGAGCGAGCTCGACAGTGGCGCGCCGAGTAACCTGATGCGTCGCAACTTGCAGCGGGAACACGTGCGCCTCATGGCTGAAGCTGTCGCTCGCCCGAGCCCACGAACGCCGGCCGATGCACGCGCTTTGCAACGCGAATTTGCGTCGGAATTGTTGGTCGCATTGCGCCGCGCAGCCAGCAAGCCAGGTCAAAACATCGAGACGCGTGCGCATCTGAACGAATCGATTGCACTCATTGATGCAGCACTGAAGGCGCAGATCGCAAAAGTTTTGGGTTAGTTAATCGTGGCGAACTTTGCCGTCCCGTTAACGCGGGGCGGCATTTTTTATTTGGTGACGTATAACTTCCGAAGCCTCGATGCGGTGAAGCGAAATCGAGGAGAACCAACGTTGTCATATCGCGACGCGTCACAATGCGAAAATACCCGCATGCGCTTATTTGCCCTCCTAATCTCCTCCGCGTTTTGCGCGACCGTTGCGTCCGCACAGTCGCCCGCAAGCGTGCCCGCGCCCAGCGCTGAGCAATACGCAAAGCTCTGCGCCAACACCGCTGATCCCGCCGATTGCGGGAAACGTCTAGAGGCGGTGCAGTTGAAAAATGCCGGTGGCGTGGTTAAGCGCGATGGCGATCTATTAGCGGTGATGGTTCCGGGCGAGCCGCCATTCCTGTTTGCGGATAAGCCGGGCGAAGCAGGCCCAAACCACAGTTTCTACGCGTACAACGCGATCGCGGATGCGGTGGTGTTGTTTCGCGCACAGGCCGACAAGATCGATTTCGTGCTTGTGCAGCGCTCTACGCTTTCTACGACTGAGTTGCCGAACGAGCCGTTTTTTAACAGCGATGGACGCTATTTTTTGACGGTTGATTTTTGTAGCGACGGCTGTGAAAACCGGCTCGCCGTTTGGCGGTTTGAGCGCCGGGGCCCTGCGCGCGAGCGCGTGTTTTCACCGCGCACTCCTTGGACTGATGCGGGCGCCACGTGGGGTTCGCCACGTCGCTTGGTGGTGGATTACACCGAAGCGGGAAAGCAGGCTTCGATGAATTTGGAAATGAATGATCCGCGTTGGACGGTGCTGTTACCTTAACGCGTCTATAGTGAACGGTGAGTGTTGAACAGTGAATAGTGACGCGACAGACGATTCGGTGATGGTGGAAGATCCGCGAAAGCGCCGCATTCGTAGTTTTGTCGTGCGTGCCGGGCGCATGACCGCGAAGCAGGAACGCGGCCTGACGGAGGGCATGGCCCGGCATGGGTTGCTGTTTCAACCGACGGCGCTCGACTATGTAGTCGCGTTCGGACGCGACGCGCCCACCGTGTTGGAGATCGGCTTTGGTATGGGCATGACCACAGCCGCCATCGCCGCTGCGCGGCTCGACACGAATTTCATCGCCGTCGAAGTGCACCCGCCCGGTGTGGGGAATTTGTGCAATCTGCTCGACGAACAGCGTCTCACCAACGTACGTGTGATGGAGCATGACGCGGTTGAAGTTTTGACACACATGATCGCGCCCGATTCGCTCGCGGGCGCGCACGTTTACTTCCCTGATCCATGGCACAAAAAGCGCCATAACAAGCGACGCTTGGTGCAGGCTCCGTTGGTCGCGCTGCTCGCATCACGCCTGCGTCCTGAAGGCTACTTGCATCTCGCGACGGACTGGGTGCCTTACGCCGAGCAAATGCTGGAAGTGCTCTCGGCGGAACCGACTTTGAAAAATACTGCCGCCGACTACGCGCCACGTCCCGAATGGCGACCGGAAACCAAGTTTGAGTTGCGCGGCCTAAAGCTCGGCCACGAAGTTCGCGATCTGGTCTTTCGCAAGCGGTAGACCGCTTCGTGCGCGCGGCGAACTCAACGCGTTAGTGCCCGCGAAAGTCCTTCGACCCTAGCAAAGGTGCGGAGGCACCGCGTGCTCCTTTCAGCGAACCGTTGGGCAGGTCATTGAACACTGCGTTTGGTGGAAATTCACGGGCTCTGGCGATTACGTAGGCCGCGCGCTCGGTGTCGCCACTGCGCTCGAGCGCGCGCGCCCACGCGACGAGTAAACGCTCGTCAAGGACGTGGCGAATGGGGCGATCAAACCACGAAAGTTCAGCGCGGTCGCCTGCGAGCATGATGGCGGCGTAGTCGCCGAAATGACCGTAAAGTTTGCTAGCGCGCGCGGTGGCGACGGCGCTTCCCAACGCGTTGCGATCGCCCGAATTGCGGTGAATCGCCGTTGCTTTTTGATATTCGCCAACCGCGTAAACCGTCGCCACAATGCATAGCGCCGCGGCGCCCGCACCGAGGATGGGGACAGCGCGTTGATTTCGCGCCGTCGCTGCTAACGCGTCCGCCTTTTCTGTGTGACATGCGCGCAGTAGCCACGCGTATAAAAACGCACTGGGCAGCAAGAAGTAGCTAAACCACAGCGGGTACTCGAAAAAACTGTGAACGAGTACTACTGCGAGCAACATCGCTGCGGTCGTCGTTTCAGGGGACACGTTTGCCCACAATCCGCGCGCGATTCGCCAGATACCCCATAAAAACGCGCCAAGAATCAACGCAACCGCTGGCAACCCAAGCTCGACGGCGAGCTGCAGCGGCAGCGAATGTGCATGATCGAACACGTCTGGCGCGCGCTGCGCGAACGGTGAAAGTGTCCAAGCAAAATTGAGCAGGCCCCATCCAACGCCGAACCACGGGTTTTGTTCAATCAGCGTCAACACGTCGCGCCATAGTGCGATGCGCTGCGCAAAGGATGAATCGGCGGTGCTGCGGGTGAAGGCTGTGGCCGACAGAATAACTAACGGAATCAGCGCGAGCGCAAGTCCGCCCCAGCTTCGCCAGCCCCAAGCGCGCACACGACGCGACTGAGACAGTCCGATGAGCGCTATTAACACCAAACTGATCACACCTGTGCGCGATTCGCTGGAGAAGAGCGTTGCAATCAGCGGCAGACTCACGGCGGCCAATACCCACGGCCAGCGACGGAGCAAGTACGCCGCCGCTATCAAGCCCCACACCGCAAGCGTGGCGAGTTGGTTCGGTTGTCGCAAATTACCGCCGAAGCGTTCGCCCGACACATGCCGTGCAAGAAAGGTGTCGTCCGGCCAGCTTGGCGCGAAGGCTTGCACCGCTACGACGAACGCATTACCTAACGCCGCTACCAATACTCCGATCAGGAAGGCCGCGAACCAGCGCGATGAGTCGCCTTTGGTTGGGTGAGCGCCGAATACCGAGAACGAAATTAGCGCGGCGAGAAGAATGTTTAGGGCGCCGGGCGCGGCGCTGAAGATCGGTGAGGCCCCGGACACGACATGAGCGCCCAGCACAGTCAACAGCATCCACCACGGAGCGGCTGCCAACATGTTGCCCGGACACAACGCGTGTGAGGGAGTTACTGGCCGCACCAAAATGACGCACGACCAAAGCAGGCAAGCGGCGATCTGGCTATAAAACGCGGGGAGCGGTGGAGCCTGCAGCGCGCATAAAAAAGGCAGCGCAACGGCCAGTATTGTTAGGCACCATAGCGGGTACTCACTTGATTGGGTGCGAACTGGCCTCACATGTTGTGTTGAAACATCTTTCTTAGTCGAACGGCTTCTAGTTGGTGGTTTCAAGGTGTTTTTATGTATGAGTCGACTATAGTGAAAAATGCAATGAAAGCGCCGTATAGCGGTCGGTAACGGCGAAAAGTTGTTGGAGCTTTGTCTTGCTCAAATGACCAGATGAAAATGAAAAACTGTCTCTGAATGACGACACGCATGCGCCGCGGCGAATGTGAGCGCACGCCAACTGGCAACTATTTTCATTGTCAAATGTCCGAACCTCTGACACAATTTTGTAAACGACCGGAAACACAAACACGTGAATTTGATTCTACGGGCCATGCAGCCCATCGCGCGCTACGCAGCGGCGGCCTTCTGTTTGGCTGTCGGCGCATCCGCGTTCGCCGCGCCTACGGGCTACTCCGTGCGCAGCGACGTTGACCGGAAGCTCTACAGCATCGACATGGCTTCCGGCGCTGCCACGGCGCTGGGTGCGACGGGATTTAACAAGATTGAAGGCCTCGCGATCAACGACGCTGGCGAGATTTACGCCGTCAATCCGGCAACGGCACAGCTCGTTAAGTGTTCGTCAACGACCGGCGCTTGCAACGCGGTGGGTGTATTGGGTGGACTTCCCCAAATTCAGACCAACGCCGGGCTCGCATTTTCGTCGACGGGATCACTATATCTCGCCGCTAATGCCGTGATCTATCGCGTGGATCCCGCGACGGCAGCCGCTTCCGCACTCGGAACCACCGGACCAGCGCTATCGGGGCTGGCAGGCGTAGCGCCGTCGGCTAGGTGCGCGTCCGGTATTTTCGGCATGGGTGGAAACAACGACAAGGGCAAGATCTACTGCGTCGATACATCCAACGGTGTCGCGACGTTGCTCGGCAGCATTAGTCTCACTCCGCTTGATGCGGGCCTCGACGGTGATACATCGACCGGGCTTGTGTGGGGCATCACCAACGATGTGCCAGCAAAAGTTTTTGCTGTCACGCCTGCTACGCTCACCGTGGGGAACATGAGCACCGTGACGCTTGCTGGCGAAGAGATCGGAGGCTTCGAAAGTCTTGCGATTGCACACAGCGTCAAGGCGTCCGCAGGCGCCGCCGATCCAGGCGGGGTGATCGGAATTCCAACGCTATCGATTTGGATGCTGATGGTGCTTGCCGCGCTGACCGCATCAGTGGGCGTTTTGGTCGAGCGTCATCGTCGTTGATCGTCCGGTAGCGCGCTCGCTACGCTCCGCTCGCAAATAACTTCGCCAAGGCTGCGCCGGGATCGGGCGCACGCATAAACGCTTCCCCTACCAGAAAGCTATGCACATCGTGAGCGCGCATGTGCAACACGTCTTCGCGCGAAAGAATGCCGCTTTCTGTAATAACCCGCTTTCCGATCGGAATTCGCGCGAGCAGGTCGGTTGTTGTCGTTAGCGACACGTTGAACGTACGCAAATCGCGGTTGTTGATGCCGATAAGCGAGGTCTTTAATGTGAGCGCAACCTCCAGCTCCTGCGCGTCGTGTGACTCAACAAGCACGTCCATACCCAATTCATGCGCCAGCGCCTCCAGCGCGCGCATTTGATGCGGCTCCAACGCGCCGACGATCAGTAAAACGCAATCCGCCCCCATCGCCCGCGCTTCGAAAACTTGATACGCGTCGACGATGAAATCTTTTCGGATAACGGGCAAATTGCAGGCAGCGCGAGCTTCCTGAAGGTAAGCCGTTGAGCCCTGAAAGTACGGCGCGTCGGTCAGCACTGACAAGCATGCCGCTCCGCCCGCAGCGTAGCTTCTTGCAATCTCCGCAGGAGAAAAATTCTCGCGCAAAATGCCCTTGCTAGGACTCGCTCTTTTGACTTCAGCGATGACGGCGCTCTGTCCGCTAGCGATCTTTGCCTCGATGGCGGCGGCGAATCCGCGCGTCGGCGTTTTCATCACCGCTTCAGCTTCGGCGCGAACCAATGAAAGCGGCGTGATGCGCATTGCCGCTGCGATTTCGTCGTGCTTGGTCGCGATAATTTTGTTTAGGATGTCGCTCATATTTTTCTTCGGCAGCTGCGAAATTACGCAGATTGCGTAAACGCCGCGAACTCGTCCACTTTCTTGCGTGCAGCGCCATTTGCAATCGCCGCACGCGCCATCGCAATGCCATCGCGAAGACTCGGCGCGAGGTTGGCCGTGTAGAGTGCGGCGCCTGCATTCAGTAGCACGACATTAAGTGCTGGCGAATCGTTACCCTCGAGCGCGCTTAGCAACATCGCCTTCGATTGCTCTGGCGTGTCCACTTTCAGATTGCGCGTTGCACTCATCGTAAAGCCAAAGTCTTCCGGATGAATTTCGTATTCCGTGATCTTTCCGTCTTTGAGTTCGCCCACGAGCGTGCCTGCCCCAAGCGAAATCTCGTCAAGGGAATCGCGACCATGCACGACCATCACATGCTCTGCGCCCAAGCGCTGCATCACGCGCACTTGAATGCCCACGAGATCGCCGTGGAACACGCCCATCATGGTGTTCGGCGCGCTAGCCGGATTGGTGAGCGGGCCGAGAATATTGAAGATGGTCTTTACGCCGAGCTCGCGACGAATCGGCGCTACGGCTTTCATCGCCGAATGATGGTTCGGAGCGAACATGAAGCCGATGCCGGTGGTTTTGATGCTCCGCGCGACTTGCTCGGGACTGAGCATGATGTTCACCCCGAGCGCCTCCAAGACGTCCGCCGCGCCGCTCTTCGACGACACGCCACGGTTGCCATGTTTGGCCACCTTTGCCCCAGCGGCGGCTGCGACAAACATCGAAGCGGTCGAGATATTAAAAGTGTGTGACAAGTCGCCGCCGGTGCCGACGATGTCGACGAGATTCGGTTCGTTTTCAACGGGAACTTTGGTCGAAAGCTCGCGCATCACGCGCGCGGCGGCGGCGATCTCACCGATGGTTTCTTTCTTCACGCGCAGACCGGTCAACAATGCGCCCGCTTGTGCTGGAGTGAACTCACCCGCCATTAACTTTCGCATGAGCGAGAGCATTTCGTCTTCAAAAATTTCGCGATGATCGACCGTGCGTTGAATCGCTTCGGAAATAGAGATTGGCATGATGTCAGCGCCTATAGATTCAAAAAGTTGCGAAGCAAATCATGACCGTATTCGGTGATGATGGATTCCGGATGAAATTGCACGCCCCAAATCGGCAGCGTTTTATGTCGTACGCCCATGATCTCGCCATCGTCGCTCTCGGCTGTCACCGAGAGTTCTGCGGGTAACGTCGCACGGTCAATCACGAGCGAGTGGTAACGCACGACGGTGTACGGCGACGGAATGCCCGAAAAACAGTCCTGCCGGTTGTGCGTAATCGTGGAAGTTTTGCCGTGCATGACGCGTTTGGCTCGCACGATGTTTCCGCCAAAGGCCGCGCCGATGCTTTGATGGCCGAGGCACACACCGAGGATGGGCAGTTTGCCACCAAATTCTCTAATGAGTGGTACGGAAATGCCGGCCTCATTTGGTGTACACGGGCCGGGCGAGACTACGATGCGCTCGGCTTTCTTCGCCGCCACACCCGCGAGATCAATCGCGTCGTTGCGAATGACCTGAACGTCCTGCCCAAGTTCGCCAAAGTATTGCGCGAGGTTGTAGGTGAAGCTATCGTAGTTATCAATGATGAGCAGCACTACTTCGCTCCTCGAAAATAGTCCTTAACCGCCGCGACGAAGCGATCAACGTCCTCGCGCGTCACGTCCAAATGCGTGACCAAACGCGCGGCGTATGCGCTCTGCATCAGCATGCCGCGTGCTCGGAGAAATTCAGCGAGCGGGTCAGCATGTAGCGCGGGAATGTTCAGGAAAACCACATTTGTAGCCTGCGTCAACACCGATAACTCCGCGACCTCGCTTAGGCCCGCCGCGAGGGCCGCGGCGTTGTCGTGATCCTCTCGCAAGCGATCGACTTGGTGCTCAAGCGCGTAGATGCATGCCGCGGCAAGCGATCCAATTTGCCGCATGCCGCCGCCAAGCATCTTCCGCCACCGATGCGCACGCTCAATGAACGCTTTGTCGCCAACAAGCACCGCGCCTACCGGCGCGCCGAGCCCTTTGGAAATACACAACGACGCCGAATCAAACGGCGCGAGAATGTCCGCAATCGTCGTTTCACTCGCTACCGCAGCGTTGAACGCGCGCGCGCCGTCGAGGTGGACGTTCAAGCCTTTGCTACGCGCCAGCGCTGCCGCATCCACCACATACGATTGCGGCAATACACGGCCGCCCCACGTGTTTTCAAGTGCGAGGAGTTTGCTGCGCGCAAAATGTGTACCGAGACCGGGACCGAACGGCTTGATCGCCGCAGCAATCTTGGCGAGCGGAATGGTTCCGTCTGCGTCTTGCTCAAGCGGCTGCGGTTGGATGCTTCCGAGCACCGCTGCACCGCCGCCTTCCCAGCGGTAGGTGTGCGCCATCTGGCCCACGATGTACTCGTCGCCACGCTCGCAATGCGACATCAACGCGGCGAGGTTGCTTTGAGTACCCGACGGAAAAAATAGCGCAGCTTCTTTGTTGGTCGCTTCCGCCATCATCGCCTGCAAACGATTGGCCGTGGGGTCATCGCCCCACACGTCATCGCCCACCTCAGCGGCGGCCATGGCCGCGAGCATGCCAGGCGTCGGACGGGTGACGGTATCGCTGCGCAGATCAACAATCTTGGTCATGCTGCGCTCCCGTCGAGACCGTTCTGCACCATCTCCGCCGCGCGCAGCACCGAGCGCGTCTTCTGCAAGGTTTCTTCCCATTCCTTGCTCGGCACCGAGTCGTGCACGATGCCCGCGCCAGCCTGTGCATAGAGCTTGCCGTCCTTGATCACGCCGGTGCGAATCGCGATGCACATATCCATATCTCCCTGATAGCTCATGTAGCCGACCGCGCCGCCGTAAATGTTTCGCTTCACGGGTTCGACCTCATGAATGATCTCCAAAGCCCGAATCTTCGGCGCACCGGAAAGCGTGCCCGCTGGGAATGTGGCGCGTAACACGTCGATGTTGTTGGTGCCCGGTTTGAGTGTTCCTTCGACGTTACTCACGATGTGCATCACATGCGAGTAGCGTTCGATGATCATTTTGTCTTTCACCACGACCGAGCCCGTCTTCGCTATTCGGCCGACGTCGTTGCGACCCAAGTCGATGAGCATCACGTGTTCAGCGACTTCCTTTTCATCCGCGAGGAGATCGGCCGCAAGCACGTCGTCTTCTTCGCGGTTTGCTCCACGTTTTCGCGTGCCCGCAATTGGCCGCACGGTGACAGAATCACCTTCTTTGCGCACGAGAATTTCTGGCGACGCGCCGACGACATGAAAGTCGCCGAAGTTGTAGAAAAACATGTACGGCGAAGGGTTCAACGTACGAAGCGCGCGGTACAGCGAAATCGGCGGCTCGGGGAAATCCATTTCCATGCGCTGCGACGGCACGACCTGCATGCAGTCGCCCGCCGCGATGTAATCCTTGCACACTTGAACTGCGGCAACATACGCCGCTTCGCCCATTTGTGAGTGCGGATTCACCACGGCCGTGGCGTGTTGCAACGGCAGTTTTGCGGGCTCATGCAATTTCGCGCGCAGTTCGGCGAGGCGTTTCGTTGCGCTTTGAAATGCGTCAGGCTTCGACGGGTCCGCGTAAACGATCAGCGAAATCTTTCCCGAGAGACTGTCAACGACGGCGAGTTCTTCCGTCAGCAGCAACAAAATATCGGGCACGCCCAGTTGGTCCGTGCGGGGATTTTCGGCATATCGCTTGCCGACGCGCGGCTCGATATAACCCACGGTCTCGAAGCCGAAGTAACCGGTGAGTCCACCGCAAAAACGCGGCAAACCCGGAATCGTGGCGACTTTGAACTGTGCTTGATAGGCCGCGATGTAGTCCAGTGGATCTTCGACGACCTGCTTGTTCGGTCCGAGTGGGGTGATGTGCGTCACCTCTTTGCCGCGCACCTCAATGCGCGTTCGCGTGCGAAGCCCGATAAAGCTATAGCGCCCAAAGCGCTCGCCGCCGACGACCGACTCAAGCAGGAAGGTGTAACGATCGTTCGCAAGCTTTAGGTAGATTGACAGCGGTGTGTCGAGGTCCGCGAGTGTTTGTTCAACCAGTGGAATGCGGGTGAAGCCTTGTTGAGCAAGCTTCAGAAATTCTTGTTCGGTCATGATGCAACATGTCAAAAGTGTCAGAGCAGGGTTCTTGGCTGCGGCACCTGTCGCGGTGCTTGCGCCCGCAGCTGGCGCAAAGGTTTAGATTGGTAGGCTAACGCCACCAACCTCCAGAGCTTTGCCACCAAGACCGTACCGACAGAAACATGTTGTTTGCTTTAAATGTGCCCGATTTAAGAATCGAGCAGAGCAGGAATATCCGTAAATGTACTCACGATTGCGTCTGCGCGCAAATCGACAAGGTTTTCACCTTCGCTGTAGCCATAACTCATCAACACTACGGGCGAGCCTGCCGCCTGCGCCGCGCGGCTGTCATTGCCCGAGTCCCCAATCATCAACATTTCGCGCGGATGCACACGATGTTGCCCCGCCGAATAAAAAATCATTCCTGCTTCGGGCTTGTTGGAGATCAGCGTGTCGCCACAAACGACGTGGTCGAAATACTGTGCGAGGTTGAACTTTTCAAGTAGCGTGAGGCTATTTGCTGTCCATTTGTTGGTCACGACCGAGAGCGGTAAACCGCGCGCCTTGAACGCTTCGAGTCCGTCTATCACGCCGGGATACAGTGTTGTCCGATCAGCGATGTGTTCGAAGTAAAACCGGCGATACAGGTCGAGCGCGCCGTGCAACTCGCGTTCGGTCGGATCGCGCTCCAGTACGAATCGCAGCGATTTCCCCACATGCGCCATTAGACCTTTGCCGACAAATGTCTTAACAGTTTCGAGCGGTATTGCCGGTAGATTGAGCGCCGCGAGCGTGAGATTTACCGCGCCGCAAAGATCGGGGATAGTGTCGAGCAGTGTGCCGTCGAGGTCGATGGCGATGGCGCGGATGGCGGATAAACGTTTAGGCATGCCTCACATTTTGACCCATCTGCGAAAGTTCGGTGTCAACCTCGCGACTCGTCCACTGCCGTTTCGACCAGACGCCGCGCAACAACACTAACGCTGTCGGAGCGCAGCCATGCTTCATGGGGCTGGTGCTACTGGAATGCGTCACTACAATCCGACATTGAGGTTTCGACGCTTTCAGCTCGATACGCGTCAATGGTCGCGAAGATCTCACTAAAGCGGCCCGCTATACCACTGCCCGCCGATCTGTCTCGGACTTCCCCTTTCACACTCACTCGATGGCCAATCAGCGAAATGCGCATGAAAAATTCAATCCCCACGACCAAACGTGTTGGCGTCGCTTCAACGCTGGCTCTGCTGTCAGTTATGTTTACCTTCGTACCGAGCGCTCTTGGCGCGACCAGCACGTGTCCGTTTGACGGCGGAGGCTCTGACGCTGTCAACGACGGGGTGGTGCTGGCGAGGTACGCATTGGGTATCAGTGGTCCTCCCCTCACAGCGAGCACCCGCTATGCCAGCCTCGACCCCTTACAGGTCAAAGCCAATATCGAGTGCCAAGGTTGCGCGCTTGACCTCAACGGTGATGGATTGGTCGATACCGTCGACGCAACGATCGTTGCTCGACACCTCGCTGGCTTCCAAGGGGCTTCGCTCACTGCTGGTTTGGCCCTCGGTGTGGGGACCCGCAGCACGACGGCGGCTGTCACCAGCTTTTTGGCAAACGGCTGTGCCGTGGGCGGGAATCTAAACGCGTTCGTGCAGGGCGGAAATGCGTTCGGCGCGCCTGCTGTAATCGGCGTCACAGACGCACAGTCGGTCACCGTGAAAAGTGGCGGCAACGAGGCCAACCTAGTGATTGCGGACGGCAGTGGTCTGCGCGTCGCGCGAGTCTCCACGCTTGCAACGCCGAACACGACCAACGGAGCGGTAAGTAACTCCGTGGGCGATGGTGTCGTCGGTGCCGTCGTTGCGGGGGGCGGCAGGGTCGGCGGCGGCAACGTCGTGACGGGCAACTATGGTGTCATTGGTGGCGGCGCGAACAATGGTGCGGAGCTCTACGGCACCGCCGCGGGAGGTCTCGCAAATGCGGCAGCCAGCTACGCGGCGATCGGTGGAGGCCAGTTCAACCAAGCGAGTGGTCTTTACAGCAGCATTCCCGGCGGTCGGTATAACAACGCACTCGGCGACTACAGTGTGGCGTCCGGCGTTGCCGCGACTGCGACGAACGCGCACGAGTACGTGTGGTCGGGATCAGCGGCAGGTTTTAATCCTGCATCTGCAGGCGTGTGGGGCGGGCAAACCGCCGGTACGTTTAACGCCAAGGCAGACACTGGGTTTTACTTCGAGTCGGGCGTGGTCAGTTGCACGCTGTCGGCTGCCGCAACGGGCTGGCAGTGTTCGAGTGACCGCGCTCTGAAAGAGAACATCCGGTCAATCGACGCGAAAGCGGTGCTCGCAAAAGTTGCCGCCTTGCCGATTTCAACTTGGTTCATTAAGGGCTATGACCAGTTGCACATAGGCCCGATGGCCCAAGACTTCCGCGCTGCGTTTGGCCTGGGCGCGAGTGACAAAACGATCAACAGCACGGACGTGCAGGGCGTCGCGTTGGCCGCTATTCAAGGGCTGCACGCGATGCTAAAGGTCAAGGACGCCGAGATCGCCGCCCTGAAGGCAGAGGCAAAAAAAATAGACGCGCTCGCGCGCGAAATTGCTGTGATGAAGCGAAAACTTGATGCACGCTGAGAGACGCCGACAAGCCGTTCCGTCGACTGTCAAACTCTACATTTCGTGCGAGAGTGACGAATCGCTAGCGTAATTGCGCGCGCATCTGTTGAATCGCGGCAGCGTAATCTTTCGCTCCATAAATCGCGCTACCGGCCACAAATGTATCCGCCCCAGCAGCGGCGACTTTAGCGATGTTGTCGGCTTTTACGCCACCATCTACTTCGAGCAAAATTTCTCGGCCTGACGCAGCAATTCGCTCGCGACCTTCGGTGATTTTTGGCAACACGCCGTCGATAAACTTTTGGCCACCAAAGCCTGGATTCACACTCATGATGAGCACCAAATCGAGCTTATCAAGTGTGTAGTCGAGGTAGTCCAGCGGTGTGGCGGGGTTGAAGACAAGGCCCGCTTTGCATCCGCACTCGTGAATGAGCGAAATCGTGCGGTCTACGTGTTCACTGGCTTCCGGGTGAAAGCTGATGATGTTGGCACCGGCTTTTGCGAACTCAGGGATGATGGCATCGACGGGCTTGACCATGAGGTGAACATCAATGGGTGTGTTGCCCACGTGCGGTTTGATTGCGCTACATACCATCGGGCCAATGGTCAGATTCGGTACGTAATGATTGTCCATCACATCAAAGTGAATGAGATCCGCCCCAGCGTCGATCACTGCGCGGACTTCTTCGCCCAAGCGCGCGAAGTCGGCGGACAAAATGGAGGGAGCAATTTTGTAGTTCGTGTGGTTGCGAGACAATGGGAGCCCAGTAGTAATAAGAGTTGTGGATGGCGACGAGCGTCCCGACGAAATATCGTGAATCGCTACAGCATCAAAGTTGACCCGACCCCATTTTACTTGGCCGATCAGAGCGACCCGCTGCGCGGACTCTATACCTTCGCGTATCACATTCGAATTACGAATGATGGCGAGGCGGCGGTGCAACTCATCTCTCGGCATTGGATCATTGCCGATGGCAACGACAACATTGAAGAGGTGCGCGGTGCGGGTGTCATCGGCGAGCAACCGAAGCTTGCGCCTGGCGAGTCGTTTGAATACACCAGCGGCTCTCAACTCAAAACCCCTGTCGGCACGATGCACGGCAGCTATCACTTTGTTGCCGACGATGGAGTGACGTTCGACGCGCCAATTCCGAAATTTACGCTGTCAGCGAAGCGCGTCTTGCACTAACGATTCTGCTTTGATTCGTTTTCCTGGGCTGCGGTTTCCGCAGCCTTGCGCGCCGCTGCGTCGTATTCTTGTCGCTTGCGATCCCGCTCTGCTGTGCCGCCAACGATCCACCAGATCAACCCGATGAATAAGCCTCCAGCCACGGCCGCTTCGACCAAAAATATCCAAAAACCACTTTCGATCATGTTTTGACTTTGCTGCGAGGCTGCGTAGTTGTGTCGGGATGATTCAATTTTAGGCTGCTCACCGTTGAAAACGGTATGCGGCTCCTACAATCAGCACATGAATACGCCCCGTTTTTTGCAATTTCTTGACGCGATGGACGTGATCGTTTCGCGCGCACAGCCTGAGTCTCCACTACTCGACGAAAGCGAGGATGCGCTCAAACTGCTCATCGCGCACGACGACTGGCTGCCGTCGGAATTCGCGCGCCCTGATGCGGAGAAGTATCAAAGTTACGCGCTCTACATTGATCCGCACGCGCGCTATAGCGTGAGTAGCTTTGTGTGGGGACCCGGTCAAGGCACGCCCGTACACAATCACACAGTGTGGGGGCTCGTGGGCGTGCTGCGCGGTGCCGAGCGCTGTGAAGAGTTTCCAGCGCCTGACTCGGTTACGAGCGTCGCAATGGTGTCCGGGCATGAGCATGCGTTGCTACGTGGTGAAGTGGATCGCGTGTCACCGACTATTGGCGATTGGCATCGCGTCAGCAATGGGCTCTCGGACGCACCCTCTGTCAGCATTCATGTGTACGGCGCGGATATTGGGCGCGTCCGGCGCAGCTACTGGAACGCATCGGAGCGTTGCGCCATGCCGATGGTGTCTGGTTACTCGAATGATCAACCGTGGATTGCCGCGCGATGAGTGAAGTTTTGACGATTGTGCGTACGGGCACACACACCAGCGTCACTCTCAATCGTCCGGACAAAGCCAATGCGCTCGCGGCGTCGTTGGTGGCTGCGCTGCGCGCGGCGATTGACGCAGCGATCACCGATGGTACGACGGTGTTCACGATTCAAGGTAACGGCCGCAACTTTTGTGCTGGCTTTGATTTGTCGTCGCTTGAGAGCGAAACCGACGAGACGATCATTCCTCGTTTGATGGATTTGGAGCGCATGTTGCAGGCGATTTACTACGCGCCGTTCGCCACGATTTCGCTCATTCACGGCGGCGCGTATGGCGCGGGATTCGACCTTGCGATGGCGTGTGATTACCGACTCGCGACGCAGGATGCGCGATTTCGGATGCCGGGTTGGCGCATGGGCTTGGCGCTGGGCACGCGGCGTACGGCGCAGCGCGTGGGGGCAGAGCGCGCGTTTGTGTTTTTGCGCGATGCGCTGACGATCAATACTGAGCAGGCCCTTGCGCAGCAATTTGTCACCGAGGTCGCGGATCCTGTGACGTGGCCGCGACGCATTGATGAAATCGCAGCGGTCAACGCGAAGCTTCCGCCGAAGGCGTATGCACAGTTGAAACGTTTGCTGCAATCGGACACGGCTGAGGCGGATTTGCGTGATCTCCACGCTTCGCTCGTTGCGACACCTCTGAAGCCGAGGATGCAGCAGTACGTGGCGTCGCGCGCCTAAGGTTGATCCGTCCGGAGGCGTCTGGTTGTTAGACGGCAACAACTTTATGGCGCTAACGACAGCCAGGCGGTCGTTAGAGGCGCAAAAAGTGCATTGTCGACTAGAGGATGGAAATTGAAAACGCCCGCATACAGCGGGCGTTTCCAAAGCAAATAGCCTAAAAGCTGTTACTTGTTCTTGAAGTCGTCGTGGCACGATTTGCACGTGCCGCCGACTGCGCCAAACTGCTTCTTGAAGCCGTCTGCGTCGCCCGCGTTGGCGAACGCTGCAAGTTTTGCCATTTCGGTTTCCAGCTTGCCGCCGAGTTCTTTGAACTTAGCGTTGTTCGACCACACTTCTGCCTTGGCTTCGGTGTTGCCGACTTTGTCGGTGCCAGGCGCGAAGCCTTCCCACGGCATTTTCGACAGCGGCACCAACATCGAAGTTGCGCGCACGGCTTCGTCTTTGTTGAACGGCTTCTCGCCTTTGGCGACAGCGGCGAGAGGGCCGAAGTACCAAGCCAACAGCGTGAACGCAGCTTTGCGCTCTTTCACGAAGGCTTCGGGTTTCGGCTGTGCCATTGCCGAGGTTGCCAGTGCGGCAGCAGCGGCAGCAGCGGTTGCGAGTGCAATTTTGGTGAACATTTTCATACTTACTCCAGGTTAAAAAAAGGACTACTTAAACCAAACGGACCAATTAACGATCACCGCAATTAGCGCGATGACCAAGACAAAAACGGCAAACCCTAACGTCGTGGACGCTTTGCGTGCTCCCTGTGCCTCGCGCGCAAGATCGGCCGGCAAGGATTTGTTGCCGGAGAACATCGCGCGAATGAGGTTTTCTTTTTTGACGAACAGATGAAACAACACCGCCGCGACATGCAGCCCCACGAGCACCAGCAAAACTTTTCCGATGATGTGGTGAATACCGGTGAGGCGCACTGAGGTCGCCTCGCTGACGTATTGCGCCAACGGGCCAGTGGTCGCGATTTCATCGTTTGTGAACAGTCCGAGCGTGGCTTGCGTCGCCAAAGTGAGCAGCAGTGCGAGCACCATCCAACCGCCTGGCGGATTGTGGCCAACGACGTAATCGTGGCCTTTGCCCATCATATTCTTGGCGAAAGCGATCGTTTTGCCTGGACTAGTGAGAAATGATGCGAATCGTGCGTACTCACCGCCGACAAAACCCCAAATCAGGCGAAACGTGACGAGTGTGAGAATGGCGTAGCCGCAACGCATGTGCCACGCGATCGCATTGCCACCGATCTCGCCAGTGATCACCGCTGCTGCGAACAACACGACGAGCGACCAGTGAAAACAGCGGACGAAAATATCCCACACCGGCGCGGAGATGAGTTCAGTTGAAGGCTTGGTCATCGGTTGTGTTCCAAATCAAATGCATCTTTGAGCGCGGTGAGACCCGCTCGCAAACGCTCAAGTTCCGCCGCATCTAGTCGACCAAACGCGCGTTGCAAATGTTTGAGGTGCGCAGGGAATACCTCTTCAAACATGGCGTTGCCAGCGCGTGTGAGCGCGACATGTGTGCGCCGTGCGTCGCCGGCGTCGGTGTGTCGCGAAATGAGTTCGCGCGCTTCCATGCGATCAAGCACGCCGGTGAGCGTGCCCTTGGTTATGAGCGTTCGCTCGCCCAATTCTTTGCACGTCATACCCTCGGTGTTGCCGAGTGTGGCGATCACGTCGAATTGCGATTCGGTAAGCCCGAGTTGCTTGACGTGCGCACCAGAGTAACGCTCGAACGCTTGGGTGCAGCGCATAAGCTGGCGCAGCGTTGGCATAAAGGCTGGAATATTTGCGGTGTAAGGCATGTACGTCTGACGTGCGACCAGCGAGTGGCCGTAGGTGAGGTTCTGAAAGGTCGCAGTCGAATTGGTTCGTATTAGAACAAGTTTATTGATCTATCGCAAGTCGGGCAAACAAATGCTGCGATAGCGGACAACTGGTCAATAATTTTGACCATGTATTTATTCTCACGCGCTTACGGTCGCACACGATCAACGAAGACAAGCCTTATCGCAATTGGCGCTAGCGCCACGATCGCACTGCTTGCTGCTGCGGCGCAAGCGGCGCTGCCCGAGCCGATGGCTAGGATGCTGCGTGAAACCGGCGTTCCCGAAAGTGCGGTGAGCTTGTACGTGCGCGAACTGGGCCAAAGCGCGCCGTTGATCGAACACCGCGCGCGCGCGGCCATGAACCCAGCGTCGACGATGAAGATCGCTACTACGCTGGTCGGGCTCGACGTTCTCAAGCCGGACTTCACGTGGAAGACGCAATTTCTATCGAACGCATCGATCAATGGTGGCGTGTTGAACGGTGCCTTGGTGATCAAAGGAAGCGGCGACCCGAAATTTTTGCGCGAACATCTAGAGGCGGCCATCAGGGCGCTTCGTGAACGCGGTATTCGAGAAATTCGCGGTGACGTATTGCTTGATCGTTCGCGATTCGGTAAGGGCATTCACGATCCATCGTTGTTTGATGGGCAAGCGTTGCGGCCTTACAACGTCGGCTCCGACGCGTTGCTGTTTAACTTCAAATCAGTGGGATTCAAATTCTCGGTCTTACCTGACAAGAGCGTCTCCGTCGGGACTGACGGGGTCCCGCCGGACGGGCTGACGATCAGCAATTCACTGCGCTTGGGTGGCGGTTCATGTACGGATTGGCGCGCGAAAACGGGGGCCTCATTCGATACGCAGGGCAATCGCGCAAGCGCCACGTTTATCGGCACCTATTCAGCCGACTGCGGCGAAAAAGACTGGTATGTCAGTTTGTTTGATCACACGGGGTTGCTCGCCGGCACCTTTGCGCGACTGTGGCGCGACGCTGGTGGTACGTGGTCGGGCGTGATGCGTGACGGCGCAACGCCTAAGAACGCGCGCGTTCTGTACGTGCATAGCTCTGCCCCGCTCGCCTCGATGGTGACTGACATCAATAAATTCAGCAACAACGTGATGGCGCGACAACTGCTTCTTACTATCGACGCGGAACTAAGCAAACGGCCTGCGCTCGCCAAACGTGGCGGCCACAGCGTCCGAGAATGGGCCAAGCAGCGTGGTTTTGAGTTGCCCGATCTGGTGATTGAAAACGGTTCGGGACTGTCGCGTGTGGAGCGAATTTCTGCGCAAAGTATGGGTGCCTTGTTGGAATTCGGACTGACGGCGCCGTATGCGAGCGACTTCGTTTCCTCGCTGCCGCTCGCCGCCACCGACGGCACGCTCGCCAAGCGATTTGTGAATCAACTCGCGGAGGGGCGTGCGTACCTCAAAACAGGGACGCTCACTGGCGTTAAGGCGCTAGCCGGATATTTGCTGCTTCCGGATGATCGCAAGGTGCTCTACGTGGCGTTCATCAACCACGCCAATGCCGAAAGCGCACAACGCGCACTCGATGCGGGCGTGGATTGGGTGTTTCAATCGCAGGCGCAGCGCCTGGCGCAGGGGCAGATCAAGGCTGAGGCGATGGCCAAGTAAAGGTGAGTGCCGTTGGGACACGACACTCACCATGGCGATTACGCGATTACGCGATTACGCGTTTTTCGCTCAAACGCAGCCAGCCTTTGATGATGCGGTAAACCCACCAAACCCAGACAACGCCGAGGACCACAAAGCCAACCAGTGCGAGCGCCAACACGAGACCGATTGACGTCCAAAGCAGGCCCCACCAAAAGGTGCGGATGAGCCAACTGTAGTGCGAAGCGAGATAGGTGCCAACCGCATCGTCGCGCTTAATGTAGGCAACAATCAGCCCTGCAATGGCGAATATGCCGGTGACCAACCCTAGGGCGTACAAGGCGTACGTAATGTGCGTGATTTGCACGGTGGATTCATTCGGTGCTTGGCTTGAGGCCGAGCCAGTGACGGGGGTGATCTCAGACATTTGTTCTTTTCTCCTGATGGCCTAGATGCGAAGCTGCATCGTATGGTCGCAATATCGCTATGATTGTTCGCAAATGCAAGTGTCGCGCCGCTGGATTCCGATGAAACGGCCCAGACTGCGACCAATCGACAAAGCGAACGATAAACGGAGGTCGCTATGACCAAGCAACACCCCGATGAGGATCGCGCGAACCGCGTGGTGATTCTCGAAGGCTCACCGCTGGGCACACCGCTGGCCAAAATGTTTGACTCTTTAGAGGCCGCCGAACCATTTTTGCTTGGGCGGATTCGTGCCAACGTACCGGTAAACCTTAGGGATCGTCTAGAGCGCGCACTAGCCGATCGCATCGTCAGCGAAGACGGCATCGCGGCGGTCTCGGAAGTCATTGCGGGCAAGCTCGCTTTTCTGCGTGCACTTACTGCCGCGTATGCAGAGCGCATCACCATTGTGCTGCGCCGCTGGGATGAAGACGACGACGCGCGCCGGTAGTTGTGACCTCTGATTTGTGCCGCTGGCTTGCCACCCTTTTGGGTCTCGTGCTGCTGAGCGGCTGCGCTAGTTTTGATCCGCACAACCTGATCGCGCGTCACCTGCCGGCAGGCTCGCAAACCGGTATTGACGACGGCTCAACACTCTCTGCCGCAACTCGCCGTGCTGCAGTAGACGCTGTGTGGACGACCATCAATGAGCGTTACTACCGTGCTGATCTCAACGGTGTTGATTGGGCGGCTGCCCGCAAGCGCTGGGAGCCGGAGGCGATGGCGGCGATTACGGATGACGAATTTTGGGAGCGATTAGACCTCATGGTCGCGGAGTTGGCCGATGCGCACACGCGTGTTGAGTCCTTAAGCCAAGTAACGCGGCGGAAGGCGCAGCAGTCGCTTTCACTTGGTATGGGGTTGCGTGAAATCGAAGGTGAAATCGTGGTCACATCCGTGCACCCGGAATCTGATGCTTACTGGGCAGGCGTACGCGCAGGTATGCGCTTGCAGACTGTCGGCCAACGCTCTGCCATAGAGCAGTGGAGTCAGTGGCGGACAACGGCGCGCAAATCGTCTTCGCCGCAGGCGGCTTTGCGGATGCCCGTCAGGAAGCTCAACGAAGCTGCGATAGTGGCAGCACAAAAAAATCCGAGAGAGGCGCTGAATATTGCATTTTCGCGGCCTGACGGGACTGTGTTTTCTGCGCGCCTAAAGCCTGTTGCGCTATCAACGAAGGCGAGCGTTAGTAAGCGCATGCTGCCGAGCGGGATTGGCTACATTCGATTGACCGCGTTCAGCGAGTCCGTGCGCTCTGATGTGCTAAACGCCGTTACTGCACTAAAGGATGCGCCAGCGCTGATTCTTGATCTTCGCGGAAACGGCGGCGGATCGGGAGCAATGGCCGAAGCGTTGGTGGGGAGCTTCGTCAGGAAAAAGACGGTCATCGCTCGTACCGAAACACGCACCGGGCAGCCCGTGACGCTAGCTTTCGGCGCAATTAAGATTATTTCTCTGGAGCGCAGTGTGCCCGGTCGTGACGATGCGTACGACGGGAAAGTCGCTGTGCTCCTGGACAACGATAGCGCAAGCGCATCCGAGGGCACAGCAGCGGCGCTTCAAAGTCTTGGTCGCGCGGTGGTGGTCGGCGAGGTGAGTTGTGGTTGCCTGCTCGGATACTTGGGCTACACAACGTTGCCCGGCGGTGGCGAGTTGGCATTTAGTGAAATCGGCTTTGTTACGACCAAGGGAGATCGAATAGAAGGAAGGGGCGTTATTCCTGATATCGCGGTTACGCGCACACGAGCCGATTTCGCAGCGCAACGAGATCGGGCGCTCGAGGCTGCACAGGAAGCACTTTTGGCGAAATAGCAATGAAAGGTAGCGCAAGTCGTTGTAAATGGAGGGTAAACCAGCATAAACCCCCTGCAATCGTCGCCCAAAATCGCCTAACGCAAGCAGAGTCACGCTTTTTGTGGCATGCTTAGGGTTCGTGACTCAACAATTTGTATGTTTTGTCGCGCGTTAGCGAGTTTCCTGGTTCCCGAGTGTGAGCGGTAAGAGCGCTGTTAAGTCAGCATCTCCGGTACTACAGAGTCCTTGAAATCCGCGTTTGTTTGTTTATCAAGGATAGATCTACACACCATGGGTAATCGTTTGTTTGTGGGCAATATCAGTTTCCGCGCTACGCCGGAAATGATTCGCTCTGAGTTCGACCAATTTGGCGAAGTGTCTGATGTTCATCTGCCGATGGATCGTGAAACGGGCCGCATGCGCGGTTTCGCTTTCGTGACCATGGCTACCGATGACGCAGCTCAAAAAGCTATCGCCGGCATGAATGGCAAGTCCATCGAAGGCCGTCCGCTAGTTGTTAATGAAGCACGCCCAGCACCCGCTGGTGATCGTCCTCCACGCGGCCCTGGTGGCGGTGGCGGCTTCCGTGGTCCCCGCACTGGCGGTGGCGGTGGCGGTGGCGGCTACGGCGGCGGTGGCGGAGGCGGTGGCGGCTACGGTGGTGGCGGCCGCGGCAACTACTAAGCTGCGCGTTACCTCGCGTAACTAAAAAACCGGGTCTAGGCCCGGTTTTTTTATGGCCGAAGCCGCCTATTTTGGTGTCATTGCATCACGTTGACCGAGCGCTGGAAAAATTTTCCACCAGACCGCAGCGATAACAATCGTGCCCACACCGCCCAACAAAACAGAGCCTACGGGTCCGAGCCAAGCGGCCGTCGCACCCGACTCGAACTCGCCGAGCTGATTGCTTGCGCCGATAAACACCGAATTCACAGCGCTGACGCGACCGCGCATCGCGTCCGGTGTTTCGAGCTGAACGAGTGTTTGTCGGATCACGACGTTTACCATGTCCGCACCACCGGACACCGCAAGCGCAAGCAGCGAAACCCAGAAGTTCGTCGACACAGCGAACACCACCGTGGCGAGTCCGAATGCGGCAACGGCGAGCAGCAATTTCGCTCCAACTTGGCGATCTGGTGGCCGTCGCGTTAATGCAATCGACACCAGCAGCGCCCCCACCGCTGGTGCCGCGCGCAACAACCCGAGCCCCCACGCATCGACATGCAGAATATCGCGCGCAAATATCGGCAGGAGCGCCGCCGCGCCGCCGAGTAGCACTGCGAATAAATCTAGCGAAACTGCGCCAAGAATTAGCTTATGGTTGGCAATGAAGGACACACCCGCGAACAGGCTCTGTAGCGTCAAATTGTTGTCCGATCCGTTAACGTGCATGTAGCGAATCGTCACCGCACAAAGCGCAGCAAAAACGAATAGGCCGGCACAGAAAGCGTACACAGTCAACGCCCCCGCGATAAACAGCAGGCCACCGAGCGCCGGTCCGGCGATGACGGCAGCTTGAAGGCCCGAGGCGCTAAAGGCCATCGCCTTCGGCAGTAGCGTCGACGGCACCAATTTTGCAATGAGTGCCTGCTGTGCAGGCATCTGGAACGCCCTCGCAACGCCGAGCAGAACCGAAACCGCGAGCAACCATTCACGCGACATGAAAGCGCCTTGCGGATTGACGCCCGACGTTTGCGCACTAGCCACACACAACAAGACGGCGACCAAGCATTGCAACAGGAAGCAGCAAGTAATGATGCGCACTCGACTGAACCGATCAGCGACGTATCCAGCGGGGAGCGCCAAAAGCAGCGCAGGTGCAAATTGATACAACCCCACCAAGCCCAGATCCCACGCTTGTCCGGTCAATTCGTACATCTGCCAGCCTACGCCCACCATCAACATTTGGTTCGCCGCCGTGCCCGCGAGCCGGGCAAACCAGAAGCGCATAAATTGGCGCTGATGCAATAACGCGGAGAGTGTGCTTTTGTTGCCTGACATCGAGCCCGAGCATAGCAGCGCGCGAAAGGGGCGACGTCTTGGCAGCTCGCGACTACGTTAGGCTTACGTATATGCCTTCCACGAAATCGAGCGGTCAGTCACTTAGGCTGAAGGTTGCTACTTACAACATCCATAAAGGGTTTTCTCATTTCAATCGTCGCATTGTGGTGCACGATATGCGCGAGCGGTTGCGGCTTATAGGTGCGGATGTCGTTTTTCTGCAAGAAGTAGTTGGACACAATTCTCAGCACGTGGAAAATTATGGGGAATGGCCCGATGCGCCACAGCACGAGTATCTAGCCCAGCAGCAGTGGCCCGTGTCAGCCTACGCGAAAAACGCGGTGTATGAACATGGGCATCACGGCAACGCAATCCTGTCTCGCTACCCAATGATTCGCTTTGATCACGAAGACATTTCGACCAACCGCGTTGAGCAGCGCGGCCTATTGCATGCCGAGATAGACGTGCCGGGCTGGAAGCAAACTTTGCACTGCGTGTGCGTGCATCTCGGCCTGCTCGGAAGATCGCGTGCGAAGCAAGTAGAGGCGGTGCGCACACGCATTCAATCCTTGGTGCCCGCAGACGCGCCGCTGGTGATCGCTGGGGATTTCAACGACTGGCGGCGGCGTGCTGGGGATCCGCTGGCGGCACTCGGTGCGCGCGAAGTATTTGAGACGATGGGGGGACGCCCAGCGCGAAGCTTTCCGGCACGCTTGCCCATTCTGCGACTTGATCGAATCTATGTTCGCGGATTCACCGTGGAAAGCGTGGACGTGCACCGTGGCCGCGAATGGGCTCGCTTGTCGGATCATGCCCCACTCGCGGCGGAGCTTGTGCTGCGATGAACGTATACCCGCCGGGAAATCGAGTCACACTGCTGCAGTGCGGTGCCGAGTTTTTCCCGGCGCTAGAGGCAGCCATTGACGCTGCGTTGAGCGAAGTGCGTCTTGAAACATACATACTGGCTGACGACGAAACAGGTCGACGTATTGCTGCGGCGATGAAGCGCGCTGTGCTTCGTGGCGTGGCCGTGCGTGTGGTGCATGACGGATTTGGATCTGCCGGTTTTCTGGGAGACCTCGGCGAAAGGATGCGCCGGGATGGCGTCGAGGTCGCGGTCTTTCGCCCAGAAACTTGGTGGAATACGTTTCGGCGCAGCAGGTTGCGTCGGTTGCACCGAAAGCTCGCCATGATCGATGGTCGGGTTGCCTTCGTCGGCGGCATAAATCTCATTGATGACCTAAACATGCCGGACCCAAGGCATCCGCGCTTTGACTACGCGGTGCGCGTGGAAGGCCCTTTGTTGGAGCCTATTCACGCGGCGATGTGTGAGCTGTGGGCGCGGCTTCATCAACACGGAATTGAGCGACTGCGGGCGGTAATGACCGCGTTTCCCGCCAATACGCAGGCGGCGGGTGATCATCACGCTTGGTTCGCGTTCCGAGACAATGTTTCGCGTCGGCGCGACATCGAGCGCGAATATCTTGCTGCGATTCTGGCGGCGAAACAAGACATTCTGATCGCCAACGCGTATTTCTTCCCCGGTCGGCGGTTTCGCCGCGCTTTGCTGCGCGCTCGGAGGCGTGGCGTGAGCGTGCGCTTGCTACTGCAAGGGCGCCAAGAATATATGTTGCAGCACTATGCGACGCGGGCGCTGTATGGCACGCTCTTGGACGCTGGCGTCGAGATTTACGAGTACAAGCGCAGCTTCCTGCACGCCAAAGTCGCTGTGGTCGATGGCGAGTGGGCGACGGTAGGCTCGTCCAATATCGACCCGTTTAGCTTGCAGTTGGCACGTGAGGCAAATGTTTTCGTGCGTGATCGGGGCTTTGCACAGGCGCTGCAAACGAGCCTTGAGCGAGCCATTTTGGTCGATTCGGAACCAGTGCACCAGCAGCGCTGGGGTACCCGTCCGTTGGTCGATCGAGTGCTCACATGGGTGCTCTACGGGGTGGCTCGCTCGCTGATGAGTGTGCTCGGATACGGCCGAAATTAAGTAAAGCGCAATTTCCGATGAATGCAGGCCGTCCTAGGCGGCGCGACGATTGCACACTCTGGGGCGTCGCATTCCTATAATCAGCGGATGAACGAAAGCACGGACTCAAACGGCGGTGGGGTCGTACGCACTTTGCGTACGGTTCAATTGGTCGGATTTAGTACACGGGACCGAGAGCTTTTACGTTTGTTTTTGCGCCGCCCACCGGGTGCCGGCGTAAGTCTGAGCGTGGTCGAAAACCAAGAAGACTGCGACTTGTTGATCTGCAACGCTGCCAGTACGCCGGAATCGATTGATTTTTTGCGTGCGCGAGGAGCTTCGCGACCGTCCATTGGGATCGTGTCGCGCTTTGAGCGCACGGCGCAGTTCTATCAGGTGACGCAAGACAGCCAACTGCTTTTTTCCTTGGCGCAAGCGATCAACCGAATTCGCGAGGGCTGGACGCCACCGCCTGCTCCGGTGCCGACGGAAAACGATGACGGCCAATCCCGTCCAGCCCGAACGGTGGATATTGGCCTCGACGCCGCAGCACCAGTGGTTCCAGGCCCAGCCGCACTGGCAACGATGGCCGAGCCTGGCACTGCGGCATCCATCGCCGTGACCGCAGGCTTGCCCTGGCAACGAGCGTTGACCGTGTTGGTGATCGATGATTCGCACTTTTCGCGCGAGGCGGTGTCGTCAGCGCTCATCAAGGTGGGCTTTAGCGTGTCTACTGCCGACGGGGGCGAGGAGGGCCTGCGTTTAGCGGCGGCGCATCGCTTCGATGTCGCGCTCGTTGATTTTGAAATGCCCGGCATGCGCGGCCCTGAGGTGTTGCGAAAACTTCGCGCGCTAGGCACAAAAGCGCCTTCGGTGCTGATGATGCTCACTTCTCGGTCAGGCGCGGTCGACCGCCTGCGCGCCAAGTTCGCTGGCTGTGATGCGTATCTCACAAAGCCCACCCGGATGCGCGAGTTCCTTGAGACGCTACGCGAAATGGCCGCCGCTGGGAAGCTCAATCGCACGTGACGGTCGTCAGCAACGCATTCATGCAACCGGTACGGATGCTTCTGCCGTACTTGTCGCAGCACAAAGCTCGCATCACCGTAGCGCTCAGTTGTCTCATCTTGGCGAAGGTCGCGAACGTCGGCGTGCCGATGGTGCTCAAGTGGATTGTCGATCGCATGAGCGTCGAGAAAGCGATGCTTGCGGTGCCGTTTGCGTTGCTTGTGGCGTATGGTTTTGCGCGCTTGTCGGTTACGGTATTTACCGAGCTACGGGAGTTTTTCTTTGCCAAAGTCACACAACGCTCCGTACGCCGCATCGCGCTGCAAACTTTCGAGCACATGCATCGTTTGTCGCTTCGATTCCACCTCGCGCGGCAAACCGGCGGGCTGACGCGCGACATTGAGCGCGGCACACGCGGCATCTCGTCGCTCATGAGTTACTTGCTGTTTTCCATCCTGCCAACGCTCGTCGAGTTGGGGCTCGTGGCGGGCGTATTGGCGTGGAATTACGACTGGACGTTTGTCACGATAACGCTGGTCACACTCATCGCCTACATCGCCTACACCATCACGGTGACCGAATGGCGCACCGCGTTTCGCAAGGAAATGAACGAACTCGACTCGAAGGCAAATTCGCGCGCAGTCGACAGTTTGCTTAATTACGAAACAGTGAAATATTTCGGCAACGAGCGCTTCGAGGCGGATCGTTATGACCAAAGCTTGCAGCGCTGGGAGCGCGCTGCCGTGCGTTCGCAAACATCGTTGTCGCTCCTCAATCTTGGGCAGAGTTTGTTCATCGCGGCGGGCGCGAGTCTTGTCATGTGGCGCGCAATCGACGGCGTGATGACCGGCCGCATGACGGTGGGCGACTTGGTGCTGGTCAACGCGTTTTTGATACAGCTCTACGCGCCGCTCAACCACCTTGGCGTGATTTATCGTGAGATTCGGCAATCGGTCGCGGATATGGCGCGCATGTTCAACCTGATGAACGAGCACCAGGAAGTGGCAGATCGCCCCGACGCGACCTTGCTGGGCGCAGCGCGTCCCGCGCGTGGCGAAGTGGTGTTCGACAACGTCGCGTTTTCGTACGAGCCGGATCGGCAAATTCTCAAGGGCGTGAATTTTCATGTGCCCGCAGGGAAAACCTACGCCGTCGTCGGCCCCAGTGGTGGCGGCAAAAGCACGCTCGCGCGACTTTTGTTTCGCTTCTACGATGTCACCGATGGTGCGATTCGTGTTGATGGCCTCGACGTGCGCGCATACACGCAAGCAAGTCTGCGCTCGGCCATCGGCATCGTCCCGCAAGACACGGTGCTGTTCAACGATACGTTGGGCTACAACCTGCGCTACGGCAACCCTGAAGCGTCTGACGAAGCCGTGCTCGCTGCGATCCGCGCAGCGCACCTGGAAGCTTTTATCGCCAAGTTGCCGCAAGGCTTAGAAACGACCGTGGGCGAGCGCGGCCTGAAGCTCTCTGGTGGCGAAAAACAACGCGTCGCCATCGCTCGCGCGATGCTGAAGAATCCCGCGATTTTGATTTTTGACGAAGCCACATCCGCGCTCGACTCCGAAAGCGAAAAAGCCATTCAAGCCGAAATTCGCGCAGTGAGTGCGAACCGCACCACGCTCATCATTGCCCACCGCTTGTCCACCATCGTCGACGCCGACTGCATTTTGGTCATGGATTCCGGCCGCATCGTCGAAAGCGGCGCGCACGCGGAACTCCTCGCCGCGCAGGGGCTCTACGCTAGGCTGTGGACGTTGCAAGCGGAGACAGTAGCGGCGTAAATGCCGTGCGTTCCCATAAGTTCAGAATTACACGGGAAGCAGCTTTTTAGCTCCGCCGACCGCCGGGTGGCGGTTAAAGCTAATTTTTCTCAGTAGTCGACATATACAGAACAATGGCTGTAACCCAACACTGGATGTCGTTTCAACCAAAAAGCTGTTAACTTCGCGCTTAAGCCCACGAGCGCGCTTTCGCGTCAAAATCCCACGGCGCGCAGGCAAGCCTAGGCCGAACGTTTCCTGATTCTGCGCCAGCCGCGCTGACACGCTCACGTGCACAACCTAAATTGAATCTTCACACAATGCCTCAATCTCGATTGTCCCCATTCACCGTTCGGTTCGTCGGAGTCATCTTCGCCGCCGCGTTGTTCTTTGCCGGTGCCGCCGCGCGCGCGCAGGCGCCCGCCACCGCAGCCGCGAGCGACGCCTTCACCGTCGGTCCATCGGTCGAAGGCATCAGCGAATACACGCTGAAGTCAAACGGGTTGCGCGTACTGCTGTTCCCCGATGCGTCGAGCCCGAAGATGACGGTGAACATCACCTATCTCGTGGGCTCGCGACACGAAGGCTACGGCGAAACTGGCATGGCGCATTTGCTCGAACACATGCTGTTCAAGTCCACGCCGAAATACCCGCGCCTGTGGCAGGACATGTCCAATCGCGGCTTCATCAACAACGGCACGACGTGGCTCGACCGCACCAACTACTACGAGAGCTTCACCTCGAACGAAGCTAACTTGCAATGGGCACTCGAAATGGAAGCGGACCGCATGGTCAATTCCAACATCCTGCGCGAAGAGCTCGACACTGAGATGACTGTCGTTCGCAACGAATTCGAAATGGGCGAGAACCGCCCACAAGGCACGCTCTACGCAAAGGTTTTCGCAGCGGCTTTTCCGTGGCACAACTACGGTAATTCCACCATAGGCAATCGCAGCGATATTGAAAACGTCGGCATCGAGAATCTGCGGGCGTTCTACCGCATGTACTACCAACCGGACAACGCGGTGTTGCTGGTGTCGGGGAAAATTGATCGCGCGAAAACGCTCGCAATGATCGCGGAAAACTTCGGCAAGATCGCGCGACCCACGCGCAAATTGCCAACGCTCTGGACTGTAGAGCCCACGCAAGACGGCGAGCGCGAAGTCACCGTGCGCCGCGTCGGTGACAGCCAATTCTTATTCCCTGCGTATCGCGTCCCTGCTGCGGCACACCCCGATTCTGCGGCTCTGCAAGTGTTCATGGGCTTGATGACATCCGAGCCGTCGGGTCGTTTGTACCAAGCGATGGTGAAAAACAAGCTTGCAGTAAACGTCGACAGCGAAAGCGACGCGATGTTCGACGCATCGCTCATGGGCTTCTGGGCGACGCTCAACAAAACGCAGTCCATCGACAAAGCGCGCGACGTAATGCTCTCCACGATTGAATCTGCTGGCAGCAAGCCGTTTACCGAAGCAGAACTCACGCGAATCAAATTGCAAATCTCCAAAAGCTACGAACAAACCGTGGCCGACAGCGGGCGCTTCTCGGTGTCGCTCTCCGAGGCAATCGCGATGGGCGATTGGCGCTTCTTCTTTTTTCAGCGCGACCGCTTGAGCAAAGTCACGCTCGCCGACGTGGAGCGCGTCGCCAGGGCCTATTTCAAACCGCAAAACCGTACGCTGGGCCGCTTCATTCCGACCGACAAGCCCGACCGCGCAGACATGCCCGCACGCCCTGATCTGTCCGTGCTGCTCGCGGACTACAAAGGCGACGCCAGCCTGAGCGAAGGTGAAGTCTTCGACACCGCGCCCGCGAACATCGTCAAGCGCAGCGAGCGCTATGCATTGGCCAACGGACTGAAAGTGGTGTTGCTGCCTAAAAAAACACGCGGCGCAACGGTGCAGCTCGCGCTGCGGATTGGCTACGGCGATGAAAAGTCTCGGGCTGGAAAGTCCGCGGTCGATACACTCGCCAACGCAACGCTCATGCGAGGAGCAGAAGGGCTCACGCGACAACAAATCTATGACAAACTCGACGCGTTGCGAACCTCGGGCGGCATTGGTTTGAGCGGCGGTGCGATGCAAACGAAGAAGGCGTATCTCAATGACGCGATCAGCCTCATCGCGCAGGTCTATCGAACCGCCACGTTTCCGTCCGAAGAGCTTGAGCTGGTGCGCAAGGAGATGATCACCGCCATTGAAGAGTCAGCCAAGGACCCTGAGCGCGTTGCGTTCAATGCGCTTGAGCGGCACAGCTCGCCGTACCCGAAAGGCGACCCACGCTACATCGCCACCGTTGCCGAGCGCGTCGCAGATTTGCGCGCGGTCACGCGCGAGCAAGTTGTCAACTACGCGCGCCAAATGCGCGGATTGTCGGCAGGTACGCTCGCTATCGTCGGCGACTTCGACGCTGCGAGCGTGAAGCCAGTGCTCGCCACTTCTTTCGGGCAAAGCAAGCTCGCGACGCTATTCGCGCGCATAAACCGTGAGCACAAAACGGTAGCGGTGAAGAATGAAAAGCTGCCCACGCCAGACAAAGAAAACGCGACCTTTGTGGCGCGCGTGACCTTTCCGTTGCAAGACAGCGCCGCCGATTACCCCGCGCTTCTGCTCGCTGATTTCATCGTCGGTGGTTCCGGTGGTGCGAGGCTGTTCATGCGAGTTCGGGAGAAAGAGGGGCTGAGCTACGACGTGTTCAGCAACCTAGCGATTCCTACCTTCGGTACCAACGGCTCATGGACCTTCGGCTTTATTGCCAATCCGCAAAACGCGGCCAAAGCGGAGGCGTCACTGAAAGACGAATTGCAGAAACTGTTGAACGGCGAATTGACCGAGAAAGAATTCACCGAGCAACAGCAATCGCTTCTCGATCAACGCGCGGTGCGCCGCGCACAAGACGCGACGCTTGCCGCGCAGATCGTCGCTCTGACCGACGCAAATCGCAGTTTTGAGTATGTAGAAACACTTGAAGCACGCCTCAGTAAGCTCACCAAAGCAGACTTCGACGCGGTGCTCAAAAAGTACATAAAGCTTGCCGAGATGTCATCCTTCGTGGCGGGCGACTTCAGCAAGGTGAAGTAGCGCCTACGTTACAACCCCGTAAAATCGGGGTTTGCCGAAGGGGTGCGTGACAGCCTTTGTGGCTTGACCCGCCCCTTTTTTATTGCCCGCCTGAATGCAAGACCCCAAGCGCGAACGACAGATTCTCATCGTCCTCATGATGATGGGTTTCACCAATGTGCTCGATTTCATGATTATGATGCCGCTCGCTCCGCATCTGATCAAGGCGTTTGGCATCTCTACTTCGCAATTCGGCTTGCTCGTTTCGGCGTACGCTTTTGCGGCTGGATTTTCATCGCTGTTGATGGGGTCCATTGCCGATCGGTTTGATCGCAAGCACGCGCTCCTGCTGGTTTATGCGGGACTCATTGTCGGTACGCTCGGTTGTGCGGTTGCGCCCAACTTCGCAGCGCTACTAATCGCGAGAACTGTCGCCGGAGTGTTCGGCGGCGTCCAGGGCGCGGTAGCCATGTCAATCATCGGCGACTTGGTGCCCGACGAGCGTCGAGGGCGCGCGATGGGCTTGTACATGTTGTCGTTTTCGCTGGCGTCGGTCGTTGGGGTTCCGTTGTCGATCTATGTCGCGGGTCACAACGGGTGGCACATGCCGTTCTTTGCGCTGGCGATCGTATGCGCAGCACTACTTGCCGTAGCGTGGCGATTAATACCTTCTATGCGCGGCCATATTCGCGCGGGCAAACCGGTGGGCTTTGTGCAGAGCTACGCTGAGTTGTTTCGCGAACCCAATCACTGGTGGGCGTTTCTTACTTCGGCGTTGATTACGCTCTCGGGAATGGTGGTGATTCCGTACGTGGCCGCATCGCGCGTGGCAAACGAGGGAATGACCGAGACGCAGCTGTCGTACTTCTATCTCGTGGGTGGCGCGGTGACGCTCTTCACCCGCCCGTTGTTCGGGAGCATGTCCGATCGCTTTTCGCGAGCGAAGCTCTACTACTGGTTGGTGCTCGCCTCAATCGTGCCGATGATCTTGATCTCTCACACCCTCGGTGTCAGCATGTTTTGGCAGTTGTTTGTAGGCGCGCTTTTCTTCATCTTTGTCAGTGGACGATTTGTGCCCGTTACAGCACTTATTACGTCCGCCGCGCGCCCGCAGATGCGTGGGCGCTTAATGTCGTTCAACTCGGCCGTGCAGAGTTTTGGCACCGGCATCGCAGCGGTGATTGGCGGGTTAATGTTGACGCAATCAGTTGACGGCAAAATAGTGGGCTATGAAGCCGTCGGTTATCTCGCGGGGATTCTTGGCATTGCCTCCGCGTTCACTGCATTTAAGGTGCGAGCTGTCTCGTGAAGCTTGAGGTCATTCAACTCGCGGCGGAGCGCGGCGGTCGCGCGGTATTTAGCGACCTCTCGTTCAGTGTGGACACCGGCACTTTGCTTCGCGTCACCGGAGCTAACGGAGCGGGTAAGACGACGCTGCTGCGCATCTTGTCGGGACTGGGCGCACCGGTTTCGGGCGGTGTGCGCTGGCAAAGTGACGGCGGAGCGATCTTGACGACGGGTGAGGCGGCCTGCTTTGTGGGCCACGCCAATGCGTTTAACGAGTCGCTAAGCGTTACTGAGAATTTGTCTTACGCGGGCGCGCTCGCGGGCCTCGTGCCGAACCCGGACCAAATCGTCTCTGCGCTCGACGCGTTTGGCGTCAAAGCGCTGCGCAATCGAAGCTTTGGCGCGCTCTCGCAAGGCCAGAAAAAGCGCTGCTCGCTCGCCCGCATGTTGCTCGCGCCTACGCGCGGTTCGCGTGCGTGGCTGCTTGACGAGCCGTTTGTTGCGCTCGACGTGGATACACAAACGCTCCTTGCGCAGCTGATTTCCGCAGAACTCTCTGCCGGCGCGCTGGTGATTTACACCTCTCACCAAGCCGTTGACATTGACGCACCGGTGTCTCGGGAGCTTTCGCTATGAAGGCGCTTTTCACAATGTTGCGAGAGCCCGTCAGGCTAAGCAAAGAATGGCGAAAACACCGGAACGTACCCGCGTACAAGAGGGATTTTCGGGATTTTTTAACGACGCATCACGGGCTCGCAGTCGTTGAGCGGAGGTCGTTATGAGCTTGCGTGGCGCCACCGGGGCTGTGTTTCGCCGCGAACTGCAACTCTTCGCCAAACGCAAAAGCGACTGGGCCAATCCGCTCGTGTTCTTCTTGATCGTGTGTGCGCTCTTTCCGTTTGCCGTGGGCAGTGAATCGGAGCGCCTCAAACTTATCGGTATCGGAGTGATTTTCGTCGGCGCGCTGTTGGCCGCGATGCTGTCCTTGCCGCGTTTGTTTGACGAGGATGCGCGTGACGGTTCGCTCGAGCTAATGCTAACCTCCACCGAGCCGCTCGCTGCGTTGATTCTCTCTCGCGTCGCGGCGCTTTCGCTGGCGTTGGGCGTAGCGCTCGCAGCCGTTACGCCGGTGTTCGCGCTGTTCTACGCGTTGCCGTTTGATGTGGCTGGCATGCTCGCGCTCTCCGTGTTGATGGCCGTGCCCACATTGCTCCTGATCGGCGCTATCGCCGCCGCGTTGTTGGTCTCTGCGCGAGGCGGTGCGATCTTGACGGCGGTACTTGTTTTGCCGTTGACCGTACCAACACTTATCTTCGGCGCTGGCGCGGCGCTCAAGGTGCTCTACGGCGAGTCGCCCATGGCGGAGCTTGCGCTTCAGGGCGCCTTCATGCTGCTTGCACTAGCATTGTGCCCGTTGGCGGCCGCAGCCGCCCTCAGAATCAGCACCGACTAATCGGCACCAAAAGCGGCAAAACAGAGAAACCCATCTCGTGGCACGTACTGAACAACAATCAAACGAAAAATTCAGCGGACGCTGGTTCTGGCGCTACGCCGCACCTGCAACGTTCTACCCCCTGGCGGGCAAGATCGAAAAATTGTGCTGGGTCGTTGCGATTGTGCTCGCGGCCATTGGGCTGTACCTAGGTTTTTTTGTCGCACCAACAGATGCGACGCAAGGCGAGGTTTACCGCGTGATTTTCATTCACGTTCCCGCGGCATGGATGGCGATGGTGATTTATCTCGCCATGGCGTTTTGGGCGGCCACGGGCTTAGTGCTTGGCACGCGCCTTTCTTTCATGATGAGCCATGCGCTTGCGCCCACCGGCGCGATCATGTCGGTTGTTGCGCTTTTGACGGGCGCGCTTTGGGGCCGCCCGACATGGGGCACTTACTGGGTGTGGGACGCGCGGCTGACTTCTACGCTCATTTTGTTTTTCTTATATGTCGGCTACATGGCCCTCGTTGCCGCGTTTGATGACAAGAAAAAGGGCGACCGCGCTTCGGCGCTCATCGCGCTGGTTGGCGCGATCAACGTGCCCATCATTTATTTCAGCGTAAAGTGGTGGAACTCACTGCATCAAGGCTCCTCGGTTCGCCCTGGTAGCTCATCAATGGCTTCGACCATGCTGACCGCGATGATGGTCATGACGTTTGCTTTCTGGGCATACTGCATCGCCGCATCGATGTATCGCCTGCGCACGGAAATTATCGAACGCGAGCGTAACGCCGCATGGTTGCCTGCCGCCGTGAAGGAGGCCAGCAAATGATCTGGGAGTCGTGGAGCGCGTTTTGGGCGATGGGCGGACGCGGTTTTTTTGTGTGGGGCAGCTACGGTGCGCTCGCAGTGGCTGTTGTTGCGGAACTTGTAGCCCTGCGCAGCGCTCGAAAGCGTGCAATCCAATCATTACAAGACAACGACGATGACGCCTAAACAAGACAACGGCTATGACGCCTAAGCAAAAACGACTCGCACTTATTCTTGGCGGCCTTGCCGTGCTCGCCGGCGCGGTGGCACTGGTGCTCACCGCGTTCAACCAAAATTTGGTGTTCTTCTTTACGCCTTCGCAGATCGCCTCCAAAGAAGCGCCGACAGGCCGCGTGTTTCGTTTGGGCGGCATGGTGGAAGCGGGCAGCGTCAAGCGCGACGGGATCAATGTGAGTTTTCGAGTGACGGACACATCAAAGATTGTGCCTGTGACGTACAGCGGCATCCTTCCTGATTTATTCAAAGAGGGCAAGGGCGTGGTCGCGCAAGGCACACTCGGCGACGACGGTGTGTTCCGGGCGCGCGAAGTGCTCGCGAAACATGATGAAAACTACATGCCACCCGAGGCTGCAGCAGCCGTTGATCAAGCCAACAAAGCCCGCGAAATGTCCGCGAAAACGTTGAAACAGTAGCCGTCGTGAATAAAAAACTTCTGCTCCCCATCGCGTTTTTCGCATTCGCCGCGGTGCTCTACTTTGGCCTCTTTCGCGATCCGCGCGAGATTCCGTCGCCGCTGATCGGGAAGGCCGCCCCGGCGTTCTCGTTGGAACAACTGAGTGACGCCAGCAAAAAAATCTCGCCCGCAGATTTGAAGGGAAAAGTTTGGTTGCTGAACGTCTGGGCGAGTTGGTGTCCGAATTGCAAAGACGAGCATCCTGACCTCATGGACCTGCAAAAATCGGGCAAGGTCACGATCGTCGGGCTCAACTACAAAGACAAGCGCGAACTTGGCTTGGATGTATTGCGTAAAACGGGTGATCCGTACAACGTGAGCGCATTCGATCCCGATGGCAAAGCCGCGCTCGATTGGGGCGTTTACGGCGCGCCAGAAACGTTTCTGATCGATGCAGAAGGCATTATTCGCGCTAAGCACGTCGGACCCGTTTCGCCCGAAATTATCGCCACTAAATTCGCGAGTTTTTTCAGCGCCGTGCGCTAGCCTTCCGCAGCGCGCATCCAGCCTAATCCGTCACTCGTGCCATTGGGCGCCGCGCCACGCGCCGGGCGATATTCGCAGCCAAGCCAGCCGTCCCAACCGCACGCGGCCGACACTTCGTCGATCACTTTGAAAAGGTAGGGATAGTTCATCTCGCCGATGTCGGGCTCGTGGCGCTCGGGTACGCCGGCGATCTGAAAGTGACCGACACGGCCCGTGGGCAGGTACTTCCGAATCTTCATCGCCACATCGCCTTCGACGATTTGGCAGTGATAGAGATCGAATTGCACTTGCACATTCAGCGCGCCGATTTCTTCGACGAGCGCATGCGCGTCGTCCTGTCGATTCAAGAAGAAGCCTGGTATGTCTCGCGTGTTGATCGGTTCGATCATCAGGTTCACGCCGTGCCTGGCGGCCTCTGCTGCGGCGTAGCGCAGGTTGTTCACATAGGTGCTGCGCAGCGCCTCGCGCGTCGTTCCCGCGGGCACCAACCCGGCCATTACGTGAATGCGCGGGCACTTGAGCACGTCGGCATAACGCAGCGCCGTCGTGATGCTCGCGCGAAACTCATCCACGCGATCAGGAAGGCACGCCATGCCGCGTTCGTTCTTCTCCCAATCGCCAGGCGGCGCGTTGAACAGCACCTGCTGTAGGCCGTTTTCTTTCAGTTTCGCCGCGAGCACATTCGCGTCGTATGCGTACGGAAACAAAAACTCCACCGCCTTGAAGCCATCAGCTGCAGCCGCAGCGACCCGATCAAGGAAATCAAGCTCGGGGTAGAGCATTGAGAGATTGGCGGCGAATTTGGGCATGGTGGGATGTGCGTGGCTCGTTGATGCGTTTATATCAGCCACACGCGACAACCGTCACTGATGCCGAAAATTGGCGTCATACTCGCCGAAGGCGGGTATCCAGTCGGTAGCACGTGAGCGCCGCATCAACGAAGCCTGATCGTTGCATGTTTCTGGATTCCCGGCTGCGCCGAGAATGACGCCGGGAGTGCTGTAGCCGCGATGAAACGAAGTGCGATCGCGGAGCGTGACATCGGTGTTGTGCGGTTCCTCGATTCCGCTTCGCTGCATCGAGGCTACGGCTCTCCAGTCTAGTCGATCGCCAGAATATCGCAGCTGATATCGGCTCGAAGCAACGCGGTTTTCGCGGACTGTAGAACCGCATCCCCATCGTCATTCGAGTAACAGTAGAACGGATATTCGCTTCGCTCCGGAACGAAAACTTCGCCATGTGCGAGGTCGTTGCAAACGAGGATCACTTGGTCGCGGTCTCGACGGAATCGAAAATAGTTTCCCCCTCCAACATTGAGCCCGTCGCGCTCTTCACAATCGAAATCAGGAAACGCCACTCGGTGAATTGTCTCCGCGACTTGAGCGAAGGGCAGACCGGAATTTATGAAGAGCGGAGCGTCGAAACTCACTTCGCCAACGCCTTCATAGCGTCCGTTAGCCCCTGCACCGTCGTCGGATACATGCGCTCGTTCATGATCTTTTTGATGATGTCGGTCGAGTACGTGTATTCCCATGAGCGCGGCGGCATGGGGTTGAGCCACGCCACGCGCTTGAAGTGGTTCGTCACGCGTTGTAGCCATGCCTTGCCGGTTTCGCTGTTCGTGTATTCGACGCTGCCGCCTTCCATCTCGATCTCGTAGGGACTCATCGCGGCGTCGCCGACGAAGATCACGCGATAGTCCGGTCCGTATTTGTGCAGCAGATCCATCGTCAACGTTCGCTCGGTCGTGCGGCGGCGGTTGGTTTTCCACACGAAGTCGTAGAGGCAATTGTGGAAGTAGAAATGCTCCAGACGTTTGAACTCGGTTTTCGCGGCGGAGAAGAGCGCTTCGACCTGCTCAACGTGATCGTCCATCGATCCGCCAATGTCCAGGAGCAACAAAACCTTCACAGCGTTTCGCCGTTCGGGCCGCATTTGGATCGACAACATGCCAGCATTCTTGCCGGTTTCTTCGAGCGTGTGCGGCAAATCCAATTCGTCGACCGCGCCTTCGCGCGCGAAGCGACGAAGCCGACGCAGCGCAACCTTGATGTTTCGCGTGTTGAAATCGACGTTGTCGTCGTAATCACGAAACTGTCGCTCGTCCCACACCTTCACTGCGCTGCGCATGCGGCTCTTGTCTTGCCCGATGCGAATGCCCGCCGGGTTGTCGCCATACGCGCCGAACGGCGAGGTGCCGCCGGTGCCGATCCATTTGTTGCCACCTTGGTGGCGCTCTTGTTGCTCTTCAAGACGCTTCTTGAGCGTCTCCATGAGCTCGTTCCAGTCCATCGTCTTGAGCTTCTCGCGCTCTTCGGGCGTAAGCATTTTTTCGACGACTTTCTTGAGCCAATCTTCCGGGATCGCGGTCTTCAGATCGACGAGGTCGCTGATGCCTTTGAAATACTCTGCGAACGCAAAATCAAAGCGATCAAACTTGCTTTCGTCCTTGATCAGCGACGCCTTCGACAGAAAATAAAAATCGTCGATAGACGGCGAAATCACGTCCGCTTTGAGCGCCTCCAATAGCGTCAAAAATTCTCGCGTACTGGGCTTTAGGCCGCGATGACGGAGGTGGTAGAAAAAGTCGATCAGCACCAGCGAATTGTCGCAGAAGGCGCGGATGGAGTTCGTTGCTGGCTTCTGCAAGGTTCATTTAGGGCACGGCGCGAAAAAGACGCGCGAAGGACTATCGGATAACTCTTAGTATTTGCTACACTGAAATTGCCGAGGGGGCAATTGCAACGAGCACTGAATTTGCCCAAAGGTACTTTCAAAAATGGTACGGATTCAAGGAGGTCACTGAAAATGCTTACGAAATCATCTTTGATGCTCTGCGTCGCCGCGTTGGTGGCGGGGATGAGCGCGACTGTTCACGCTGAATGCAAATTCTCAGACGGCGGCGTGATTCAAAACAACCATCTCACGCGATTCAACACCAACCTGACGGGCGAGGAGCCGAATTACTCGAAGGTGTTCACCGACACAAAAATGGCGGGCAAAGATCGCCAGATCAAGGCCTTCGGTAAGTGTGACGTCATCGTCTACCCCCATGCGCGAACAGGGAAGGGACACCTGAGGTTCAAGGCTGGCGAAGACGTCAAGGTCGAGGGCGACGCTCGCGGCGTCGGGTGCCAGTGCGCCAAATAGCCAGCTGCCTCGTCGGCGCTTGTTAATCGACTGACGCGCGCGCCGGAGCCATGTTTCCGGTGCGTTACAACGCTACGCGCCCTGCGTAGCCCTGCGGCCATGCCGTGCCCACCAATCGTTGGCCCGCGAACGCATCCTGTTACCCGCGGTTGTGGGGGCACGGGCGTTCACCCTACGGTTGGCTGCCTCGAAGAAGCAGCGCGTCCAGCGCTTGCTCCATCACGATCTCAATGCCGTCCTTTTCGCCCGTTTCGACGAAACCCATGCGCTTGTAAAACGGCGCAGGGTTGCCTTCGCTGGGGACGTACGACAGGCGCATTTTGGTGATGCCGGGGCGCGTGGCGGCGTAATGTGCAGCCTGCAAAATCGCGGCCCCGCCGTAGCCTTTGCCTTGCTGTTGAAAATCAATCATGAAACGCCACAGATCGACGCTGTCGCTGTGCGCTTCGTCTTTAGCTGCGAGCGCGGGATCGAGTGTCGAGTCGTAGAGCATGAGAAATCCCACGATCTTGTCGGCCACCATGATCGCGCGCGGCACGGCATTGGCACTGTGTGCGCCCTGTGCGATGGAGATGGCGTTGGTCGCGACCATGCGCTCGCCGATCGCGCCGGGGTTGAGCCGGAGCACCGGGGATAAATTGTCGACGGTGATTGGCGCGAGCGTTACGTCTGTTGGCGCAGCGCTTTGTGTGTGACCCGATTCGAGTTTGGCTTCCAGCTTTTCCTTCGCCGCTGGCCACTCGTCCGCGAGCATCGAGTACATCACCGTGTCACGCACCTTGCCGTCGCGAATCGGCGCGTGGTGCCGCAGCACGCCGTCGCGCTTCGCGCCGAGGCGTTCAAGCCCGCGCTGCGACGCAAGGTTCATGTGACTCGCGCGCCAGCCGACAACCGCGCACCCGAGCACCTCAAATGCGTGCTGCATCAGCATGAGCTTGCACGTCGTGTTCACATGCGAGCGTTGATACGATTTGGCGTACCAAGTCCAACCGATCTCCACGCGCTTGATGCCGGGCATGATGTCGTGATAGCTGGTGCTGCCGATCACCTTGCCCTTGCCGCCGTTGGCCGCGATGTCAATCACCGCGAACGCGAGACGATTGCCGTCTGCGCGTTGCTTCAATGCGCCTTCGATGTACGCGCGCGTCTCCTGCGGCTCGGGCACGGACGTGACGCGAATGTTCCACAGCTCGCCGTCTGCCGCCGCAGCCGCAAGCTCCGCTTCGTGCGCGAGTGTGAGCGGTTCGAGCCGCACGCCGTTGCGCTCTAGTGTGATAGTCGGTGGCCAAGGTTCGGGCGTAGTACTCATGTTTTATTCGGTTACAGCTTTTACGTTCTACCGACAGCCAGATGGCCGTTGCGTGCGAATTAATGCACTTATCGACTTAAGGAAAAATATAGCGCAAACGACCGCCAGGATGTCGTTCCAACCTAAAAGCCAATGAGAAACGCTTACGTCACGCGCACGCGTCCATCTACTCGTACTTCCGCGCATCATCAATCACCTTGCCATCGTTCGCAAGCGCGCCGACGGCCGCGAATACGACGTCGCCGCCAAGCTTCGTCACGTCCCGGAGCGTCGTCGCAATCTTCGCTTTCAATTCATCGCTCGGCGCGGCGCATTCAGCATGCAGCGCCATCGCGTCCTTCTGGTCCGGATTGGTCAACACGAGACGCACGCGTCCGAGTTCCGGAAAACGCTTCGCCACCGCGTCCACCTGCGATGGATGCACGAACATGCCCTTCACCTTCGCCGTCTGATCGGCGCGGCCCATCCAGCCTTTGATGCGCATATTCGTGCGGCCCGTTGGGCACGCGCCGGGCAGCACCGCGGTCAGGTCGCCCGTACCAAAACGAATCAGCGGATAGTCGGGATTGAACGTCGTCACCACGATCTCGCCGACTTCGCCCTCTGGCAACGGATCGCCCGTGCCGGGACGCACAATCTCCACGATCAAATCTTCATCAATCACCATTCCCGACACTGCGCCGTTCGCGTCCGGCGCTTCGTACGCGACGAGCCCCAAGTCCGCCGTCGCGTAGGTTTGTGTGCCAACGATGCCGCGCGCTTTGAGCATTTCGCGTAGCTGCGGCGGGAAGTATTCGCCTGACACCGACGCGCGCTTCAGGCTCGTGATCGGCGTGCCGAGTTCGTCCGCTTTCTCGAGCAAGATGCGCAGGAACGACGGCGTGCCGGTGTACGCGGTCGGCTGCAAATCGAGCATCGCCGCGATCTGCTGCTCCGTGTTGCCCACGCCCGCCGGAAACACCGTGCAACCCAGCGCAACCGCGCCCGCATCCATGATCCATCCGCCGGGCGTCATGTGATAACTAAACGTGTTGTGCACCAAATCGCCCGCCCGAAACCCGGCCGCGTACAGCCCTCGCGCGGTGCGTGCATACGCCGCCGCGCCGTGGCCTTCCGGCTCGTAAATCGGACCGGGCGACGCGAACACGCGCGCTGCCTTGTTGGCATGCGCACCCCAGCCCATTGCAGCGAAGCCACCGAACGGATCGCCCTTAGGTTCTGCTGTTCCGGCGCGCGAGGCTTGTTGCTGTTCCAACAATTCGCTCTTGCGAATCACAGGCAGTTTCGCCAACTCCGCCCTCGACGTTACGCTCGAAGGATCAACGTTCGCCAACGACTTTGCGAACGCGGCCGTCGCGTTTTTCGCATGCGCAATCTGCTTACCAAGGCGAGCAAAGAGCTCTGCCTCACGGTCAGCAGGAGAACGAGTTTCACGGGCGTCGGGGAAGTTTGGCATGGGCGGTTTGGGGGTGGGTTTGGATAGCGGAATGTTACTCGTGTGGGTAGGCGAAACGAATGGGTGTGGTGACGCAGCGCAGGCTAAAAATGCTATGACGATGTTTGTTCCGCCGACCGTCCGTCATCTGATTCCTCGAAGGACGAAGAACATCTCGGGTTATATTGGTTCACTACCGGCGGCGAATATGCGCCGCCGCCCTCTGACTCAAAGGTGTAGCTTTGTTATAGGCGTAGTTACAGCGATGCAATCGACACAAAAAATTGAAAAGTGCCTTCGTATCGCGAACGAGTACAGGGGCGTCGCCGAGCTGCGTAATTTCACGGAAACACGCTTGGAAGACGCCGAGGCTAAATTAACTTGGCGGTCAGCCTTTCCCCAAAGATGGGCGACGTCCGTTGGCGGACGCATCGGCCAGATCATACTCACTCCCATCATGGCACCGTTTACGTTGGTCTTCGTTTACGTCGTCGCCCCTTTGGTCAATCTCTATCGGAGTCTGCTAGGCGCTAAGCAGGCACTTAGTCACGGTAACGTGATGATTGAAAGCAGTATCCGGGAACTAGCGAGCCGCTGCAACCATGATAATTTGTACACGCTGTGGTTAGAGTTTGGATTAGCCGAGCGCACGTCGCGGGTGAGTTTTTCCTCGAGAGTTGAGTGCTTGGAGCGGTGGGTTGATGTTTTGTATGGAGGAGGTATGGCGAGCGTTATGCAAGTGCGCAACGGCGTAGAAGGCCTGCTGCGTAAGCAGGAGTCGACTCAGGCTTCATTCGGAGCGGCGGGCGGCCACAGTTCACACGTCGATCCGGTTGACCATTTTGCGCGCGATTTGTCCAGTCGTCTCGCCAAATTCAGATAATCATTGCGTCAATACTTACTAGGAATTCAGTCTTGGCTTTCACTGCGAGTGGCGCGCTAGCGTCTGCGCTGGGTGGGATGGCGGATGTGAATTGGCTCTTCTGGTCTGGCACCGCGATTTGCACAATGGTGCTTGCGATGAATCTAGCAAGCGGCGCAATGAACTTTCCACTTTTGCCCAGTCTGTTCATGATTGCGGGTGCTGTGCTAACAGCACCATGGTACAGCGGTGTTGCTAAAGGACTTGTAGCTTGGACGATCATTGAATCGTTTGGCGAGCTTTACGTTGCGTGGCGAAAACGCCCCAAATAGCGGGTTGGATTTTCGGTTCTTCGACGTCAATGCAGTAACACCCATTGGCCGAGCGATGAGCCTGTTCAGTGCCCACTGATCCGACATAACCAAACTCCAGTCGACACCATCATCAACGTTGCGAATTCATCGTTGCTCGGTGGGGGCGGTGTGGACGGTGCAATCCACCGCGCGGCTGGGCGTGATCTCGTGCATGAGTGTGGTTTGCTCGACGGCCGCAAGATCGGTGAAGCGAATTTGACTAACGGCTATCGGTGGCTCGCGAAGTGGCGGGGCTGGCGTGGCGTGAAGGCGATTGTGGCGAAGCGGCGCGTTGACCCAACGCAAAGCCAAGAGTCATGTGCTGCGCCAACCGCAGTCGCGGCTGGAAAATAGTGACGACACAATTTTGAAAGACACGCTTGCGCATCTCGCTCCTCCTCGGCCCTTTGCGGCTTCCGTTTTTGTTGCTGACTCCCGCGTCCGTCGCGGTGGGCGTTGGTACCGCGTACTGGGAAACCGGGCACGTGAATCCGTGGCTGGCGTTCCTCGTGCTCGTTGGCGCTGTGGCGAGTCACGCGAGTGTGAACGCATTCAACGAGTACTTCGATTTCAAAAGCGGACTCGACGCGATGACGCAGCGCACACCCTTTAGCGGCGGCAGCGGAACACTTCCCGCGCAGCCAGCCTTGGCTCGGGCGACGCTGTGGATGGCGTGCGCCACACTGATCGTTGCCGCCGTGATCGGGATGTACATCATGAATTTGCGCGGCTGGGGACTGCTGCCCCTTGGGGCGATGGGTTTGATACTCGTCGTGACGTACACGCCGTGGTGGGCGCACAACGCGCTTATGTGCCTCATCGCGCCGGGACTTGGCATCGGTGTGTTCATGGTGATGGGAACGCACTTTGCGTTAACCGGTACTTACTCAACGACTGCATTTGTGGCGTCGTTGTGTCCTGCATTTCTCGTGAGTGATTTGCTGCTGTTGAACCAGTTTCCCGACGTCGAAGCCGACCGCGCAGTGGGCCGAAAAAACTATCCGATTACGCATGGTCGTCGGGCCAGCAGCGTCTTGTACGGCACACTGATGGTGTGCGCCTACATGGTTCTGGTCGCTGGCGTGCTGTTGGCCGTATTACCCGCAATGAGCCTGTTGGCGATGCTCACTCTGCCGCTAGCGTTCGCCGCGTGGCGCGGTGCGCGCGACAACGCCGATGATGTGCCCGCGTTGCTGCCGGCGATGCGACTCAGCGTGATCGTGAATTTGTTGACGCCCGTGCTGTTGGCGATGGGCTTTTACTTGAGTGCGCGCGCTTAGGTGTTGCGTTTTGCAGCGATGCGCTTCTTTTTGTTGCACTAGGTATTTTTATTCGTGGTGGTAGCTCTGTGAGAACGTGCGCTGAATCTGTCTCTCTTCTTTACACACTCAGGAGCATCACATGTCGAGTATCAAAAAAATCGCGTTCGCGACCTTGTCTGCCGTCGGTCTATTCGCACCCGCCGTATCGCACGCGGCACAGAACGATCCCGTTGGCTGCACCGTAACGGTCAATTACACATTGAACGGCGTGCTGCGCGAGTCATATCAAAACAGTTTCGTGGTCGATACGGTAACGCCGTTCTCGGACGACTTTTCGACGTTTACGCGCTTCAAGTTTTTTGATGCCACAACTACAAAAAAGCAAGGTGTGTCGACCGTGAAGATCGCATACTTCAATGACGTGGGCGTTTTTAACTCGGTTGACCTTACTGCGCAGCTTTCGTTGCGCGAAGACCGTAGCGAATCGACTGAAGGCGACTACACGTTCTACACGTCGGTGGTCAACTCTGGCACGGCTAGGCACAACACGTCCTATTCGCTGACCTGCCAGCGCATAAAGTAGCCGCTCCTGCGCTTTCGGATGACGCTCTGCGCCGCGTTGTGACGCGGTAAAAGGCTCGTTCGACTGTAACGCCGAGGCTTATGTACTTCGGGATGAAAGTTGAAACTCTGGCGCGTGCTTTTTCCATTCGCTTGCTTAATTACTGACGCCGCGGACAAGCAGCCATTTACAACCGACTCGTGCAAGCGTTGGTTTGGAAAAGCACCCGCCGCGGCTTCGCCCCGGTCGCGGACGGGCTCGTGACCGCGGAGCTTCTCAATCTGTTGTTCGTCGCTGCCGCCGCGCGCCAGGGTTAACGCGTCACAAGCGAACCCGTCGCGAATTGCGCGAGATGGACGATTCGCGAAGTGTTTTGCGCATTTTGCTTTGCTTGTTTTGTCCTTCGGCGCGTAAATGCCGACATGAACGCACGGACTCACACTTCGGAGGCTTTACGCCGCGCGCACGCGTCCGCGCTTGAACGTCCCGGTCGAGCGTTGTCACCAGTTCTCGCGGCCGTAGCCACGGTCGCCAAGTCGGGAAGCGCGGACGAATTTAGAGACGTTGAACAACTATTGGACGCAGAGCTCATTGTGTCGGGCCGTTATGCACTCGCGATCACTCCGCTCTTGGAGGCGCTCGAAGTGGCCGAAGCGCGCGATGAGCGATGGATCGTCGCGTGTTTGGAGCGGCGACTGGCGTGGGTGTACGACTTCGCGGGCGATGACGTCGCCGCTTTGCAGATGATTGAGCGCGCACGAGATAGTTTTGCGCTGCTTGATGATCGACCGGGGCTCGCGCGTTGCCTCAACAACCTCGGCGTTATCTGGACTCGTCGGCGAGATTTGGTCGGCGCCACAACGGTTTTGTCTGAGGCGTTGGCATTGGTGGACGAGCAAAAAAATCCTATTGAGCAAGCCCGCGTGCGGGTAAATTTTGGCCACGTGTGTGAGCTTGCCGGAAATTTGAAGCGAGGTCGTGAGTTGCTAGAAGAGGCGATCAACCTTGCGCACGCACGGCACCACCGTGCGGCGGGAGCGGCTCTGCTAAATCTGGTGCGCATCGACCTCGCCGAAAAAAATGCCATACGGGCAACGGAGACTTTGGCGCGCGCGCAGCCAATCATTGACGCGGGCGACCACTTTGGACAAATTGAAGTGTGGCTGCTGCGTGGACAGATTGCGACGCTAGAGACACGCTACGCTGACGCGAACGGTTGTTACGCTGAAGCGCTTCGCATGGCCGTGGCCGCGGGGGCGCGTCGCGAACAGAAAGAGCTGTTGATTGCGATGAGCGACATGCACGCTGCGGCTGGAGACTTCCGCAGGGCTTTTGAAGGGCTGACTCGCGCGAACGTCTTGGAAGAACAGCTTCGACGTGAGCAGGCCATGTTGCAGGCCTCTACCGCTGCCGCTCGGCTCGCGGCCGAACGAGCGAGGCGGGAAGCTGTACAGGCGACGTGCGAAGCCGAGACCTTACGCGAGGTGGCGGTGCGCTTGAGCAAGACGCAACGGGAACTGCACGACGTAACCATCGAGAAAGAAAAATTGGCGGTGGAGCTGAAAGGCGCCCTGCGTAAAGACGTGTTGACTGGGCTATTGAATCGCAAAGCGTTCAAGGAGGCTTTGGCTGTTGAGGTCGCGCGGGCAGACCGCTTTCAGAGACCGCTCGTTGTTGCGCTTATCGCTGTCGACGACCTGGAGGCGATGGTATCGACTGCAACAAAATGGGCGAGCCACGAAATCGCGGTACTGCTAGCGGAGATATTGCGTCGCGACCGCTTGAGCAGTGACTATGTTGCGCGCATCGGGGAACACGAATATGCGGTTTTGCTGCCGGAGTCGTCGTTGGCGCAGGCGATAGAGGCATGTGCGTACGTGCGTGCGAGGTTGGCAGAGGTTAAGCCTTTGTCCATAGCAGACGCGCCACACGCGGCAGTGACTGTGAGCGTTGGCCTCAGTGCATTGCGCACAGGTGAACGCGCCGACACATTCTTTGCTCGTGCCGAAGCATTGCAGCGACAGGCCAAGCAGGTTGGCGGAGATCGCGTTGAGTGGCAGGCTTAGACGCCATTTCGAACGAGATACTCGCGCAGCCAACCGCCGGTGGCAGTGTTTGTTGTTGACGACGCCTTTTACAGTCTCCGCAGCGCTCGCTTTTGTGGAGACAAACGCATTTAGACAACGCGTAGCGAGATGCCCGCTATGCAAGCCGTTCAGATTGAACGGCCTCTTTTTCAATCGAATGAAAAGCTAGAACTTATGTTTGCGGGATATGGCAAAACCAGCCAGACCTGCGCCGGCGAGGAGCAGCAGTAGCAGTGCGTGACTAACAGCACTCAGAGCGGGCACGGCCACTGCGGGTGGCTGGATGGTAAGTTCGAATCGCGCGGAAACCGCGACGGCACTTGCAAAAGTGACTACGCATGCGTTCGTACCGCTACAGCCACCGCCGACCCACCCGATGAAGGTAGAGCCGGGCGACGCGTTGGCCGTAAGCGTCACCGGAGTGTCCGCAGGGAATACGGATGAGCAGGTCGCGCCACAATTGATACCTGCTGGGCTGCTGCTCACCGTTCCGCCACCGGTGCCGACTCGGCTGACGGTGAGCGTTGGTTTTGCGGTGTTGGTGAACGTGCAGGTGATCGTTCGTGCACCTTGCACACCGCTGAGCGGGGTGGACATCGTCACGCTGTTGACGCCGTTGGTAACTGCGTACCAACTGTTATTGAAGGCGTCGATGCACGTAAACGAGGTCGTGTAGTTGGTGAGTAGTTCACCCGCGGCGGCGGTCTGCGCCACGGTGAAGGTGCCGCCCTCATCAACGGTCACCGCTCCGGTACTACCGTTGTTGCCGACCGCTCCTGTGGGGTTGCTACCGCCAGTTGCATTGGCGCCCGTCACCGAGAGCACGAAGAGGCCGCTGCCGGGCGGCGTGCCCACGATCACCGTCTTCACGGTGATCGTGGGACGGGTGGGCATTTCGACTGCGCCGATGTCAGCGGCAGCGCCGTTGACGCGTGGGTAGTTGAATGCGCGCTGATCGGTGGTGAAGCCGAGCGGATTGCTCCCCGTGTTCAGTGCCGGGCTATTGGCGAGCAGGGCGTGAGTTTGTGTTAGCCCGCCGTTGCTGGTTAACGGCCCGAGCAGCGGGTCGACACCGAACAGATTGGCCGAGTCGGTGCCAGTGATTGCTCCGGGCTCGATGCTGCGAACCAGGCTATTGCTGATGTTGAGCGCATTGGTGCTGGGCGTGCCAGGGTAACGCGTGATGTCATAGGCGGGATTCACTGGCATGAACGCACCATTGATACTGTTGGCGAGAATGCTGCTCCGAATGTGCGCGATGCCGCCGTCGCCGATGTACAGGGCACCTCCGCCGCGATGAAAGTTTTCGCTCGGCGCGGCGTTGCCGGTAAGCGTGCTGTTGTTGAGATAGAGTGTCCCGTTGAAGATGGAAATTCCGCCTCCGCCGCCTACGCCGCCGATGATGCGGTTGCCGCTGAGCGTGCTCTGATTGACGGTGTAGCTGCCAGCGGCGAAAACGAGGGCTCCGCTCTGCGTGTCGCTGAGATTTCCGGTGAATGTGCTTCGGTTGATAGTTAGCGACATGCCGCCGTCGCCAGCAATGTATAGAGTGCCGCCGGTGGACTGGCTGGACACGGTGGTGTTATTTTCAAATGTGCTGTCCGCAATATTGAATACAGCGCTGCCGGTGACCTCGGAGGCCAACGCGGCACCCGTGTAACGGCTGGCATTGCGAGCGAAGTAGCTCTCCGAAACGTTCAGGACGGTACTCTGGAGGAATTGCAAGTTAATTGCTCCGCCCCGATACGGAACCGCGTTATCGGTAAATCGTGAGCCGGAAATGTTGATGGTATTTATCAACGTAGGCGCATTCGGATTGCTCACGTTGAGCCCGCCGCCATCGCGCGCGGCGCAGTTTTGCAGCGACGTGTAGGTGAGAGTTACCGTCGGTGTGTCGTGAACGCTGATGCAACCGCCCGCACCTGCTGCCGCATCGGTGCCGTCGATCACAACGTTATTGAGCGTCAAGCTTTGTAGCGCTTTGCCGTAAATACCACCGCCGCCTAATGTCGTGGGCTCGGCAGCGCCGATAGTGGCGTTGCGTAAAGTGATATTGCTGATGCTCAACGCGATACCCGGCGCAACGTTGTTGCCCGTGTCTGCACGGAATATGCGCTTCGTGCGATTGTTACGGTTGCCGTCGATCACCAGTCCTGACGCGGCACCACCGTCGATGGTTAGCGACTCTGTGATCCAGTAGTCGAAGCTATTGTTACCCATCATGATGACACTGTTGCTGGGCAAGCTGAAGACGATTGTGTCCGCGCCAGCGCTGCCCGCCACACATCCGGACACGGGACCGTTGGTGTTGGCCGCGTCAATCGCGTCGCGCAGGGTGCATTGCCCTGCGACGCTGCCGTCGCCTGTGTTGTTCACTGTGATGGTGGCAGCATTTAAGCTTGCCGCTAGTGCGACCCCACTAAAAATTCCTGTCGTTATTGCGCGTTGTAACCGCTTCATGGCTAAGCCCCTGTTAATTTGAACTGATGTGCCGCGGATGTTTGATTCGCAGCGAATGTTGATGTGAGATTGAGCGTGATTACCCGCGTCGCCGTGCGCTGCTGAACGCGAACGCGACAAGCATCAAGAGCAGCGGCAGCGCCATGCGGCCGAGCGCACTAAGTGTCGGAATTTGAACAGGCTCAAACTGTGCGGTGATGTTTTGCGCGGCGCTCATTGACACACTGCACTGCCCGATACCCGTGCATGTGCCGCCCGACCAACCGACAAAAATGGAGCCAGGTTGTGGCGTAGCTGTCAAAGTCACTGTCGTACCGACCGTGAAGTTGGCGGAACAGTTTGCGCCGCAATCAATGCCCGCGAGGTCGGAGCGCACACTGCCTGTACCCGCGCCGATTCGCGTGACCGTGAGTCGCGGAATCAGGTTGAATAGCGCAGTGACCGTAGTTGCTGCCAGTGGCGTCACAACGCAACTACCGGTGCCCGTGCATCCGCCGCCCGACCAGCCTACAAAATACGAACCCGGTAGTGGTGTCGCCGTCAGCGTGATTGGAATGCCCGCACCGAAGGTTTCGCTGCAGGTGGCGCCGCAGTTGATCTGGGACGAATTGCTCAAACCGAAGAGATCGCTCTTTACGGTACCGGCACCGTTGCCACTAAGCAGTGCGTTGACGGGAACCTTGGTGCGATTGAAGAATGTGCAGATGAGGTTCTTCGGAGCTTCACCGGGCGGGGTAGTACCGAGCTGATACGACCAACTCGGTCCAACAAGTACGCCCGACTCGCCCGCGCACTGTAAGGTGACGTAGTAGTTGCCGAGGCTGCTTCCAGCGGCGGCTGTTTCAGAAAGTGTTATCAGTGCGCCGTCATCGACAGAAACGGCGCCGGTTGTACCGCCGTTGCCAACGTTGTTGGCGGGATTCACGCCTCCTGTGGGGTTGCCGCCGCTGATGCTCAAGTTGAAGCGTCCGCTATCGGGTGGCGTGCCGACAATAACTTTGTTGAGCGTCACTGTGGGACGGGGAGCTGCCTCAAATGCCCCTACGTCGGCTGCGGCACCGCGTACCCGAGCGAAAGGTGCACCGCGTTGATCGGTAGTTGCGCCGTACACATTGTTACCCTGATCAACCGCGCAGGACGTCGGGCTGATCGCGCGCGTTGGAATCACTCCGGTGGACGAAGGGAAAATTGTGCCGGCATTGTTGTCACCCAACGGGGCGAGTTGAGGGTTGCAGGTTTGGCTGCCCGTAATTGCGACGTTGTGGCTAGTGTTGTAAATGTTGTTTGCGCCGGAAGTCGGTGTTGCCAGCGGCGAATAGAGGTCAAAGCCTGGGTTGCCGTAAACGATGCTGCTTTCAATCGCGACCGCCAATGCTGAAGCATCTGCACAGATGACCTCAAAATCTAAACTCACGGAGCCGCCGTTGGAATCACAGATGTACACGCCGCCACCCTTGAGACCGCTATTGCCGCTGATAGTGCTGTTGTAGATTTTGTTGCCATCGCCTGCAGCGGTTCTGGTGCCCCAATGAAACACCCCTCCACCTAGTCCACCTGGCACCGCGTTGCCGCTGATCGTGCTATTGGCGATCACGATGTCACCTGCGACATAAAGACCACCGCCACGCCCGTACCCCTTGGCCACGTCGGTCGCCGTGCGGGTGCTCGTCACCGTGTTGTCATTGATCGTGCTGTTGGTGATGCGAGTCGTTGCGCTTGTGCCGTCGACCATCAGGCCACCTCCAATCGCATTGCGGGCCTGCACCGAATTGGATGCAATCCACGTGCGATCAACCGTCGAGGTCGTGTTGGGGGAGAACAAGTACAGCCCGCCACCGAAGCCGCTTTCAAGCGCCACCACCTTGTTGTTGCGCACTGTGGTGTTCGACATGGCGAGGACCCCGGCCCACATGCCGCCGCCAATTGCGCCACTCGCGGTCCCTTCTGCCAGGTTGTCCTCGACGGCAGCATCGGATAGCGTGAGGGTGCCTTGGACAGAGAGGCCGCCGCCCTGTACATCGGCGCCGTAAACTGAGTTGTCGCGAATCGACGCGCGACTTAGCGTTACGTTCTTGGAGGCAAACAGACCGCCACCTTTGTTGTTACTTGCGTTTGACAACAGATTTATACGAGTGCCGGAGACGTCGTCGGCAGCGTAGATTCCGCCCCCGATGCCAGTACTTCCGCTTGTTGGGGTCGCGCCGCAGTCCCTGACGGTGACGTCCTGAAGCGACAACGTTCCAAAGTTAGCGATACACCCACCTTTGGTGTCTGCCGGGTCGAGGAGCAAAGCGAGTACTTCCGTGACACGGCCGCTCGCTACCTCAAGATTTCTGTACGTCACTGCGGGGCCGGTCGGGCTGTTGGTGTAGGTGGTCAGGTAGTCAATGTCAAATGCGTTGAATAGTCGGAAGTTGCTCGCAGCGGCAGGATCGCGCTGAATGCGGACCGCGCCGCCGCCGTTGTACGCTCCGCCGTTGCCGTCGATGGTCAGCGCTTCATGTATGCGCAGCGCGTCAATGGTGCCGGGCAAAGGCGCCTGGAAGTTAATGACGGTTACGTTGTTGGTAAACAAGATAGTGTCCGCCCCAGGGGCGCCTGCGCTGCAGCCATTCACTGCGACATTAGTATTCGCCGCCTTTACGGCGTCAATCAACGTGCACTGCCCAGCGCTCGACGTGGCGCTGTTGGTGTTCACGGTGATCGTCGCGGCTAGCGACACTTGGACAATGCCGGCGAAAGCCGCAGCAATCGTCGTGCTCGCCAGCAATCTAGGGGTGCGCCGGACTAAAGCTTTTGCGAGTGCACGCATACGATCATTTCCTTTTCTTGGCAAAAGTGCATTGGGGAATGCAATGAATCGTAGGGACGGAAACTCGCTCACAACAGTCAAAACGCGAACGTTTGGACGAAACGCGCAATTTGCTTTCGCTTTTTGTTTCGTGCTGCTACTGTCCCCCTATCGCTCTGCTCTAGTGCATGGGCTGAACGCTTGGCGTGAACGTAAGTCGGGCGCGACTTACGTTTGTTGCATAGAATTTTTAACGTTACGTCGTTCTGACGGAGCAGGTGCACGCCTGCGATTGGGACGGCGTGTGAGTTGTTTTGTAACTGCCGAATGGACATCTCCAAACAACTTAGCAAGCGGAAATTTTCAAAGGAATGAGGTCCAGAGTCACATGGCAAAAGCGCTCGATTTCTACTTCTTCATTGGCAGCACTTACTCTTATCTTTCAGTATTCAGAGCAGAGTCGCTTTGCGCTCAGAGAGGCATAGCTCTCAACTGGAAGCCCTTTAGCGTTCGCACCATCATGATCGAGCAGAACAATCGACCGTTCGCGGACAAGCCGATTAAGACTCGATACATGTGGCGAGATATTGAGCGCCGAGCTGTGAAGTTCGGGGCACCGTTCTTCGGCGCACCCATGTATCCGATTGACCAAGAGGAACTCGCGAACTTGGTCGCGACCGTTGCCGCTACGGAGGGCTGGTGCGCGGACTTTGCGCGCGCAACCTACGAAACGTGGTTTGTGGGCAAGCGCGACCCCGGCGCACCCGGCGAGCTGTCGGCGATGCTAGAGCGTTTGGGTAAAGATCCTGTTGCGACGATCGCGACGGCGAAGCACGCTGACACACTACAGCGTTACAAAAACGCGACTGACCAAGCGCGCGCCCTGGGAATATTTGGCAGCCCGACCTTCGTAAGCGGTACTGAAGTATTTTGGGGCGACGACAGACTGGAAGATGCCTTGGATTGGATTGAACAGGGCGTAGATTAGAGGTCTGAACGCAGGTTGCGTACGTGTTACGCGAAGTACCTTTCGGCGCCTGTTACGCTGGCGGATAGCGAAGAGTCGCTCCGTAGCGCATGCAGCATGAACTCTACAAAAACGCGAATGCGCGGTGACACGTAGGAGCGGTGCGCGTAGTGAATCACCAGCTGACGTTCGCCTGGATCCAAGAACTTCGGCAGTACCAGCTTTAGCCTTCCGGACTGCAAGTACGGCCACGCAAAATGAAGCGGCATTCGCGCAACGCCCAAACCCTCTACTGTGGCCACCCCGGCAAGATCGGTATCGGAGAGGCTCAGTGAGACGCGCTTAGGCTCAAACGGATAAATTTTGCCCTTCACTCGGAAATGCCAAGGCGCAGCAGCCATCCCGGCGAATTTCAACAATACGATGTCATGCCCGTCTAGCTCGGCTGGGCTACGCGGAACGCCGCGGACGCTTAGGTATCGAGGACTTGCAACGCAAACGCTCGTCAAGCTACAAACCCGGCGAGTTATCAGCGAGGAGTCTGTTGAATTTCCGCCACGAATTGCCACGTCGTAACCTTCACGAACCAAATCGACGGCATGATCGTTGAGCGCGAGTTCAACACTCACGTTGGGGAAGCGTTTTCGGAATTCACCGAGTTGTGGAATCACATACTTTCGCGCGATCGACGCACCCGATGTGACTTTAAGCAGCCCGCTGGGGGCCGCGTCCAGATCAAGCGTCGAGTCGATAGCTGACTTAAACAGGGAGAGCGCTGGCGAGACGCGTTCCAGAAAAACCTGTCCCTCTTCAGTCAGCGAAAGCGCGCGCGTTGTTCGATTGCATAGCCGAACCCCTAAGTGTGACTCTAGTCGCGCGATGGCGCTGGCGACGGCTTGCGGAGATACCCCCATCGCCTTAGCGGCCGCCGTAAAGTTTCCAGCGTTAGCGGTAGACAAGAACGCCAGCACACCTTTGAGTTCATCCACACTAAACCCCAAAGCTTAATTTACAACTATTGATTGTAAGTATTTAAATAGTTGCCTCGTTATTTTTTACGATGGCTGCTTGGACAATCGCTGCATGGGGGCGCCGCTTCCGGTTGTTAAAGAGGATGTTCGAATATGTCATTTCCAACAAGAAGGTCGCATGAGTATTGTCAGTGTTCACCCCTCGGAGCTTTCGTGGGCGCTTCCGCCGTCGGGAGCCACGTGCTCCATCGGTTTGCAAACAACGGCCTTGCCTCTTATTGGCACGAGACGTTCTAGCTGTGCGTTCGTTGAAAACGGTCAAAAAGCGAAGGTTTGGACGAAATGCGCAAGCCAGCATCGTTTTTTGTCTCACCCTGCTAAGGTGACGACTTCGCAGTGATTTTCATTTCACGGCATTGATTTCGTCCATGTCAGATTCTCGTAGTTTCGAGCAGAACCAAATTGAGTCCATCCTTGCCGATGCGGCGCGCGCCATGGCCGAGGACCGACCGGACGAGGCTCTGCGCTTGCTCGACAAACATCAGGCCCGTTTCGCCAAGTCAGCTGCCACTGCCTGTCGTGCGGGCGTTTTGGTCGCGCGCGCATTGGAACTCACTGGCGAGATGGAAGCTTCAAAGCTGCGTGCGGTGGAGGCCGAGCGGCTAGCTGTCAATTGCGACGACATACTCTGCCAGGCTGAAAGCCTAGAGATGCAGGGAAAAGTTGCGCTGCGGCAGCGCGATCTTCCCGTATCCATTCGCTTTTTTGAGCGCGCGATTGCGCTGTGGCAGCGTGCGCAGGTGAGCGATGAAGCGATTTCGCGGCGTGGACTCGCCCGAACGATGATCGGTCTAACCTACGGGACACTCGCCGCACGACAACTCAACGTGGCGCGAGGTCACGTTGTGGAAGCCGTGCGCGCGGCGAGACTAACGCAGCAATCCCGCATTCTGGGCAATGCGCTCAGTGCGGCTGGTGCGGTGTATCAAGCGCTTGCAGTATCGCATCACCCAAATTACTCCGAGGGCGAGTCGATCACGGTGTTAGACCCGTGCGATGATCCGCTCGTGCAGCGCTACGCTAAGTCTGGCATTGCAAGCTGCGCGGAGGCCGCGCAGTACGCGTTGGACGCGGGCAGTGAACTCGACTACATCACGATGCAGTCGAACAGCGCCACTTTTGAAAATCTCGCGGGGCGCGCGGATACTGCGCTAGCAAAACACGAGGCGATGGCAAAGTATTGCCGGCGCACCGGACACAAGTACATGCTGACCAGTTCGTTACAAATGGTCGGGTGGTCACTTCGAATTCTTGGCCGGCATTTGGAGGCAGAAAACGCGTTGCAGGAAGCGCTAGCCATCGCGAAAGATGCGAACACGCGCGACATCGTCCTGTCGCTGCACTATGACCTGTCACTGGTTTACGAACAATTAGGCCAACCAAACAAGGCGTTGTTTCACTTGCGTGAATACATTCGCCGCGACGATCGACGCGCCGCATCGGTTGCATCGGCCCCGTCACCGCCAGGCACTGAGACTTCAGGGCATGTTGTAAACGAAGCATTCCTGGAAGAAGCGGGTTTGAGGGTGCCCATTCGACCGATGATCGGCGTATCAAACTACGACCCGTCGCACGTGTTTCGTGCCGAGAGCTACATCAATGCGCACTTGCGTGAACGCATTGCGGTGGCCGACGTGGCGCGCCACGCGGGTGTGAGCGTACGCAATTTGCAGTTAGCTTTCATGCGCCACAGAACGCAATCTCCGCTCACATTCATTCTTGCAGCCCGACTCTCTGCGGCGCACAAGTACATGATGCAACCGCGAAGAGAAAAAATCACCGTGGCACAGGTTGCAGACTACTGGGGCTTTGAAAACGTGAGCCGTTTTAGTCGCGCCTACAAAGCCCAGTATGGCAAGAGTCCTGCTGAAACGTTGGCCGGATAATAGAAACAGTCAATCATCGTCCCCGGTCACGAAACGGCGCGACTTTCATGCGAGCATCGACCGCACAGTTGGTGCGTCTGTGAGCTGTTCCCATAACGCGTAGCGTTTGCTACACCAGAACAACAGCGCACCGCGACACGGGCACGCTGATAAAGTAGTGCCCAAGCACTTTCGGATTTAGCGATGAATATTGAAACCTTGGCCAATTCCTTTTCTGGCCGCTTGATCACCGATGCGGCAGACATGGAGCCGTTTACCACCGACTGGCGCAAGCGCTGGGTCGGCACGGCGCTCGCCGTCGCGCTGCCGGATTCGACGGAGGACGTGGCCAAGGTGGTCCGTTGGTGCGCATCGAATAACGTGCCTATCGTCCCTCAGGGCGGCAACACCGGCATGTCTGGCGCGGCTACGCCCAGCGCGAACGGCGGTGTAGTGGTGCTCTCGCTGACGCGCATGAATCGCGTGCGCGAAGTAGACCCGCAAAACAACACGATGACCGTCGAAGCGGGCTGCATTTTGCAGACGTTGCAAGAAGTTGCGCGCGAACATTCGCGCCTGTTTCCGTTGTCGCTCGGCGCGGAGGGCTCGTGCACTATAGGCGGCAATCTTTCGACCAATGCCGGTGGCGTGGCGGTGCTGCGCTACGGCAACGCAAGGGAGCTGTGCTTAGGGCTTGAAGTGGTCACTGCGAAGGGCGAGATTTGGAATGGGCTGCGTGGACTGCGCAAGGACAACACCGGCTACGACCTGCGCGATTTGTTCATCGGCGCAGAAGGCACGTTGGGCGTGATTACGGCGGCGACGGTGAAGGTTTTTCCGTTGCCCGTGGCGAAGGTCACGGCTTGGGCAGCGGTACGCACGGTGCATGATGCGTTACGGGTATTGGAAATTGCGCAGCAAACGCTTGGTGCGCGGCTCACAGCATTCGAGATGTTGACGCAACCGTGCATCGAAATGCTTGGCGAGCAATTGCCAAATTTGCGCTGGCCGTTGCAAACGCGCGAGACCGTGGCCGTGCTGATCGAGCTTTCCGACTACAAAAGCGAGGCGAATGGTCGCGCTGATTTGGAGGCACTGCTGGAGCAGGTGTTTGAGGCGGATATCGTGACTGACGCGGCGATTGCTGCGAACTTGACGCAGTCCAACGAATTCTGGGCGTTGCGTGATCACATGACGGAAGCGCAGCAGCGTGCCGGCAAAAATATTAAGCACGACATCGCCGTGCCCGTGTCACGGATCGCAGATTTCGTGGCAAGCACGAACGCGGAAATCGAGGCGAAGTTTTCAGGTATTCGCATGATCGTGTTTGGCCATTTAGGCGATGGCAATTTGCATTACAACGTGTCCCCACCGAAAGGACTGCGCGGTGAAGATTTCGGCACGATTGAGGCGGCGGTCAATCGCGTGACGCATGACGCGGTGCATCGATTCAACGGTTCGGTGTCCGCGGAGCATGGGCTCGGTGTGTTGCGCCGAGGCGAGGCGGCACGCTACAAGTCCGCCGTGGAGCTGGGCATGATGCGTGCGATCAAAAACGCACTCGATCCACAAGGCATCATGAATCCGGGCAAATCGTTGGGAGATTACGAATGAAGGTATGCATCGTTGGCGCAGGAGCCATTGGTGGTTGGATCGGCGCGAAATTCGCGCGCGCCGGTCACACGGTGACTGTGTTGGCACGCGGTGCTGCATTGGCCGCAATCAAAGAAAACGGCTTACATTTAATCGAAGGCGGCGAAACGCAAGTGGCACGAGTTCATGCTGCGGCAAGCGCCACTGAAATCGAAACGCCCGACCTGTTAGTTATTGCGGTGAAAGCGCCGGGGCTGCGCGATGCGGTGGTTTCCGTGGCATCGTCGATAGGGCCGAACACGATCGTGCTCACGGCGATGAACGGCGTGCCATGGTGGTTTTTTGATCGCGCGGATCGGCCGCTTGCCGGAGCGCAACTGGCGACGATTGACGCAACTGGCGAAATCGCTAAGAGCATCCCATCGCGCAAGGTCATTGGCTGTGTTGTCCACGCAGCATGCAGCGTCGACGCGCCGGGTGTGATTCGCCACAAAATGGGCGCACGCCTGATTATCGGCGAACCGAGCGGCGGGCTAACGCCACGCTTGAAGGCATTGCACGATGCGCTCGCTGCCGCCGGATTTGAGCCGGAATCGAGCGACGATATTCAGCGCGACGTGTGGTTCAAGCTTTGGGGCAACATGACAATGAACCCCGTCTCGGCGATCACAGGCGCAACAACCGACAAAATTCTTGATGACGCGCAAACGCGCGAATTTTGCTCAGCGGTGATGCGCGAGGCACAAACCATTGGCAACAAGATTGGAATCCCGATTGCGCAAACGCCGGACGAACGCCACGCCGTGACGCGAAAACTCGGCGCAATGAAAACTTCGATGCTTCAGGATGTGGAGGCGGGCAAAGCCATCGAGCTTGACGCACTCGTTGCGGCGGTGTGCGAGATTGGGCAGAAGGTGAATGTGCCCACGCCCTACACCGACGCGCTGCTCGGCCTTACGCGTCTGATGGCGCGGGCACGAGGCTTGTATTGAGGCGTTGCAGGCGCGGCATTCGTCGCGCTACGCCGTCGCCAAGCCGCTGCCACACCGTGGCCAAGCGCGGCTAGCGTCGCGTCCGCAGCTGCGCGTGAAAGCGCTACGGCACATTGTTTGGTGATTTCGCGTCTTTACGGATGACGGGGCGATAGACCTCGTCGCTGATGGGGGCGCAGCGCATGAAGTCATCGCAACAAATCTCGATTCTTCGCGTCTTACAGGCGATGTGCGCGGCGCTTGTGCTGCTGACCCAAAGTGCACTCGCACAAACTGCAATCCACACGGAGCCAAGCGATTTAGCTGTCGTCCCCGCGCAGCAGGGGTACGTTGTCGACACGACAGGGCGGCTCAGCGCCGCGGAGCGCGATTCGTTAACTTCAGAGCTAAAGCAATTAAACGCCAGCTCCGGGGCGCAAGTTTTTGTGTTGATCGTTGACCACACCGACCCCGAACCGATTGAGAGCTACGCACAGCGCGTGTTCACGACCTGGAAACCGGGGCGCAAAGGCGTGGATGACGGCGCGTTATTGTTGATGGCTCTGAATAACAAAACGAAGCGATTGCGATTGCACACGGGGTATGGGCTTGAAGGAAGCGTGCCCGATGTGTCGGCTAAACGACTGCTCGCTAACGAAGTGCGCCCCGCACTGGAGTCGCATGGCGCGTACGCGGCTGCGATGGCAGGCGTGGCGGGTGTGCGCGATTTACTGGCGAAAGACGCAACGCGTCAAAATTCCGTTACGGCTGTTGATGCCCAGCCAGACAAAAACGCCGAGATCAAGTTGGTCAGCGTCGTGTTTGCGCAACTTGCGCCGCTCATTCTCGTGATCATCGCGCTTGGACGCCCGCGCTCGCGTCCGCTCGCCGCATTCGTAAGTGCATTGGCGTGCGTCATGGTCGCCGCGATCTATTGGCTTTTGCGTGGTGACGATGGCCTGTCATCGCTGGCGGCTTTCTTCTGGTTGGCGATTCCTTTGTGGCTATTGCTTGCATTCGCGGGGCGCACGCCAAAAGCGAGCCAATCGCGCACGGTGATGTTGCCCCCGATCAAGCAAAAGGATCGCGCGAGCATGTCTGCACGGCAGCGACGGCAGCGCGCGCTCGCGGAGAAATCGTCGCGGCCGGTTGCGCGTGTCAAGGCGCGGGTGCCGCCGGGGTTCGCCTATTGGCTTGCGTTGGCGGCGCTGGCGCTTTCTATCGTCGGGCGAATCGAGCAACCCATCGCTGACATGGTGTTTGCGATGGCGGGCCTGTTTGGCTGCGTTTTCGCTTGCTTAATGGTGGCGTGGATGATCCGGCAGTTTGGCGGTGTCCGAAATGTATCGAGCCGTGACGGTGATTCGCAAGGCAGCGACCATTGGGCGAGCAGCGATTCCGGCAGCTCGTGGAGCAGCGGCGATTCAAGCAGCAGCGATTCCGGAGGCGGCGACTCCGGCGGCGGGGGCGATTCAGGCGGCGGCGGCTCGTCGGAATAACGAACGTGGAGGGTACAGCTTTTATGCTGTAACGACCGCCCGTTGGTCGCTGTAGCCAATTTTTATGACAAGTCGATTTCTAATAAAAAACACCCGAAACCGCCATACAGCAGCCGCTAAAGCAATAAAGTTGTTAACCACGCTTGCTTGATGGGACTACCGTCGCGCCTACGTCCACGCGCCGCGTAGACTGCACTGAGTTCTTGCGATGTGCGGGTGCCTACGCCAACCAGCGCTTGCGACGGCGATAGCTCTTGACATCGCGGAAGCTCTTGCGTTCGCCCGACGAGATGCCGAGATAGAACTCTTTTACGTCTTCGTTGCTCGCCAGATCCGCCGCTTGGCCGTCCATCACGACGCGGCCGCTTTCCAAGATGTAGCCGTAGTCGGCGTACTTGAGGGCGACGTTGGTGTTCTGTTCGGCGAGTAGGAAGCTCACGCCTTCTTTTGAGTTCAAGTCTTTCACGATCTCAAAAATCTCGGCGACGATTTGTGGTGCTAGGCCCATGCTTGGCTCGTCCAGCAAAATCATCGACGGCTTCGCCATCAGTGCGCGGCCCACCGCCACCATCTGTTGCTCGCCACCGGACGTATAGCCCGCTTGCGACGTACGCCGTGTTTTGAGGCGCGGAAAATAGTGATAGACGCGCTCAAGTTCGTCTTTCAGTTCGCTGCGCGAAAGCTTGCGGGTGTACGCACCTGTGAGCAAATTTTCTTCGACGGTGAGGTGACCGAAACAGTGGCGACCTTCCATCACCTGACAAACGCCCATGCGCACCAGATCGTTGGTCGTCAGGGTGTCAGTGCGCTTGCCGTCGAATTCAATTGAGCCTTTTGTCACCTCGCCACGTTCGGTGCGCAGCAAGTTCGACACGGCTTTGAGCGTTGTGCTTTTGCCCGCACCGTTTGCGCCCAAGAGCGCCACGATCTTGCCCTTCGGTACGTCAAGCGACACGCCCTTGAGCACAAGGATCACATGGTCGTAAATGACTTCGATGTTGTTGACGCTTAGGTAAGCTGACATTTTATTTGGCAGGTGAGCGGTGAGTAGTGAACAGTGAGCAGTGATTTATGTGCATAGACGTGCGCATAAATCGCTAACCACTGCGGGTTAGCTTGGAGAGCAGTTGGGTGAGTAACGAGCAAACTACTGCTCACTACTCACCGTTCACTGCTCACCCAGTTGCGATTAGCCGGCTGCGCAAGCGGCCGTGATTTTCTTCTCGGCTGCGTACTTAGCGGACGACTCAGCAACCATCTTCTGAATCATCGCGCGGTCGCCGATCACCCAGTTTGGTGTGACCGCTTTCCAAGCTTTGCCGTCCCACACTTGTACTTTGGTCGCGCCGGAACCTTCATGGTCTTGGCAGCTTGTTTTGATCGTTGGGAACATGCCCAGCGCGCCAAGTGCCTTCTGGCGTGTTTCGTCAACGTTCAGGTTTTCAAGACCCCAACGCACTTGTTCGCCAGTCATCACTTTGCCTTTGCCGTACTTGGCTTGCGCATTGCGTATGGCCTCAACCCAAAGGATTGCAGCGGTTACACCACGCATGTGATACACGGAACCGATACGGTCTTTGTCAGCTAGATTGCCTTTTCCACCGCCGTAAACTTTCTTGCGGATGTCTTCGATCACAGGGTAGGTGCCTGGCGTGTTGAAGGTCATCGTGCTGTAGCCCTTGGCTGCATCGCCGGCTGGGATCGTGTCTTCTTCAGAGCCAGCCCACCAAACGCCGAGCATCTTCTCGCGTGGGAAACCAACGCGCGCTGCGGTCTTGATCGCAACGGCATTCATCACGCCCCAACCCCACAGAATCACGTAGTCAGGATTGGCTTGACGAATCTGCAACCACTGCGAGTTTTGCTCGTTACCTGGATGCGGAACAGGGATCTTTACGAGCGTGAAGCCCAATGACTTTTCGTAGGCTTCGAGCACAGGGAACGGCTCTTTACCGAACGCGGAGTCGTGGTAGAGATGAACGATCTTTTTGCCTTTGAGCTTGTCCATGCCGCCGGCCTTGTCGCCGAGGTACTTGATCATGCCTGCGGCTTGTGACCAGTAGCTCGTGATAAGCGGATACACATACGGAAATACTGCACCGTTGGCAGCATCGGAGCGACCATAGCCAAGCGTGGTCATCGGAATTTTGTCGGTCGCAACACGATCCAGAATGCCGTACGCGATGCCGGTGCCGAGTGGTTCAACGAGCGATGCGCCGCCTTGGTTTTTCTTGAGGCGCTCGTAGCATTCAACGCCGCGTGACGCGTTGTATTCCGTCTCGCACTCTTCCCACGAAAGCTTCACGCCATTGATGCCGCCCGAAGCGTTCACTAAGTTGAAGTAGTCGATAACGCCACCGAAGAAGCCGGAGCCGCCCGATGCGTATGCGCCTACGCGATACGACAACACTGGAACGTATTGATCGGCCGCAGCTGCGATTTGCGAAAAAGCGCCGGTGATAACGGTGGTGGCTGCCACTGCTGACGCAGCGAGCAACCGGTTAAGTCTAAATTTCATAAAGCCTCCTTTGGCGAATGAGAATGAATAACAGCGAATTGAACAGTAAAGTGAGTGAAGCAAAAAAACATCAGTGAGGGAATGGCCAGAGCCGCAACTTTTCCTTGCCGATTTGCCAGAGCCGCGCTAGGCCGTGCGGCTCAACAATCAAGAAGAAAATAATCAGCGCACCGAACACCATCAGTTCAAGATTCGAAGTGACGGAATTAGAAAGGCCGGTGTAATGAACAACCACTGACAGAAAGATGGGAAGCAGCACGATAAACCCTGCACCCAAGAATGAACCTAGGATTGACCCTACGCCGCCGATGATTACCATAAACAGAATCCGGAACGAAAGATCTAGGTTGTACGCCTCCGGCTCCACCGTGCCGAGATAACAAAACGCGTAGAGCGCGCCAGCGACGCCGCAGTAAAACGAGCTGATTGCGAAGGCGGTGAGCTTCGTGCGCATCAAGCGAAACCCGATCACTTCAGCGGCCACGTCCATGTCGCGCACCGCCATCCACGAGCGGCCCACGGTGGAGCGAACCATGTTTTTCGCCATGAGCGCCATCACACAAACAATTGCCAACACCAGTAGGTATTTCTCTTGTGGCGTCTCAAATTTGTAGCCCAAGATTTCAATCTGCTGTGCCGTGATCACACCCGACGAACTGTTGTTGGTGAACCATGGCACTTTGGTGAGGCACCACACCACGAAAAACTGCGTCGCTAGCGTTGACGCGGCGAGATAGAAGCCGCGAATTCGCAAGCTCGGCAAACCAAACACGATACCTACCAAGGCCGCCGCGACGCCTCCCAATACGAACGCGAGCAACACTGGCATGCCTGGCACACGCAGCATGAAGTTGTAGCTTGCAAATGCCCCCACGGCCATGAACGCCGCCGTACCCAGCGAGAGCTGCCCGGCGTAACCGGTGAGAATATTGAGCCCCAAGGTTGCGAGCGCCAAAATCAGGAACGGAATCAAGATTGCCGAGAACACATAAGGTGTCGCGAAGAACGGCACGGCGACAAACGCGACGGCCAGCATGGCGGCAACCGCGTAGCGATCCTGCGCGATTGGGAAGATCTGTGTATCAGTTAGGTAGGACGTTTTGTACTGTCCGGCTTCTCTGTAAATCATAGTGAGCAACCCGTGAGTGGTGAGCAGTAGGCGGTGAACAGCACGCTAGATCCTCCGAATGATTTTTTCGCCGAAGAGGCCTTCGGGGCGAACTAGCAGGAACAACAGCGCGAGTACATACGGGAACCAGCCCTCAATGCCGCCGCCCACGAGTGGTCCGAGATACACCTCAGCAAGTTTCTCGGACGCGCCAATGATCAGTCCGCCGACGATGGCGCCCGGCACCGACGTAAAGCCGCCAAGAATCAACACGGGCAGCGCTTTGAGTGCGACAAACGTAAGCGAGAACGACACGCCGTTGCGTGCGCCCCACAAGAGGCCCGCCACGAGCGCCACGAACCCCGCCACGGCCCACACCACGCCCCACACGTGTTGCAGGGGGATGCCCACGGTCAGCGCCGCTTGGTGATCGTCCGCGACCGCGCGCAGTGCGCGACCAATCTTGGTTTTGTTGAAGAGCAGCGCGAGTGCCGCCACCAACACCGCACAGATGCCGGCAGCGATCACGTCAAACTGCGAGACGAGCATTCCGGTTTTGTCCATCAAATACTCGATCGGCGTGTCGGCAATGCCAAGGTCAAGCTTGTGCACCGTCGATCCCCACATCAGTTGCGCCAAGCCCTCAATGAAGAAGGTTAGGCCGATGGTCGCCATGAACAGCGTGATGTCGTGCTGGTTCACCAGTTTGCGCAGCACGACTTTTTCCGTAGCTAAGCCTACGCCCACCATGACGAACATCGTCAAGATAATCGCGACCCACAACGGCATGCCCCATTGCTGCAAGCCCACGGTCGTTAGCGCCGCGAAAAACACCATCGCGCCCTGCGCGAAGTTAAACACGCCGGAGGCTTTGTAGATCAGCACGTATCCGAGCGCCACAAGCGCGTACATCACGCCTGAGAGCAGGCCACCAATCAATACTTCAAAGAAAAATTGCATGACTAATGTGCTCCCAAGTAGGCTTTGATCACTTCGGGATTGTTGCGAACTTCGTCCGGCGTGCCGTCGCCAATTTTCTTGCCGTAATCAAGCACCACAACACGATCCGAAATATCCATCACCACGCCCATGTCGTGCTCGATCAAGACGATGGTCGTGCCGAATTGTTCGTTGGTGTCAATGATGAAGCGACACATGTCTTGCTTCTCTTCCACGTTCATGCCAGCCATCGGTTCGTCGAGCAGCAGCATCGTGGGCTCAGCCGCCAACGCACGCGCGAGTTCCACGCGCTTCTTGATGCCATACGGCAGTCTCGAAACGGGCGTCTTGCGCACCGATTGCAGCTGCAAGAAATCGATGATCTCTTCAACGACTTTACGGTTCTCGATTTCTTCGCGGCGCGCACGACCGATCCAAAACGCTTGCTCGATGAATGTTGATTTGATCTTGAGATTGCGGCCAGTCATTATGTTGTCGAGCACCGTCATGCCGGTGAACAAGGCGATATTTTGGAAGGTCCGCGCTATGCCATGTTCGGCCGCTTCGTGCGTATCCATATCGTGGCGCTGTTTGCCGTGGAAGGTTATAGTGCCCTCTTGCGGACGATAGACGCCGTTGATCACGTTAAGCATCGAGCTCTTGCCCGCGCCGTTCGGGCCGATGATCGCGCGAATCTCATGCTCACGCACATCAAACGAAATGTCCGTCAACGCTTTCACGCCGCCGAAGCGCAGCGAAATGTTGTCGACCTTAAGAATGACGTCGCCTACTTTGCGGGCGTTTGATGTGTCGCTCATGCTGCCACCTTGGAGACGGCCGGGAATTTTTTCGCATCGGAAATTTTCACGTCAGCGGAGATGCTGCCCGTGCGGCCGTCTTCAAATTTCACTTGAGTTTCGATGTGTTGCACGGTGCCGCCGTTGAACAGTGCGTCGAGCAGCGGTGCGTACTTCTCGGCGATAAAGCCACGGCGCACTTTGCGCGTACGCGTGAGTTCGTCGTCGTCCGGATCGAGTTGCTTGTGCAGCACCAAGAAGCGTTCGATCTGCGAATGCGCGAGTTCGCCTTCGGTCGCGAGTTCTGCGTTGACTTGCTCGACGCAATCTTTTATCAGACCATACACCTCATCTTTACCCGCGAGGTCAATGTAGCCCGAGTAAACAATGTTTCGTCGTTCGGCCCAGTTGCCGACAGCAGTGAGATCAATATTGATGAAGGCGACAACGTGATCTTTGTCGTGGCCAAAACAGACCGCTTCGCCAATGTGCGAGAAAAACTTGAGCTTGTTTTCGATGTAGTTCGGCGCGAACATCGCGCCCGTCGACAAATGGCCCACGTCTTTCGCGCGGTCGATAATTCGCAGATGCCCTTCGGTGTCAAACACGCCAGCGTCACCGGTGTGGAAGTAACCTTCGGCGTCGATTGATTCGGCTGTAGCGTCCGGCCGTTTGTAATATTCCTTGAGCACCATTGCGCCGCGCACGAGCACTTCGCCGTTGTCCGCGAGTTTCACCTCAACGCCTGGCGCGGCCGTGCCGACGCTATCAAACTTGATGTGGCCATCTGGCTGCAAGCAAACGTAGGCGCAGGTTTCGGTGGAGCCGTAGAGCTGCTTCAGATTGATGCCGATCGAGCGGAAGAAGCGGAACAGATCGGGGCCGATGGCCGCGCCTGCGGTGTACGCGACGCGGATGCGACTAAGGCCTAGCGTGTTCTTCAGCGGGCCGTAGACAAGAATATTTCCGAGCCAATACCAAAAGCGCATCGACGTGCTCACGGGCTTGCCGTCGAGAATGTCTGCACCGCAATGCTTCGCAATTTTCATGAACCGGTCGTAGAGCGCGCGCTTGATGCTGCTCGCGTCTTCCATGCGGATCAAGACGTTGGTCAGCATGTTCTCGAAAATGCGAGGCGGTGCGAAGTAGTACGTCGGGCCGATTTCGCGCAGATCGGTCATCACCGTTTCGCCGGACTCGGGGCAGTTCACGGTGAAGCCAGAAACCAGTGCCTGCGCGTAGCTAAACAAATGGTCACCCACCCACGCCATAGGCAAGTAGGAGAGAACGTTGTCGGCGGACGTTAAATGGTCGAACTGCACGCCACCTCGCGCTGCCGTGATGAACGCTTCGTGGCTTTGGCAAACACCCTTTGGCTTGCCCGTTGTGCCCGAGGTGTAGAGCATGACGGAAACGTCTGCGGCCTTACCCGCGGCCACTTCGCGATCAAAGAGACCGGGATTGGCTTTGTCGTAGGTTGCGCCTAATTCGCGCAATGCCTCTAGGCTTGTGAGGCCAGGCGCGTCGTAAGTTCGAAGGCCACGCGGGTCTTCGTAAATGATGTGCGCGATCTGTGGAAGTGTGTCGCGCGCTTCGAGGAGTTTGTCGACTTGTTCTTGGTCTTCGACGATCGCGAATTGGATGTTCGCGTTTTCGAGTACGAACGTCATCTCAGCGGCGACCGCGTCTTGATACATCGGTACCGCGACACCGCCCAAGCATTGCGCCGCCGCAAATGCCATGTACAAGCGCGGACGATTGTCGCCAATGATTGCCAAATTATCGCCACGCTTAAATCCCAGCGAATGCAATCCCATTGCCATCGCACGCACTTCAGAGGCGGTCTCCGACCAGGTCCAAGTTTGCCAGATGCCCAGATATTTCTCGCGCAGTGCAGGCGCGCCTCCGCGAACGGACGCATGCTCAAGCAGCAGGCGCGGGAATGTGTCGGCAGCGGCCGAAGCGGTCTTCTCTGACATGGCGGGGCGTTCCTCCTCGTAACCGTCGAGCTAGCAATTTAACAGTCGTGCAGTGCACAAAAGTCGCTACTCAAAAAACAAAACCGACCGCAGAGTCGGGATTGCTAAATTCTAAGTCTTATATAAGACTCGGGAAGTTAGGGTTTACGCTTACGTTTACGTTAACGGAATGAGCGGAGCGCGCTTGAGTTCGCCTGCGCAGTGTGGTGCGTGGTACGCGCGACGACGTGCCATGAATCGCGTTCAATGGCTTATTAGCGCTAGCGACAGCCAGGCAGTCATTTCAGGCCAAATTAGCCAGTAGTCGACTTACCGACTAAATAGCTTATAAGCACCGTATAGCAGTCGGTTAACCACTAAAGCTGTTAATCGCTACGCACGATGCGCTTGCCGCCTACACTCCCGCATTATTTCTTCGTTCGACTTTGGCGGGTTTCTCGACACTACGGACCTTGACGATCTATTCCAATGACTGTTTTCACTATCGAGCGCGTCGCCGAGGTCGATTCGACCAACACGGTGCTCATGAATCGCGCTGCAAAATCCGC
>ERZ795056.187-NODE-187-length-84714-cov-24.586340_pt1 | contig 84714 bp, 61 predicted proteins | sample MGYA00375140_ERZ795056 | MGnify/ENA primary metagenome ERZ795056 (study PRJEB30185, sample SAMN05720227) | activated sludge metagenome | isolation source: Anaerobic digester | place: USA | collected 2015-03-09 ...
AATATATCAGGTTCGGGTCAAGGGGTCAAAAATTGGTTACTGTCCCTAGTTTTCCCTCTGCTGTCCTTTCCAATACCTAGGATGCTTTTCGTTATATTCATCAGCGAGCGTATTGAATGTTTTCAGCGATTCCTCTGTGAGTGTTTCCTTCATCGTCGCAGGAGAGTATTCACCGAAAACCCATCGCGTGAGTGCGAAAATACTTCTGTAGCCGAATTCCCGCCTTTGAACCGTTTCCAGAACACCATTCTCGTTGCGAAGTAGAATCTGAGTTTCCGGATCGAAGCAGGTTTCATCTGTCAATTCAAGTTTTCCATCCTTCACCGCAAAGTGGAGTAATTTACCCGTTGGCTGAGGTATGTCATCCAGAACATGCTCTTTCATGCATACCACTTTTGTTTCAGTATAACTACTCCGGTCAAAAAACCACTCTCCATAAAAAAAAGGCAATACATCTGAAATGCCTAAAAGCTGTCCGGTGTGGATATCAGCAACACAATAGCTGCATTTTGTTATATAATCGTCACGTGTCGCCAATACCACAAAATTTTCTTCTATTTCTATAATGAAAGCATTTTCAGTGTCTTCATTGTGCGGAATCACATCCAAAATATGAAGAGTTCTTACTGGCTTTCCCGTTTCCAACGAAACTTCCTCGATAACCTGCTCCGTCCCTTCTATGCTCTTACAATAGAGATGTTTCGGGTTGGAGGGAGAAAGCCGATACCGCATGCCACGAAATAAACCGAAGGAAGGCGTACTCACGACAGCATTCTTCTGCGGATCAAAAACTACACGCATGCACTGGTCTGTATCGGTATCGACATAGGATATTAGCACAATATCTTCCAGTACCGGTTCAATTCGATAATCCGCCCGGATATAGACCTGAACCGGGCACTTTCTGAATTCGGATGACTCTGTATCAAACAGATAAAGCGCTCCCCGGCTGTCCAGAAGCAGCAATTCTCTCTTCTTCTCTTCAGCTCCGGGGAGCATCCACCCATCTCGTGGAAGGGCCATCTCCATGGCGTCTAATGGAAGCTTCCCGAGAACCTGCACGGAACCGCTCCTGTAATCGATTTTCAGCACACGCGCCTGGCAGTCCACATCGTAAAATTCCCATTCATCCCCGCAGCGGGGAGGATATCTCATGGAGAACCTGTCGGCCATGGCTCCGCCATGCAGAAAAATGAATGATAGCATACAGGTTAATACAGTAAAAACAGTTCTAATCATCGGTATATCTCCTAATTCCAGAGGGGCGGATATTCAGGATTTTCACTATTAATCAAGTTGCGCCTGTCTCTCAAATCCTCTGAGTAGCTCATTCCGGCCTCACTCGACGGCCGCCTTTCCCATATACCCGTGAACCTATCATATTTGTGATAGCGATATCCTGAGTTAAAGCGTGACCAGACCTCCGAAATCCCGGGACACCATACTTGATTCTCCTCTCGCGGTGTTTTGGGCCCACGTTTGCGCTTGCGGAGGAAACGCCCGAGGCGCTCTTCCAGGCGCTCGATGAAGTCCTGGCCGCATTCGGCGACGTGTGACGTCCATTGTTGCCGCCTCGTCACGTTCCTGAGGTGGCATGGGCATCGTGCCCACGCTTGCCTCAACACCTGTCCTTCGGAAGGAGGACGCATTGCCCTCATGGCTCGAAAGCGGGCTTTTCGAAGGTCCAGCAGTATTCGGCGAAGGTATCGAGGGCGCCCCAGGGGTCCATAACGCTGTGGGCCCAGCTTGTGTAAAGGCCGCCGAGGACGTGTGCATTCCCTTTCCGGTGTCGATGGAGCGTCTCGGCCCATTGGTAGGCGTTCTTCGGATTGAACCACGGCGATCCGGTGACGTCGAATCCCAAACCCAGGAAGTACTTCGTCGACTCCTCGAGCTGCCGGTCGACGTCGCGCTCGTCGTACCACCAGATGCACATGACGACGTCTTTCGGAATCATGGGCGCGGCGTCGGACATCCCGAGCATCGGGCCGTTCTGGTAGGGATTGACGGCGTCATCCCACATCATGATGCGGACCTTGGGATCGGCTTCGATGGCGTATTCGCGCATCTTCTTGATGTCGTCGACAAAGAGTTCGCTGTTGGTCATGCCTCGGTCGTGGCAGCGCTTGTCGCGGTTCATGAGCCGCGGCTCATCGTGTCCGATGTGGACGTATTTGGGCTTGAGGTAGTTGATGGCGTTGTGCACGGCATGCCGCATGAACTCCTGGTAGAGAGGCTCGGACGGGCAACAGGTGATGCTGTCGCGCGGCGCGTACTGAAAGCTCAGCAGCACGGTGTCGCCATCCCCAAGGCGGCTCTGTTCCGGCACCTCGATCTCGAGGGGCGAATTGTTGTCGTAGGGATAGCGCGTATCCGGCGGCAGGACGCGGTAATCCTTGCCCTCTTCATAGGTGATGGCGCCTGACGCGTCTTGCACAATCACGGGCGCGGCTTCGGTGACGATGACGTTGGCCAGCGGATTGGGCGGTTGGATGCCGACGACAGCCACGTCATCGAACCAGGCGGTTCCCGTGGCGTCCTGAATGCGGACATAAATGCGCGCGCGCGTGTACTCGCCGGAATCGAAGGGGGTAACCTCGCGCGCCCAATCGCTCGTGCCCCGGCGCCAGGTGCCTGTGCCGATGAGCCGGCCCAACTGCCCGCCGTCGAGGAGGCCGTACACTTCGATGTAGGCGCCCCCGCCCTCGATGTTCTCGATCTTCATGTGGCAGCTCGCTTCATAGCGTTGGCCCGCCAGGCAATCAACGTCGCACCACGCCCGCACGATACCGGTTTCTTCACGATGGAGGCGGATGCAGGCGTCTCCATCGTGCGCGCCGGCCTTCTCAACAAAGGAAAGCTCGCCGAAGCCTTCCATGAGCCAGCCGGCCGGTTTGCCATCCTCGATCTTCTCGAAACCGGGATTAACGACCTCGAGGGCCGGCGGAATGGGGAGGTCCGGCGACGCGATGCGGCCGCCCTGGACGATGAATGGCATTTGCTCGACATACACGGCCTCGACGGCCCTGGGCTCCTGGAGGAGAATGTGGTGGCCCCAACCGAGGCTCTGGAGCTCAGGCACGGGCTCGATGAAGTGGCGCCGGCACAGGGCGAACACGTCCTGCCAGGCCTGGCGTACATCAGGATTGTCCAGTTCGTACAGATCGCCGCTCTCGAAGAGGACGAGGTTATACTTGAGGGCGGCGAACTCGGGAATGCGCTTGGCGGCATCGTCACGCCCGGCGATGTAGGTGCCGCGCAGGCCGAAGTCCGGCCAGTCCGACACGGCCACACGGGGAATCCGGCCCTGGTCGTCGATGAGGCGGCTGAGCGTGACCATGCCGTAGTAAAGGCCCCGGGCATCCTTGCCGACGATGACGACGTCGCGCTCGGTAACCATGAGGCGATAACCTTCCGCGCCGGGTGCCGGGAGATCGGCCACGACGGCATCGAGGTCGGCGCACGGCTCGAGGCCGACCCGGATAGCGCCGTTGTTCCAAACGCCGGCGATTTCCAGTGGTCCGAGGCCGAGCGTGGCGCGACGCGCGTGGATCTGATCCAAACCGCCCGATAGGTCGGGGCATTCGGGCGTCATAACCACGCCCGTCAGGCCGGCGGCCGCGAGCCAGGCGGGCTGGTCGGTGGCCCAATCCATGTGACGGGGCGCCGGGACCACGGTAGGCAACGCGGCGTCTTCCCCCACGGCGGCAGCGGCCAAGCCGAGAAGCAGGCACGCGATAGCGACGGCGTGATGAGACTTCATGGCATCTTCCTCCTCGCGGGAGTCGTCACGAGTCCCCCGCGCCTGTTACTTGCTAACAACCTTTCGAATACAGTATTAGGTGTAGCGGGCGGAGTCAAACTGCAAAGAAGAAGGACCCGTTTCGTGATCCTGTTGATGCTCGGTATCGCCGTTGGTGTGGCGCTCGACGCGTCGGCTGTGGCCATTGCCGCGAGTATTGCGCTCTATCCCGTTACGCGCCGGCAGGTGTTCCGTTTCGCCTTTCACTTCGGCCTGTTTCAGACGCTGATGCCGATCATCGGCTGGGCCTTGGGCCAAACGGCGGCCTCGCTGATTCGCGCGTGGGACCACTGGATCGCCTTCGCACTCCTGAGCGTTGTCGGCCTGAAGGCCATCTACGAGGCGTTCGCCCACGATGACGCGGCCGAGACGAGAGCCAAAGACCCGACGCGCGGCTGGAGCCTGGTGATCTTCTCGGTGGCAACCAGCGTGGACGCTTTAGCTGTGGGATTCACTTTCGTCGCCATGGGCGTCAATGTGTGGCAAACGGCGGTCCTGATGGGCTTGGTGACGGCCCTGTTCACCGCCCTTGGCATGAAGTGGGGGGCTTTCCTGGGCGCGCGGCTGGGCCGGTGGGCCGAGATCGTGGGCGGCGGCGTACTCATCGCCATCGGTGTCCGGATGCTCGTCACGCACTTGATGCCGTGATGTCGGGCCGTTTCACGGCTGACACATGACGTTGCGCACCTCGGCAATAACGTCTTCGCGGCTTTCCCAACGTTTCGCAATGAGCGACATCCGAAAACCGTATTCGCGGCCGACTTCGTAGCCCGACACCACAAACTGGAAATCCCAGGCCGGATTCGCCGCGTCGCCGGCCGCGGTCATGCCGCCCCCCGAAGGTGAATGGGAGAATCGGATTCGTGGATCGTCGTCGAATAGGTAGATGAGTACCTGGTCGCGGAATCGGCCGTAGAAGAACGGCTCGCCGTAGCGCAGCGGCGAAAGGCTGTTGAAGAGGGATCCGTCGTTGGCCATGGGCGGTAACGGCATCTCGGCCGCATCCTCGTGCAAAACGGTGCTGTCGCGTCCGTGTACTTGCGTGCAGTACTGGACCCACTGAGGCTTATCGAGCGTCGAGCCGGCGTCCAGGAAATAGACGCTCTTGTCCAGCGGCGCCTGGATGTACGACGCCCAGAACACGCCCATGAACCCGCCTTCGAAAACAGCCTTATGCGGTATGCAGCGGAAGGCCATGTCGATCCGATTGGGCTCGCGCAACTGGAACCGTGTCCAGCTCTCGACACCATACACCGGCGTCGGCGGCTGGTACAGCTCGGCGGTGAATTCGTCCGAGCGGGTGAACGTCATCGGCGCGTGGCGCGGCTCCATGAAGATGGCGCGATCCTCATTGCGCGGCCGTGCGTCGAAGAAATGCTCGAGATTCAGGCCTGCGTAGGCCGGAACGAACGCCGAATCGGATACGCCCGGCATCCGCATCGAAAACACGCCATTGTATCCGGGGCGGTGCTCGCCCGCCTCGGCGTTATTGCCGATCACGCACTCGAGGCCCGAGACACGGAACGTCGCGTAGTCCATAGCCACTTCCCCACGGGCCCTTGCACACGCGGCCGGCACGAGTAGCAGGCCACAGGTGAGCCGAACCAAGACGCGTGCGTTCATGCGCTAGAGTCTCTTAAGACGGATGTTGCGGAAAGCGGCCTTGTGGCCGTGGTCCTGAAGACCAATGAAACCGTTCCGCAGCCGGTATTTCAGCTCCTCGTTATCGTCAAGGCTCAAGTCCTGAACGACTTCGCCGTTCAGAACAGCCTTCATCTTCGGGCCGTCGAGGGTGATCTCGAGTTCATTCCATTCGCCCACGGGCCTGCCGGCATTGCTGATCGGCGAGAGCACATCGTAGATCGCGCCCGTGACGTGTTCTTCGGGCGGGACCCCGTGGTCGCCCATGAGCTGGAATTCCATGCCGATCTTCGACGAGCGGCCGGCGCGTGGCGCGCGCAAGAAGATGCCGCTATTCGAGCCAGACTTCTCGAGACGCCACTCGAGGCGGAGAATGAAATTTTCGTAACGGTCGCGCGTCAGGATGGCCCCGCCACCGGCACGCTCCCATTCGATGTTGCCGTCGCGGGCCACGAAACCATTCGGCATGCCGGCGATCCACCAGCCATCGAGCGTCTTGCCGTCGAACAGCGCGATGAAACCTTCCTGGCGCTCCTGCTCCGAAAGAATCGAGTTGTCCGGCGTCCACGGCTGAGACTCCACAGGTTTCGCCATCACCCTGTCGAGGAGCGCGTAGGACGCTTCATCCGCCGGCAGAATGTAGTTGTCCTGTTCCGTCGGTTTCTCGGGCATCTTGCCCATGAGGATGACAGGGACGTCCGGGCGCTCCTTCGGTTCCTCGGTAACCAGCGCGACGTTGCCCCCCTCGGGCGCGGCCACGACGAGGCCCGGTGCCTCCTCGAGAAAAGCCTTGGCCAGCGCGCCCGAATGGGCACCGTCGATGAGATAGACGACCTGGTTGTCCTTGCTCAGTGCTTTGCCCGCGGCCCGCGCGGCGGCCATGCGCCCCGCCTCATCCTCCGGCGCATCGGGTCCGAACACGCGGCAGACTGGCCCGAGGCGACGCCACGTGGTCTGGCCGACCACGAGGCGGAGCGCTTGAACGCCTTCCTGCGAGAGCGCAGCGCCGTCGGGACTGAAACCGTAGAGATCGAAGCACACGCCGCTGGCGCCGGTTGCCGCGATCTTGTTCAACGGCGGAGCCATGGTTGCGATCGAGGGCGTGGGCTTGGCCAGGTCGGGCGCGGTGATCGCGTGGATCGAGAAGAAGCCTGCGCCGCGACGCAGCGAATCCTTGTAGACGCCGAACTTGTTGCGATTGTCCTCGGCGGCGTAGCTCGCCATGGCCACCGCAACCAACACGGTGATTCCGAACGATGCTTTCTTCATGGCTCCGTTTCCTTAGCGATGGATCGCAATAGAACTGCGGCGGAAGTGAAGGCTAACCATCCGCCCGAAAGGCACGCGTAGTGTACCAAACCCGTACAGGGATCTCACCTCGGCTCGGCGGCTATTCTGCCGTCGAGTGGCCAACGAAGGGAGATATCAAGCCTCTCGCAGGTCAGCCGGCCAGCGCGGTGGCCTGAAAGGCCTCAAGAATACAGCCCAGGGCAACGCCCTGGGGCAGCTTGCCGAGGAGCTCTGGACGGCCGTTAGCTGCAAGGCCCTTCCCTTGACGACGCGATGCACACCTATGGCGGACATTTCCGGCTCCCTTCGCGAATTGCCACATGGCCACGAAGTTTCGACACGTGCAGGAGCGCGCATTGGATGATAGTACGGATACAGTCATGAGTCAATCACAACTGGGTCAGGAGCTCTGGGCAATGGGTCCGAGCCCTATTGGACTGCGTCTTTGGCCGCAAGATCAGCGCAGAAACAAGCTGCGCCAACGACGGCGCACGATGATCGTGCGTTGGGAAATGACGTAGGGCCGTCCAACAACCACTAAATGCGCTGAATCCACGGAACTTCGCGCCCTCCGGTTCCGTGTCGTTCGGTGTATTCGGTGGTCGCAAAGGATCCATATGCGCGCGTCGAAACGCCACCCATTTCCTGTTGTGGCACGGTTTCCCGACCACGCCCCGGCCGCATTGCCCGGCAGTTGTGTGGCGCTTTACTTTCCTGCATGCTGTCTGATAGGATTTGCGTATGATGCAACTAGGTTATTATTGGCTTTTCAGGCATGCGGAGTAGGCGCAAATGAAGCTCACGGTACTCATTCACGAGGCCGAAGAGGGCGGATACTGGGCCGAAGTGCCCGCGATTCCCGGCTGCGCGACTCAGGGCGACACCTATGACGAACTGATGGCCAACGTTGAGGAGGCCATCGAGGGCTGTCTCTCGGTTGATATCGCGGAGACCAGCGTTACGGAAAAGGATCGAGTAGTCGAGATAGTGGTATGAAGGCGTTTTCCGGGAGTGAACTCGCCCGCATTGTCGAAGCACACGGATGGTCGCTCTTGCGCGTTCAGGGAAGCCATCACATCTCACATCTACGGTAAGCAAGGAAGCGACGTCCGGATGTCCATCCCCGTTCACGGCAACCGCCCCTTGAAACTCGGACTCCAACGGCACCTCCTGAAGTTGGCTGGACTCAATGAGTACCTCGGCTAATGCCTCGCCGCGGCGCGGTCTCCCGGTTACGGCGTAGTCAGGGGGCCGGAGATACCTCGCGCAAGCTCAAGACTCCGGCGCGTTTCGGTGACGGCGACGGGCGTGTAGGGCAAGGCCTGCTGCGATCACGCATCCAAGGGGTTCGGCGGTCGCAAAGGATCCATATGCGCGCGTCCAAACGCCACCCATTTCCTGTTGTGGCACGGTCAGGAGGCGAGGAAGTGCTCGTGCCGGATGAAAAGCCGGTAGATGCGAGGTCACGCCACGACGGCAGGTAGCTCTGAAATGGCGCCGATGTGCTTATCCGCCTCGGCGAGGTCGTCGGGCGTGCCGAAACCGTAGTCGGCGGCGATAGCGAAGATACCGTTGGCGTGGGCGGCGGCGATGTCTTCTTCGCGGTCGCCAACGACGAACGCGGGCCGTTCGGCGACCTGCGCGAGGATGTGGCCGACCATCGCCGCCTTGTCGCGGTAGTCGTGGCCTCGGCAGCAGACGAGGTCGAAATGGGGCCTCACGCCATGGGCGTCGAGAAAGGTGCTTACGTAGGCATCGCTGCCATTCGAGCACACGGCCAGGCGGTGGCCGCCGGCCTTGAGTGCGTCGAGGGTCTCCCGCGCGCCGGGATAGAGGTTGTCGGCGCCGGCGAGCACCTCGAGTTCGCGGCGATTTGTGGCTTCGACGAACTCGGTAGCCATGCCAGCCGGCACGAGGTCAGCCAGCCACGCCTCATAGGCATCGACGGGCTGCCCGAACGTTGCGCGGATAGCCTCGGCCTGCGGTGGTTCGAGTCCGTGCTCGGCAAAGGTCTCGCGAACGGCGCGGATCGTCACGCGATCCGTCCGGAGCAGCGTACCGTCGATGTCGAAGATGACCAGTGTGCCCACGGTGTGGCTCCTTTGTAGGTGTTGACGCGGAGGAATTAAAGGGACGGGAATTAAAGGGACAGACTACGTATCTTTTGCTCTCTTGCGATACTGCGTGCCGGGTTTTGGGCCGGGCGGTCTTCGGGTTAGCCTGCGCCCGAGCAGTTGTTCAAGCTTCTCGATAAACGTCGGTGACCCACAGGGCCGCCCGGTGTGCGTGTTGCGATATATCGAGGTGTGGATTCGCTCCTCGTTCGCGAGCGGCTCGTGTAGCCAGTGCGTCCAGTCATCGATCACGCCCGGGGGCGGGAAATCCGGGGAGAGCACGCCGTCGTGGCGCAATCCGCAATGGGCCGCGGCGCTCGACCAACGATAGGCCTCGGCGCGGTCGACCATTCGCGCCCGCACCGGGTTCAATTCGACGTACCGCACCGCTGCCCACAGGTACGATTCATCAAGGGGGCTCGAGAAGAATCGACCTTGCCAGCCATGCCCGGACATCTCCGTACGCGCGTTGAAGTACATGGCGTAGACCGTGTGCGTGTCGCGTAGTGCTTCGCTCAGCGACGCCTCCGTTTCCGGCACGACGACCAGATGGACGTGATTCGACATGAGGCAGTACGCCCAAACCGACAGGCCCCGCTTGCTACAGCAGCCTTGCAGGAGCCCCAGGTATGCTTCGCGGTCCTGGTCAATCTCGAAAACGTCCGCGCGACGGTTCCCCCGTTGCGTCACATGATGCGGACATCCCGGAACGACGATACGCGCCACTCTGCTCATTACCGTATCGTACCACCGATTCAGGGAATCAGCAAAAAGTTAAGTAGTCTGTCCCTTTAACTTTCTTTAACTTTCGCGAAAAGCACTTGGAATCTGGTGCGGTGCGTGGTATACTGTTGACAATTTGAAGAGGGAACTTTCCCATCCTCGTAGGGTATAGAGTAGATGTCCCATAGGGTGGGCTGAAGTTCTACGACCATCCGGAAAGAGCATGGCAGACAATGTGACAGAGTCCGCGACGTTGGCGATGCGGCCGGCTTTCCACCTCATCGAGGATAGCGGGTTGCCGATTCGCGAGCGGAGTGACGAGCAACTGATGCTCGAGCATGGTCGCGGCTCGGAGGATGCGTTCGGGGAGTTGGTGCGCCGCCACCAGAGGGGCGTCCTCAACTTCCTGTACCGCATGGTGCACAACCGGCACATTGCGGAAGAACTGACGCAGGAGGTTTTCGTAGCGTTGGTGCGCAACGCCGAGCGATACGAGCCGACGGCTAAGTTCACGACGTACCTCTACCGGATAGCGTCGAATGTGGCGTCCAAAGAATGGGCGCGCACAAAGCGGCGGCCGAAGGTCCTGAGCCTCTCCACTCCATGGGGCAAGCAAAAGGACGGCGATACGAACGGCAAGACGTATGAGGATCAACTCGAGGACGAAGGGGCGTGCCCGTTGGAAGCGTTCCAGCGCGGAGAGATCTCCGAGGCGGTGAACGCGGCGCTCCGTGAGTTGCCCGCCCATCAGCGGGAGGTTTTCGTCCTGCGACGGCTCAAGGACTTGTCGTACGAAGAAATCGCCAAGGTCACGAACACGCCGGTGGGCACGGCGAAATCGCGCGTAGTGCGCGCGGAACGTGCCTTGCGGCCGCTGTTGGAGAAGTTCCGGGAATACGTGATGTAAGTGGGAATCGCGCCCGGGGCTTGGAAGGGAGTTAGGAAGATGATGCGGCATCCTGGAAAACACGAGCTGTTCGCGTACGCCGAAGCGCTGGTGGATTCCGCGACTGCCGTTCCGGCGCGTCAGGCGGCGCACGTAGCGAAGTGTCGCAGGTGCGCCCGAGAAGTCGCCGCGATGCGTCAGTCGCTGGAGTTTGTGGGGCGGGCGCCGGCGTTGGAACCGTCGGCGGATCTCACGGCCCGGATTCTTATTGGAGCCCAGAAGGCGCGTCGTGCGGCCCATGCGAGAGAAGCGCGACGCCATATGGTGTTTGCCCTGCTGAAGGGCGCGGCCTGCGCGGCCGGTATCGTTTTCGTGGCCGCCGTGTACTTCAGCGCGGCGCTGCAGCCGCCTCAGGGCAAGACGGCCGTTGCCCGGTCCGCGGCACCGGCTAAGCGCGTCGAGAATCCGCTGCCGTCCATCGATTCCATTCGCGAGGCCGTGGCCGAAGTGGCCACGCTTGAAGCCGCCGTCAGTGCGCCCTCCGACCAGCCGCTGAGCCTCTGGGAACGCGAGCGACGCCGTGCGGTGCGGGCCCTCGATGCGGATATTGCTGCGGCCTTGGCCGCTCTCGAGCGCAATCCCGGCTGTCGGCGCGCGACGGATCTTGTAAGCACCAACGTCCAACGGCAAGCGGAAACGCTGCGCGACCTGTACATCGAGCGCAGCCTCTAGGATATGACCGGCATCTGTCGGATAGCCGCCAGGGCGCTGATCCTGGCGTGTTTTTTTGTGCCTCGGCCGGCCCAGGCCCAGGGCACTTTTCTGGATCGTGTCGGTACGATCTTCGACAACATCGGTCAGGGGCTGAGCGTTGTGGGGAAGAAGGCGAGCGACCTTATTGGGCCGGGTCTTGGTCTGGGCGAGAAAGAGACGGCCAGTTTCACGCAATCCCGGCATTTCAATGAGCGCTATCCCGTCAGCCCGACGCCCATGATAACCATCGCCAACGAGTTCGGCGAGATCCGCGTGACGACGTGGCCCAACCCGGTCGTGCAGGTCGATGCCGATATCTCGGTGGGCGCTGAATCGGCCGAGGCGGCCGAACAACTGGCTGAGGCTATCGAGGTTCAGGTGACCTCGGCCGAAGACCACCTCGAGATTCGCACCCGATTGCCGGACGCGCGTCCCCAAGGCGGCACCGTCACGATGACCGTGAACTACACCGTGACGATTCCTGCCGACGCGGGGCTCCTGACCGCCAACGATTGGGGCGACACCCTCGTCCGCGATATCGGCGGCATGGTGGGCGTTCGGTCCTTGTACGGCCTGGTCGATTTGCGGGACGTGTCCGGCCCGGTTCGCGTTCAGACACGCGGCGAGTTCGCGGTCGAGGCACACGGTCTCGCCCAAGGAGGCACGTTCGAGCTGAACGGCGCCCACGCTACGTTCAGCGACATTTCGGGTGCGCTGAACGTGCGCAATTTCGGGGGCACGGTCACCGTCCGTGATCTCGCGCCGGATGCCCAGCTCGACGTGGTCAGCGAGAGCGGCGACATTCAGATCCACCTCCCCGAGGAAGCGGCGCCCGACCTCGTGGCCTCCGCCCTTTTCGGCGATATTGCCTCGGATCTTCCGCTAGGCCGCAACACGCAGGGCCAACTCACGGTGGCGCGCAGTCCGAACGTCGAGGCCAAACAGCGCGTCGCGTTGAGGACGTCCTTCGGCAACATCCGAATCGTGCGAGACGGACTGGAGTCGGCGCCGCCCGCGCCGCTGATCGAGGGAACGTCTCCGTTCAAGAGCGTGCTGACCGAGCGTCGGCCGGTTGGTGAAGCGACGGAGCTCGTCATCGAGGCGATCGCCGGAGACATTCGAATCGAGGGCCAGGACGAGAACGTCATGAGCGGTAACGCGACGAAGTTCGTCCGAGTCCAGGACATGGCCAATGCGGAAGCGGCCATCGAGCGACTGAGCGTCGAGGTCGTCGAAGAGGAGGGTCGGGTCACGGTTCGCACGAAGCTCCTGGGTGACATGAGCGGCCTTGGCTGCCCGGCGTACCGGGTCGATCTCGACATTCGGTGCCCTCGGACATGCCCGATCCGGATCCGCGCGGAGGAAGGGCACACGTCGGTGACGGGTACCGGCGGAACCATCCACGTCGAGCAGACCGCCGGCACCGTCTCCGTCAAGCACGCCAAGGGCGAGCAAGTCTTGAGGAATGCCAAGGGCGACGTCACGGTCTCGGAGAGCGCCGGTCCCCTGGACATAACGGCCGTCTCGGGTTCGGTGAAGCTCAACGATATCTTCGGAAAGGCGCACCTCGTCTGCGATCAAGGCAAGATCGTTATGGAATCGGTCCATGCGGACGTGGAGGCGCAGAGCCGCAAGGGCGACGTCCGGATCATCAGCCTTGAGGGACTCCAGGGCTCGTACGACATCCGCGCCGAGGGCGGTGACATCAGTATCCTGCTTCCCACCAGCGCCGACGTCACGTTTGACGTCACCGCGGAGAATGGGGCGGTCTACAGCGCCATCCCGCTCAACGGCGCGATCAGCCAGGGCCTCCAGGAGTTCCGCGGCCGCCTGAACGAAGGCACGCATCGCATTGCACTTCGCTCCAAGGACGGCAATATCCGCATCAACTGACGGGCTTCCCTCACCCACTGTTCGCACTACCCGTCAGGTCCGCACCCGACCACCACGGGCTCAAACGCGGCCAAGCCTTGCGTCTTGACTCCGTCACGCGTATATTCATTCGCGTTTCGGGCGGTTGCGCCACGGGAGGAGCGGCCATGGGGCGACACACGAGAAGGGAGTTCCTGCAAACGACAACCGCACTGGGCGGCGCCCTGCTGTTGGCAGAAGCGTCTCGTGCCAAGGACGGTCTTCGGCCGCCAACCGAAGGGCCGAACATCGTGCTGATCCTGACCGATGATCAGGGCTATGGCGACCTCGGGCGACACGGCAATCCCCATCTCAAGACGCCGAATCTCGACCGTCTCCACGACACCAGCGTCCGCTTCGAGCGATTCTATGTCTGTCCCGTGTGCTCGCCGACACGGGCGGGCCTCATGACGGGTCGCTACAACTACCGAACGGGGGCCATCGACACCTATCTGGGCCGATCCATGATGTATTCGGACGAGGTGACCCTGGCCGAGATCCTGGTGGAGCACGGCTATCGCGCGGGCATCTTCGGCAAGTGGCACCTCGGCGACAACTATCCAATGCGCCCCATGGACCAAGGGTTCCAGGAATCACTCGTCCATCGAGGCGGCGGCCTCTGCCAGCCGTCGGACTGGCCCGGCAACTCGTACTTCGATCCGATCCTCAGCCGTAACGGCAAGGATGAGAAGACGTCGGGCTACTGCACTGACGTCTTCACGGACGCAGCGCTGCGTTTCATCGAGGAAAACCGCAACCGTCCATTCTTCGTGTACCTGGCCACCAACGCGCCCCACACCCCGCTCGAGATTGGCGAGGAATGGGCCGCGCCCTATCGCGCCGCAGGGCTGCCAGACGATCTTGCCAAGGTTTACGGCATGATCGCCAATATCGATGCAAACATCGGCCGACTCCTCGACCGACTGCAGGAATGGAGCCTCGACGAGAACACCCTGGTGTTCTTCATCACCGACAATGGTCCCCAGGGCTCTCGGCAGGGCGTCCGCTGGAACGCCGGCATGCGCGCGGCCAAAGGCTCCGTGTACGAAGGCGGGATCCGCGTGCCGTGTTTTGTGCGCTGGACCGGCCAACTCGAGCCCGGGCGCGTCGTGGATCGTATCGCCGCCAACATCGACATCCTGCCAACGGTGGTCGATCTGGTTGGACTGACGTCGCCTCCGGACCTGCACCTGGATGGCCGGAGCCTCGCCCCGCTCTTGCGCGATCCCGCCTCGGAATGGCCTAACCGGAACCTGTTCTTCCAGTGGCACCGAGGCGACACGCCGGAGCTGTTCAGGGACTGTGCCGTGCGCGACCAGCGCTACAAGTTGGTCAATGGGACCGAGCTCTACGACATCCAGAACGATCCCGGCGAGCAACACGACATGGCCGCCGAGGATCCCGATCGGGTGAGCGCCATGCGTGCAGCCTACGAGCGCTGGTTCCGCGATGTCGGTGCGACGCGGGGCTACGCGCCTCCGCGCATTCACGTCGGCTCGCCCCACGAGAATCCCGCCACGCTGACCCGGCAGGACTGGCGTGGTGCTAACGGCTGGGGCGATAAGGACTTAGGCTACTGGGAAATCTGGGTGTCCCTTGAAGGGCCCTACGATATCACGGCCCGGTTCACACCGAGGCCACGGCCCGGCACACTGCACGTCCGCGTGGGAACCGTTCATGCCGAACAGCCGGTCGAAAAGAACGCCGGCGAGGGCGTCTTCCGCGGCATGAGGCTATCAAGAGGCGACGGGCGACTCGAGGCATGGATCGAGGACGACGAGGGCTCCGTCGGCGTTCACCAGATCGATGTCGAACATGTCGGATAGGGTAGAGAAAACGCCAGGAGCCTCGGGAGAGAGCTCGCGCCTGGCCGGAGTGGAGAAGAGGCCAATGAAGCACATGGGGGCGGTTTCGCGAGCGATTGAGGAAGCCCTTCTCGGGTTTCCATGGCTGGATCCGCACACGCACTTGGATGCGCACCACCTGTCGGCCCGCGGATTGGACGATATTCTGCTGTACCACATGTCCGTGAGCGATTTGCGCGCGGCGGGATGTCCGGACGGGGCGCGCCTGTCCGAGGATCGCTCCGAGGAGGAAGCGCGCGCACGAGTTTCCCGCGCCTTGCCCTACGTATCCAAGACACGCAACACCTCGATCGCATGGGGCGTGCGGATGATCCTGGCGGATCTCTACAACTGGTCGGCGCCGCTCACGGATGCCAACTGGCCGGCGCTTCATGATCTTATCTGCGCGCGCAGCCGCCTCGCCGATTGGCCGGCCCGGATCCTTCAGAAAGCCAACATCGCCCGATTGAGCACGGAGCTATGGCGCGGCCATGACGGCCGGGCGGATCACCTGTTCGACTATGCGCTCGAATGGACCTTCTTCTCGCGAACGCAGCGGGGCGAGCCGGACATTCCGCTGTACGAGCTCGAGCGCGCGTGGAGCGCCGTCGAGCCCGGCCGCCCTATTCCCGTGAACTTCGACCGCCGCGCCGCCGCGCCGCCTTCCCAGACGATCCGATCGGTCGAGGACGTACGCAGGGCCGTTCAGCACTACTGCGACCTCATCCCGTACGGTCGCGTCGTCGCCACGGCTACCCATCTCTCGACGGAGATCGACTACTCGGATCCCGACGATGACGCCATGAGCACCGCCCTCGCATGCCGGGCGCACGCCGGCGACGCGGAACGCGACGTCTACGCCAGCTACGTCACGCACCGCCTGCTCGAGGAGCTCGAGCGCCGCAAAGCAGGCCTTGTGTTCCAGTTCTCGCTGGGCGCCGAACCGCTTCCCTTCGAGACCTCAAGTCTCCTCCGACAACGGACTATCGGCCAAGTAGCGGAACTTGTCGGGCGCTATCCGGGCGTCCGGTTCATGTGCTTCCTCGGCAACCGCGCCGGCAACCAAGGGCTGTGCACGTTGGCGCGCGAGCTGCCGAATCTGTCGTTGGCCGGCTACTGGTGGCACAACTTCTTCCCCGGTTCGATTCGACAGGTCATGGAAGAACGGCTCGATATGCTGCCGCTCAACAAGCAGATCGGCTTCTTCAGCGACGCGTATTGCGTCGAGTGGACCTATGCCAAAGCCGCTATGGTGCGCAAGATCTTGGCCCAAGTCCTCACCGACAAAGTGGCCCTCGGCCAGTACACCATGGAGGATTGCGTGGCGATTGGCCGCGGCATCCTGTGCGAGTCGGCCCGCGATCTGCTTGGCATGCGAGTCGACGCCCACGGATAGGCTCGCCTCGGAACGGGCATCCGACTATGGAGTCGCGGCCGGGCCTCGACTTGGGAGAAACGCGATGAGCATCTGGCGGATCTGACTCGGGGCAACCACGCGCGTCAAGAGGCATAGCCCGGCAAATCCCCCAAGTCCCGCCGCGTATCCGACGGGCGACTGGACCACAAGACCGATGGCCAACGCCGCCGCTGCATACAACTGCATGGCGAGAAACCGCCGGAGATCGATGCGCAGGCCATAGCGAACAACGTAGGCCGTTTGCAGCACAAGCCCGAAGACCACCGCCACCAAATAGGCGTAAGCCGCTCCGACGATGCCGAACCGCGGGATGAATACGAGGTTGAGGCCGATACTGAGGACGGCAGCACCGATGTTAATGACGCACACCGCGATTGGCTTGTCCAGCGCGACGAGCGTCTGACCCATCACCCCCGCCTGAACGCCCAGACTGAAACCCGCCAAGAGGATCCAGAGCACCGGGAGACACGGCAAGTACTTCTCCGAGAAGAGGAAGACGATGAGCGGGCGTTGCACCACCAGGAGGCCGAGAGTCACCGCGTAACTCAGCAGGCCCGTCAGGATAGCGGACTGGCTGGCCAGCCGCGCGGCTCCGTCCATGTCCGACTTGGCGATACGTTGCGAGATGCCGGGTAGATACGGCACCAGGGCCGCCGTCAGCAATCCGCTGATCAGGAGCGGCAGGCTCTTGGCCATTTCATAGTGGGCCACATAGACCGGCGCGAGCAGTCCCGCAACGATCATGGTGTCGAATCGGTAAAGGGCAAAGGCGAGAACATTGTTCAGGTACAGCGGCCAACTGAAGGCAATGATCTCGCGGTACGGCCGCCACAGAAGTCGTGGACGTCGGCCCTCGGGCAAACCGGCGTGCTGCCACATCGCCGCGACCGTATACGAGATGAGCGTCGCGAGCATGAGGGCCAACAAGCCCTTTCGGAGCCACCAGACCAGAACGGCGACCAGCATCAGATGCGCCAGGCTGGCCGCGATCAGGCCGCCCGCCCGCGCCGCGTACCGGTTCAGTCCCGCCATAGCGGCCATGGCCATATCGCGTTGCGTGCCCACGAAGAAGTAGAGGGGTAGCAGGCCGAGATAGGGATACAGGCCGATCCAACTCTCGTTTGTCGAGAAGGCCCTTGGGTCGCGAACGCAGAGCCACGCGGCGATGATCGCCACGCCCACGGCGCCGGACAGCACCCATTGCCAACCGAAAGCGGCGCTCACAAGCCGGGGGCGTTCCGCCGGATCCGCGCCGGCGACCAGTTTGGGCAACGCGCTACGGACGCCGAGGTTGGTTACGAGGATGAAGAGGTCGCAACTGAGAATCAGCAAGAGGTATACGCCGGCCTCAGACTCGGAAAGGATTCGGGTGAACATCATCCGGACGCCCATGGCCGCGCCCATCGAGAGGAACATGCCGGCGCCCGAGAAGAACGCGCCGCGCAACATGGTGCGCCCACTACTCATCCGAAAGGTCCCGCCACGGAGTATTCACAGGGGATTCTCGAAACCGTGTCACACCGTGCTGGCCGCCTGTCCATCCAGAGAAGCCGCGTAGGTGCGCAAGGTCGAAACGATCAAGAAGCGTATAGGAACGACAAGTGCCCCAAGGAACCCGGCCACGATCACGATGAGAGAACGGTGCGGCCCCACCTTGTTCTCCGGCACGGCCGCTTCGTAAGCCAGCTTCAGTTCGGGCGTGTTCTGCGCTTCCGCCAGCCGCGCCCCTTCGTAGTTGACCGCCAACCGCTGATACTGATCCTTGTACACGTCGATCTCGCGTTCGAGCGCGTTCTGGAGGCGTTGTTGCTCGGCCAGGTTCTGCTGGAGGCTGAGGACCTCAGCGCGCATTTCCTCGAGCTGCGATATGGTCTTCTCTCGCTCTTTCACCAGACCCGCCAAGGTAGATTCGAGCAAGGCCGCATTCTCGTGGAGTGTGAAATGGATCCAGTTGACCTCTTCGGAAGCCAGTACTTTCGAGGAGTCTGGAGCGCCTTGTGTAGCATCCAGCATCCAGTAGGCTTGGTCGGGCGGCGCCTTGTGCAGCGTCAGCTTCTCCGGCACCCCCTCGAGGTCCTTCTTCGCTTGAGCCAGCTCGGCCTCCGTCCGGGCGATGTCCGTACCCAACGTAATGACGCTGTGCTCGTACGTGGTGATCAGTTCCTGTGTCTTGGCCAGGCGCGCTTCCATGCCCACCACGTCCCACTGACTCTTGAGAATCTCGAGGGCTTTCTCCTTCTCGTCGAGCTCACGCTGAACGCTCTCGAGCCCGTCCGTCAGGAAATCAATAGTACCCTCTTGCCCCTTGCGGCTGAACTGCTCGGAAAGCTCGATGCCCAAGCGCGCCCACTCATCGGCAAGCGCCGAGGCAATCTCCGGCGACGTATGCGTGAAGTTCAGCACAAGAACCGGATCGTACTCGACGGCGTTCGCCGTCTTGCCGATGATGCGCGTCTGGACCTTCATCGCTTTGCGCACCTTACCCAGCGTTACGGCGGAGGCTCCTTCGTTGTCGCCGGCCTGCTTGAGCGACTCGACGAGCCTGTCCCGCAGCTTCTGCGCGATGTCGTCGTTCGTCAAGAGCTGCTCATATACCGGCACGCCCAGGGGCTTGGCCATAAGGAAACTCAAGGCCGACGCCGGCTCCGTGGCCGGATTGACGCCCCGAGATCGAGCCTCGGGCTGGTTGACCGGCGGGGGCGAGAAAAGGAGTCCGCTTCCGGCCCGGTAGATGTTGTCGAGGCTCAAGCTATAGGCCGCCGCCGCCGCCGCCGCAACGAGCGCGACGATCACCGTCCGTGTCGCGATACGCGAGATCACATCCGTCTGAACCTGGCTTGCATTGCCCTTCTTCATGGTGTCGTTCCCCATGCACACGAGCACTCCTGGAGTCGCCGGCGCCGTAACCCGCCACGCCGCAAACCGATACGAAGTATACTTGCCCCCCTGCGTCGGTGCAAACCGGCTAGGGCGGATCCCGGGCTGTGGCTGCCCGCCGGCATGCGCGGGGCGCGAACCGTTCCGTGTACTCGCCCCCGCGATTCCGGTAGACTGACGCCATCTCGAACGCGACTCGCGACGAGATTCAGCATCATATGAGGAGATGGATCATGAATGGTCTTTGCGCATTGGCCATCGCCTTCTCCGGGGCCGCGGCGAGCGCAGTGCACAGCCAAGGGATCGTCTTCACGCTGCCGGAGGAGGGCCGTCTCTTCGAGTACGTGGATACCTTCGAGACGCCGCGTGTGTTGACCGACGCATTTCTCGACAATGCGGATGCGAGCATCTGGACCCCAGGCGCGCTCGTGAGCCAAGGACCCTATCGCCGCCGAACGGTGACCTACCGATTCTTCGGCGACTGCCGGATCGCCGCATTCCAGATCGAGGTTGATCAGGCCGCCAACGGAAGAAACCTGGGCGGCTACAACTACCTCTACGTGTCGAAGAACGGCCTCGATTGGCAGGTGGCGGCGGACAGCCGAGCCATCGAGGCCGAGGCTTCCGGTTGGCAGCGAGGCACGCTCACGGTGCCCAAGGACATCTCAGCCACCATGGTCGGCGGCGCGGAGGTCTGGATACGACTGGTGCTCGACAACTCCTCCGGACTGGCCACGGGCCTATCGAATCGCGTCGAGGGGCTGACCGTCCGCATCGAGCTCGGCGAGGCTGCCTCGGAAGCCGACGACCCCCAGAGCGGCGCACGGCAGACATGGAACCGCGTTCGGCAACAAGACGACTGGCGCACGCTGACCCTCGATGCGGCGGATCCGGTCGGCGCGCGGCCGCCTCACTACTACGAAGATGCCGACGGCTGGTTACACCCTCCGGGAAGTCGCCCTGCCTTCGCCTCATATGAATACGACGGTTTCGCCATCTCGCGGATCTACCGCGACGGGGCGCGTACGCCGCTGAGCCTCGCGGCGTTCGTGCGCACGCGCGCATCCGAGACGCCCATTGCCGTCCGCGTAGGTATCGAGTCCGACGCCACCACGCATCGTGCCTTGGCCGTCGAGTGGGATGGCGCCCCCATCGCCGAAATGGATGGCGCAAGCTTCTTCGAGGTCGAGCGCGAGATCTTCGGTATCGTACCGGCACCGATCGCGGCGGGTGTCCATGAGCTGCGCGTATGTGGCCGCGACGCGGATCGTTGGGCGCGGATCCGGCGCATAGAGGTAGCCGGCCCGGCCGTGGAAACGTGGACCGAGAAACCGGTCGTGCCCTCCGGGACGTCCATCGAGGTCCTAAGCGCGTACTACATGGCAGACCCGCCGCCACCGCCCGATTCGCAGGCCGTCGAGGGCCGCAGCCCGGGCCAAGGCCTCACGTTCGGCGCCCTGCAGCGGTTCTACCGCGAGCATGACGGCTTCGGCGCGGTGCGCATCGCGTTTCGAAACACGGGCACGGCCGTGGCACGCGTCGGCGACACGATCCATCTCAACGGCGTGCCTATCGAGCAACACTACGTGGATTTCGTCGAGAGCCCGTGGGACGCGTGCGGTGTCGTATGGTACCGCGTCCGACCGCGCACGCTGGCGCCGGGCGCGTGCGGCCAGGCCTACATCCGGTTCAGACGCCGCCCCGAAGGTGAGGCCGCGGACATCGTGCTGTCCGTCGAAAACGGAGTCCCAGTCAGCGCACGGGTTCCTTACACAATGGCCCCCGTGAGTGTCGACTATGTTGCCGTGGACGAGGCGCGGACGATGGTCTGCGTGTATGCGCGGCGGCAGGATAGCGTAGCGGTGCCGTTGCGAAGGGTGTATCTGGACGGCGTTGAGCGAGCAGCCGACATCCACGGCGCGGGATTTCCAGGCGGCGTGGCGCTGGCATGTATCGCGCTGGACCAACCCCTCGAGATGGGGGCGTACCATGTGGCCGGCGCCGAGATGGCCGACGGCGCGCGCGTCGACGCCCAATTCCGCGTGTTGCCGCCTTGTTTTCCGCGGAGTTCGATCCATGTACCCGAGGAGTTGGCTGCGTCGATGCACATGAATCTGTTCACCTGGCTGCAGCGCGATGAAGATAGCTGTCTCCGCACCGGACTGCCAACAACCGCCATGCACGGCGATGTGCTGCGTCTCCACGAACACGTTCCCTACATCTTCGCGCCGGATGAACCGGACGCCAAGGATGATCGCGGCGGCGGTTATCTGAACGGCCTGGGCTGGCACGCGCGCACGCTCGAGGAGTCCGGTTGGCAGAGCCTTGTGGAGCGGCACGTGCCGCCGACGGCCAGTTGGATGAACATGGATGGAACGATTCGCCCCTTGAACTGGGCGGTGTATGGCCAGTTCGGCGATGTCAACGGTTTCGATCCCTATCCGGTCACGTACTACCATGCCGACCACGCGTACGTGCGCGAGAGTCTGGACTATGTCCGCCTGTGCGCGGCACCGACACCGATGTTCGCCATCCTCGAGGCCTACGGCTGGCAGTCCGGTCAGGGCGTGCCGGAAAGCGCCCGAGGACCGACGCCGGCTGAGTATCGGCAGAACGTTGTTCAGGCCATCGGCGCTGGTATGAAAGGGCTGACGAGCTGGGTGTACTCGGCCTGTGCCGGCGGATGGCAGCTCAACGATGCCTTGGCCGCCGAGATGGCACGCGTCAATGCACTCCTCGCGTGTATTGAGCCCCAACTCGTGCTCGCCGTGCCCGCAGGCCTGGTCGAGTATCCGGACGAGACGGTGCCGACAGGCACCGCCGGCGACGAGCGGTGGCCGAAACCGCGTGTTTGGGCACGCAGCCTGGTGTGCGGCCCCGACGCACTGATGATCGCCGTGGTCAATCACGTACCGGCGAGCAAGCCCGACCTGCCGACCCTCGAGCCGGCCCGCGACGTGTCTATCGGCGTCCGCCTGCCGGAGTATCTTCGGGATGGGCGGCTATCTGAAGCTACCGAGCGCGGACTTGTCGCGTATCCGTGCGAGGTGAATGATGTCGAGATGCGGTTCCGGATCGACGAACTCGAATCCGGGCGCGTGTTTCTGCTCCGCCGGTAGCCGCGCTTCAGAAGCGCACGTAGAACCGCTCGCGCGTATCTTGCATCTCAATGACGACACCGCGCAGATCGTCGATGGCGATAAGCTTGGCGTTCGTGCGCGGAATGACCTCGCCGACGAACACCTGGTTCAGGCTGATGATGGCGGAGGCGTGCGGCCGTTTCTTGTTGGCCGGTTGGAGCATGTTGACGCGCAGACCCGTGAGTCCCAGCCGCCGCCGATCCGATTCGCGCAACGGATGCCGCATCATCTCTTCCATATCCACCGCCACCGGCTCGGAACTCTCGGGCGATCGAGCTACCTGCTCACGTGGCGGCGCCGGCCGCGTCTTGATCATCGGCCCTTGCCATTGCGGTTCTGGGGCCTTGGGTGTCGGTTGAGGCTGCGGCTCGGGATCGGGCGTCACCATGGGAGCCTCAGCGGGAGGCGCCGGCGGAGGCAGGTCCGGTTCAGCCACCGCGACTTGAGCGGGTGGTTCCGGTGGCGCGGTTGGCTCGACGGGTTTCTCCCGTATCGCGGCAGGCTCCGGTTCAGCCGGTGGCGGCATAGGCGGCGCGGGCGATTCAGGGGTCGGTTCCGGTTCGGGCATGGGCTCGGGCATAGGCTCGACAGCGCTCGCTTCTGGTTGAGCCGGCTCCGGATCGACGGACTCGGGTTGAACCGCCTCGGGCGCAGGCGGCATGACGGACGGGGCCACTTGCTCCTCGCCGGGTACCGGTGGCTCCACGGAGACCTGCGAGGCTACACGGGCAGCCGGTTCGCCGCGGCCGGCAAGGATGATCGCGGCTATGCCGATCGAGACGCCCGCCAGCAACACAATGATCACGATGGTCGTGGCCAACAATGAAGCGGGGGTGAGCCGTATGGTCACGCGATCGCGCAACACGTTCCGCTCAAGGAGATCGCGTTCGGCCAAGTCGAGATCGGCGCCCGGCTCGACGCTATCCGAGCGCATCTCGGCCTTCTCGGCCTCGAGCTTCTTGAGGGCATCAAGAATGGAACTCATGGCGCCGCCTTTCCGGCGGCCGACTCGCGCGGCACTAACGGCGACGTTGCTGCGGCAGGCGGCGTGACATCCCGCGGGCCAACCTGCTCCGGTGGCGGCAATTCCTCGACGCGCACGCGACGTGCGTCCGGATAGATCTCCAGCTCAGGTTCGGGCGCTGGCTCGGGCGCAGCCGCCACCGAAGGCGCCGCAGGTTCAGGTTCCGGCGTCGGCTCGGCCGCAGCCGCCACCGCAGGCGCCGCCGGTTCGGGTTCCGGCGCTGGCTCGGCCGCAGCCGCCACCGCAGGCTCGGGTTCGGGTGCCGGTTCGGCCGCAGCCGCCACGGCCGGCACCGCAGGTTCAGGTTCCGGTTCCGGCGCCGGCTCGGGCGCAGCCGCCACCGCAGGTTCAGGCTCAGGTTCAGGCGTCGGCTCGGGCGCAGCCGCCACCGCAGGCGCCGCAGGTTCAGGTTCGGGCGCCGGCTCGGGCGCAGCCGCCACCGCAGGGACCGCAGATTCAGGTTCGGGCGTCGGCTCGGCCGCAGCCGCCACCGCAGGCGCCGCAGGTTCGGGTTCGGGCGCCGGTTCGGCCGCGGCCGCCACCGCGGGCGCCGCGGGTTCAGGTTCCGGCGTCGGCTCGGGCGCAGCCGCCACCGCAGGCACCTCCGCGACGGTAGCTGTCTCCGGCGTCCGAACTTGGTTCGCTACATCCGTCAGTGCTTGCGTGAGGGCGTTGGCCTTGGCCTCAATAGCCGCGCTCCGTTTCGCGAACCGCGCGCTAGGCTCGAGGCAAGGCGCCGAAATGCCGGCCACCCACCAACTGTACAGCACCATCCGGACTTCCCGGTCGGTCTCGCCGTCCGGCCGAAGGCCGGTCTCGGCCTGGAGAGCCGCCACAGCGTCGGTCGTGGTTTTGTCGTAGGTTCCCGAGACAGGGCCGTCGTATCGGTCCAGGTCTTTGAGGTTTTGCTGAAGCTGCTGGACGGCGTCGCCGGACATCAGGCGAGCCAGAACAGGCGCGTCCGGTGTTGGATCCTTCCAGAAGACAACGGTCTCCGTCGTGAAGAACCGCTGGAATTCACCGAGCGTCATGGCGAGCCGATCATCGCCCCTGGTCGTCAAGATGAACCGATCGTCCTCGACACGCATCACCGCCAACCACACCGATTGTTTGTCCGTGGCCATCCTCACGATAGCGGGCAAGTTGATGGCGCGAAGCTGCTTGGCGGTCGGGTAGATCACGCACTCGGTCAACCCGTAGTGCCGCCCGAATGCCACAAGGCTGTCCGCCGTATCGCCGCGGGGTGCATCGGACACATCGCTCACGCCCCAGGCTTGTAGCACCGTTCGCGCGGCGGTCGCCCGGGCTTCGGACGCGTCGATGCTTTCGAGGGCTACCAACAATGGATCGGGCGGCTCGAGCGGCGGCGCTGGCACTGCTTCAGCGGCCGCGCCGCTGCCGGGAACCTCCGCGGCCCTGACGGCCTCTTCGATCATGGGCGGAACCGGCTCGATGTCCTGGGCGCGCGCGGCGACGGTCTTCGTGGGCGCCGGCAACGTGACGCCGGGATGTGGCGTCGGGCTCCGTAGCGCCATGGCGCCGTACCACGCAGCCGCCAACACAGCCACTGCCGCCACTCCTGTGACCAAACTGGGACCGCGCCTCGGCGCGGGCGCCGCCACCGGCACCGGTGCGGGCATGGGGGCCGGAGTGAGCGCCGGCGCGGGTTTCCGCTTGGCCGGCTTGACCTTGGCGCCTCTAATCTCCTTGACGGCCTGGCGAACGACGCGGGCGGTAATCGCGTGTTTCTCGCGAACGTAGCCGACGAGCAACGCGCGATCGCAGATCGAGTTGATCATGCGCGGCGTGCCTTCGGAGTACTTGTACACCAGCTTGACTGCCCCGCGCGTGAAACGCACCTTGCCGCGCCCCGTGGCGACACGCAGGCGATAGGCGATGTATTGGAGCGTCTCGGCCCGGCTCAGGGGCATCAGATGGTACCGCGCCGTGATCCGCTGGTTGAGCTGCCGGAGTTCCGGCAAGTCGAGGTTCTGGGCCAGTTCCGGCTGGCCGATGAGGACAATTTGCAGCAGCTTCTGCGTCTCCGTCTCGAGATTCGACAGCAATCGGACCTGCTCGAGCACCTCCGGCTTCAGGTTCTGCGCCTCGTCAATGACCAGGACGCAGTTCTTGCCCTGGGCTGTCCGGTCGAGGAGATACGCATTCAGTTCGTCGATGAGCTGCTTGATCGTGTCGCCGTGCGACTCGATGCCGAAATCCTCGTTGATGGTCTTCAACAACTCCTTCGGCGACAGCATCGGATTGAAGATGAACGCCAACTCGGTGTTCGTATCGAGCTGGTTCAACAGACTGCGGCAGATCGTGGTCTTACCCGTGCCAACCTCGCCCGAGACCATGACGAATCCGGTGCGATTCTGGATAGAATACTGGAGGTGGGCAAACGCTTCCTTGTGCTTCTCGCTCAAGTATAGGAAGCGCGGGTCCGGCGTGAGGTTGAAAGGCCTCTCTTTCAGCCCGTAGAACGCCTCGTACATGGTGCCCTCAGGATGCCGCAAACCGGTTAATTATTGACTAATGAGGATAACACGTCCCGCCCTCCGAGTCAATTGCACAGATATGACATTGGGTCGGGCCTGCGTCAGAAAAGGGGGTTTAGGCTGCGAGTTGCTCCCAGAACTCCTCGTCTCGGCCGGCCCGGTTGACTTTTTGCCGAACCGTCGTCTACAATTCGAGCGGAGAAGGCGGCATAGCCAAATTGGTAAGGCGGTGGCTTGCAAAGCCATGTATTATCGGTTCGAGTCCGATTGCCGCCTCCATTCTTTTGTCTGATTCGCTGTCAGGGGGCAGTCGAGTGTAGACACAGCGTGGTTGTATGTCCGTGGGGCGAGTGGTGGAACGGCATACACGGCGGACTTAAAATCCGCTGCCCGAGAGGGATTGAGGGTTCAACTCCCTCCTCGCCCACCAGATAGTGTCCCCGTTGGAATAAAGGTGTGCACAGTTCCGTGGCCAGGATCCTCATAATCGATCCCGAAGAGCGCGAGGCCCGTACGCTTGATCGCCTGCTTATCAAGGTAGGTCACACGTGTGATATCGAGTCGGATCCCGGCCATACGATAGCACGGGCCGAAAAGGACCCGCCGGACCTCTTCGTCATTGCCATCATGATGACCGGGCTGAACGGGTTCGAACTGTGCCGGCGGATCCGACGTCACCCCACGTTGTACACGTTGCCGATCATGGTCGTCTCGGCCATGGCTGACAAGGAGGAAGTTCAGCACGGGCTTGCGCAGGGGGCGGATGACTACTTGCCGAAGTTGGCCGACCCTCGGCAAGTTGTCCAACGGATCCATGCGCTCCTGGATGACAACCGTGACTGTCTGGCTGCGGATCCAGTGACAGGACTCTTCAGCGCGAAGCGTGTCCGGCGCGAGATCCAGCACCGCATTGCCATGCAGATGCCGTTCGGCGCCATGTATATCGAGATGGGCGGCCTGCGGGCCTTTGGCCGAGCCCTGGGGCCGGTCGCGCGGGATGGTATCGTCGCGGGCCTTGGCAAGGCGCTGTACGAACGCGGCCACATGCTGGGATTGTCGGATGTCATACTTGCCCATATGGGTGCCGGCCATTTCCTGGCGATTCTCTCGCCGGAGGTCGTTGTGCAGTATGCCGAGCGCATACGTCCTTTCTGCCAATCCACGCTGGAAGGTCTGTACGCGTCGCTCAACGCCGTGTCTGATGGGAAGGCCCTGGGGGCCATGGACGCCATGGGCGGCCCGGTGGATGTGTTGGTATGCGCGACCACCAGCGAGGGCAAGCGTATCGACACCCCGAGGCAGCTCTTCGACATCCTGCTTCAGCTTCGTCAAAAGGCCATGGCCAGTCGGACATCGAGCAACGCCTACCTCGACGTGCGCAGCGGTCCCGCGAACCACTAGCGTGACGCCCTGCTCGTTGAATCCCCCTTGTTCCGTTGCTAGGATGGCGCGGTCTTTCGGCTAGTTGGATTCCTCGCAGATTACCAGGGCGGAGGCGCAAGTGATGAGGAGCATTCGTTTGGAGGCATGGGACGCGCGTCGCATCGGGTTGCCGGCCATGGCTTGGGCGGCCTGTGGCTGTTGCGTTAAGCGGAGCAATCTCGTCGACATCGGCGCGCAGAGCTACAGCTTTCGGAAGTTCGACGTGTCGGGTTCGATCGAGCAATTGAGACGCCTCGGACTCCATGTGATGGAGTTCTGTGCCGTCCATTTCCCGGCGGACGCCTCGGACGTCGGTTTCGCCGTGGTGCGGGACGCCATTGCGGCCGCGGGCGTGCGCGTGCCGTGTTTCGGTGTGGAGGGATTCTCGGCCGACGAGACGGCCAACCGGAAGAAGTTCGAGTTCGCCAAGGCGCTCGGTGTCGAGGTGTTGACGGCGGATCCGACGCCGGATTCCTTCGCCAGCCTAGACACGTTGTGCGACGAGTTCGGCATCCGGGTCGGCATTCACAACCATGGTCCCGGCGCCCGCTACGATAAGGTCGAGGACACGCTGCGCGCGCTGGAGGGCCACAGTCCGTTGATCGGTGCCTGCGTGGACACGGGCCATTCGATTCGCTCCGGCGAGAAGCCGGAAGAAGCCATCGAGGCGCTTGGCGAGCGTGCCATTTCGCTCCATCTCAAGGACTGGATCTTCGGCGGCGAGGAGCAAATCCTGGGCGAAGGCGACTTGTCGCTGGTGAAGGTGGTCCGGGTGCTCAAGTCCATGTGCTTTGCGGGGCCGATCGTCATGGAGTACGAGAACAGCCCGCAGAATCCGACGCCGGAAATGCAGTTGGGGCTCGCCAACTGGCGTCGCGCAGTGGAACAGGCATAGCCGTCGGAACCTGCGGCGCCCTGCCGAGGGACGGGCAAGTCGGCGGCCGCCGGGCTAGGTATCCAGGGCGTCGCGCACGGCGGCCAGCAACTCGTCGGGCTCATAGGGTTTCTGGAGCAGTCTCGGACCTTCATCGACGACGGTGGAGGCCGCCATTGCGCTGAGGCTGTAGCCGCTGGTGAACAGCACGCGCGCGGCGGGTCGGAGGGTCTTGACCCGCTCATGGACCTGGGGACCGTTCAGTTTGGGCATCACGACATCCAACAGGATAAGGTCGATGGCCTGCGAGTGTTTCTCGAAGAGGCGAACGGCCTCTTCCCCGTCGGCGGCCGTCAGCACGTGGTAACCAGCCTGCTTCAGGATTCTCGAGGCAACGTTGCGTACGGGCTTGTCGTCCTCAGCAATGAGTATGGTTTCGTTTCCTCCCTTGGGGTCGATCGTTTCCTTCGGCGTCTCGGCCACCACGGTTCTGTCGAGCGCGGGCAAGTAGATACGAAACGCGGTTCCCTTGCCGATATCCGTGGACGCTTGGATGAAGCCGTTGTGCTGGCGGACGATGCCGTACACCGTGGCGAGTCCGAGTCCGGTGCCTTTGCCTACCCCCTTGGTGGTGAAGAATGGCTCGAAGATATGGGCCCGGGTCTTCTCATCCATGCCGCACCCGGTATCCGTGACCCTGAACATCACGTAGCGCCCGGGGCGGGCCAGTGCGGGGTGTTCGTACGTGGGTTCCTCGAGGGTCACGTTCTCGGTCTCGATCGTGATCCGACCGCCGCGCGGCATCGCGTCGCGCGCGTTCACAAACAGATTCGTGAGCACTTGCTCGATCCGACCGGGATCGGCCTTGACGAGCGCCAGGTCCGGCGCGGGCACGATCTGGAGCTCGATGTGTTCGCCGATCACGCGCCGGATCATCTTCATGAGGTGGGCGATGAGCTCGTTGAGATTGACCTCCTTGGGCTTGAGTATCTGGCGTCGACTGAAGGCTAGGAGCTGTTCGGTGAGGGCGGCGGCGCGCTGTCCGGCTTCGAGGGCCTCCTGCAGGTCTTGATAGGGCCGGTCCTCGGGCTGGAGATCGCCCATGGCGAACTGGATATTGCACAGGATCGCCTGAAGAAGATTGTTGAAGTCGTGGGCCACACCGCCGGCCAGTTGGCCGATGGCCTCCATCTTCTGGGCCTGGTGCAATCGATCCTCGAGCCGCGTGCGCTCCGTTAGATCGCGGACGACGACGAGCACGAAGCGGCCCTCGCAGTGTTCGCCCGGCGAAAGCGAGAACTCGACGGGAAACGACGCGCCATCACTGTGCACGGCCGTCGTCTGGAAGGTTCTACCGGGCCGATCGGAGGGACCCTGCGGGTCCAGATACTCGCGTATGTATTGGCGCACCTGCTCGCGGCGATCCTCGGGAAGCAGGGGGAACCATGTGTTCTCGCCCAGCATCTCATCGCGTGTGCGGCCAAACATGGCCTCGGCCGCGGCGTTGAACACGGAGATACGGCCATGCTGTTCGATGGCGATCATGGCGTCTTTGCTGGCACTGACGACGGTTCGGAACCGCTCCTCGCTCTGGCGGAGGGCCTCTTCGGCAGCCAACTGGCCGCGTTCGAGGCGTATCCTTTCGAAGCAGCGTTCGAGCGTCCGCACGAGCTCGACTGCGCTCACCGGCTTGCGGAGATAGTCATAGGCGCCCAGTTGAAGGGCCTCCACGGCAGAGTCGAGGGCGGCGTACGCCGTCATCATGACGCATAGCGTGGCCGGCCGGATGTCCCGCAGCTCGCGCACGAGGTCGAGCCCGCTCTGCCGGCCGAGGCGCACATCGAGCAACGCGACGTCGGCCGGAAAGGCACGGGCCGTTTCACACGCCTTCTTGACCGTATGCGCGGCGCGCAGGTGATAGCCATACGGATCGAGGATGTCGCGTAGGGTATCGACGAAATCGTGATCGTCGTCGACGATGAGAATGCGCCACGATTCCTCGCCCGCGCGTTCGGAGGAATCTCCCTGGACCATGACAATGAACTCCCTTTCCGATATCGGTTGCGGTCGCCCCGGTGCACGAGCGGCCGTCATCTCACATGCGTGATAGCTCGATTGCGCCGGTCAACGGCAAGGATACGGTAAACACCGTTCCCTTGTTCAACTCGCTGATGACCGTGATGCGGCCACCATGGAGTTCGGCAATGCGACGGGCGATGGACAAGCCGAGGCCCGTGCCGGGCACGTTGGCCACGGCGGCATCGCGACGCCGAATGCGCACAAACTCGTTGAAGAGGCGCCCTTGATCTTCCGGCGCGATGCCGACCCCGTTGTCTTCTACCTCAATTCGCACCCGATCGCCCGACGCCATGGCGCGTACGAGGATGACGCCGCCGTTCGGCGTGTACTTGATGGCGTTGCTCACCAGGTTCGCGATGATCTCACGCAAGAGGGTCGGAATGCCGCGGACGGCCGGCAGCCCCGGCTGAAGTTCGAGTTGGAGCGTGTGCTCGTGAAGCCGGGCTAGGTCCTGGTATTCGTCGACGACGTGTTCGAGCAAGGCCTTCGTGTCCACGGACTCGACTTGCTCGGCGATTCGACCGGACTCGAGTTGGGCAAGGGTCTGCAGATCGCGAAGGAATCCGAGAAGGTCCTTGAGTCGGTCTTGTGCCCGTGCAATCCATCGCTCCTGATCCGGAGTCAGCGACCCACTGACTTCGGATTCAAGATTGTGGAGGAGTCCCGTCACAGCGGCCAGGGGTGACTTGAGGTCATGCAGCGCGATGCGCAAGAAGTCGCGCTGCATCTGCGAGAGATGCTCGAGGGCGGTGTTGGCGCGTCGTAGCTCGTGCTCGCCGGCCCGAAGGAGATGCGACAGACTGGACACGAGAAACGCGGAGAACCCAATCAGCACACCCTGAACGACGAGCACGGCGAGGACGTAGCGGCCATCCAGCGGCTGATCGCTGTTGACGGCGCCGCCGGGCCAGCACCCCGGAATCGCGCCGGTCCACTGCCCGAGCACAAGGGTGGCCAGCATCGCGTATCCGGTGACGGCGTGGACAAACGTGGCGCGCCGCGAGAGTAGGAGACCGGCGATGATCACGTGAAGGATATAGAATGCCTGAAAAGGCGACTGGGCGCCACCGACGAACCAAAGGGCCACCGTTAGGAAAGCGAAGTCGATGACGATAGTGGCGTGCATGACGAAGATCAGCAAGGGCGCCGATGCACTGCGGCGACAGGCGTTTCGATGCCGAAGGGAGAAGGCGAAGATGGCGAGATTGTAGGCGCCCAGCCACGCGGCGAGCATCAGGAGGCCGCTCTCATCGAGGTCGACAATGCCGAGCACGCGGCGGGCGAAAGGAGCGCCTACAACAATCGCACCGACCACGGCAAACCGGACGCAGGAGTAGATGAACAAGCGCTCGCACAGCATGAGATCAACGAAGAGAACCGAAGACTCGCCCGCGCCCCGCGCCGAAGAACGTCTTGGGAACACCGGGTGAGCGAAACGTGTGGCGTGCATGCGTAGCTCCTGCGCGCCGATCGCATGCCGGCACCGTCGAACGGCCTGCTACTCCCACTCGATCGTGCCAGGCGGCTTCGAGGTGACGTCGTACAGCACGCGGTTAATGTGCTTGACTTCGTTGCAGATCCGGTTCGCAATGCGTCGAAGGACCTCGGGCGAGAACCGGAACCAGTCGGCCGTCATGGCGTCTTCGCTGGTCACGGCTCGGAGTACGCAGGTTTCTTCGTAGGTGCGCTCATCGCCTTGAACCCCGACACTGCGCACCGGCAGCAGGCAGACCAGCGCCTGCCAGATGTCGCGGTACAGCCCGGCGTTCTTGATCTCCTCGACAAAGATGGCATCCGCCTCACGCAAGGTATCGAGCCGTTCCTTGGCGATAGCGCCGATGCACCGGACGCCGAGTCCGGGCCCTGGGAAAGGATGCCGCCAGACGAGGTCCTCGGGCAACTCGAGTTCCTGGCCCACGGCGCGCACTTCGTCTTTGAACAACTCGCGCAACGGCTCCACCAGCTTCAGGTTCATCTTCTCCGGCAAGCCGCCCACATTGTGGTGGCTCTTGATGGTGGCCGAGGGGCCGCCGGTGGCCGATGCGCTCTCGATCACGTCCGGATAGAGCGTCCCTTGGGCGAGGAAATCGATGTGACCGATCCGCGTGGCCTCTTCCTCGAACACGTCGATGAACAGCTTGCCGATGATCTTGCGTTTTTGCTCTGGATCCGTAACGCCGGCCAAGGCGTCGAGGAATCGGTCCTCGGCATCCACGTACCGCAGGTTGAGGTGGAAGTTGTCGCGAAACACGGAGACGACGAACTCGCATTCGCCCTTGCGCATGAGGCCCGTATTGACAAACACGCACGTGAGCCGGTCACCGATGGCGCGATGGATCAACACCGCCGCCACGCTCGAGTCAACGCCGCCGCTCAGTCCGCACAGCACTCGCCCATCGCCCACCTGCTCGCGGATATCGCTGACCGCGCGATCGATGAAGGATTCCATACTCCAATTGCCGGGACATCCACACACGTTGTGGATGAAATTGCCCAGGATCTGCGTGCCTTGCGGTGTATGGACGACCTCGGGATGGAACTGCACGCCGTACAGGCGCCGCGTCGGATCCACGATGGCGGCGTGCGGGCAGTTCTCCGTGTAGCCGATAGTCTCGAAACCCTCGGGCAGCCGCGCGATGGCGTCGCCGTGGCTCATCCACACCTGCGTGCGTGGCTCGACCCCGTCGAAGAATCCACTGTTGTCGTTGTGGACGAGGTGCGCAATGCCGTATTCGCGCCGGTCGAAGCGCTCAACCTTTCCGCCCAGCATGTGGGCCAACAGTTGCGTGCCGTAACAGATGCCGAGAATGGGCACCCCCAATGCCAACACGCCGGGGTCGGGTTGAGGCGCGCCCGGCATGTGCACGCTGGCCGGGCCGCCGCTGAGCACGATCCCGGCGGGATCGTGCGCGCGCACGTCGTCCAGGGGCGTATCGAACGGCAGGATAAGACTAAAGACCTTCGCCTCGCGGATGCGGCGCGCGATCAGCTTGCTGTACTGCGCGCCGAAGTCGAGAACGATGACGGGGCGGGGAGCTTTTTCCATAGCTTAACTCAGCAGTTGGTAGTTGGGGGGCTCTTCCGTGATGGTGACATCGTGGGGGTGGCTCTCGCGGAGGCCGGCCGCCGACACGCGGATGAAAGAGGTCTCGTTCTTCAATGCGGCGATATCCTTGCTGCCGCAGTAGCCCATGCCGGAGCGAAGGCCGCCGACCAACTGATGGATGTAGTCGGCAAGCGGGCCCCGATAGGGCACACGGCCCTCGACGCCCTCCGGAACCAACTTGGCCGCCTGGTCGACGTCGAATTGCATATATCGCGCCTTGCTCCCGCGCTGCATCGCCTTGATGGAACCCATGCCGCGATGCACTTTGTAGGTGCGACCCTCGTAGAGGATCGTCTCTCCGGGGCTTTCGGCGGTGCCCGCGAACAGGCCGCCGATCATCACGGAATCGGCGCCCGCCGCGATCGCCTTCACAATATCGCCCGAGTACTTGATGCCGCCGTCGGCGATGACGGGCACGTTGTGCAGGGCCGCCTCACGGGCCACCTCCAGAATGGCCGATACTTGCGGCATGCCCGCCCCGGCGATGACCCGCGTCGTGCAGATCGAGCCGGGGCCCACGCCAACCTTCACACCGTCCGCACCGGCCTCGATGAGATCCCGCGCGCCCTCCGCCGTAACCACATTGCCTGCCACGACATCGATATCCGGAAAGGTGTTCTTCACCAGCTTGACGGTATCCAGAACCATCTCACTGTGACCGTGGGCGGAATCGACGACGAGGACGTCAACGCCGGCCTCGACGAGGGCCTTGGCGCGCTGGATTTCCTCGCCTCCGAAACCGACGCTGAGCGCCGCGGCCACCCGGAGCCGGCCCATGGGATCGCAGCAGCGGTTCGGGAAGTCGCGCGCCTTGTTGATGTCTTTGATGGTGATGAGGCCGACCAACGTGCCGTCGCGCTCGACAATGGGCAACTTCTCGATGCGGTGTTTGTGGAGAAGGCCTTTGGCCTGCTCGAGGGTGGTACCCGGCGGCACCGTCACGAGGTTATCCTTAGTCATCACCGATTCGATGGGCACCGAGTAGTCGTCGAGGAACCGGAGGTCGCGATTCGTCAATATGCCAACCAGGCGTCCGTTCGTGTCGGTAATGGGAACACCGGAGATATGGTAACGACCCATGAGGTCTTCGGCGGCCTGGACGGGCTGGTCGGGTGTGAGCGTGATGGGGGCGGAGATCACGCCGGCCTGAGAACGCTTGACCCGATCGATCTCGGCCGCCTGTTCATCGATGGTCAGGTTCTTGTGAACAACGCCGATGCCGCCCTCCTGGGCAATGGCGATGGCGAGCCGCGCCTCGGTGACGGTATCCATGGCAGCGCTCACCAGGGGAATATTGAGCTCGATGTGCCTCGAGAAACGCGTGCGCACGTCGGCGTCGCGCGGCAACACGCAAGACCGCGCCGGCTTCAGCAGTACATCATCGAATGATAGGCCTTGTGTTATCTGCTTTTCTCGATCCATTGCGCCTCGCCGTGATGTGGGCCGTCCGGGCTGGCCCGCCAGAACCCCATAGCCCTTAAAAGGAGAGTAAGATTATAGGATTCCCACTTCGGGCTGTCAAATGCTGCGTGGCCCCCCAAAGCGACCGGGTGGCCGATTCCTTCACGACGACTGGGCCGTCCTGCGGTTCGGGGCGCCCTCCTACGGGGCGCTACGGAACTGCATTTCGTGAACGCCGAACCACGGCCGGCTGCCGAGGCGTCCGCCCGACTCGGTGTTTTCGATCACAATCTTGTTGAGACCGCTTCTGAATGCGGTTGCGGTGAAGGTGAATTCGAAGGAACTCATTTCCCGTTCGGCCAACGGGACGTTGCCCTCCCAGACGCGGGTGTCATTGATGTAAACGGCGCCTGAGATACTGCCGCCGGGCGGCTCGGGCGCCAACAGGCCGGTCACCTTCGCGCAAACGTCCCCGGTCGGGGCATTGGAAACGTTGCACCACCCCTGCATCCGGTTGTGCGGCTTGCCGCCCTGGCCGTAGACGTAGTTGCCTTGATCGGACACCTGGTTCTTCTCCGGAAACACGTACAGGTTGTATCCGTACACGGGGCCACCGCCGCCACGGAAGTCCGAGCCTTTGAGCATGGCATCTTCTTTCGACAGGTCGAGTGCCGGCACTTCCTCGGGCGAGAGCGGCCCAATGCGCTCGGCCAATACGCCCAAGGCCGCGCCGGCGCGTGACGCATCGAGGGCATCGGGGGCGCTGGCATGGGACGACGACATCGTCGGCGAAACGGTGTCGGCCTTGAGGAGTTCGGCAAGTTCCTTGGCCTCGGCGTAGGCCGCGCGCGCATCGTCGGCGCGCTCTTCCCGAGCCGCGAGATAGCCGCGCGTGAGGGCGTCGTAGAAAGCGATGGTACGCTCGCCGTAGGCGAACAGGCGCTCATCCTCGGCGACGCGCTCGGCCACGCGTTGCGCCAGATCCGAGCGGGTCATGACACTCCCGAGGATTCGCCGACACGCGCCGGATGCATCGAGGATCTCGGCGAAGCTTGGGCCCTTCTCGTCGTCCTGACGTGCGTACGGCATGTGATCGCTCGGAAACAGGTTGCCGTCGCCCCTGGACAAGCGCCCGCACAGACCGTATTTGAGCTCGGTGACATTCGCGAGCATGGTTTCGAGCGACTCATAGAAGGCGCGCATCTCGCCGGCCACCGGTCCATAGCGCTTGGCGAAGTAGTCCTCCCACAAGGCTTCGCAATCGGCCTTGTGATTCCAGAGCTGTCGGGCCATCTGGTAGTTGGTCAGGGCCTTGTTGCCCCAATGGCCCGTGGTCACGTGCATGTAGTGAAAAAGGCGCGCGTTGGCTTGGTCATAGTAATACGGGATATCGTTGGCCATGGTGTGCATGTAGACGACGGGCAGGCACTTGTAGCCCGAGACGTTGTAGTACTCGCCGATGCAGATCTGGCCCTTGTAGTAACGCTCCGGGTCAACGGCCCAGCCGTAGAGGTTCTTCGCGTAGTCACTGTTTTTGGCGCAGGTGGCATCGTCGAGATTGTGTACATAACACCGGCAGATCGGGAAATACGTGGCGATACACGTCTCGTAGTCGAAGTCGGCGGGTAGCGGATGCGTCGGCGGCTCGAGCACGTCCGCGTAGGCGAGGAAGAGAATCGAGATCGGCCGGTTGATGCGTCCGTCGGCCTGGGCTTTCTTCACGCCCTGATCGAAGGCGTGGATATAGAGCAGGTTGCGGTCGGTGGGCGTGCCGAGGGCCTTGCAGGCGTCGCACTGGCACCACTTGCCGCCATCCACCGTCCAGCAGTTGACGATCGTGGCATCTTTGGCCTTGCCGTCGATGAGTTCCTGTACGGCGTTCTTGATGAGTTCCGCCGTGGCGTCCTCGTTTGACGTGCACCAGTTGTAGTCGCCGTCGCGCAATGTCTTGACGCGGACGCCGTCGGTGTTCATGCCATACCATTCCGGATGGGCCTCGATATAGGAAAGGACGCCGTCACCGTTCTCGTCGCCCAGGAAGTCGGGGCTCGCGGCGTAGGGGTCGGCGGGCAACTCCTTGTCGGCGCTGAACTTGGCATGGGCGTAGGGATATGGATCGCCCGGCTTGAGATAGTCGAAGGTGACCACATGGCCGCCCCACACCATCCGGATGCCGAGCTTATGCATCAGCGCGTGCGTGTTCTCCTCGACGCACCAGTAATTCATGCGGTTGCGCGCCATCCAGATAAGGAAATCGTCGTTGCCGCGATCCTCCCATGCGTGGAATCCGCGCAGTGAGAACTCGGGCTCCTCGGTGACGTCCATTGTAGGCAACCCGTCGAGGCCCGCCGGCGGGATTTCCTCGTGGATATCGCCCGGCGCGAACCAACGACAGCCGAGGCGGTGCAGGAAGTCGTAGACGCCGTACAGCGTGCCGACACGTTCGCCGCCTGTGATGACCAGAACGGTGCGGCCGGCGGCTTCAACGGACTTGATGATGTATCCCTCGGGCCCCAGCGCTGCGAGCCGGCCGGAATCGATGAACGCGGTCGAGGCGTTTCGCCCCACGGCAATGACACTACCCAAGGAAGGGGTCGCCGTCGCGAAGCTGAAGTCCGCCGCACGGCCGGTCATCTGGCGGAGATAACGCTGGAGTTCGACCGCGGCGAAACACTCGGTGCACGCCGTATCATCGGCGCGGTCCGCGTCATCCCAGTTCACCTCCGCTTCGCCGCGCGCGGCCACTTCGACGGATGCGAACGGCCCTTGGTCGACCACGATGGTAACCTGCGCCGCAGCGGTCACGGTCCATTCCATCGCGAACACCAGAGTCAATGCCAACACACGCATGATCATTCCTCCTTGCGCCGACTCAGGTCACCCACCAATCCATGGTCAAGGCTACTACAAGCTGTGTGCCCATGCAAGGCAGAACGAAACGCTGAGTGCGTCAAGGGGCGAAATCCGTGCAAAATCCGCTTGGGGGCGGAGGGGTCACGCGGCCATGATTCTGCGAATTTCCGCCTTCCTGCCATGGAATTCCTCGGGATCCTCTGGACGAACACGCGTCTGCGCCATCATCGCCGCCGGCTTGCGCGCGGTGGCCTTCGCCGACGAGTGGCGTAGCGCGTTGTATCCTGCGGACTGGATTGACAGGAAGACCGACAACGACGGGCGCTACATGGGGCTGGCCCCGTTCGATACACCACCGGACTCGATCTATCGGATCCGCCTACAATCCTACAGCGAGACCGCCATTCGCACGGTGCGCCGGCCGTTCACCGTTGCACCGGCCGAATAGAACACAATCCGGGCGACGAACGGGCAGATGTGAAACGCGCCATCTGCCTGCTTGGTCTGCCCGGCCCATGTAACGCATAATGGGCGAAGAGCCTGCAACAAGTGGTTAGATCGGTTTATCCTCAACAATGGAGCGCTCCTCAAAATGGTCCGACGACTATCCCTCCTGTGTCTCGTGTTGGCAACGGTGGGCGGTTGCGCCACGGTTGGCAAAAACGCCGGCAAGCCGTCGGCTCTTCAGTTCAACGAGGACGGCACATTCAAGATCGTTCAGTTCACCGATATTCACTGGGGCAACGCCTCGAACAAGGACAAGCAGTCCCTGGTGCTCATGGAATCGGTTTTGGATGCGGAACGGCCTGACTTGGTGGTGTTCACGGGCGACAACATCGGCGGCGGCAAGTGTCTCTCAGCACCGCGGGCCATCGAGGCCTACACGCGTCCGTGTGTCGATCGCGCGATTCCGTGGGCGGCGGTTTTCGGCAATCACGATGACGAATGCCGCCGATCGCGTTCCGAGCAGATGGACATGATGCGCGCTGTACCGTATTGCCTTGCCGAGCCGGGCTCCGAGGACGTGCCGGGCGTGGGCAACTATGTACTGCCCGTCCGCGCCAGCCACGGCCGCCGGCCGGCTGCCCTGCTCTACTGCATCGACAGCCGGGCCTATTCGCAATTCGAGGCCATCGAAGGTTACGACTGGGTCCGGCCGGGCCAGATCGAGTGGTACCGCGCACAGGCGCGGAAGTACCGCCATCGAAATGAAGGACAACCCTTGCCGGCGTTGGCCTTCTTCCACATTCCGTTGCCCGAGTACAACGCGGCCTGGGACGCGCCCACGCGCGTCGGCGAGAAGAACGAAGACGTAGCTTGTCCGAAGGCTAACTCGGGGCTGTTTGCGGCCATGCTCGAGGAAGGCGACGTGATGGGTACCTTCGTTGGCCACGATCACGTCAACGATTTCATTGGTGAATACGCGGGCATCTGGTTGGCCTATGGTCGAGGAACCGGTTTCGACACGTATGGCAAGGACGGATTCCCTCGCGGCGCGCGCGTGATCCTTCTCGCAGAAGGACAGCGCGCGTTCAAGACGTGGCTGCGCCTTGACGGCGGCGCGAAGGTCGAGCAGCTCAAGTAGCCCTTGCGGCGACGGGAACCGACTCCTCGCGTGACGTCCTATCGCTCGAAACGGCGTGCCAAGGCCATGAATCGCCGGACGACGTCGGTGTTCCGGAACCACGCGTGGCTGCGGAGGTAGGTGCGCGTGCGGTTGCGGAAGGGTTTCCACCAGAGTTCCGGAATGTGTCGGATCCCGATCGCGGCGCCGAGCAACGATCCCGCCGTGGCCGCGGTGCAGTCGTTGTCGAGGCCCATGGCGACCGTCATGCCGACGGTACGGGTGAAGTCGCGATCCCCCAGTATCAGGCCGAAGACCGTTAGGCACGCGTTGTTGTTGGTGTGCACGGAGGACATACCGGCGAAGCGGGCATCAACGGCCTCGCGGGCCTCGCGCCAGTCGGCAAGGCCCGGCCCGGTGCGGAGGGCCCAGCGCACGTCGCGCGCGAGCTGGCAGTCCACGGGGATCTCGGTGAGCCCGATATCGAGGGCCTCGATGGGATCGTCGACGGCGAAAGCCGCGGCGATGGCGGCCGCGAAGAACATGGCGCCGTAGATGCCATTGTAGCGGTGCGAGAGGAAGGCGTCTCGATAGGCGAACTCGGCGGCGCGCTCGGGCTGTCCGGGAGCGGCATAGGCCCATGGATCGCTCCGGATGTCCGCCCCAATCCATTCGGCGAACGGGTTGCTCTTCTCGGCGGCTTTCGACGGCGGGATGCCGGCCTTGAGATTCTCGAGTGCCACGTGCTCGGCCGTGCAGGCCACGGGCAAGTACTTGAGCCATGCCGCGCCGACGTCTTCGGTGGTGAAGTCAGCATCGTACTCCTCAAGGATCAGGAGGCCCAGGAGCGTATACGTCACGTCGTCATCGACGGGCACCGCATACAGTTGGTCGCGAAGGTAGTCGCGCATAGCGCTCAGGCCGTACCGGATGGTATCCGGAGTCGGATGGGCCGTCCAGTAATCCGTCGGGGGCCAGTCGGCACCGGTGGATCGCGCCAAGGACTCCATTGCCTCGATGCTCCAGCCCTCGACCGGGGCGCCCAGGGTGCATCCTGCGGTACGGCCCGCCCAGGCGCCCGCCAAGCGATTCCGCAGGGCCTGCGTCGGGATCCGCTGCGTCAAGCGGCGTGGCCCGGAAGGTCGAAGGGCGCGGATGCCGGGCAGGTCGTTCGGCTGACGGGCCGTCAGGGCCGGCGCGGGCTTGGCGCGCTCGAGGTCGCGGCGCGCCTGCTGCAGTGCCTTCCGCAACGCACGGAGGGTAGGCTGAATCGAGGCCTGCTGTTCCTGGCGCATGTCCGCCCAGCTCAGGCATTCTTCCGACAGAAGACGGATATCGTTGAAGTATGACATGGCTCATTCTCCATAAGGATTGGCTGAACGACGCGGGCACATCCTACGGACTGACGGCACGAACCGCAAGCCTTCTTTCTCGGAAACGGCCGGCAATGGTAGAATGAGCAAAAGGGGTTTTGTCGAGGTGTGAGCCCCGAACGGACCGAAGCGCTATGCGCACGGAATTTGCCAGACTGCTCAAGCAGATTCGTAAGTACGCCCCGGAAGCCGACTTGGAACTGGTACGCAAGGCGTACCGCGTCGCCTCCGAGGCGCACCACGGACAGGTGCGCCTATCGGGCGATCCCTTCATAAGCCACTCGATTGCCACGGCTCGTATTCTCGCGGGCCTCCGGTTGGATACGACGACTATCGCGGCTGGATTGCTTCACGACGTACTCGAGGACACGGCCATGACACGGCAAGACCTCGTGGCCGAGTTCGGCGAGGAGATTGCCTCGTTGGTGGATGGCGTAACGAAGATCGGCACGATTCGCGTCGCGTCGACTACCGTACCGAGCCAGGAAGAGAAGCAGGCGCAAAGCCTCCGGAAAATGCTTGTGGCCACGGCGCGCGACGTGCGCGTTCTCCTGATCAAGTTGGCCGATCGACTGCACAACATGCGCACGATCCAGTTCTTGCCGGACAACAAGGTTCAGCGGATCTCACGCGATACCTTGGACATCTACGCGCCGTTGGCCAACCGGTTGGGCATTTCGCAATGGCGGTGGGAACTCGAGGATCACGCGTTCCACCGGCTCCATCCCGTCGAGTACAAAGAGATGGCCGCCCAGGTCAACATGAAGCGACGCGAGCGCGAGGAGGAACTGCGCGAAACCGTTGCCTTCCTCGAGAAGCACCTGGCCGAGGCCGAGATCAACGCGTCCGTCACGGGGCGGGCCAAGCATCTCTACGGTATCTACCAGAAGATGCTGCGCCAGGCCATTGACTTCGAGGAAGTCATGGACATGCAAGGCGTTCGCATCATCACTCAGAGCGAGTCCGAATGCTACAACGCCGTGGGCATCGTTCACAGTCTCTGGCCGCCGGTGCCCGGCCGTTTCAAGGACTACATCGCCGTTCCCAAAGAGAACATGTACCAGTCGATTCACACGACGGTCATGCGGGAGAACGGCCGGACGCTGGACGTTCAGATACGAACGGAGGAAATGGACCGTCGAGCGCGAGAAGGCATTGCGGCACACTGGCGGTATAAGGAAGGCGCGCGAGACGATCCGAAAACCGAGGCCCAGCTCCACTGGCTCCGAAAGATGTATGAATGGTTGCAGGATGACCACGCGCCGGCCGAAATGCTCGATAGCGTGCGGCGCGATTTCATGCCTTCCGAGATCTACGTGTTTACGCCACGCGGCGAGGTGAAGGAATTGCCTGCCGGCGCGACGCCGCTCGATTTCGCATACAAGGTGCACTCCGCTATCGGCCACCAGTGCATCGGCGCCCGAGTGAACGGTCGGATCGTGCCGCTACGGTATAATCTCCAGATCGGCGATGTCGTCGAGATCCTGACCTCCAAGAACCAGACGCCCCATCGTGACTGGCTCGACATGGTGGTGACCGGCAAGGCCCGGAGCCGCATCCGCCAGCGGCTTCGCGAACTCGGCGAGCTCGATGACCTTGAGACGGCCGACGGGACCAAGCCATCGGAGCCGAGGGAAGTCCGACCGACGCCGCCGAAACCGACGGTTCGCCAAGTCGACGACGCAACGCGGGAGAAGCTCTTGCGCGTCGAGGGCGCACGCGGTATGGCGGCACAGTTTGCCAAATGCTGTAATCCGATGCCGGGGCAACCGATCTTCGGATACGCGACACGGGGTTCCGGCATAACGATTCACCGCGTCGACTGCAGAAACTTTCCGATAACGAAACGCGATCCGGAACGGGTGATCGCGGTGTCGTGGGAAGGCGAGGGCCACTTCGAGACGGCAATCCGGGTGACTATCGGCCAGCGGCCAAACGTGTTGGGTGATATCACGAATGCGATTCGACCGATCAACGTGAATATCGTCAAGGCCGAGTTCAGCCAAGCAGCCAAGAATGGCAAGAGCCATTTCGAGTTCGTGTTCGAGGCCACGGCCCGCAGCCATGCGGAACGCGTCGCGCGTACGCTGAATACTGTGGCCGGCGTGGCCGAGGTCAAGATCCTGTCTACACGAGAGGTGCCGCCGTCGACATAAGACCGCGGGTCGCTGGAAGAGCATGCGTCACTCAATCCCTGCAGAGGACTCCCGCGTCGGCTACCGGCGCTTCCACGCCCGGCGTCATCGCCAGTTTCTGGACCTGCTCGCCCGGCATTGTCCCCAGTCGGTTGCGCGATGTCTGGATATCGGCGGCGGCGGCGACGCAGGCGGAATGGCCGAGGAAATCCGTGCGCGCTTTGCCCATGCGCTACACGCCGTGGACTTGGGAGTGGACGTAGCCCTCGGTCGTGCCCGTGGCGTCCTGGCGGAGGAGTGCAATATCGATCGCGACGCGCTTCCCTACGCTGACGGCTTTTTCGGTCTCGTGTTGTTCGCCTCGGTAATCGAGCATCTCTACCATCCGCGCCACGTTATGAGCGAGGTGGCCCGTGTGTTGGCGCCGGGTGGCCTGCTGGTTGTTGAAGCGCCGAACGCCGTGGCGCTCGGCCGTCGACTTGATGCCTTGGCCGGGCGGAATCCCTTCGCCACGTTCAATCGCTATAACGCCGTCGAGGACAAGGGCCTGATGGTCGAATGCTCGGTGTTCTACACGCCCGAAGAGATCGTCGCTATGATCGCCTCCGACTTCGAGGTGCTCGAGTGCTGCTACGGTATGCACACCCCCCCCGCACACGCCGTCAAGCGGCTTGTGCGCGAGGTCGCGTTCCGGCTCCGGCCGCGCCTGGGCGACTGCTTCTTCGTGATTGCGCGGCGACGATAGAAGGCACGCAGCATGGATCGATTCGAGCTCGTCAGCGATTACCGGCCAGAGGGCGATCAACCGGAGGCCATTGCCGAACTGACGCAGAACGTGCGCGGCGGCATTCCGCATCAGGTGCTCCTCGGCGTCACCGGTTCCGGAAAGACCTTCACCATCGCCAATGTGATCGCTCAGTTGAACCGGCCGACGCTCGTCATTGCACACAACAAGATCCTCGCGGCGCAACTCTTCGGCGAGTTTCGCGACCTCTTTCCCCATAACGCTGTCGAGTACTTTGTCAGCTACTACGACTATTACCAGCCGGAGGCGTACATCCCATCCACCGACACGTACATCGAGAAAGACGCCTCGATCAACGACGAGATCGACAAGATGCGCCACTCCGCCACACGCGCATTGCTGTCTCGGCGCGACTGCATCATTGTCGCGAGCGTATCGTGCATCTACGGCATCGGATCACCGGAGACGTACCGCCAACTTCGCGTCGAGATCGAGCCTGGACAGCCGCTGTCGCGCGAGACGCTCGTTGCCGGACTCGTCGCGATGCAGTACGTGCGCAACGACGTGGACTTCTACCGAGGTACATTTCGCGTGCGCGGCGACGTCGTGGATGTGTTCCCGGCCTACGAGGCCGACCTCGCCATTCGAATCGAGTTCTTCGGCGACGAGGTCGACAGTGTGTCCGAGATCGATCCCTTGCGCGCGCGAACGCTGCGTCGCTTGGGACGGGCCGAGATTTTCCCCGGCACGCACTACGCCACAACGGCGGACACGCTCGAACGGGCGACGCGCGCGATCCGGCACGAGTTGGCCGAGCGTATCAAGGAACTCAACGGCGAGAACCGATTGCTCGAGGCACAGCGCCTCGAACAGCGTACGCACTACGATCTCGAGATGATGCAAGAGATCGGCTACTGCTCCGGTATTGAGAACTACTCGAGGCACCTCGATGGACGTGTGCCGGGCGAACCGCCGTACACGCTCCTGAGCTACTTCCCCGATGATGCACTTGTGGTCATCGACGAGAGTCACATGTCCATTCCCCAGATCGGCGCCATGTTTCGCGGCGATCGATCAAGAAAGGACAAACTTGTCGAATACGGATTCCGATTGCCGAGTGCGCGGGACAACCGCCCGTTGACTTTCGCGGAGTTTGTGGAACGAGTGAATCAGTGCATCTACGTGAGCGCCACGCCGGCCCCGTATGAGCTCGAAAAGAGCGAAGGCCTCATCGTCGAGCAGGTTGTGCGTCCTACGGGCCTGGTGGATCCGGCCGTCGAGGTGCGCAAGGCGGCGGATCAGGTCGACGATCTTCTTGGCGAGATCCGCACGTGTGCCGCGAAGGGCGAGCGGGTGTTGGTCACGACACTGACTAAGCGCATGGCCGAGGACCTCACCGAGTACTATCGCGATCTCAAGGTGCGCGTGCGGTATATGCACTCGGACATCGAGACGCTCGAACGCATCGAGCTCGTGCGCGCGCTACGCAATGGCGAGTTCGACGTGCTCGTGGGCATCAATCTGCTGCGCGAAGGATTGGACATTCCCGAGGTGTCGCTGGTCGCCGTTCTGGACGCCGACAAGGAGGGATTCCTCCGTTCCGAGACGAGTCTGATCCAGACCTGCGGGCGCGCCGCGCGCCATATCGGCGGCCGTGTCATCATGTACGCCGATACGATGACCGGCTCGATGGAGCGGGCCATCGCGGAGACGGATCGGCGTCGCGAGAGGCAACTCGAGTACAACCGCGAACACGGTATCACGCCGCGCTCGATAAAGAAGGCCGTGAAAGATATCCTCGAGAGCATTCACGAGCGCGACTATGTGACGGTATCGAAGGCGGCGGAGGAGGAAGATGTGTACGTCTCGTCCTTCGACCTGGACAAGACGATCCGGCGGCTCCGTAAGGCGATGAAGGAGGCAGCGCTCAAGATGGAGTTCGAGAAGGCCGCCGAGCTTCGCGATCGGATCCTGGCTCTCGAACGGCGCCAGATCGACGACGGGATTTAGTGGCCCATGCGCTGGCGGATCTGCTGCACCAGCGCCCCGATATCCTTGAACACCTTGTCGAGTTTGTCCAGTTCGGGCGACGGACCTTCGGTCCCGGCCAGTTTCTGAACCGCCATGACCATCAGGCCGGTGAGTTCCTGCGTCAAGGCGCTCGCGTTTGCGGTGGCGCCTGTCATTTGGCCGACGGCGCCCAGGACGCGCGCGCGGGCGTCTATGGCGGCCTTGAGTTGCTCCTGGGCCCTTTCGAGTTCGGCGGCGCCGCGATCGAGAAGCTTCGCGTTCTCGGCCTTGAGGCGCTCGGACTCGGCGGACAACTGCTCGATGCGAGCCTGCTGCTCCTTGACGGTCTCCTGGTGTTGCGTCCCGATCTGTTCGCACTCGGCGGCCAGTCGCTGGATCTCGGCGTCCTTGTCCTGAGCGCGCTTCTCCGCGTCGGCGGTGCCGGACTGTGCCTGGGCCAAGCGCTCCTGGAGTCCCGCGAGTTCCGTCTCGAAGGCCGCAGCCTTCTCTTGGAGCTCGGCCAAGGAATCCTGAGCGCGTTTCCCGGCGGTCAGGTCGCGACCAACGGCCTGATAGCCGAGGAGGTGGGCCTTGCCGTCGAACAGGGCCCGTATGAACCACTGCTGCCAGCAGATGTCACCGGCGGGCGAGACGGCGCCCATTTCGCAAACGGCCGTGGGGGTTTTGGGGTTGAGCTTCTTGAGCGTCTCTTGAACATTCGCGTGCTCCTCCTCGGGCAGAATGGCGAGAAAAGACTGTCGCTCAAGCTCTTCTCGTGGCTTGTCGAGGAACCGGCACAACGGCTCGCCGATGAAGGTAAGCGCAAGGTCTTTGTCGAATCGACAGGCCAACTCCGTCTGGTCCTGGGCCAGCGTGGCATAGTGGTCGTGGTCCTCTCGGACGGCATCCTCCATGAGTTTGAACCCGGTGATGTCGCGCGCCGACCAGAGCAACCCCGTGGACTCGCCCGACGCGTCCGTGATCGGACTGCGCGTGATCTCCAGCCAGCGCGGCTGCGACTCGTCGCCAAGCCTCTCCAGTTCGGTGTGGGGCACGCCGGAGGCCATCACTTTTCGGTCCCCCGACCTCAGTGGCTCGGCATCCTGCTTCGCAAAGAGGTCCGCATCCGTTGCGCCGATGATCTCCTCGGGGGACTTGCCGACGAACTGGCAGAAGGCTGGATTCACGGCTTCGTACTGGAGAGCCTTATTCTTGAGCACGAGGAAGCCGGGCGATCCCGTCAAGAGCGTGCGTACGAGAACACGCTGCTCGGCGAGCAGACGGGCGACGGCCCCGTGGTCGGCAGCATAGCGCACCACGCGCGCCCCGAGGGTATCCCAATCGGCAACAGGGATACAATCCCACGCGCCACTGTTGAGCACACCGTCCAACGTGCGCCGGTTCTGTTTCGTCTGCAGCACGATCACTGGTATGGCAACGAAGCCAGAGGCGTCGCTCAGACTGTCGAGAAACGTCGTCGCGTCCATGTCCCCGAGCTTATCGGCTATGACAACGCAGTCGGGAGCTTCGGAATGACACAGCGCGAGGCCCTCCTCGGCCGTGGTCGCCTCGATGATGGCAAAGGCATCGTCCGCTAACGCCGACCTCTGGGCGCCCCTTCGTCCATTGTCGTCATCGACTAACAGAACGCGAATACACTCGTCGGCCATACACCACTCCCTCAAAAAAACGACCTACACATAGTCTTCCGCCCGGCTCCGACTCGACGTGCAAGGCATGGGCCACACCTCGACCTCCACCATGTTCTCAAATCCGGGGGGGGCTCCGCAACCTGCACGTGGCCGCGTGATGAGCGCACGGCCCTATGGTTTGTTCAAGGAGTGGATCACCGCATTGGCGGTGCGCAAGCGCTTGCTTAAGGTAATGACAATGTTGACCAGAAGCTGAAGGGCCGCTTCCTTCGGCAGTACCTTGTCGAACACGTCGTACGTGAGAACCAGCACGCTGGTCGTTTCCATGGTAACAGCAGAGGCGCTACGCGGCTCGTTGCTGATAAGGGCCATTTCGCCAAACATGTCGCCTCGAGACAACGTGGCGATCTCTCGGCCGTCGTCCAGGATGCGTACTTTCCCGCCCAGAATCGCGTAGAGTTCCTTGCCGGGGGCGCCCTTATCGAAGACCGTCTTGCCCGGCTCGAACTCGACCGTCATGCCCTTGGCGAAGATCTTGGCCACCATTTCCGGGCTCAGGCCTCGAAACAGTTCGGTGCGGCGCGCCAACACCGCGTAGGTGTCGCGCATGCTGTCCCGCATGACCGAGATCATCTCCTGCATGAGCGGGCTTGCCCCGCCTCGTACACCGCGAAGTCGACGGGCCGGACGCGGCTCGGCGGGCTCTTCGGCTTCCTCTTCCTCGGGCGTTTCGCGGAAGACATCCGTCAAGACGGCCTCGTGGGCCTTGGCGGCCTCCGGTGACTCCGGTTCGAGAATCAGCGGCGGCGCGGGGGCCTCCACAGGCGCTTCCTCGGTACCCTCGATCGACGGCTCCTCCGGCGCGACCTCCGGTATTGGCTCCTCGACGGCTGGCGCGGGCGGTTCCTCGGGAACGGATTCAACGACAGGCTCCGGCGCCGGTTCGGAGATCGGCTCCGCCACGGGCTCTGCCACAGGCGTCGGCGGAACCCCAGGCTTCTTGCGAAGTCCGAGATCCTCGGCCGTTACTTCCCGGGCCTCGGCTTGGATACCGAACAGACGTTTTGTAACGGACTCGTAGTGGTTCCAGGCACAGAGGATGGGTTTGATCCGAAGACTGGGAAAAAGGGACTTGACCGTTTCCAGTGCCTGACGGTCCAGGGGGTTCACCATGGCCACCGTTAGGTTCTTTCCCAGGCGGTCGATGGGAAGAAGCCGGTGCTTGAGACAGACCTCCTGAGGGACCAGCTCGATCAAAGACTCGTCGATCAAGTAGTCCAGCAGGCTCAGGTGCGGAATCTTGCAGTACTTGGCGAGAAACGAGGTCAACGAATTCTCGTCGATGAAGCCCATATCGACCAGGATCATGCCCAGGAACTCGCCGGATTCCTTTTGGCGCTCGATGGCTTGCCTCAACTGCTCCTGGCTGATCTGCCCCGCTTCGATCAGGACCTCTTCCAGCGTTTGCATTCCGGAAGGCACCGCCGGCTCCGAAGCCGTCGCCGCCTCGCGTGCGGCGTCCTGCAACGGTTTCTCGGCGCTAGGGGACGGCGGCTTCGGGGCGGCCTCCAACCGATCCTTCTGCTTGTCGTCCTTCTTGTCTTTTCCCCAGCGCAGCATGCGCGTCCTCTCCCGGATTCCGGCGCCGATACGGATCTTCGCTCCAGCGCCTGAACGTTATTCTATCACCGGTTCATATCCTCATCAAGTACCGGGGATTTGCACTTTGCGGGTGGGGATCCGACGGGCGGGCAGCTTGGCCACAGCCACTTGAGCGCGCACAGCCTACGGACGGTAGAGGCGCGTGATGGCTTCCCGGATGGCCGTCGGTGCCCCGATAATCGGCTCGACGCGATGGCCCGTTGCCAACTCGATATCTTCCATAGCCAACAGGTCGAGGGGATTCGCCATGGCGACTTCAATACGATCGTCAAAGGCGTGCACCGGAACACAGGTGTGTTTGAGCGCGAGACTGACCGGAATCAGGCCAGTAACGCCCGGGGAGGGCTCCAGGTACGCCAGCGAGGTGTACGGCAGCCGCAGTTGGCTTGCCAAAGCCCGAGCGACCATGTCTTCAGAGACATATCCGTACTTGACGATGATCCCACCGATGGGTCCCTGGCCTTGTCGCTCCTGCTCGCGCAGACAAGCATCGAGCTGGGCATGATCGAGAACGCCGGCCCGGACGAGGATCTCGCCCAGACGTCGTTTCCGGCCATACTCGTCGTGTGCTGGGAATACGACGGTGTCCGGAGCGGCCGGGCGTCGATCCCTTATGGTCTCGACGCTTCGATCCGGGCCGGGGCGCGCGTCGACCAGATCGAATTGGCCGGTCGCCTGACTTAAGCGTTCCAACTCGTGCTGCGCGGCTTCGATCTTTCTCAGTCGTGTGACGAGCCGGCTGTTCTCGATCCGAGCTTCCTCAAGCGCGAGGGACGCGGCGACCTTTTCCGCGCGCATGCTCTCGACCTGCGCGGCGAAGTCGGCTTCGGTAGCGGCGCCCCGCTGCGCGCGGTGCTCGGTGGCCACGAGCTTGGCCTCGAGGTCCTCGACTCGGGCGAGGGTGCGCGACAGGCGTTCCTGCAGACGTCCCTTCTCTTCGCCGGCGGCCAAGAGCGCTTCATCGCGGTCGCCAATCGATTCGCAAGGCGTTCGGGCGGGTGTCCCGACATCGCGGCGTGCCGGATGCCGTACACGAGCCACATGGCGCGCGAGGTCACGCGCCTGCCGCGTGGCCACGTCCAGACCGTCCTCTCCCTGTGGGGCGTTTTCACGGTTACGCGGCGCGTCGGGTGTGTCGGGGACGGGCAGGCGCGGACCGATTTCCTGAGAGAGCTGCTCGGCGGACGCCAGGTGGGCCTCCTCGGCAAGCAGGCACTGAAGCTGCGAGCGAAGCTGGGCCACGCTTTGCTCGAGCTGGGCCGCCTGTTCGCCCGCGGCGTCGGTTGCGGCGTCGCGTTCGCGCATCAGATACCTGAGCGACTCGATCCGGCGGTGCGCCATCCGCAGCGCACGCTTCAGGCGCTCGCGATCCTTGGCGACGGCGTCGAGTTCCGCAACGAGCACGCGTTCTACGGATCGCGCCCGGATCCCGGCGGCGTGCGCGGCCTCGATCTCTGCGGACTGGGCCGCCACACGCCGTCCGAGTCGCGCGGCCTCACTCCGGGCCGAGCCCGCCAGCGCCCGGAGTCGATCTCGTTCGGCCGAGGCATTGGCGAGATCGGCGCGCAGCACGCGCAGGGCCGACCCCGATTTGCGGAGGGCGGCCTCGCGTTCACCTGCCCGCGCCTCTTCCCGGGCTCGCGCCTCCTCGAGTTCGGCCATGCGCGCCGCCGCGCGGTCGAGCGCAATCTGCCGGCGGCCGAGCTCATCGGCAAGGGCCTCGAGCTTGGCTTTGATGACGCTAAGCGGGGTCGAGCCCTTTCGGTTCGCGAGCGCATCCAAGAGCGCGTTGAGGTGGTCCTTGGCTTGGGCAATCTGTCCAGCAAGGTCTGAGGGCGTGCCCGACACCGGGGGATTCCCGGCTCGGCTTGTCAACTCCGCCGGTACACGTGTGTCTTGTCTTTCGAATACGGCCATTCAAACAATCCTGGAGCGTCTTGGACACGTGGCGCATTATAGGGCCGCAAGCACAGGCCTTCAACAAGGCCCCGGCCGTGGTAGAATACCCGTGGGCGGACAAGGGTTGCGGACGGGCTCGAGGGCGGAGTGCGTCCGAGCAATACGGAATGGGCTCTGGACGGCCTCTGGCCGTAGTGGGTCATGCGTGGTGTTTCCGAGAACATAGCTACTCTCCTATGCCGCAGTCGCGATGGAACTGACCGCCGCCGCGTGCGACGGGTCGAGACCCTTCGTTCCACGGTGTTCTCGGCGCGCGACGGTCTCGGAGCCGACCGCACCGGCGTGGCCGTGAATATCGGAACGGCCGGGGTCTGCATCTACACGGACTCGCCCGAGCCGGTGGGCTCGGCCATCCGTGTTTCGCTAGAACCGAGGCCGGATGACGCGAAGAGTCAGGCCATTTCTGCGCGAGGGCGGGTGGTCTACGTCACAGCGCCGTCGGAGCACGGCGTGACCATGGGGGTGCGGTTTGACCTCGCGTCGTTGCGACCGTCGCCCCCGCGGGGACTCGTCGCCTTGGCGTTTCGGCCGGCGACGTCGGAAGCAAGCGCCGACGCCCTTCCCCAAGAGCAAGACATCGCCGGTCGCCCGACAAGGTCCGTGAGGATGCAGGCGTCCACAATGGCCTTCCTCATCTTGCTACTGCTCCTTCTTGTATCTCGGAGCTTCTTCGTCGCCCCGATGGTTGGCCGCGAGGGGCACGCCGGCGATTGGATGCGGGCCTCCGTGGAGGAAGACAAGGACGAGCTTCCGGCTTCGCGCCGGTCTCCGGCGCCCGGCGCAACCGCGTCGAGCGGCGTGGCCGAAAGGACGCAGGCGGCCGAACGTGTGCAGGCCGTGTCCTACCTGGCCACAGAGGCCGATTCCGTCGAGACGTTGTCCGTGCGGATCGAAGTCGATCCATCCGCCATGGCCGCCGGCGATGACATCGCCGCAGCCATGGTGCTCGATGCGGTGGCCGATATGGCCGATCGCGCGCCGGAAGAGTGGCCGGCCACGGTGCCCGCGATGCTCGACATGATCTCAGGCGATGGCGACCATGCCGCGATCGCCGACACCGTACTCGCCGACGTCGTGGGACTCGACCCGGCTGTGGCCCACGAAAGTGCTGAGCTGGGGCTCGTGGTTCGGAAGAGCTCCCACGAACTGATCGTCGTACGGAACGGTTGCCCACGGGCCATCTTTGTGGTAGGTCTCGGATTCGGGGATGCGACGCCGACGGGCCGGTTCCGTATCGCTAACAAGATTGCGCGGCCGGACTGGTTCAATAGCGGTGCGGTGGTCAAGGCCGGCGATCCGCGCAATCCGCTCGGTGCGTCGTGGATGGGGTTGGGAATGGAACAAGGGCCGACGTCATACGGCATCCACCCTACGCAAGACGCCGCGTCCATCGGCCAGGATCGCAGCCGAGGCTGCATCCGCCTATGCCCCCGCGACGCGGAAACGCTCTTCCGCCTCTGCCCACTTGGCACGCCGGTATGGATCTGTGAGTGACGTGGAGGCCGGGGGAACCAACGGCGTCCGTGTTCATGGGCGCCAACGGGATCGAGGCGCCCCCCACTGGTTGGGCCAGTCGATCTTCGCGGGCCACGGGCCCACCTTCTCCGGCACGTTGAAGTCCTCATAGAACCGCACCGGATACCGCTGTTTTCCGCCAAGGACACCGAGAGTGCCTGTCACCATGCCGTTGCGGTGTTGATCGCAGTGACGGCCGCCTCGGTAGACGCCGTCTTCCTGAACGAACGAGTCGATGTAGTCGATCCACCCGCGCCGCAGGGACGGCCTCGACGGCGCGTGCGGGCGGCTTTGGAAAAACCGCCCCTACTCTCCGTACACGTTCTGAGGGACAACCCCGTGACGGTCTCGTCTGTTGCGGCCCGCGAAAGGCGAAACGTATACTCTTCGAAACGGAGCGAGAAGACGCGAGACGACGTCCCTCATCGGGTATGCGAGGCGGGACACGTGGGTGCATCCGAAATCAGAATTCAGCGGCTGCTGCGGTGGAGCCGGGGCGGTGAGGCCGGGCCGTGGAGTATCAACATTTACCCCACGAACCGGTGCAATTTCCGGTGTCCCATCTGCTGGCAGCGGGATCCGGCCTATACGCCGCACTACGCGGATGAGATCCCGGATGCGCGCTACTTGCGGCTGATCGACGAGGCGGCGGAAGCCAAGGTGTGCGAGTGGAGTATCCTCGGCGGCGGCGAACCCATGGTGCGCGGGGATCTCATCATGGAGATGTGCGAGCGCATCCGGCGCAAGGACATGTACTGCTATATCCAGACCAACGGCTCGCTGTTCACCGAGTCCCAGTTGGAGCGGTTTGTGGATATGGGTATGAACGCGGTGCGTGTGAGCCTGGATGGGCCGAATGCGGCCATCAATGACGCCATCCGCCACGAATCGTCCTTCGAGCGCGCCACAGCGAACTTGAAGAAGCTGGCCGAGATCAAGCGTCGGGCGCACAGCAAGCTCCCCGCGGTCTCGATCTACATGGTTCTTACGTCGTCGACCTACGACAAGCTCGATCAGATGCTGGAATACGCGGCTTCCGTGGGCGCCATGGAGGTCGAGGCCACAACCATGGTGGTCCACTCGGAGGACGCGCGGCGTTTTCAGTTGAGCGAACAGCAGCGGGCGGAATTGCCGCAGCACCTCAAGCGCGCCCTCGAACGGGGCGGCGAGTTGAACATCCACAACAACTTCGCGCTCTTCTACCAGGATGCAATCACGGTGGATCCGAACGCCATGCCCGGGCGTAAGGCAGGGCCGGACCGGGGCTTCTTCGACGCCCCGTGTTTCGAACCGTGGCTGAACATGACCGTCCTGCCGAACGGCCGCGCCGGCCCGTGCTGCATGTATGACGGCGAGTACACGGGCGACGGCGGCAGCATCGCCACGTCCTCGTTGATGGGAGTGTGGATGGGGCCGTATTTCCAACGGCTCCGCGCACAGGCGCTGGAGGGGCGGCTGCCGAGGTTCTGCGCCACGTGCCCGTCGACGCTCTTCGCGCAACAGGACGCGTTGCGTGGCGAGGCAAGGACGTACGTCAACCTGGAGAAACCGCCGAGCACCGCGTTGGCGGATGTGGTGCCGTGGCTGGCACGCAAGACGGCCCGCAGCCTGCGCAGGCATGGCCCTCGCGGCGCGATCCAGCGCGGCCGCGAATGGTTCGGTATTCATAAGCGGGGCAAGGAATAGGACGTCGCCCCCAAACCGGCGATCCTGAGTACCGCAGAACGCAAACAAGTGAACAGATGCGCGATAGTAGATGCACATTGGATGTGCGCCAAGCGGCACAGAATCAGTCTGTGCCTACGTTCAGCGCGTGTTTGCACGGTTGGTCAGTGTTCATGGCGCGCCCATCCTCAGTAGAGCACCCGAGTCGACCGAGCTTGCCAGCGTGGCATCGTGACGGCTCAATCCTCGAGATAGCTGAATGTCCACGTCAACTCAAGGTTGCGCGAGCGATACATGCTCGGGACCTCGAAGGGAAAGGGCGGGAACGGGGCGGCACGTTCGACGGCGTTCTTGCAGAGAGGCGCGTAGCTGGCCGAGTCGCCCGGCGCGATGATCTCGATCTTGGCCAAGCGACCGTCCGGCTGGATGGAGCAGGTCAGAACGGCCTTGGTCGGCGACGTGCCGGAGTACTTCAGCGCCAAGGCCGCACGCCATTCGCGCTCGACGCGATTGCGAACTTCGAGGAGATACGGCGCCAGCTTGTCCTGCACCGCTTCGAATCCGATGAGTCCCACGCGGTTGACACCCCCGTCGACGCGGCCGCGCGCCGGCTCGGAGACCTTCGGGGGTGCCGTGGCCGACGGCGTCATCGGCTCGGCTTGGGCCAACTGCATCGGTTTGGCCTCGGGCCGAGTCGATTCGCCGCGTTCCGGATCCTCGATGGCCGGCCGCGGGACCTCTTCCGGGGTGACCATGACCTCGGTGTCTTGTGCGACCTGCTCGGCCGGCGCTGCTTTGGAGGCCGCCGACGCCTCGTGGGTCACGGCCTCAGCATCGGTTGTAGGGACCACGGCGGCCTCGGCTGCCGGAGCCGGCGAGGCCACGTCGCCGAGATCGTCGAACTCGGCGGGTTTCTCAGAGAAGGGAGCCGGACGTTCGCCGTCCACATCTGCGGTATCCTGGGCTTTCGAATCGCGGTCCGAGATCAGATCCGTGGGCTCGACCGGTTCGTCCGCTTCGGTGTGGGTGTCGATGAGTCGCCTGGGCACGGCTGGAGGCTCAGGCTCGAGATTAATGACGATGGGTTCCGGCCGCGCGGCAATGCTTACGACTTCCTGCGTTGGCCACCAACTCAGCGGGAGAAGCAGGGCTGCGTGAACGGCCAACGAACACGCCGCCGCAAGTCCCAGTCTCTTCGGATAGCTCATGATCGCCTATCCCAGCCACCTCGAGATCGTACCAGAAACCCGCAGACAACACGAAGGCAACGGACTCCCTCGTTTGCGAACCCCGTCCCCTAACGGTACTATGCGGCGTCCCGCGTGTACGTCGACACATGAGAACCCGGTGAAACACGAGACCACAAACGCGCTGCCGCCAGCGGTTTCGAGACGCCGTCTCGATCGCGAGGTCGTCAAGCGCTGCCGCCTCGAGAGGCGGCCCTCCGAGACGACGCTCCTGCGACGCGCCATCCGGTGGACGCTACGTCTCTCCGGACTTCAGCGTCGCGGCGAACGAAATGCCAACCGGCCGGAGGTAAGGCATCTCGTCCTCCCATTCGACCGGTTACCCCGAGCATTCGATGGCTTCCGAATCCTTCACATATCCGATATGCACTTCAGCGGTCGGCCCGGCTACCTGGACGCCTTCTGCGCGATCATCGATGGGCGAAAGACCGACCTGTGCGTCATGACCGGCGACTTTCCCTGGTGCTTCACCGCCGACTATGCCCCGGTGTACGACGGCCTCGACGCCATCCTCGGCCGGATCTCGGCCCGCCATGGCTTCGCCGCCGTCCTGGGCAACAATGACACCGCCGCCCTCATTGAGCCGCTCGAGGCCCGCGGCGTCCACGTGCTCATGAACCGGGCGATCGCAATCCGCGAAGGCAACGACCACCTCTTCGTGGCGGGCGTCGACGATCCCAGCGATTTCCGCGGCGACGACCTCGACTCCGCGCTCGAAGGCGTGCCCGCCGACGCGTTCACCGTGCTGCTGGCTCACGCGCCGGATATCGCTCGACAGGCCGCCTCGCGAGGTGTGGCGCTGTATCTCTGCGGCCATACCCACGGCGGCCAGATCCGTCTGCCGATCCTCGGTGCCCTCTATACGAACAGCCGCGCCCCGCGCCGGTACTGCGGCGGCCCGTGGCGCGTCGAGGCCATGCAGGGCTACACATCCTACGGCATCGGCACTACGGCCGTACCCGTCCGTTTCAACTGTCCGCCCGAGGTCGCCGATATCGAGCTGCGTCGAGGCCGCTGACCGCGTCCGGCGCGCGACACCGGGGGACATAAACCGAGAGGTAATCGGGGCGCTCTGTGCCTCTTGGCCGGGCCCGGAAGTCGAAAGACCGCGTACTCAACTCCGTCCTATATGTAGAGTTATATGCGGTGCCGTATTCTTGACAAGGTACTCCCAACTATGTATAATAAAAAGAGAAAGTTGCGGAAATCGCGACAAGCTCTCTCGCCATTCCAGGGAATGAGGGCGAAGGACGAGGAGGCGGATTCGAGGTGGACAGCCGTGTATTCACGAGCGGCGAAGTGGCTTCCATCTGCGGCGTGTCCGCAGACACCGTGTCCCGCTGGTTCGACTTGGGCCAGATCGAAGGCTACCGCTTGGGTCCCGGAGGCGATCGTCGAATTCCTTACGAGAGCCTGCGGAAATTCATGCTGGCTCACGGGATTCCCCTCGACCGGCTTGAGGAAGGCCGCAAGCGTGTGCTCGTTGTGGACGATGACCCGTACTACCTCGACCGTATCTCGGATCTTCTCGCCCAGGAAGAGGACTTGGAGGTGATGGTGGCCTCGACGGGCTTCGACGCCGGCGCGGCCATTGCCGAGCACAATCCGCACCTCGTCATCCTTGATATCCACCTCTCGGATATTGACGGTCGCCAGGTCTGCCAGCGTGTCAAGACGCGGCCCGAGACCACGGGCACCCGCGTACTGGCTATCTCCAGCTTTTTGGACGAGGACGAGGAGCGCGAGCTCGGCGAATACGGATTTGACGGTTACCTCCAGAAGCCCTTCACCGGCCCCGAACTCACGGAACAAGTCCGTCGCCTCTTCAGCATGGCCGCCCCGAGGCAACCCGCCAAAGGCCGAGGCGTCTAGGGTCAAGCCCGAGGGCCTGCGCAGCGGCGCTCTACTAAATGGGTTGGATTGTGATCCAGAGCTTCCGCGTGCGGGGGCCATCGAACTCGCAGAGGTAGAGCGATTGCCAGACGCCGAGGGCAAGGCGGCCGCTTTCGATGAGCACAGTCTGGCAGAATCCCATCATGCTGGCCTTGGCGTGGGCGGCGGCGTTGCCTTCCGCGTGGGCGTAACCGGCCTGCCACGGTACGGCGCGTTCGAGGATGGTCTCGAGATCGCGCACCACATCCGGGTCGGCGTTCTCGTTGATGGTGATCCCGGCGGTAGTGTGCGGCACGAAGACGTGGCAGACGCCGCGCTGAACGCCCGACGCCTCGACGGCGGCCTGGACTTGGCCGTCGATGTTGACGAAGGCGCAGCGGCTCCGCGTGCGCACGGCGATCTCTTTCATGTCAGAACTCCATGTGCTCGAGGTTGCGAAGTCCGAGGCGAAGCGGTATGAAGGTGGCCCCGAGGCTGAGGAGGGTGATCGACGCGACCACTACGGCCAACGCCCACCAAAACATCTGCGGACTGGTGTAACGCTCGAGAGCCCACCACTGGAGGATGACGGTCTGCGCGCCGACGACGAGGGCGATGTAGCCGATGCTGAGGAGGAAGTTGAGCGTGCCGCCCATGCCCGAGACGATGCGGGCGGGATTGTCCTCGCGGAAGTTGGGGTAGAGCGCGCCCAGGCCGACGGCGAGGCCGGCCAGTCCGAAGTTGGCGATGATGACGCTGTAGACGGAGAGCCAGAAGTGGATGCGGGGGATGCCGAGCATCCGGCCCGACAATACGGCCAGGCCGACGGTGAATACCGAGGTGGTGCACACGCTGAGCCAGAACTTCTGGCGGACAAGCTGACGGATCGTGAGCGGCGCTAGACCGAGGATCCAGAAGCGCTGTCCTTCCAGGCTGATCAGCGGGAACACGAATCGACTTGTCAGGGTGGACAAGACGAGCGTGCACGACGCGATGTTGACGCAGGCGATCCAGCTTCGCCACATCTCCTTCTCAATCTCGCCCCTGCCGACCGTGTGAAGGTTGGCCATGTAGATGGCCAGGATGCCAAAGAAGATCACGAACTGCGACCACTGCGTCGGATCGCGCCAGAAGAGTTTGATGTCCTTGACTACCAGCGAACGTGCCGGATTCGGTAGCCAGCGGAAAGTCTCGTCCAGACGGCCGAGAATGCCCTTGTCGAGGGGCTTGATCCGCGTCTTGTCCTGTCCGGCGAGGAAGGAGTAGCCGGGATAGAAAATGCGTTGGGCCAACTCGGCGGCGGCCCACACGAGAAGGAGCGCATTGGACACCAAGAGGAGAAACTGAAACAGGCTTTCGCCGTAGTCGCAACCTCCGGCAGCGAGGATGCCACGCGCGGCCCAGAAGCTCGGCAGGAACGGCGATTGCGTTCGCGCCGTGGCGTCCATCACGGCGGCGATCACCACGTCCTGCGAAAGGCGGCTGATGTTGAATGTGTCCTGGATATACAGGAAAAGCAGACCGACGGCGATGACGCCGAGGCCGATCATGACGCTCGTGCGCTGACGCGGAAACACGCGCGCCAAGATGAGCGTGATGATGGCGCCGATCGCGGCCGGCACAACGATGAACGGGATGTAGAACAGGAAGCCCGCAAGGTAGAGCGTCCAGGAAGCGTGGCCGGAGATACCGTAGGCCAGGATCAGCGGCGATCCGAGGAAGCCGACGGCCCAGGAGCTGAAGGCCACGCATTCCCAGAACCGCGAGAGGAAGAAGAGGCGATACGTGATGGGCCCTTGCAGGAGGTACGGCACTTCCTTGGCCCGGTACAGCGTTGAGAACGAGATGAGGACATTCGAGAAGATGAGCATGAAGAACACGGCCAGCGCCAGGACGCCGAGCATGCGCGCCATGAGGATGTCGGCGATGTTCATACCGCCTCGACTGGCCTCTTCGCCAAAGGAGATCAACCAGCGGAATCCGCTGTAGAAGAGGAAGAAGGCGCCGATCCACAGCGCCGTCGCGAAGACGGTGATCACAGCGACCTTGAGCTTGGACTGGCGGCGGACGGAGGCTACTTCATGGCCGACGATGCGCATCTTGGCGCGAAACACCGCGAAGGCCTGGCTCATTCCGTCTCCTCGTGGGTGAGCTCGAGGAAGACATCCTCGAGCGTGCCGGGATTCTTGGCCAAGGCGCGAATCTCGGCCACGGTGCCGGTATGGAGCAGTCGCCCTCGGTTGATGATGCCGATCCGGTCCGCCACCTCCTCGGCGATGCTGAGCGTGTGGGTCGACATGAACACCGTGGTGCCCTCGCGCGTGCGTTCGCGCAGGAAATCCTTCACGAACCGGATGTTCTTGGGATCGAGGCCAACCCACGGCTCGTCGACGATGACAATCCGAGGCTCGTGGAGAAAACACGATACGAACGAGAGCTTCTGACGCATGCCGTGGCTGTAGTCCTCGATGAGCTGATCGGCGACGTCGGCGATGCCGAACATCCTGAGCAAACCTTCGGCGCGCTGGGCCGCCTGTCCGTCTCTCATCTGGTATAGGCCGGCCACGAACCGGATAAACTCATTTCCGGTGAGCTTCTCGTAGAGGAAAGGCGAATCGGGAATGTATCCAATGACGCGTTTGGCCTCGACCGGCTGCTGCTGGATGTTGAATCCGCCGAGGACGGCGCGACCTCCCGAGGGTTGGAGGAGGCCGGTAAGCATCTTGATGGTGGTGGTCTTTCCGGCCCCATTCGGCCCGAGGAAGCAGAAGAACTCGCCCTCGTTGACGGTGAGCGTCAACGCGTCCACGGCGACTTTTTCCCCGAAGTGCTTGGTCAGCTTTTCCGTCTTGATCATGGTTGCGTTTCCGCTGTTGCGTCCGACTCGATCGTGTTTGGCCCCGAAGTGTCGGTCTCCAGGACATCAATCCCAATCGTCCCGAGATAGGCCAGCAGTTGCGACCATTTGTCGAGGCTGCCGGTGAGCAATTTGATGTGCGTCGCGTCGGCAACGGGCTGTCCGAGCGTGGGATCCATCCACGTCCATCGACCCACGTAGACCTCGGGCCAGGCGTGGTAGTAGAAGCCACTGAGCAAGTCGCTCCAGGCCAGGCCGATGGCGATTCGCGTCGGCACGCCGGCGGCGCGCGCCAGCGCCGCGAAAAGAACGGTGTGCTCGTTGCAGTCGCCCTCGCGCGTCTGGAGAACGTCCAGCGCCGAAGGCAGGCTCATGACGGCCTTCTTCTCGATGCTCGCATACACCCATTCGTAGACGCGCATGGCGCGCTGCCACGTGTCCGTTTCGCCGCCGATGATGGCTTCGGCCTGCCCGCGGATGAGCGGGTGATCGGTTTGCACGAAGGTGTCGCCGCCCAGGAACTCGGCCTTTACCCCATCGTCCAGTACCGCGCCGCTCGGATCCACCGGTTCAGGCGGCGTGCGCACGACGTAACGGTCGTCGCCCTCACGCTGCTGCGTGTCGTCCTCCGGAAGGGCCTTGCCCTCGGGCGGATTCGCGAGGCGGAACCGCATGAGGGCAGCGCCGCGCGCCACGGCCGCGCCCGTGGGCCGGACGGCCATCAGGCCGAGCAGTTCCGTGGCGTCACGATCCGGCTTGATGGCGTCCATCGCTTCGCCCTGCGTGATCCGCCGCAGGATGAAGCCGAAGGGTGTCTCGGCGCGGATCACCTCGTCGTCGTAGGATACCCAAGCCTTCGAGGTGATGCCGCCCACCGAGGTAACCATGACCTTGGTGGGCACTTGTTTGCCGCCGTACTCGATGGCCTCTTCGCCGACACACGAGAGCTTGGCTTTCGACACGCCCATCGTCATCGGATCGAACGTATCCACGAACACTTCATCGCCCGGCTCGATCCCGGGCACGTTGAGCGCCGCCGTGCCCATGTTGCCGGAGAGAAGCAGATTCTTACCGACGGGGATCTCGAGAGGGATGGTCTCGCCGCCGGTGGCGACTTCGCCCTTCAGCAGGCCATCGTCGATACGCGCGGACACGCTCATTCGATGCTCCTCCGAGCTGACGACGAAATGGAACTCGCGCAGGCCTTGGTCGCGCGAGGCCCAGGCGTCGCCGGAGAGCTTGATCTCCGTGGGAAATGAGAGCACGGTGATGTCCATTTTGGCCCAGAACTGCATGGCCTGGCCGTACTCGCCATTCTCGATTCGAGGGTGCGTTTGGGTGTTGAGCACGCCGATGCACGTACCACTCGGCAGGTAGAGGCCGAGCCAGACGTCCGTGTCGCGGGCCGATTGGGCAAGGATGTGTCCGCTGCCGAGGTGTGGCGTGATGACCTCGCGACGCATGAGCACGGCCATCATGATCAGCCAGAAAGCTACGATGGCAATCCCGACTAATTTTGAATTTGACGGCCGCAACACTTCTTGTATTTCTTCCCGCTGCCGCAAGGGCACGGATCGTTCGGGCCAACTTTAGGGCCAACGCGGATCGGTTGCATGCGAGGCTTGGGCCGCGCGCCTTCCGGGCCGCCGTCATCGCTCTGGGCGGAGGCGTCCTGTCCGGCCAGGGCGAACCGGCTCGTGTCGTACGCCGCAAAGCTGTGGTCTTGTGTTTTGTCTGCGCCGACATACGTGTACCGCGAGAGCTGCGCGAATGGGTCGTTCTCCTGAAGCCCCATGCCTCGCCGCGCCCGGATCTGACGTGTCCGTAGAATCTCAGGGTCGGTGAGACGGAACAAGGTCTGGGCGACGTTCTCCTCGATGTTCCTCATCATCTCCTCGAACATCTCGAAGCCTTCCGTCTTATACTCGAGCAGGGGATCGCGCTGGCCGTAGGCCCTGAGACGCACGGATTCCCGCAGGTAGTCCATCGAGTACAGGTGATCGATCCACTTGTCGTCGACGGCGCGGAGCAAGGCCATCATCTCGTAGTCGTGGATCCGTTTGCGCGCCAGCCGCCCGAAATCGATCCGCGATTCATCGCCGCCGATCTGTTCGCGGAAGCTCTCCCGGATGATGTCGGCCATCACGCCTTCGCGGCGCGTGTACTCGGTCAGCACCTGAGCCAACAGTCGCTCGGGCATCGGCTTGGGCGCGCCGTCGTCGCGGCCAGCCATATCCGGAACGAAACCGAATACGCGGCGAAAGGCCGTATCGAGGCCCTCCAGGTCCCATTCCTCCGGTAGGGTGTCCTCGGGCGTGTAGTTATCGGTCATCTCGTTCACGAGGCTCTCGAACATCTCATGAAGCTGCTGGGTGATATCGCGATCCTCGAGCACATCGCGGCGCATGCTATAGATGATCTGACGCTGCTTGTTCATGACGTCGTCGTACTCTTTGAGGTGCTTGCGGATCTCAAAGTTGTACTCCTCGACCTGGCGCTGCGCGCGCTCGATGGTGCGACTCACCATCTTCTGGCTGAGTGGCTCGTCGTCCATTTCCTCGGAGCCGAACCAGGTCAGCATTTTCTTGACCTTGTCGCCACCGAACAGCCGGGCCACTTCGTCTTCGAGGCTCACGTAAAACCGCGTCGTGCCCGGATCGCCCTGGCGGCCGCACCGGCCCCGGAGCTGGTTGTCAATGCGACGCGATTCGTGGCGCTCGGTTCCGACAATGGAAAGACCGCCGAGCTCGCGCACACCTTCGGCGAGCTTGATGTCGGTTCCGCGGCCGGCCATGTTGGTGGCGATGGTGATCGCGCCCACCTTGCCAGCGTTGCCGACGATGGCCGCTTCGCGCTCGTGGTGCTTGGCGTTGAGCACCTCGAACTCGGTGATGCCGCGTTCCTTGAGCAACTCGGCCACGAGTTCGGACTTCTCGATCGATACCGTGCCGACAAGCACAGGTCGGCCGGTCTCATGGACGTTTGCAATCTCGTCAACCACGTGCCGGTACTTCCCGGCTTCGGTCGCGAACACGAGATCGGTTCCGTCGCGGCGGATCAGCGGCAGATTCGTGGGAATCTGGACCACGTCGAGGCCGTAGATCTGGTCAAATTCCATGGCCTCCGTGGCCGCCGTACCGGTCATGCCGGCGATCTTGTTGTACAGCTTGAACAAGTTCTGATACGTGATACTGGCGATGGTCTGTGTCTCGAACTGGACGGCTACGCGCTCCTTGGCCTCGAGGGCCTGGTGGAGGCCGTCCGAGTAGCGGCGCCCTTCCATGGCGCGGCCGGTGAACTCATCGACGATGAGCACCTCGCCGTTGCGCACCATGTACTCATCATCGCGCCTAAAGAAATTGTGCGCGCGCAGGGCCTGCTCGATCATATGGACGACGCCGAGTTGGTCGCCGACGAAGAGATCGTCGACGCCGAGAAGCTTCTCGACGGTCTCCATACCCTCGTCGGTGAGGAGGACCTGTTGGTGCTTCTCCTCGATCTCGAAATGCTGATCTCTGCGCAACCGCCGCACCGCATCATCCACCTTGTAATAGAGGTCGGTGCTCTTCTCCGGACGCCCGGAGATGATCAGCGGCGTGCGCGCCTCGTCGACCAGGATCGAGTCCACCTCGTCGATGATGGCGTAGTTGAGCTCTCGCTGGACGCGCATTTCCGGACGTAGCGCGCTGTTGTCGCGGAGGTAATCGAATCCAAACTCGTTGTTGGTGCCGTACGTGATATCGGCGCGGTAGGCCACCTGGCGTTCGAACGTGTCCATGTAATGCTGGATGAGGCCTACGGTCAGCCCCAGGAATCGATATACCGGCCCCATCCATTCGCTGTCGCGCCGCGCCAGGTAATCGTTCACGGTGACCACATGCACGCCGCGGCCATCGAGGGCGTTGAGGTATACCGGCATCGTGGCTACGAGCGTCTTGCCCTCGCCGGTCACCATCTCGGCGATGCTACCCTGGTGCAGCACAATCCCGCCGATGACCTGCACGTCGAAAGGCCGCATGCCGACGACTCGCTTGGCCGTCTCGCGCACGGCCGCGAAACCCTCCGGCAAGATATCGTCGAGCGTCGCGCCTTGGGCCAACCGCTCTTTGAACACGCCGGTCTGGGCGCGGAGTTGATCGTTATCCATGGCCTGGAACCGCGCTTCCCAGTTGCGCACGGCCTCCAGCATGGGCTCGAGCTTCTTGATCTGGCGTTCGGTACTTGTCCCGAAGACACTTTTCAGAAGGGAATTCAGCAAGGAAACTGGCCTCCGTGTAAGTCTACATGCTAGCATGGATCATAGCAGAGGAGGCGGTGAATATCTATGTGGCCGCCCTTGGGACGGAACCGGAGGGCGCGTCAGGCGTATGAACCTCTATCGAGCGGGTCTCTCGGCCACAGGGGGCCGCGTTCAGCGTGAACGGTCTGCTTCGGAGAAACCGACAGTGGTGGCGCTGTATCTTCTTGCGCTCGGGATAGCCGCGGGAACTACCGGGGTCTTCGGACACCATCTCCTGGACTCACAGGGATTTATGCCTGCCGGGTTCCAGATGGAACTGGTGTTGGTGGCCGGAATGGCCGCCGCCTATGCCATGAGTCAGTTGCTCTACGTGGCCGTGGTTCGATTCGTCTATCCCTCGCGCTCCCCGGCCCTCATCTCCGGCGAAATCGCCTCGCAGCTCGCCGCCTTGTTCCTGGCGCCGTACTTGCTGAATGTCCATGTGCACTGGCCGCATCCCATGCTCGATAAGGTCGAGCCGTTGCTCTATCTCGGTGCCTTTGCCCTCGGACACCTGTTCTTCAAGCTCGTGTCCTTCTACGGCGCTGTCCAAGGAGCGCCGGCAGGGCGAGGGCGCGCGCTCGGTTGGTTTGCGGGCGCTGCGATTGCCGCGGCGGGCGTCCTGACGGTCGGCCAGGCCGTTGTCGGCGCCGGATTCGAGGAGCCGGTGGCCGCGCCGGCCGACGTTCAGTGGTGTCGTGTCGGAGACGCGTACGCGCCGGCCCGGCGTGTACCCGAGGGCGCCGTGCTGATCCACGATCTCGAGGATCGCCCCAATCCGTGCTTGACGCTCCGTCTGGCCGCTCCCCCCGACGCCGGCGAAGATGAAACGCTGCCGGGCACGGTATACGTCTCGGCGGTTATCGAAGGCTCGGTGACCACGCGGCATGCCGAGTCGGTGGAGCTCGATCCCAATGGATGGGCCGAGTTCCATGTGCCGGCCACCGCATTTCCTCCATCGCCCACGCGCTGCACTTTCGCGTGGTCGGCGGAGTCCGAGCCGTCGTGGCGCATCTTGGCCCTGCTTCAGCCTCGGGCGGCGTCGGGGCGTACCCTCCTGGTTTCCGGTCCCTTTGCCCATATGTGGCGGCGAAATGCCCACCCGCCCAGCGTGATCCTCTTGGCCATCGAAGGTCTCGGATCCGATCGGGTATCGGCTTTCGGGTACGAACGGCAGACGACGCCCACGCTCGACCGGTTGTCCCACTTGAGCGCGTGCTTTGCCAATGCGTATACGGCGGCGCCCGACGCGCCGGCTGCCTGCATGACCTTGCTGACCGGACGATCCCCGCTCACGCACGGATTCCTAGGCGACGCCGCGGGCCCTCTTCCGCTCGAATGCCGAACCTTGGCCGAGCGGCTTGGCAACCGGTATTACACGACCGCGTGCTTTACGGAGGAGGATCGCCGGAGCGCCCTGGCCGCGCGCGGCTTCGAGCGAGGCTTCGATCTGGTGATACGGACGCTGCCCGGATCGCTGCAGGGCGAGCAGGCTGCAGATGGGATGCCGCCGACTCCGGATTCCCGCATATCGCTGAACGAGGCCGCTTCGTGGATCGAAGCGCATACTGATCACCCGTTCTTTGTCTTCGTATGGCTCCGCGAACTCAGCGAGCCGACCGACCAGAAGCGCTATGCGGCGGCCTTCGAAGGCGCCTCGAATACCTATGCGGACCGCTACGACAGGGCGCTTCACTATGTGGACGGCGAGATCGGCGAGTTCCTGCGCCGGCTGCGCGCGACCAAGGTTCTCGACACGACCTACACGATCGTAACGTCCCTATACGGCCTGGACTTCTCGGCCGGCCGCAGCGCACCGCCACAGCGGCTCTTGTCGGAGTCCTGTCTGCGGGTACCGCTCTTGTTCTCCGGCCCCGGTATTCGAAGCGAGCAACGTGCCGGCTTCATCGCGCTGGAGGACGTGATGCCCTCGGTGCTCGAAGCGGTCGCACGCACCGAGACGCCCGTCGCCGGAGTCGCGGCGGCGGTAGGCCACGCAGCGGACGAACCGTTGGCTGAAACGGATTCCGGTTGTCCGTTGGACGGGGTTTCTTTTCTCGTGCCGCCCAGCACGAAAGAGCCGGTGTCCATGATGGGCAAACCGCTTGTCTTGTCGCTTCGGTCGGATTTGTGGCGATTCACGTGGCGCTCCAACCAGCGACCGTTCGCGGCGCGCACCCGCACGCCTGGGCAAGTCGTCGAGCTCTACGATGTGCGTGCGGCCGAGGCGCGCGGTCTGCGGCGCAACGATGCGGATCGCCATACGGACTTGGTTCAGGGCTACACGGCGCAACTCGAGGGCTATCTCGACGCGCATTGCGCGCCGCCGGCCGGAGACCCGTGAGGGCCTCCAGTGTGACACGATGGGCATCGACGGGAGGTCAAGCCATGAAACGGTGTTTGTGTTGTTGTCTAGCGGCGTTTGCGGTGGACCTACTGTCCTCGGCGGACGCGGCCGAGGAATCCTTCACCTTTGTGCAGTTGTGCGACACGCAACTCGGCATGGGCGGCTATGAACACGATCTCGAGATGTTCCGGCTCGCCGTCCGCCAAATCAATGCCTTGCGGCCGGACTTCGTGCTGATCTGCGGCGATCTCGTCAACGAGGCGGGAAGCGACTCGGCCATTCGCGATTTCCTGGCCGTGCGCTCGATCCTGTCCATGCCCTGTTACTGCACGCCGGGCAACCATGACGTCGGCAACGACGCGGCCGAGAACCTCATGCAGACCTATCTCGAGCGCATCGGCGAGGATCGGGCCTGCGCTACCCACCACGGCTACGCCTTCGTCGGCGTCAACACGCAGATCTGGAAGTGTCCGCCCGGCGAGGCGTCGGCGCGTCAAGACGAGTGGCTCAAGCGGACCTTGGAGTCGGCGCATCGCGACGGCCACCCCATCGTCGTGTACGGCCACATTCCACTATTCCTCGATACGCCGGATGAGGGCGAGGAGTACTTCAACCTTGCCCCGGCGAAGCGCCATGAGCTTTTCGCCCTGTTCAAGGCGAACGGCGTGAGGGCTTACCTCGCAGGCCATACACACAAGAACATCGTCCGCGAGCACGAAGGGATCCTGTACGTGGCATCCGCGACAACGAGCAAGAACTTCGATGCGGCGCCCATGGGATTCCGCGTCTGGCACGTCGCGGCCGATCAGCTCGATCACGAGTACGTGGCCGTCGAGGGCGCCACACCGCCGGCGGAGTAGGGTTGCCTACAGATCGAACACGACCACGGCGGTCATCGCGCCGGCCTCGGCCCGAAGCTCAATGCCATGGTACGTCGCGCTCTTGACCTCTTTGGCGCGCTCGGAAGGATCGCAGATATAGCCTTCCGCCATGCAGCGAATCTCGCCTGTTCCAGCCGGCTTGAATCGGAATCGCGCGGCCACGAAGCGCTCTACGTCCATCAGGAAGATCAGCTCTTGCAGCCATCGGACGAGCAGGGCGTCTTGCGCGTCGGCTTCGACGCGAATCTCGTGCCTACACGTCGCGTCGTCGCGTCGCTCACGGAGGGTGAGGGCATACAACGCCGCGCCGGCCGATTCGAGGAGATGCTCGAAGGAATCGGCGCGGATTTCGACCATAGCGTCGGCGGTATGCTCGAGGAACCGGTACATCGTGCCTCCATCTGTCGCGGTACAGGCTATTCGGCCAAGGCGCCGCGGATGAGTCCGCGATGCAACATCCACCGCAGACTATCGCGAAGTCCGGCGCGCACATCGAACCGCGGCACGTAGCCGAAGGCGGCCCGGGCGCGCGAACTGTCGATGCACATGTGCTCGCACACGAATCGGAGACCGGCCTCGTCGGCTTGGCCCGTTGCGAGGATTTGCGCCGTGGGCACGCATCGGATCGCCCCTTGGCCGCACAGCAGCTCGCGCGCGTGCTCGGTGTAGCGCATCAGCGTTACGGCGCGTTCCGAAGAGAGGTTGTAGACGACTTCCGCGAGCGACTCGGCCTCGACGGCGGCCGTGAAGCCTCGCGCCAGATCGGCCGCGTGCACCGGCTGGAGCAGCGCCCGCCCATCATCGGGGACCCACACCTCATCGCCGTTGGCCAGCCGCTGGAAGAACTTCGGGCGACGATTGCCCCAGGCGTCCAGGGGCACGTCGCCGGCGCCGAAGACGTTGCTGATCCGCAGCGAGCAGACGCGGAATCCCGTCTTGGCACGGAACGCCGCCAGCGCGGCGTCTTGCGCGAGCTTCTCGCCAAATCCACCGAACTCGGCGGGACACGGCGTCGGATCGTCCTCGCGCACCGGCATGGCGCCCGCCGGTGCGTACACGCCCGTCGAGCCACAATGGACGAGTTGCTTGGTGTGCGCTTCGAGGACCGGTAGGTACCACTCGAGGTCTTTGGCGCGGAGGATCGTGTCGACCACGGCGTCGTAGCCGCCGCTTGCCAGGATCGGTTCGACAACCGAGCGATCGCGCGCATCGCCCAGGATCTCCGTAACCGTCTCCGGCAGACAGGCCGGTGTGTTGCCTCGATGCAGCACCGTGACATCGTGGCCCCGCGACACCAGCTCGCGGGCGGTGTAGGCGCCGAGGAACCGTGTGCCGCCGATGATCAGCACTCGCATGGACACGCCTCCTTGCGGATTGTCGCGTGGTTGCGCCTTACGCGCGATACAGCGATCGCCCGATACCGATGGCCTCACGGCACGCCTCGACGGTTCCGAGAGCGACGGGCGTCACCTTCTTGGCGTTCTCGCGCAGGAACTCCTCCGCGAAGGCATCGTTGTTGCTCGGGGAATGGAAGCGCTCGATAATGGGCGCATTGAACTTCGAGACGTGTTCCGCCAAGGTCGCCTTGAGTTGGCCGTAGAACTTCTCCTGCCGGCGGTACTTGCCGAGGAAATCCAAAAACACCTCTTTGGGGGCAAGCAGGTCGAGCAGGTAATAGAGCACGCCGACCGTGGGCGGCATCTGCGGAATCACCATCTCGGGCAGGTCGCTATCGGTCTCGAGCGGCGGCGGATCCGTGGTCGTCTGCACCCCCTTCACTTTCAGAAGCACCGTCTTCGGATCATCGAGGAGGCCCAGTTCGTTGTGTTCGCTCTTCCCCATCTTGGCGCCGCCGTCGAGGCCGGGCATCCGAATGGCGCCGCGCGGAACCGACTGCGGTACCTTGAGCACTTCGCCGAATCGGTGATTGAATTTCTGGGCAATATCGATGGTCATCTCGACATGCTGGCGCTGGTCGTCACCCACAGGCACCAAGTCCGCCCGGACGATCAGAATGTCCGCCGCCATCAACACCGGATAGCCGAGCAGACCGTACGAGAGGGGGTTGCCCTCGGGGCCTTCCGGGCCGCCGGTCAACTTGGATAGCTTATCCTTATACGTTGTGCCGCGCTCGAGATGGCCGATGTTCGTGACCATACCGAGGAGGAGCGTCAACTCGGCCGTGCACGGCAGATCGCTCTGGCGGTAGATCACCGACTTGTTGGGATCCAGGCCGCAGGCAACGTAGGTGCGAACCATATCGAGTGACTGGCGGTAGAAATCCTCGCGTTCCGTGATGGTTGTCAAGGCGTGATAATCGGCGATGAAGTAATAACACCGATAGCCCTTCTCCTGGAGTCGCACGAAATCCTTGACGGCCCCAAAGTAGTTGCCAAGGTGCAACCGGCCCGTCGGCCGAATGCCGGAAAGAACAATCTGCTGTTGATCGGACATGGATGACACTCTTTCTGCGCTAGCCGCATCGTTTGGAATGCAGGAGAGCATAGCGGAATCGCCGCTACGGAGTCCAGGAACGCTTTTCCCCGAGGCCGTGCTGAGCGCGTGTGCCCATGCGCACGACCAACATCGCGCCGGTGATCAGCGCAGCCGCGCCGCACCATTGCATCGGCCGGAGCGCCTCATCCTGCCAAAGATAAAGGGCAACCGCATTGGTGAACAGCGGATTCAAGAGCAGGAGACTCGTGCAAAAGGCCGAACCGAGATGCTTCTGTGCATAGTGGAACGTCGTATGCGCGATCGCGATGGCGATCACGCCGGAGAGGGCGGCGATGACCGTCGTCCGGAGGCCGGCGGTCACCACGGTATGCGGATCGCCGAAGGCGAAGGCGAGCGCGATGAATCCCAACGTGGTGTACCCCGCGAGCACGGTGAACATGGGCACCGGATGGACGTCGTGCACGAGGTGCTTGCACCACACCGTATAGATCGCCCAGAACACGGAGACCGACAAGGCCAATCCGGTGCCGGCGTCCAGCCGCGGCGCGAGTGTACCGGGGTCGGTGCACAGGATCAGGGCGACGCCCACGAGACTCAGAACGGTTCCTACCTGGTACCCTCGACTCCGAATGACGGAGCGCTCCTCGTGGAACAAGAGGTAACTGAAGGCAATGACGAAGACAATACTGAGCTTGAGAAGGAGAAGCGCAAGTGTCGCAGTGACTCGGTAACACGCGTTGACCCAGGCCGTCTGTTGGATCACGTTCAAGGCGCTTATGGCCAACATGGGCCCGGGATTGCGCACCACGCGGACGAGGTCCGCCCGGTAGAACGCCGCGCTCACGACAAGAAGCACCACGGCGGAGACACCATAACGCACAACAGTCTGACTGTATGGATCGTAGGCGTGGCTGAGGCCCCGGATGAACACCGGCGCGACTGCCCAGCCAAAGGCCGCCACAACCAACGCGGTGGCGGCCATCGCCCGGTGTTGCTTCTCACCCATACTCGAGTCTCGCCTATACAGATGATGAAAGCGCCCGGCCCTCAGGCCGAGCGCATCGCTTCCTACGGACACGCCGGGATTCAGACTCTGGCCACCCAGTCGGCCACGGCGTCCCCAATCTTGGTCGTGCTCATGCCACTTTCCTGAATTTCCCGGGCAGACATGCCGCGCAGTACGCCCGACTCGAGGAACGCGACGCACGCCTTGTCGACACACGCGGCCGCCTCGGCTTCACCGAGGTGGTCGAGTAGCATCTCGCCGGCGAAAATACAGGCAAGCGGATTAATCACGTTCTTCCCCGTGTACTTGGGCGCACTCCCGCCGATGGGCTCGAACATGGACACACCCTCGGGATTGATGTTGCCGCCCGCCGCAATGCCCATGCCGCCCTGTACCATCGCGCCAAGGTCCGTGATGATGTCACCGAACATGTTGCCGGTCACGATCACATCGAACCACTCCGGATTCTTGACCATCCACATCGTGGTGGCGTCCACGTGGGCGTATTCGCGCTTGATATCAGGGAAATCCCGCGCGCCCATCTCATGGAACGCGCGTTCCCAGAGGTCGAAAACATACGTGAGGACGTTGGTCTTCCCGCAGAGCAGCAGCGTGTTCGCTTTGCCGCGTTTTCGCGCGATCTCGAAGGCGAACCGCAGGCAGCGATCCACCTCGTTCCGCGTGTACACCATTTCCTGGACGGCCACCTCGTAGGGCGTTCCCTTGCGCTGGACGCCGCCGAAACCGGTATAGAGTCCCGCGGAATTCTCGCGAACGACGACAAAGTCGATGTCCTCGGGACCCTTATCCTTGAGTGGCGTCTCGACACCGGGATAGAGCTTGACGGGCCGCAAGTTAATGTACTGATCCAACTCGAACCGCACGCGGAGAAGGATGCCCTTCTCGAGAATGCCCGGTTTCACGTCGGGATGGCCGATGGCGCCCAAAAAAATCGCGTCGAACTTCCGGAACTCCTCGATGGCCGAGTCCGGCAACACTTCGCCCGTGGCGAGGTAGCGGTTGCCCCCGAAATCATACGGCGTCTTGTCAATCGTGAATCCAAACCGCTGAGCGGCGGCATCGAGCACCTTGACGGCCTCGACGAGCACCTCGGGCCCGGTTCCGTCGCCACCCATCAACGCGATCCTATAGTTCGCCATTCCTTGTTCTCCTTGTCACACAACTGATTGGCCAGGCGGGAAGTGCGAAATACTACCATTTCTCGGGCCTGAATTCAAAAAGCGCGCGCAGAAACCGCCATCCCGCATTGTGGCGCGACCAAAGAGGGGCCACGGCGCAACGTTGGCGCACGATGATCGTGCGCTGACCCCGAAGGCATCCTGGACAGAACACGCCGTGGCGTGGTCAAAGACCAACCACAACGGAGGCTATGTGGACTGCGGCAGCTTGCTGCCGCTCTTCTTCGGGACAGCTTGCTGTCCCGCTTGTGCCGAGGATCCAAGCTCCCGATCGCGGAGCAAGCTCCGCCCAAGCCAAAGCGCAAGCAAGCTTGCGCACTCCACAGAACGCCTCGCCCTCTGGGTGAGTATCGGCGGTGCTTCATACGCCGTGGCGCGAGAGACTAATGGGCAGCGGTTTGCGGCTTCCGCTTCGTAGCTCTGCGGCTCCCTGAGAGAACGGTTTCTTTTCACACAAGGCCGCCACAGAGAGGGCCAACAGCAAGGGACGAGACGCCGGCCGACGGGCCACTCGGGTCTTCGAACTCGCTTTCTTGTCGAGGCGTCTCGTGATATATTCCCTAGGTGAGATTGAGGATATCGTGAGGATGGACGTGCTCAAGCGCGAGATCGTGGACGGAGAGCAGACAGAGGCAGCACAAGCGCGGATCAATAAGTTCTACCGTAAGATATCAACGCCACGTCGTCGCAAGAGGGACGGTGCGGAGGGCTCTATCATTACTGCTTCGCCGGTGGAATCAGCGACAGAACGACTCCTTCGGGAAACGGAGGAGGAAGCGAGCGGCGGAGACCCGGAAGCGCAAGACTCCGGCCGTCGCTGAGGATCCAAGGAATAGCCCATGAACATTGAGGATCTTCTGGGGGATCCCGAGAAGGTGGCCATCGTTGCGGTGGCCGTTGGCGCTATCCTGCTTCGTGTGGCGCTGCACTACATGGACAAGGGCAGGATCAGGGCGGCGGCGCAGCGGAAGGGATGGCAGAACGTCGTTATCTCGTGGGCTCCCTTCTCTCCCGGATGGATGCTCGAGCAGAATGAAAGGCACTATCACGTCACCTATGCCGACGCCGACGGGGATGCGCACCAAGTCTACTGCAAGACCTCGTTGCTCACCGGCGTGTACTGGCGCGAGGGAATGGATTAGGCGAGGGAACGGGGCGCTGCTACAGGGCCCTGCACCGCGTTGGCCTGTCGGGCTTTCAGCCGTCGATCCACGAAGGAGATCGGTCGGTCGGCACGCTACCAAGGGGAACGCCGCCGGTGTTCGACCAATGGGCAAGGCGCCATGTGGAGTGCGCAAGCTTGCTTGCGCCTTGGCTCGAGCGGGGCGAAGCGGTCATGATCGCCGGGGGCTCTGAATCCGGCAAAACGTCTGTCCTCACAGCCCTTCTGCAGCGGGGATACCGGCTTGTCTGCGATGACTACGGAATAGTCCGGATATCGGACCGGACGATTCTCGCGCTTCCGGATGCGGTTACCATGCCCTTTTTCCTCGTGCTGACGGCAGTTTCGGTGACCGTATTGCAGTGATCGCTTCGTTTGTGATATGATTTGGTTCGGATACAATTCGACACTCACACTATTCGGGAAACAGCGTAATGAACGACGCGGAGGTCTTGGAGTTGGCGCGGCTGATCCACGCCACCCAGCGCCGGCTTCACCGCTATTGCGTGAGCCGTTTCGAGGAAGATGCCAATTCCGTATCGCCGTCGCCCGCTCTTACCCTTCCCCAAGTCAACATGATCATGACGGTGCGGGAAGCCGACTGCTTGACGGTCAAGCAGTTGGCCGAGGCGCTTCATGTCAAGGCCCCCGCCGTATCGGCCATGGTGGATCGGCTGGTGGAAATGGATGTTCTCACGCGCACGGCGAATCCCGTCGATCGGCGTGAGGTGCTGATTCGCGTGTCGCCGAAGCACGAAGCCTGGATCATGGAGCTCGAGCAGCGGAACCTCCAGGCCTTCGTCGAACTGGCGGAAAAAGTCGGCTTGAGCTACGCGCCCAGTTGGCGCCGGCTCAGTCGGCGCTTGCAGGAAGTCTTCGATGACCTACAATCGCCGGATCCAAGCGACACGGAGACCGGGAACCATAGCTAGGACTGTTTTGGTCAAGGATGAGGGAATGATGAGACCACATCGAGCCGCATTGACTCTCGCGTTACTCTGGGCAGTATGCAGCGCGCCGTCCGTGGCCCAGGGCCCCCCGAAGGGAGCCATGCCCCCGGCACAGGTGAACGTAGCGCGGGCCGAAACCAAGACCGTTCCCGTCTCGCTCGACTATGTCGGTCTCACCGCAGCTTCCAAGACGGTCGAGATTCGAGCGCGCGTTCAGGGCTTTGTCGAAAGCCGGGACTTCATCGACGGGGCGTGGATCGAAGAGGGTGCCCGGCTCTTCAAGATCGACCCGCGTCCTTTCGAGGCCGATCGTGAAATTGCCGCGGCCCAAGTCGAGCAGGCCGAGGCCCGGCTGCAACTGGCCCGTCAGGAGCTCAAACGGATGCAGTCCGTCACCACACCGGGAGCCATCGCGGAGGCCGACCTTGACCAGCGGGCCTCCGAGGTGGCGAACTCGGCCGCGGCCCTCCGTCTGGCCAAGGCCCAACTGGACAAGGCGGAGCTGAACCTGGGCTACACCAACATCACGGCGCCGCTGACCGGTTACATCGGGAAGGCCCTGAAAGAAATCGGGAGCTACGTGGACACGTCGCAGAACAGCCTCCTCGCCGTCATGGAACAGGTCGACCCGCTCTATGTGAGTTTCCAGGTCACCGAGAGCGATTTCCTGAACTGGAAGCGCGAAATGAAGGAGGGGTTGCTGGTGCTCGCCCAAGACTTGAGCGGGCCGCGCGTCGAGATCACCCTTCTCGACGGCGCCGCTTTCGGCAGCCACGGCGTCCTCGATTTCGAGAACGCCGGCCTGGACACCAAGACCGGCACGGTGGAATTGCGCGCTACGTTCCCCAACAGCGACCGCGTTCTGAAACCCGGCCAGTTCGTGAAGGTACACCTCACGGGCTGGGAACGGCCCAATGTGTTGACCGTGCCTCAGCGCGCGGTCAGCCAGTCGCCTCAAGGCGCGTACGTATATGTTGTCGGCTCGGACGGCAAGGTCGAGATGCGCGTCATCCAGATCGGTGCATGGTCCAGCCAGGACTGGATCGTGCTCGATGGCCTCCGCGAGGGCGAGCAGGTTGTCGTTGAGGGTCTCACCAAAGTCCGCCCGGGGGCTACCGTAACCATTGCTGCGTCGCCGGGTACACCGCAGTCCGCCGGCGAAGGCGCGCCAACCGCTGCCGAAGCTGCTACACAGTCGTAACTCCCGGGAAACGTCCATGATTGCCAACTTCTTCGTAGACCGTCCTGTATTCGCCTGGGTCGTGTCGATTGTCATCGTCCTGTGCGGCCTTGTATCGCTGTCCGTGCTCTCCATCGAGTCATCCCCACAGATCACGCCGCCGACCGTGGTGATTGGCGCCCACTACCCTGGGGCGGACGCCGAGACGGTCATGGAGTGCGTGGCCACACCCATCGAACAGCAGTTGAGCGGGATTCCCAACCTGCTCTACTACCAGTCTAAGAGCGCCAACGACGGCAGCTTGTCGGTGACCTTGTCGTTCGAGATCGGCACCGATCTGGACATTGCCGCCGTCGAGGTGCAAAACCGGCTCAAGCGGGCCGAACCCAGCCTGCCGCAGGAAGTGATTCGTCAAGGCACGACCGTAGACAAGCGGATGAGCAACTTCCTGGGCATCATCGCGCTCCAGTCCGACAACCCGCAGCACGATGCGCTCTATCTGAGCAACTACGCCATGATCTACATGCTGGACACGATCAAACGCGTGCCCGGCGTCGGCCAGGCGATGGTCTTCGGCAACAAGGACTACGCGATGCGCATCTCGCTCAATCCGGATCGCCTGGTTCTGAAGGGACTCACCGTGAGCGATGTCGCCCAGGCCATTCGCGAACAAAACGGGCTCTATGCCGCGGGCGAGATCGGCGGTAAGCCGAACCCCAATGTTCTCGAGTTCACCTTTCCTGTGTTGGCCCCCGGCCGCCTTACGACGCCCCGCGAGTTCGAGGACATCATCCTACTCGCCGAGTCCAACGGCTCGATTGTCCGGCTCAAGGACGTGGGCACGGTCGAGTTGGGCGCGGCGGGCTACAGCTCGGAGGGCCGTTTCAAGGGGCAGGAAACGGCTATCATCCCTGTGATTCTGCAACCCAATGCGAATGCCCTGAACACAATGGTGGGCGTCAAGGCCGCCCTGGGAGAACTCGCTGCCGGTTTTCCGGAGGGCATGCGTTACGCAATCCCCATGGACACGACGAAGTTCATCAAGGTGTCGCTCGTCGAGGTGGCCAAAACCTTCTTGCAGTCCACCGCACTGGTGGTCGTCGTGGTGTTGATGTTCTTGGGCAGTTGGCGTGCCGCGCTGATCCCCCTGGTCGCGATACCCGTATCCATCATCGGCACATTCACGGGCCTGCTGGCGATTGGATTCACCGTCAACACACTGACCCTGTTCGCGCTGGTGCTCGCCATCGGTATCGTGGTGGACAACGCCATCGTGGCCGTCGAGAACGTCGAGCGCCTGATGCATGAGGAGCATCTGTCGCCCCGAGACGCCACCATCAAGGCCATGAAGCAGGTGTCCGGGCCGATCATTGCCAGCGTGCTGGTGTTGGCCGCGGTGTATGTTCCGGTGGCCTTTCTCGGCGGCAGCACCGGTGTTATGTACCGGCAGTTCGGCATCACGATCGCCGCGGCCGTGGCCATCTCCGGAGTCGTGGCATTGACGCTCACCCCGGCGCTCTGTGCCACCTTGCTCAAACCCAATCACCACAAGATCTTCCTATTCCGATGGTTCGATAGCGGGTTCAATTTCTTTGCCCGCCGCTTCACGACCGCCGTGCGATGGGTGATCCGGCTCGGAGTGCTCTCGTTGGCCGCGTTCGGCGGGCTGATCTGGCTGACGTACTCGACCTTCCGGGATGTTCCAACGGCGTTCGTGCCGCAGGAGGATCAAGGGTTCTTCATCATTGTCGTCCAGTTGCCTCAAGGCGCCTCGCTGGACCGCACCAAAGCCGTCGTCGAGAAGGTCGAGCAGTTCCTCCTCAATCAACCTGAAGTCGAAGGCATGGTAGCCATGTGTGGCCAGGACATGCTCTCGGGCGCGATGGTGCCCAGCGGCGCGACGATGTTCGTGAATCTGAAGCATTGGGATGAACGCTTGGAGCCTCAGAACCGCGCCGAGGCCATAGTGGGCCGCACCTTTGCCGAGTTCGGCGGCCTCCAGGAAGCCACCGTGTTGGGCTTCATTCCGCCGCCCATCTTCGGCCTAGGCCTGCGCGCGGGCATCGAGGCCCAGCTCGAAAGCCGTGGCAGCAGCGACATCGTCGAACTGGCCGGCGTCATGGACTCCTTCGTGGCCGAACTCAACAAGGACCCGCTGTTCGAGGGAGTCTCCGGTGTGCTGAACATCGGACAGCCCAAGATCCGTGTCGACCTCAACCAGACGCGCGCCAAGGTCCTGGGAATCCCCGTGGGCGAGGTCTACAACACGCTTCAGGCCTATCTGGGCTCCTACTATGTCAACGATTTCAACATCTACGGCCGCGTGTACCGCGTTCAACTGCAGGCCGACCCCGGATTCCGCGACAGCCCGGAGGATATCGAGAAGATCCACGTGCGTAACAACGCCGGCGACATGGTCGAGCTGGCCGGCGTGGTGGACGCAAAGATGGAGTCGGGCCCCAATGTGGTGAGCCGGTTCAACAGCTTCGCATCCGTCCAAATCACGAGCGCGCCCGCCCCGGGCGCCAGTACGGGCCAACTGATCCGCCGCGTACAGGAACTGGCCGCCGAGAAACTCCCCCCGGGATACGCCATCGAGTGGAGTTCCGGTTCCTACCAGGAGATCAAGGCCGGAAATCAGTCGCTGTACGTGATCTTGTTCGGCCTAGTCATGGTATTCCTTGTGTTGGCAGCTCAGTACGAGAAATGGTCGATGCCGATCACGGTACTCATGAGCGTTCCCTTCGCCGCGTTGGGCGCGGTGCTCTGGGTGTGGGCTCGAGGCGCAAGCGCCGACATCTACTTCCAGATCGGCCTGTTAACGGTAGTCGGTCTGACGGCGAAGATGGCCATTCTCGTCATCGAGTTCTGCGCCATGATGCGGGCCGAAGGTCAGAGTATCCTCGAATCGGCCCTGACGGCGATTCGTATCCGCCTGCGACCCGTCATGATGACCGCCATCACCACCATCCTCGGGGCGCTTCCCTTGGTGTTCAGCCAAGGCGCCGGAGCGGCCGGACGCCACTCCATCGGCGGCAGCGTGGCCGGCGGCATGATATCGGCCGCGTTCCTGGCCGTCTTCTTCCTTCCGCTTTTCTACATTATCGTTCAATGGATCGGCGAACGGGGACACCGGCGGGCGAAGCCCCTAGCCATTGCCGCGGCCGACGCGGCCCCTGATAAGGACAACTCGGTATGATGACGCACGCATCGCGAATGGTTGTAGGCGCTGTTCTGATCTTCGCCGTGGCCGGGTGCCTCGTCGGGCCCGACTATGCCAAACCGGATCTCGCCATGCCCGACCAGTGGAATGCCCCGCTCGAGAACGGCGAGCAAGAGGGAACGCCCCAGGTCGTGCAGTGGTGGCGATCCTTCGGCGACGCCCAGCTGGATTCGCTGGTCGAGCGCGCACTGGCGGCTAACTTCGACCTCCGCGTAGCGGAATCACGCATCCTCGAAGCCCGCGCCGCCGAGTCATTGACCGAAGCCGACCTCTGGCCTGCGATCAACGCCTCCGCGGCATACAAACGCATTCAAAATCAGAAGCCGGCAAGCCCGTCCTCGGATTTCGCCGTCAGCGGCGCCTCGGCGACGCTCTCCAGACAAGGCGCCAGCGTCGCCGCCACGGTCCTGCCCGTCGGCGCGGGCGGGCCGAGCGTCACTATCGCACCGGACTTCACCGGCGCCGGCGGCTCGCGCGTCACTGTGGGTTCGCCGCAAGGCGGCGCGTCCGGCCTGAAGCGGCGCACCGACCTTTACCAGGGGGGATTCGACGCGAGTTGGGAACTGGATCTGTTCGGCGGTACGCGCCGCGAAGCCGAGGCCGCCCAAGCCCAGCGCGAGGCCGCCGAGGAAAACCGGCGCGATATCCAAGTGTCGCTGTCCGCCGAAGTGGCCCGCCAGTACTTCAGCCTGCGTCGCGCCCAGGCCAGCCTCGACATCGCGGCCAAGAACATCGAACTCCAACGCGACACCCTCGGACTGGTCCAGTCGCGCTTCGACGCCGGCCTGACCAGCGAGCTGGACGTGCAGAATGCCACGGCCCAATTGGCCGTCACCGAGGCCTCGGTGCCCGGTTACGCGGCCGAAGTCCAGTACGCCATCCACCGCTTGGGCGTGTTGCTCGGCGGCGGCCCGGGCCTGTTGCAGGAGGAGTTGGGGCCGGTCGTTGCGTTGCCCGCCGCCCCCCCCGAGGTCCCTGTCGGCCTTCCCGCGGATCTGCTGCGCCGCCGCCCCGACGTACGCCGAGCCGAACGGGAGTTGGCCGCGAGCACGGCCCTCATCGGCGCCGCTACCGCCGATCTGTTTCCCAAGGTCTCCCTCACCGGCTCATTCACAGGCCAGGATGACGCCCTCTACGGAATCAAACGGAACGCCAACATGATGTGGTCCATCGGCCCAGGGATTCGGTGGCCGGTGTTCGACGCCGGGCGTGTTCGGGCCAACATCCGCATCCGAAACGCGCGGCAGGAGCAGGCGCTCACCGCGTATGAGAAGGCCGTGATGACCTCCCTCGAGGATGTCGAGAACGCGCTGGTTGCCTATGCCAAAGAACAGAACCGCCTGCTTTCGCTCGAGAAGGCGGTCGAGGCCAACACCAGTGCCGTCGCCATCGCGAATGACCTGTACACCCAAGGGCTCGTCAGCTTCCTGAGCGTATTGGAGGCCGAGCGGTCGCTGGCCGCCACGGAAGTCCAGCACCTCCAGAGCCGCGCGGCCGTCCTCACCCATCTGACGGCCCTCTTCAAATCCCTGGGCGGTGGTTGGAACGAAGCGGAGGCCTCGTACTGATCCGACGAGAAGGCCCCTCCGCAACCTGCGGAGAGAACCGCCATGCCATTTGTGTCCGATCCCATCCAGCCGCTTGTTTTCCCTCGCCATTCATGATATAGAAAGCCTGCGGAGAGATGAAGAGGGGCGTCCGGAGGCCCGTTGCTACCGGCTGGGAATCGTGACCCAATTCAGGTAGAGGTTCATGACATGAAGCGTGACCTTGAGGCCATGGCATCCCGAGATTACGATCTGGTCATCGTGGGCGGCGGCATCACGGGGGCGTGCATTGCGCGCGACGCCGCACTTCGTGGTCTGTCGGTGGCCCTGATCGAGAAGCGCGATTTCGCCAGCGCGACAAGCGGCGCATCCTCGAAACTGATTCATGGCGGACTGCGCTATCTTCAGAACCTCGAACTCGGGCTCGTCCGCGAGTCTCTCCGCGAGCGGCGTATCTGGTCCAATGTCGCGCCGCACATGATCGATCCGTTGACCTTTCTGATGCCGACCTCGGGCCACCGCATTCGCGACCGTGTCGTGAAGGCCGTCGGACTGACGCTCTATGACTGGCTGGCCTATGACCGCAACCGGCTGGATGATCCCGAGAAGGAAATCCCCAAGCACAAGAAGCTCAGCCGCAAGGAGACGGTGGCGCTCGAGCCCGGACTCGAAAGCGACGGACTCACCGGCGCGATGATCTTCTACGATTACCAAATGTACTCGCCCGAGCGCATGACCCTGGAATGCGTGCTTGACGCGGTGGATCATGGCGCCGCCGTGGCCAACTACGCCGAAGTCGTCGAGATCCTTGCCGAGGACAATCGCGTCGTCGGTGTCCGCGTTCGCGACACGGCCCCCCGTGCACCCCGCGACGACACGCCCGCCTACGAGATACGCGGCCGCCTGGTGGTCAACGCGGCGGGGCCGTGGGCCGACGTGTTGATGGCAGACATCGAGCGCGCCGTGGCCCGTGGCCGCGGCGAGGAACGCCCCGAGCGGCCGCCGCGTCATCTCATCCGCTCGAAGGGCATTCACCTACTCACGCGGTCCCTAACCCAGCACCACGCCATCGCCGTCGTGGGCGAATCCACGCACTTCTTCATCTTGCCGTGGCGCGGCTATTCGCTTATCGGCACTACCGACACCGTCTATCGAGGCGATCCGGACAAGGTCAACGTTACCGAGAAGGACATCGTCGATTTCCTCGCCACGGTCAACAAGGGTTACCCGGCCGCCCACCTCGGCCGATCCGACGTCCTGTTTTTCTACGCCGGACTGAGACCCATCGTGGACACCACCTCGGGCGATCCGAAAGAGGGGCAAACGGACGAAACCGATTCCTACAACGCCAGCCGCGCCGCCGAAGTGTACGACCACGAGACCGAGGAGTCGGTCAAGGGTATGATCACGGCCATCGGCGGCAAGTGGACGACCTCGCGCCACCTGGCCGAACAAGTCGTCGATCTCGCCATGACCAAGATCGAGCGCGAGCCGGTGCCCTGCGTCACGGCGACCACGCCCACGTACAACGGCCACATCGGCCCGTTCGCCGAGTTCAGGGAGAAAGCCGTGGCGGAGCATCCGGATCTCGCGGCCGACATCGTCGAGAACCTCGCCAAGAACTATGGCGGCCACATGGACGACGTGCTCCAACTCGCCAAGGAACAGCCGCATCTCGCAGAACGTCTTTCGTCCCGGTTCCCGGACATCGCCGCCGAGGTCGTCTATGGCGTGCGGAAGGAAATGGCCCTCACTCTCGAAGACATGCTGTTTCGGCGGACGGGACTCGGTTCCATCGGTAGCCCCGGCGATGAGGCGCTCCAACGCATCGCACGTATCATGGCCGAGGAGTTGGGATGGAACGAGGCGGAGCGTGCGGCGCAGACGGAAAGCGTCATCGCGAAGTTCACCTCGTGGGCGCGAACGAAGGCTGTCGTCAATCCGCGCTCGTGGGGCGGACGCACCGCCGAGCTGTGGCCCAACCTCGAGACCAAGCTCCGTCAGGCCATCGGGCCAACCCAATCCGTGTTCACCGATGCCCCCATGGCCGCAATGCGCTTGACGCGGCAGGCGCTCAGAGAAGGCATGCAGCAGATCATCGCCGTCGGCGGCGACGGCACCGTCAACGAGGTGGTCAACGGCTTCTTCGAGAACGGCGAGCTGATCAATCCTGAGGCCATGCTCGCCGTCTTGACCAGCGGCACCGGCGCCGATTTCCGGCGGACCTTCGGCGCCCCCGATTCCGTCGAAGCCCAGATCGAACGGTTAGCCATGAGCGAGATCCGCTCCGTAGACCTCGGCAAGCTCACCTTCATCAACCACGAAGGCATCGAGGAGATCCGTTACTTCGACAACATCGCCAGTTTCGGCCTCAGCGGCGCCACCGATTGCGAGGTGAACCGGCTCAAATTCGGCAAGAAGTTCAGCGGAAAGACCGCCTTCTTCTGGGGCATGCTCAAGGCCTTGGTCACCTATCGCAACCAACCGGTCCGTCTACAAGTGGACGATGTATTCGACGAAGTCGTCGACGTGCGGACGGCCGCGGTGTGCAATGGACAGTACTTCGGCGGCGGGATGCGGATGGCACCCAATGCCGAGCCCGACGACGGGTGGTTTGACGTCATCATTGTGGCCGACATCGGCGTGGTCGGCCTACTCAAGCGGGTCAACTCGATCTATCGAGGCGATCACCTCAAGTACGAGCAGGTCACGGCGCTGCGCGGACGGCGAGTGACAGCTACCCCCGTCGACCCGTCCCAAGTGGTCTTGCTCGACGTGGACGGCGAGGACCCCGGGCGTCTGCCCGCCACCTTCGAGATCATCCCGAACGCGATCAATCTGCGGTGTTAGGAGACCGGAGGGAGCCGGTCGGAACGAGGAAAAGGACACGATGGGCATAGAACGAACCAGACTGCGTTGGAACGGTTGGGGCTGGATAGACGCTCCGGATGTCCTGGGCGACAAGGCAGCAGCGGTGTGGGACTGGATGGGCAAGACCATGGGCCTCGACCCATTGCCGAACACACCACCAACGCCGCTGGACGGGATTGCCCTGCCCGAGATCCGCATCTCGGGGGCCGTGCAGGACGCGCTCACGCGCATGCTCGACCGGCAACGCGTCAAGACCGACGCCTTCGAGCGGGGCCTCCACGCGCGCGGACGAAGCTACCACGACGCGCTGTGGCTGCGGGCCGGCCGGATCGCGTCCGCGCCGGACGCCGTCGTGTATCCCGAGACGGCCGAAGAAACGCTGGCCGTACTCGAACTCGCGGCCGAGCACAACGTGGCGATCGTACCTTTTGGCGGCGGTTCGAGCGTGGTGGGCGGCGTCACGGCCGAGTGCGCCCCCGGTCAGGCCGGCGTGATTACCGTGGACACTACGCGGATGGACAAGGTTATCGAGGTCGATCGTCATGCCTTGGTGGCCCGTGTCCAGGCAGGCATCTACGGCCCGGCGCTCGAAAAGGCACTCCAATCCGAAGGCGTTACGCTCGGCCACTACCCGCAGTCCTTCGAGTTCTCGACCCTCGGTGGCTGGATCGCCCCGAGGAGCGCCGGCCACCAGTCCAACAAGTACGGCACCGCCGAACAGTGGCTCGTGTCTGCACGACTCGCCACGCTCCAAGGCCTGTGGTCCACCGAGGGCTTCCCCGGCTCGGCCGCCGGGCCACAGTTGCGCGACGTCGTGGCCGGATCAGAAGGCACACTCGGCATCATTACGGACGCCGAGATCAAGATCCATCCCGTACCCGAAGTGAAGGACTACCGAGGTTTCGTCTTCCCCGATTTCGAGCAGGCCGTCGAGGCGTTGCGCGAACTGATGCAATCCGGCGTACCGAATGCCATGGTTCGCCTCTCCGACAAGTCCGAGACCTTCTTCCTGAACGCCGTCGATACCGGCGGCGGCGGTGAAGGTCCCGCCCAATTCTGCCTCATGCTCGTCGGTATCGAGGGCGACAAGACCACCGTCGAGTACGGCCTCGCACGCACCAAAGACATTCTCAAGGCGCGCGGCGGTATCCACATGGGCGAGAGCCTTGGCGAACACTGGTACAAAGGACGCTTCGAAACACCATATCTGCGCGACCCCATGATGGATCGCGGCGTCGGCGTCGACACCCTCGAAACCTGTGCGCGCTGGAGCAACGTGCTCGCGGTACAGCAGGCTGGCGTGACGGCCATCGTCAACGCCCTCAGCGCCAACGCCGCCGCGTCCGGCGCCCGCGGAATCGTGATGTCCCACCTGAGCCATTCCTACGTCGACGGGTCGAGTCTGTACTTCACCTTTGCGTTTCCGCGCGCCCTCGACCGCGAAGTCGACCAGTGGCTTGCTGTGAAACGGGCCGCGTCCGATGCCATCGTCTCCGCCGGCGGCACCATCAGTCATCACCACGGCGTCGGCACCGACCATCTCCCTTGGCTCGCTCCTGAGAAGGGCCCCGTCGGAATGACCGCGCTCAGAGCCATCAAACGACAACTCGATCCCGCTGGCATTCTCAACCCCGGCAAACTCCTTTAAAACGGGGACATCCATGATAGGTAGAAATCAATGGGCAGAGCAGGCGGTCTGCC